>Ga0209563_100147_pt1 | contig 69021 bp, 70 predicted proteins | sample AraplaCvi_mMF_r2_FD_184271 | JGI IMG/M metagenome (GOLD analysis project Ga0209563, IMG submission 184271) | Arabidopsis root microbial communities from North Carolina, USA - plate scrape CL_Cvi_mMF_r2 (SPAdes) (version 2) | ecosystem: Host-associated > Plants > Roots > Endosphere | place: USA... | reverse complement strand
GGCGCGAGCCCTATGCCGGGACGGTCGGACCGATCGCGCCCGGGCCGGGTGGCCACCCGGCCCGGGCATCCCGCTTATGAGCGGAACAGCCCGATCATACGACAACTCAAACAGACAATGCCGGGCTCGTCCCGGCATCCACTAGGCCAAACGCGCGTCCGTTGAACCTCTGGTACCGGGATGGCCTCCCGGTGGACCCCGGCACAGGGCTGGGGTGACGAATGAAATGACGGCTAGCCGTGCCGCGCCCCATGGGCGCCATCCACCAATCGAAACGGCAAAATCGTCTTCAACTGCTGCAACGGCGGCGCACCCGGGATCAGCGCGTTGTGACCCAACAGGAAGGCGTGCCGAACGATCTCGGCCTGCTGCTCCAGCCCGTATCTGCGCAACTCCCAGCCCGGCTTCACGGCATAATCGTACCTGGCCCAGGGGACGCGGCGGAGCGGCAGGAAGATGCCCGATTGGTGCTGCCAAATATGCACCATCTCGTGCACGAACAGCCCTTGTTCGCTCAATTCAGCATGGCTGAAATCGTCGCGATAGGCAGTGCCGTGCGGATGGAAATGGATCCGGCCGCGCGGGCTCATCACTACGTTCTTCGGCTGGAAGAACGCCCATTTGCCGAGCACCACCCGCACCGGCGCGAGGTCGATCGCATCGCCGAACACCGACCGCGCGAGATCGATCTCTCCGGCGGTCAGTGGTCGAACCTCTTGCCTCACGTCAGGTTACTCATTCCGGCGCAGGGTCGCCCGCACCGACGACCTTTGCCGGTGTCGTGAGAACATGGCCGTCGGCGAAGGTAAAAGTCAGCGGCACGGTGCCGCCGGGAGCCGCCTTCAGCCCGTAGAGCATGACGTGCTTGCCGCCGGGCGCGAACTTGACCTCGCCGCCGGCGCGCAAGGCGACGAGCTTGAGCGGAGCCATCGACATCATGCCGCCCGCATTCATGCTCTCGTGCATCTCGCTGCGGACGGCGGCGGTCGTCGAGACTCCGGTGAGCGTCGCGTCCTTGGGGCCGCCCGTCAGCGTGAAATACGCCGCCGACGGATTGGACGGCACCGCCGCAAGCCGAACCCAGGCATGGCTGGCCGCCGCATCTTTCGGCTGTTGGCACGCCGACAAAATGGCGAGCGCTGGCACCAGCAGCAGAGCGGACTTCATTGCTTCTTCCTCCCACTTTGGGAAACACTTGAATTCCCTAGGCACGACGCAATCTTGCGGCAAGCGAATCCCCCCCTATATCGCCGGGGTATTTGGTGCTTGCGCTGCCTCTCGTGAGGGGCGCGGGCTGGGTTTTATTTTGATTGAGGGGCCACAGAGGACCAATGGCAAAAGTAATCGGTATCGACCTGGGTACGACCAACAGCTGCGTTGCCGTAATGGAAGGCGGCAAGCCCAAGGTGATCGAAAACGCGGAAGGCGCGCGTACCACGCCGTCCATCGTCGCCTTCGCCAAGGATGGCGAGCGCCTGATCGGCCAGCCGGCCAAGCGCCAGGCGGTGACCAATCCCGACAATACGGTTTTCGCGGTGAAGCGCCTGATCGGCCGCCGCTTCGACGACCCGGTGACCAAGAAGGACACCGAGCTGGTCCCGTATCATATCGTCAAGGGCGGCAATGGCGACGCCTGGGTCCAGGCCGGCGGCCAGGATTACAGCCCCTCGCAGATTTCGGCCTTCATCCTGCAGAAGATGAAGGAAACCGCCGAATCGTATCTCGGTGAGACGGTGACCGAGGCGGTCATCACCGTGCCGGCCTATTTCAACGACGCGCAGCGCCAGGCGACCAAGGACGCCGGGCAGATCGCCGGCCTAACGGTGCTGCGCATCATCAACGAGCCGACTGCGGCGGCCTTGGCTTATGGCCTGGAGAAGCAGGACGGCAAGACGATCGCGGTCTACGACCTTGGCGGCGGCACGTTCGATATCTCGATCCTCGAGATCGGCGACGGCGTGTTCGAGGTGAAGGCAACCAACGGCGATACCTTCCTGGGCGGTGAGGATTTCGACAACAAGCTGGTCGAATTCCTGGCCAACCAGTTCAAGAAGAAGGAAGGCCTCGACCTCCGCACCGACAAGCTTGCGCTGCAGCGGCTGAAGGAAGCCGCCGAGAAGGCGAAGATCGAGCTGTCGTCGGCCGCGACGACCGAGGTCAATCTGCCCTTCATCACCGCGCGCATGGAAGGCGGCTCGTCGACTCCGCTCCATCTGGTGGAGACGATCACCCGCGCCGACCTCGAAAAGCTGGTCGAGGACCTGATCAAGCGCACGCTCGATCCGTGCAAGAAGGCGCTGGCCGATGCCGGCGTCAAGGCGTCGGACATTTCCGAAGTGGTGCTGGTCGGCGGCATGACCCGCATGCCGCGCGTCCGTGAGGTCGTGAAGGACTTTTTCGGCAAGGAGCCGCACACCGGCGTCAACCCGGACGAGGTCGTCGCGATGGGCGCCGCGATCCAGGCCGGCGTGCTGCAGGGCGACGTCAAGGACGTGCTGCTGCTCGACGTGACGCCGCTGTCGCTGGGCATCGAGACGTTGGGTGGCGTGTTCACCCGGATGATCGACCGCAACACGACGATCCCGACCAAGAAGTCGCAGACCTATTCGACCGCCGACGACAACCAGCAGGCGGTGACGATCCGCGTGTTCCAGGGCGAGCGCGAAATGGCGGCGGACAACAAGCTGCTTGGCCAGTTCGACCTGGTCGGCATTCCGCCGGCGCCGCGCGGCGTGCCGCAGATCGAGGTCACGTTCGACATCGACGCCAACGGTATCGTCAACGTCAGTGCCAAGGACAAGGGCACCGGCAAGGAGCAGCAGATCCGCATCCAGGCTTCGGGCGGTTTGTCCGACGCCGACATCGAACAGATGGTCAAGGACGCGGAGCGCTTTGCCGACGAGGACAAGAAGCGGCGTGAATCGGCCGAGGCGAAGAACAACGCCGAAAGCCTGATCCACACCACCGAGCGTCAGCTTGCCGACAATGGCGACAAGGTCGACGCCGCGCTCAAGTCCGAGATCGAGGCGGCGATCGCCGAGGCCAAGACCGCGGTCGAGGGCGGCGATGCCGAGGCGATGAAGGAAAAGGCCAGCGCGCTGGCCCAGGTCGCGATGAAGCTCGGCCAGGCGATCTACGAGAAGCAGGCGGCGTCCGAAGCCTCGCCCGCTGCCGACGGCGCTGCCGCGGGCAGCGAGGCCGGTGGCGAGGATGTGGTCGACGCCGAATTCTCGGAAGTGGACGACCACAAGGCGTAAGTGATGGACTTGACCCGTCATTCCCGCGAAAGCGGGAACCCATCTCCCTCGCTTCGACCGAGGCAGGATCAGGAGATGGGCCCCCGCCTTCGCGGGGGTGACGGGGAAGGTCGGCGGGGGCCGAGTAAATGACCACCGAAGTTGATTTTTACGAACTGCTCGAAGTCGAGCGCGACGCCGACGATGCGACGATCAAGTCGGCGTACCGCAAGCTGGCGATGAAATACCACCCCGACAAGAACGGGGGCTGCAAGGACCACGAGGCCAAGTTCAAGGCGGTGAGCGCCGCGTACGACTGCCTGAAGGACCCACAGAAGCGCGCGGCGTATGATCGCTTCGGTCACGCCGCGTTCCAGCAGGGCGGCGGTCCCGGCGGGTTCGGCGGCGGCAACGATTTCTCGGGCTTTTCCGACATTTTCGAAAGCGTGTTCGGCGAGTTCATGGGCGGCGGCCGTGGCGGCCAGCGCCGGCCGCAGCGTGGTGCCGACCTGCGCTACGACATGGAAATCAGCCTGGAAGAGGCGTTCCACGGCAAGTCGGAGCCGATCACCATCGATGTCGCCGCATTGTGCGAGGCATGCGACGGCTCCGGCGCCAAGCCGGGCACGTCGGCCAAGACCTGCGGCACGTGCGCCGGCCATGGCAAGGTGCGGGCGCAACAGGGCTTCTTCGTCGTCGAGCGCACCTGTCCGTCGTGCCACGGCGCGGGCCAGGTGATCGCCGATCCCTGCCCGTCGTGCCGCGGCGAAGGCCGGGTCGAAAAGACCAAGACCCTGACCGTCAACATTCCCGCCGGAGTCGACGAAGGCACCCGCGTGCGCCTGACCGGCGAAGGCGAAGCCGGGCCGCGTGGCGCGCCGGCGGGCGACCTCTACATCTTCCTCCATGTGAAGCGCCATGCGATCTTCGAGCGCGAGGGCACGACTTTGTTCGCACACGCGCCGATCAGCTTCACCACGGCGGCGCTTGGCGGATCGATCACCATCCCGGGGCTCGATGGCGAGCAGCATGAGGTCAAGGTCGCGGCCGGCACGCAATCGGGCCGCGAAGTGCGCCAGCGTGGCGCCGGCATGCCGGTGCTCCAGGGCAAGGGCCGCGGCGACCTGGTCGTGCGCATCTCGGTCGAAACCCCGACGAGGCTGACCGCCAAGCAGCGCGAATTGCTCGAGGAATTCCGCTGCACCGAAACGGGCGACGAATGCCCCCAGACGCAGGGTTTCTTCCAGAAGGTGAAGAAAGCGGTCGGGGGGTAGCCGGAGCTCCTCTCCCCTTGTGGGAGAGGAAGGGGCCCGCTCGGCTCCGCCGAGTGGGAAGGTGAGGGGGCGAGCCGAAGGCTCGCGCGGCGCTTGAGCGCCGCTCCCCTCATCCAAGCTTCGCTAGGCGGCAAGCCGCCAAGCTACGCTATCCTTCTCCCACAAGGGGAGAAGAATCAGGTCCTTGGAACAATCGGCTCCCACAATTCCCGGTGATCCACATCGTGCTCCGGCATGCCCGGCTTGGTCAGATACCCCCGCGCATCCGGGATATGGCTGTAGATCATCCGTAACGGCTTCTCATGCCATTGCAGGTTGAACGCCCAACGTATGGGAAAGAATTCCATCGTCGAATACGGCAGATGGTCGTGCACCCACCAGGCGATGCGCTTCCAGTCGTCGGGGCCGGTCCATTCGTTGGCGAAGCGCGGCACGACGATACACGCGGTTGCGCCCATTTGGCCCTGGGCGTCGCGCTGGTCCCAAATATGCCCGGCGGCACTGCGCTCGTTCGACGCGCAATTATAGCCCTTGGCATTGCCCAGCCGGTTGACCTCGGCCGAGCGATAGGCGGAGCGGATCGCGATCCGGCCGAACACGTCCTGCAGCGGCTCGAGCAACTCCTCGCACAACCGCGTACCCGCCGCGATCGCGAGATCGGGGTCGTCGGGGATGTTCGCCAGGCCATGGATCTCGGCGATGTCCGAATAGAGGAAATCGCGCATGAAGAACGTGCGCGACAGCTGGACCCGGCCCAGTTCGGTCAGCTTGGCGACCGTTTGCGGTTTCTTCACGCGCGCCTCCCACCAAAACTCGCGGCATAGCGATCTTGGGGCTGCACGAAAATAGACCGAGTTCTGGGATAATCTCTTAGCGGGACCAGTCTGGCCCACCCATCCGGCCTGACCGCCCCCGACTTTCACGGGGTGCGGTGGGCCGATGGTTTAGAGGGAAAGGACCCCCGCCACCAGCGCCAGGCTGCCGACACTCACCATAGCGGTGGCCAGCATCTCCATGATACGCATGGTTGCTTCTCCTTAGAGCCGGATCAGTCCGGCTGGGAACGATATGGAAATAGTTGCGTATGCGCGCAATATTATTTCAAGCCTTCGCAGTTGCAGCATTTGCACTTGTGTTGCCATGTTGCATCCGCATGTGCCCCCAAAGACACAGCCGGCTAACGGTCAGGCGTTCGCGAACACCCGTGCGAAGATCGTGTCGACATGCTTGAGGTGGTAACCGAGGTCGAACTTATCCTCGATTTCGGCCGGCGACAGCGCCGCGGTCACCTCGGGATCGGCCTTGAGCAGGTCGAGCAGCGACAATTCGCCATCCGATTCCCACACCTTCATCGCGTTGCGCTGAACCAGCCGATAGGCATCCTCGCGGCTGACACCGGCCTGGGTCAGCGCCAGCAGTACGCGCTGCGAATGGACCAGACCGCCCATCTTGTTGAGGTTCTTCTCCATTCGCGCCGGATAGATGAGGAGCTTGTCGACCACCCCGGTCAGCCGCGCCAGCGCGAAGTCGAGTGTGATGGTGGCGTCGGGGGCAATATAGCGCTCGACCGACGAATGGCTGATGTCGCGTTCATGCCAGAGCGCGACATTCTCCATCGCCGGGATCGCCGCGCTGCGGATCATGCGGGCGAGACCGGTCAGATTCTCGGTCAGCACCGGGTTGCGCTTGTGCGGCATCGCGGACGAGCCCTTTTGCCCCGGCGAGAAATATTCCTCCGCCTCGAGCACTTCGGTGCGCTGCAAGTGCCGGATCTCGACCGCCAGCCGCTCGATCGACGAGGCGATCACCCCTAGCGTCGCGAAGAACATCGCGTGTCGGTCGCGCGGGATGACCTGGGTCGAGACCGGTTCGACCGCGAGGCCGAGCTTCTCGGCGACATGCGCCTCGACGCGCGGATCGATATTGGCGAACGTGCCGACCGCGCCCGAAATCGCGCAGGTCGCGATATCCTTGCGCGCAGCGGCCAACCGTTCGCGGTTGCGCGAAAACTCGGCATAAGCCTCGGCCAGCTTCAGCCCGAACGTCACCGGCTCGGCGTGAATGCCGTGGCTGCGCCCGATCGTCGGAGTCAGCTTGTGCTCCTCCGCGCGACGCTTCAGCACGACCAGCAATGCGTCGATATCGGCGAGCAGGATATCCGATGCCCGCGCCAACTGCACCGCCAGACACGTGTCGAGCACGTCGGACGAGGTCATGCCCTGATGCATGAACCGCGCTTCATCCCCGACATTTTCCGCTACCCAGGTCAGGAAGGCGATGACGTCGTGCTTGGTCACTGCCTCGATCGCGTCGATCGCCGCCACGTCGATCTTGGGATTGGTTGCCCACCATGCCCACAGAGCGGCGGCCGCTTCCTTCGGCACCACGCCGAGATCGGCCAGCGCGTCGGTCGCGTGCGCCTCGATCTCGAACCAGATCTTGAAGCGCTCCTCTGGGGCCCAGATCGCGGTCATGTCGGGACGGGAATAGCGCGGGACCATGAACGGCCTTTCGAAAGCGGGATGCCGGGAATGTCAGCGCCGATAGCAAGCGCCGTCCCGACCCTCAATCGCCTTTGCGGGATGGCCAAGGGAAACGCGCCACCTCCGCGCACTGTGGTGCCGAAGTGACGGTTCCCAAAAATCGTGAGTCAGCTCGTCGCAATCAGCGCACAAGTCCGCGACGACCTGCGCCAATCACGGGGCAAACCGGCCCTTCACATCAACAATTTCGGACCCATATCGAAAGTCGAATGTTCTATTTGAGCAATTCGCATGGGGTGGTGAACAACCGCTTCGCAGAAACAGGTCGAAAACGCAAGGAGATTTGCCATGCTGAAGCATGTACTATTGGCTAGTGCCTTTATGATTTCTACGCCTGCACTGGCGCAGAACCAGCCGCAGACTGCGACACCGCAGCCAGATACTAACGCCGCACCTGCGCAGCCGCAGACTGCGCCGGCACCGGCCACGCCCACAGCGACAGCTCCGGCGCCGCAAACGACTCCGGCTCCGACCGCTGCTGTGCCAGCCACGCCGCCGGCGCCGACCACCGCGGATGCTCAGCCGCAGACGGCGCCCGCGCCGACCGCGCCTGCCCCTAACGCTCAGGCAGCAAATCCGGCTCCGGCCGATAGCGCCACTGCCGCTGCTGCTCCGGCGAATCCGGGCGCGCAGGTCGCCGAGGTAGTCAATGGCGAGTTCGGCACCTACGACAAGAACAAGAATGGCTCGCTGAGCAAGGCCGAGTTCGGCGCGTGGATGACCGCGTTGCGCACCAAGGCCGATCCGTCGCTGAAGGACGATGCCGCGAACAAGAGCTGGGTCGCCCAGGCCTTCACGCAGGCCGATACGGACAAGTCCAAGTCGGTGTCGAAGGATGAGCTGACCAATTTCCTCTCGCAGGGATCGGGTCAAAAGGCGTCGTAATCTAACTCCGACGACGCCCACAGAGGGCCGCCGCGTTTTCCCCTTGGCGTGGCGGCCCTTTTTCGTGTGCCGCCTTTCCGACGGGGTGCCTCAGACGCATTAGTATTGACTAATTGATTAGCACTTGCTAATCGATTCGCATGTTATCCGCCATCCCCGTTGACGCCGTGATGCGCGCGCTGTCCGATCCGACCCGCCGGGCCGTGTTCGAGCAGGTCGCGCGCCGCGGAGAGGTCAATGTGGCCGATTTGACCCGCGCCAGCGGCGTGACCCAGGGCGCGGTTTCGCAGCATCTCAAATCGCTGAAGCTCGCCGGACTCGTCGCCGAGCGTCCGCAGGGGCGGAACGTCTTCTATCGCGCGACGCCGGATGGGCTCGCGCCGCTGTTCGACTGGCTGAGCTATTACGACGCCTTCTGGCGCGACCGCCTCGCCAGCCTGCATGATTTGCTCAAGGAGATCGACCCGTGACCGACACCGTCCTGCACGCCGACGCGCGAGAAATCGTGGTCGACGAGGTGTTTCCGCATGCGCCTGAGATGGTGTGGAAGACACTGGCGACCAGCGCGATGATGGCGCGCTGGCTCAACATGACGCCGACCGGATACGAACCGGTGGTCGGCAACCGCTTCACCTATAAGACCTCTCCCGCCGGTGCCTGGGATGGGACGATACAGTGCGAGGTGCTCGAGGTCGTGCCGGGCGAACGCCTGGCTTATTCGTGGAAGGGCGGCGATGAGGCCAATGTCGGCTACGGATCGCGGCTCGACACAATCGTCACCTTCACCCTGGAAGCCGTCGATGGCGGGACGCGTCTGCGCGTCGTCCATTCGGGCTTCGTCCTGCCGCGGAACGAGACCGCCTATCGCAACATGAGCGGCGGCTGGACCCAGGTCATCGGCCGGATCGGCGCGGTGACCGAGGAAGAGGCCGCGACCCGGGCGCAATGAGCGCTCGCCTTTCGTGATCTGATCGGGAGTATCGTCATGCAACAGGACAGCACACTCGAAAACCGGCCGCCGACCGTATCGCCATCCGAATGGACCGCGGCGTGGGAGCGCATGCTGGTCAAGGAAAAGGCCTTCACCCGCGCCCGCGACGCGCTCGCCGCCGAACGCCGGCGGATGCCGTGGATGCTGGTCGACAAGGATTATCGCTTCGACGGACCCAATGGCGCGATGAGCCTGCTCGATCTGTTCGAGGGGCGGCGCCAGCTGATCGTCTATCGCGCCTTTTTCGAGCCTGGCGTGTTCGGCTGGCCCGACCACGGCTGTCGCGGCTGTTCGTTCGGCGCCGATCAGGTCGCACATCTCGCGCATCTCAACGCGCGCGACACGACGCTCGCTTACGCCTCGCGCGCACCGCAGGCCGATATCGCGCGGCTGAAGGCGCGGATGGGCTGGGACGTGCCCTGGTACACGATCACCGACAGTTTCGACGCGGATTTCGGCGTCGACGAATGGCACGGCCACAATGTCTTCATCCGGGAAAACGGACAGATCTTCCGTACCTATTACATCAACAATCGCGGCGACGAGGCGATGGGCACGATCTGGTCCTATCTCGATATCACCCCGCTCGGCCGCCAGGAAAGCTGGGAGGATTCGCCGGAAGGCTATCCGCAGACGCCGCCGTATAAATGGTGGAACTGGCACGACAATTACGAGGCCGAGCAGGCCGCGCCCGATCCCAAATGGGTCGAAGTGTCCGAAGCCGGCGAGGCGGCGTTCCGCAACGAGGGCCAGGCGTGATCGCCGCCGGGCCGGTCGGTGGTGCCGGGCTGGCCAAATGGCTCGGTCTGGCGGCATCGCCGACCTTCGCTGCGATGGCGCTGCTCACGAGCCTTGACGGCGGTCCGATCGCGCTATGCTCGGCGACGGCCGGTTTCCCGCTGAGCGGCATGGTGCCGATGTACCTGCTGATGAGCGTCTTCCACGCGACGCCCTGGCTGAAGTTGGTCGCGGGGCGGTCAGTGGCTGGTTAGGTCTTGTCGCACTCGGTCACCAAGCAGCCAATTCCCGCGACACTGTCCTTGGTTGAGAACGGCCCATCCTTTAAACTCGTTCGCCATTCCCTCTCCCGCCTGCGGGAGAGGGAGGGGCCCGCCGCGAAGCGGTGGGAAGGCGAGGGTCTCCTTTCTTCTTCCCGCCTTCATCTAGAAGAAGAAAGACCCTCACCCGGCCTCTCCCGCAAGCGGGAGAGGAGAAGGGAACGGCATCTATTGGCCTTTGGTCTGTTGCGTGGGAGTCCTGGCAAAGTCTGCTTGCGCTATAAAATGTAATGTGATCTCATATCTAAATGACCCGGGCTTTCCTTCTCGCTTTGCTCGCTGCGACTGCGTGTTCGCAGTCACAACCTTTGCAGTCCTTGAATCCGGAGACTCGAAAGGCGCTGGCGTCGGCCCAATTATTCGCGCGCAAGGTCGGGATGGCCGGTGACTGCGTGACGCCCGGCCCCCGCGAACATTATTCGATCAAGGATGCCGCGGATGCCTGGGTGGTCGAAGTCGAACCGCCGCCACGACCTGGCCCCGTCCTGCGGCTCACCATCAGCAAGGACAATTTCAAAGTCATCCGGGCGCAGAAGATCGCCTAGGTATCCAGCCCGGCGGCAGGATCGGCACGGTCGCGCAGGCCGGGCTGCCATCGCGTGCGGTGCCGGCGATATGCGCGGTCAGGCGCTCGCCCGGCGCCAGTGCCTCGATCGATGCCCAGCCGATCGCATCGAGCGGCACTTTTGCGCGCCGCTTCCATGGCGATCCGATCTGTCCGGCGCTTGCACCGATATTGAGATAGACGAACCGCGCGGTCGGCGGCCCTTGAACGAGCGGCCCGAGCAACCGCGGCCCGCCGGCGGCACTGCTGCCGTCCAGCGTCACCTCGAAGTCGAACACAAGCGCGTCTGCCGAAACATGGGCGGGCCCAACCAATGTCGCCTTGGCGCTGGCGCCACGCTGCAGCGCGAGTGCGACGCCGGGCACAGGCCGCTCGACCACGATGCGCAAGGGAAGCGCCGATCGTTCAGCCGTCATGGCGCCAGCTTTCCATCACGTCCGCTGCTTCGTCGAGATCGCGCCGCCGTGCTGCATCGATCGCGGTCTCGCCTCTTTTGTTGCGCATCCGCGGATCGGCGCCATAGCGGAGCAGTACGCGGGCGACGTCGACCGCTTTGTCCTCATCGTCGGGCAAATGGAACAGCGGCGTCGGGCTATCGTCTTGCGCGCGCACGCGATTGGCGAGATCGGGTTCGGCGCCGAGCACGGTATCGAGCCGCTCGGTCAGGCCGAGACGGACCAGCGGCCAAAGGTCGCGGGTCAACGGCGCGAGCAGATCCACCATCCGCGGTCGTCCGAGTACGACCGCCCAGCTGAGCGGCGTCCCGTTCCACTTGCGCTCGCGGCGGTCGATCTCGGCACCCGCGGCGATCAGCAGGTTAGCGGCCTCCAGCGATCCCGACTGCACCGCGCGGTGCAGCGGGCTGATCCCTTCATGGTCGCACCCGCCAACATCGGCGCCCAGCGACAGCAATAGCGCGATGGCGGGCGCGTTGCCGAACTCGGCGGCCGCCAGCAGCAGGGCGGGGTTGGCCACCAGTTGCGGGTCGGCAGCGAGCAGCGCCCGCGCGCTCGCTTCGTCGCCGCGCAGGCACGCCGCCCGAAACGCCTGCGCTCCGCTCAGCGCGACCGGGGCGGCGCCATGACGTTCGAGCAAGGCGGCCATCTCGACGAACCCGGAAAGCTGCGCCAGCGCATGGACTGGTTGGCCGGTATAAGCGTGCGGCGTATCGGGGTTGGCGCCGCGCGCCAGCAGCCACTCGGCGCGCGCCAGATGGTTCTGGCCGACGGCATTGCCGAGCAGATAGTCGAGCGGGTTGAGCGGCTGTCTGCCACCGATGCGATAGCTGACCGCGTCGCGCCAGCGGTCGGTCATGCCTTTTGCCTCGCAATGCCGCCACAGCAGATCGTACCAATAGACGTCCGACCCGACGATCGAGATGTTGTAGAGCGCCTGCGTATCGAACGGCGACGCGCCGGCGGCGACCAGCAAGTCGACCAATTCCTCCGCCTGGGGATGGCTCGATTTGGCGCCTTCGCCCAGGCCGATCGCGCCGGTCACCAGGGTGAAGGAATTGTCCCAGCCGTCGTTGAACGAGAAATTCGGGTCGGCGCCCGCCGCCAGCAACAACCGCGCGATGGCCACGCCGTTGACGGGATCGAGCCGGCCATAGGCGACATAAGCGAGCGCGCTCCAATCTTTCGGCCCACCCGCCGCGATCGCCGCACCGGGATCGCGCGCCAACCGCCGCTCGACCTCCTCGACATCGCCGCACGTGGTCGCCGTGAACAGGCTGTCGCGAGCGATGACGGGGTGGCGATCGACGATCCGCCGCGCGACCGCAGGATCGCCATCCCAGCCATGCCGCAACACCTGGTCGAGCCGTTCGGCATAGCTTTGGCGATCGAGCGCCAGATCGGCGATCGCCGCCGTGAGCGCGACCCAGTTTTCGCAGCCATATTCGATCGCCAGCGCCTGGTGCACGTCGCGCAACCCGGGATTGGCTGAGAGCTTCGCCCCGGATTCGCGTAGCCGCGCGATCGCCGCGTCATCGCCGGCGCGAATAGCCTTCAGCCAGCGCTTGGTGTCCTTGCGGAGAGTGTCGAGATTGGTTTTGGGCGTGAGCGTACGGCGCATCGGAAACCTTCCTTCCAAATGCCAGACGTCCGCTTACGAAAGGCCGGAAGAAGGGTTCGTAAGTATCGTTCTCAGCTGGATGGGAGAAGCTCCCTTGCCGCGGACAGGAGGCGCTCCAGATGCGCACTAGGTGGGAGTATTGTGGACGCGACCGGGGCTGTCAACGGAGGTCCCGCTAAGTAAATAGGATTCGTCGTCGAAAACCGCAGCATAGCTCGGGGCTGGGAATGACGACCTGCCGTTGCGCGGGCTCAACGCGATGATATTGTCCAGAGATGGCTGAAGAATGCATTATCGAAGAAATTCGATCGGCGAATGATGTCGCTTATCGAGCCCTCATACTGTTCTGCATTACCGGGCTGGCGGCGGGCGCCGATCGTTCGGAAGTTACCGCGTGGCTTTCCGAACACGATTTGTGGGGGAAGCTCGCGCCATCCGAGATCGGTTTCATCGACACGCCGAGCCCGACCCATCAACAATTGGTCAACGCAAGTTGGCTGTCTGAACGCTTGGTTATGATCGTTTGGGCGCTCGGGCAATTAGACCAGCTCCCGCCGCCTGATGAGCAATGCGACCTATCGGTCTTCCAGGACGTGCTGCCCCCGTTCGCCGATGTCACCGTGCAAGAATTCGTCGCAACAGCGCGGCTACGATCGCCCACAGAATTAATTGCGATGGCAGATGAAACGATGGGCCTTCATTGGGAGGCAAGGGATGCGCAAATTAACGAGCGTCCGCCCGCACAGAACGTCGACCTGGAGATCATCCAGGAGCGCCACCACGCGATAAACTGGGTGATCGGTTACGGCGGGCTGGATTGGGATGAGGTCACCACGGACACCTAATTCAGGCGGGTGTCGCGTCGTCTGCTCTAAATCAGCCCCTGACCCCGCAAGCTGACAAACCCCTTGGTCCCGACAATGATATGATCGTGCACAGCGATCCCCATCTTCTTGCCCGCCTCGACCACCGCGCGCGTCAGGTCGATATCGGCGCGGCTCGGCGAGGGATCGCCCGAGGGATGGTTGTGGACCAGGATGATCGATGCGGACTTCAGGTCGATCGCGCGGCGGATGACTTCGCGGACATAGACCGGCGCCTCGTCGATCGAGCCTTCGTTCATCAGCTCGTCGCGGATCAGCATGTTGCGGGTGTTGAGGTGCAACACCCGGACGCGTTCGTTGCCGTGATGCGCCATGTCCGCGCGGAGATAGTCGAGCACCGCTTGCCAATTCGACAGTAACGGCTTCTCCGCGATCTCCGCCTTGAGCAGGCGCAGCGCCGTCGCCTGCGCGATCTTGAGCGCCGCGACCGAGGTTTCGCCCATGCCCTTGACCCGCGCGAGTTCCTCGGGTGCGGCGGTCAGCAGGCCGGCGATCCCGCCGAATTCGCGCAGCAAGGCATAAGCCAGCGGTTTGGTGTCGCGCCGCGGGATGGCAAGCGCCAGCAGATATTCGATCAGCTCATGGTCGAGCAGCCCGTCGGCATCGGCGAGCAGCCGCTGCCGCAACCGCGCGCGGTGACCAAGATGATCCGGTTCCGGAACGTCCCCCATCCGTTACGGGTTAATCGGCGATAAGGGGCTGCGCAATTGCCCTGGAGCCGTCGCGGCGTGTAGCGTCGCCAGTAATGACGATAACAGGGTGTCGATGACCGAGAGCGAGCCAGATATTGCCCGCCCGTCGCGCGGGGGTCGCATCCGGTTCAGGCTCGGCGTCGCGCTCGCGCTGTTGCTGGTCGTGCTCGCCGGGCTGTGGCTGGTGCGCAAGCCGGTCGCCGAGCATTTCATCGACAATGCCTTGTCGCGAGCCAAGGTGCCGGCACGCTATACGATCGAGGACATGGCGCTCGGCCATCAGCGCCTGACCAATATCGTCATCGGCGATCCCGCCCATCCCGACCTGGTCGCCGATTGGGTCGAAGTGCAGACTTCGGTCGATTTCGGCGGCGCGCATATGACCGGCGTCCGTGCCGGCCATGTGCGCATGCGCGCGCGGATCGTCGACGGCACTTTGTCGCTGGGGTCGCTCGACCGCCTGATTCCCAAGGGGGCAGGCGGCGCCTTTCGGCTGCCCGCGATCGGGCTCGATCTTCAGGACGGCCGGATGCGGCTGGAGGCGCCGCAGGGCGTAGTCGGGATCAAGGCATCGGGCAGCGGCCGACTCGACGGCGGATTCCGCGGCCAGATCGCGGCGATCAGCGAGCGGATCGCGAGCGGCTCGTGCGTCGTCGACAAGGCGGTCGCCGCGTTGCGCATCGACATCTGGTCCGACGCGATCCACTTGCGCGGGCCGGTCCGCGCCGGCGAGGCGAGCTGTGGCGGCAATGGACTTACCCGTTTCCGGTCCGATATCGTCGCCGCGGTCGCGCCCGGCTTCGATCGCTGGAACGGCCATGCCGAGATCGCGGCCGATCGGGTGGTCGGGCCGTCACTGGCCGCCGAGACGATGGCCGGATCCATCGGCTTCGCGGGTACCGCGCGGGATATCCAGGGCAAGGTACGGCTGACCGCCGACCGACTGAGCGGCGACGGCATCGCGGGGCGAGCCGCGGTGATCGACGGCGCCTATCGCTATGCTGACGCCAAAGGCGCGTTCACCGGCAAGGTACAGGTCGGGAAAGCGGCGCTGCCCGCCACGATGCGCGCGCGCTTCGCCTCGCTGGGGTCGGCAGGTGCGGGGACGCCGGTAGCGCCGCTGGCCGCGCGTTTGGCCCGGGCGCTGGACAATGCAGCGAAGGACTTCGCGCTGACCGGCGAAGTGTCGGCGGCGACCGATGGCGGGCGAGGCGCGGTCAAGCTCTCCCGCCTGCTCGCGGTCGCCGATAGCGGCGCCAGCGCCACGCTGACCAGCCCCGACGGCGCGCAGTTGGTCTGGCCGAACGGCGGCGTCATCCTGCGCGGCGATCTGGTCGCGGGCGGCGGCGGATTGCCCGACCTGGTCGCGCATCTCGATCAGCAACGCGCCGGCGCCCCGATCACCGGTACCGCGACGATGGAGCCGTACGAAGCCGGCGGCGCGCGCCTGGCGTTCGCGCCGGTCCGGTTCAGTGCCGGGCTCGACGGGCGGACGCGGATCGACAGCGAAGTGACCCTGTCCGGCCCGCTCCCCGGCGGCGCGGTGGATGCGCTTCGCGTGCCGCTAGCAGCGCAATGGGACGGACGCGGCAACCTGGCGATCAATCCGGGGTGCGCCCCGGTGGCGATCGCCCGGCTGCGGCTCTCAGGCCTGGATGCGCGGGGTTTCCGCACCCAGCTTTGCCCCGTCGACGGCGCGATGCTGCGGATCGCAGGCGGGCGGATCGGCGGCGGTGCGGTGGCGCGCGACCTCCGGCTCAACGGCGCCTTGGGTGGCAACCCGCTCGCCGTTGCCGCGGCCCAGGCGACCTTGCGGCTTGGCGAGCGCCGCTTCCTGCTCGATCGGCTGGCAGTGCGGCTCGGTACGCCCGATCGCTTGACCCGGCTCGACGTCGTGAAGCTGGATGGCAGCTTCGGCCAATCGGTCGGCGGCACATTCGACGATGCTGGTGGCCAGATCGGCGCGGTGCCGCTGATCCTGTCACAAGCGGTGGGGACGTGGCGGATGGACAATGGCCGGCTGCTGGTCGGCGGGACGGTGACGGTGGCCGATGCCGCGCACGATCCGCGCTTCAAGCAGCTTGCCGGCCGTGACGTTTCGCTGACACTTGCTGACAATCGCATCGCCGCGACCGGAAAGCTGACCACGACCAATGGCGCGGTTAAGGTAGCGGATGTCACGATTGCGCACGATCTGTCGAGCGGCGCGGGCTCGGCCGAACTCGACGTTACCGGGCTGACCTTCACCAAGACCTTCCAGCCCGACGCGCTGACTCCGCTGACCGAAGGCGTGATCGCCGATGTCGCGGGGACGGTGACCGGCCAGGGCCATATCGCCTGGACCCGCCAGGCGGTGACCAGCGACGGGGTGTTCCGCACGCACAACACTTATCTTGCCGCTGCGTTCGGCCCGGTCACCGGCCTGTCGGGCGAAATCCGCTTCACCGATTTGCTGGGGATGGTCTCCGCGCCCGATCAGGTCGCGACGGTCAAGACCATCGATACCGGTATCGCGGTCAGCGACGGGGTGGTCCATTATCAGCTGCTGGGGCCCCAGCGCATTCAGGTCACCGACGCGCGCTGGCCGTTCGCCGGCGGGCGCCTCGATCTTGCGCCGACTTTGCTCGACTTCGCCGATCCTGGCGGCCGGCACCTGACGTTCCGCCTGACCGGCGTCGATGCCGCGCAGTTTCTGCAGCAATTCAACTTCAAGAATTTGAACGCGACGGGCGTGTTCGACGGCACCTTGCCGATGATCTTCGACGTCAATGGCGGCCGGATCGAGCATGGCGAACTACGCGTGCGCCCCGGTGGCGGCACGCTCGCTTATGTCGGTCAGGTCACCAAGGAGGATGTCGGCACCTGGGGCAATCTGGCGTTCCAGGCGCTGAAGTCGCTGCGCTATCGCAACCTCGATCTGACGCTCAACGGGCCGCTGGCGGGCGAAGTCATCACCGAAGCGCATTTCGCCGGAGTCAGCCAGGGCGAGGGCACCAAGTCCAACTTCCTGATCCGCCGGTTGCAGCGGCTACCCTTCGTGTTCAACGTCAAGATTCGCGCGCCATTCCGCTCGCTGCTCGATTCGGCGCAGAGCTTTTACGACCCCACGCTGCTGATAAAGCGCAACTTGCCTGCGCTGATCCGTCAGCAGAATGACGCCAATCAACCCGTTCAGCCTCCCGCAAGCGAGACCAAGCCATGATACGAATTGGATTGACGATGAAGCGATTGGACCCGACCAGACGGCCGATGCGACGGATGTTCTTGATCGGCGCGGCGTGCGCCAACGGATTGTTGGGCGGGTGCGTCAACGTGACGGCACCCGACAAACCGATCGAGATCAACCTGAACATCAACATCACTCAGCAAGTGGTGTACAAGCTGGACGGCCAGGCCAAGGCGCTGATCGACCAGAATCCGGGGATATTCTGACGATGAAACGCACGTTTACCGCCTCTGCCCTGCTCTTCGGCGCTGCAATCGCCCTGGTCCTGCCCGCCGCGGCGCAGGAGCGCGACCCCGCTTATGCCGCCGCACGTTCGGCGGGGCAGATCGGCGAGATGCCCGATGGCTATCTCGGCGTGGTCGGTGCGCCGACCAAGGACCTCGTCGCGCTGGTCAACAAGATCAACATCCAGCGCAAGGCGGTCTATACCCAGAAGAGCGCGGCGAGCGGCTCGACGGTCGAGGAAATGGCCTTCACCACCGGGTGCAACTTGATCCTCAAGACCGTGCCGGGTGAGAAATATCGTGATCCAGCGGGTAATTGGCAGACTCGAACCGCTGCGGCGCCGACGCGCGATCCGCGCTGCATCTGACCTTGTCCCTTCGGACGGTTGACTCGGTCCGGCCGCTTTCCTAAACGCGCGCTCAGCAAACGGGGGCTGTGGCCTTTCCGCTGCCCCATCGTCGCCCGCTTGCCAGAGCGTGGCGGCGTTTCTTTATCAGGATGTTTCAGCGCCTTGGCCGACGATCGCCAGAATACTGACCTCGACAGCCGGATCGCCGCAGCGCGTGCCGCTGAAGAGGCGCGTTCGAGCGTCGGACCGCAACCGTCCAAGGGGTACGGCCAGGGATCGCGCGTATTGATGGAGCTGATCGGGGCCCCGCTTGGCGGTGGTATCGTCGGCTGGGCGCTCGATCACTGGTTTGGCACCAGCCCCTGGCTGCTGCTGACTTTCCTCGCGCTCGCGATCATTGTCGCGTTCCGCAACATCTACCGCATTTCGAAGGAGCGTGCCGAATAATGGCCGGCGACATCAACCCGATGGAACAGTTCGAGGTCGGTCACCTGATCGATCTCAAGCTTTTCGGCTACGACGTCTCGTTCACCAACTCGGCGCTGTTCATGGTCGTCGTGTTCGTGCTGCTCGCCGTCTTCATGGCGGGCGGGCTGAAGCGCCAGCTGATCCCCGGCCGTTGGCAGGTGGCGGCAGAAGGCGCAGTGTCGTTCATCGATTCGATGGTCAACGTGAACATTGGCAAGGGCGGCAAGAAGTTCGCGCCGTACATGTTCTCGCTGTTCTTCTTCATCCTGTTCGCCAATCTGGTCGGCGTGCTGCCGCTGGCGATCATCCCGCACCTCCACACCTTCGCCGTCACCAGCCACATCACGGTGACCGCGGTGCTGGCCTTCTTCTCGTTCGGGATCGTACTGGCGGTCGGCTTCTGGAAGCACGGTCTGAAATTCTTCTCGCTGTTCGTGCCGCACGGCGCGCCTTTGGTGCTGCTGCCGGTGATCGTCCCGGTCGAGCTGATCTCGTTCCTGGTGCGTCCGTTCTCGCTGGGTCTGCGACTGTTCGTCGCGATGACCGCTGGGCACATCCTGCTCGAAGTGTTCGGCAGCTTCGCGGTCCAGGGGCTCAATGCCGGCCTCAGCGGCAGCCCGATCGGCTTCGTCGTCTGGATCGGCAGCTTCCTGATGATCCTCGGCGTTTCGGCGCTTGAGCTGCTGGTCTGCGCGATCCAGGCCTATGTGTTCGCGCTGCTCACCTCGCTTTACCTCCATGACGCGGTGCACCTGCACTAAGTCGCTGTTTTCAATGCTGTGAATTATTCTGGGAGTTTAAAATGACTGATCATGGTTTGATGTACATCGGTGCCGGCCTCGCGGCGATCGGCGTCGGCGCGGCCGCGCTCGGCGTGGGCAACGTGTTCGGCTCGTTCCTCGAAGGCGCGCTGCGCAATCCGTCGGCCGCTGACGGCCAGCAGGGCCGCCTGTTCATCGGCTTCGCCGCCGCCGAGCTTCTGGGTCTGATCGCGTTCGTCGTCGCGATCCTGATCCTGTTCGTCGTCAAGTAAGCAGCAGAACGAGCGCTTCCGATGCCTCAGATATCCCAAGCAGCCTCCATCTACGCGTCGCAGCTGTTCTGGCTCGCGATCGTGTTCGCGGCGGTCTATTTCGGGATCGGCCGGGCGATGGTGCCGAAGATCGAGCGGACGATCGACGATCGTAACGCTCGCATCTCGGCAGACATCGCCGCGGCGGAGGGAGCGCGCAACGCAGCACGCGCGGCCGAGGAAGGCTATACCGCCAGCCTCGACGGCGCGCGCAGCCAGGCCCTGAAGCTGGTCGGCGAGGCGAAGGCGAAAGCCACCGCATCGACCGAACAGGCGATCAAGGCGGGCAATGCCGACCAGGAAAAGGCCCTGGCCGACGCCACCGCGCGCATCAATACCGCCAAGGCGACCGCCCTTGCCGGGATCGAGGATGCGACGGTGGATGCGGTCGAGGCGATCGTCGCCAAGCTGTCGGGCGTCACGCCCGATCGCGCGACGGTGGCGGCACGAGTGAAGGCGGAACTGGCCAATGGCTAATCTCCAGGCGACCACGCTGGCCAAGGAAACCGGCACCACCGAACTGCACCACGAGGCGTCGGCATTGGGCTTGACCCCGCCGGCATGGGTGGCGCTGGCGATGCTGTGCGTGATCGGCATCATGATCTGGCAGAAGGTGCCGGCGCTGATCGGCCGTATCCTCGACGGCAAGATCGCGACGATCCGCCAGCAACTCGACGAAGCCGCTGCGCTCCGCGCCGAGGCTGAGGCGCTGCTCGCCGAAGCCAAGAAGCGCGATGCGTCGTCGGCATCGGATGCCGCGTCGATCGTCGCTCATGCCGAACAGGAAGCGGCAGCCCTGGTCGCCAAGGCCCAGAGCGACGCGGCCGATCTGGTCGCGCGCCGCGGCAAGATGGCCGAGGACAAGATCGGCGCCGCCGAGCGCGCCGCGGTTGCCGAAGTCCGTGCCAAGGCGGCCGACGTCGCGGCCCGCGCCGCCGCATCGATCATCGCCGACACCCATGGTGCTGCGGCCGACTCCAAGCTGGTCGACAAGACCATTGCCGGACTGTCGCGGCTCAACTGATTAATGCGAGGGCTCGCTGCGGCGGGCTTCCTTCTGCCTCTTCACCCGTCGTCATCCCGGCCTCGTGCCGGGATCCGTGGCGCCGCGAGTCATGGAAAAGAGGCTCTTGCTCCTCGCCTGCCGCCCAGCGGATCCCGGCACAAGGCCGGGATGACGGAGGCCTAGACGCGCGGCCACCCCGAGCCATTGCCGCGACCCGTCCGACCCCTTAGGGACGCCTCATGATCCTCCCCGAAGACTGCCAGACGATGATCGAGGTCCGCGCCGGCGTCGATGCCGTGGACCGTCAGATCGTCGCCCTGCTCGCGATCCGCTTCCGCTTCATGACCGCCGCCGCTCGGATCAAGCAGGACCGTGGCAGCGTTCGCGACGAGGCTCGCAAGGCGCAAGTCATCGCCAATGCGAAAGCCGCTGCCGAAGCGGCCGGCGTGCCGCCGGAGGTCGTCGGCGACTTGTGGGAGCGGCTGGTCGAAGGCTCGATCGCCTATGAGTTCGACCGCTGGGATCAGCATCGCGCATGATGGCATTGCGGCTGCCATAATTCCGACGCCAATCGCCGGCACATAGTCGGCACCTTAGGGGAGAAGAAAAACATGATGTCGCTGATCGCAATCGCCCTTTTCGCTGCACAGAGCGCTCCGGTATCGGCACCGGCCCCCGCCGCGGCACCGGCCACCGCCGCCAGCGTCGGGCCAGCCACCGGCGCCGCGCCTGCCGTCACCGCCAAGTTCACCCTCGACACCCCCATCGAGACGATCGAGGCCGATGCCAAGGGCAAGGAAGTCCTCACCGCCGATCTCGGTATGGATGTCGCGCAGCATCCGATGTACGAGAGCTTCAAATCGATGAGCCTCAATCAGGTCGCGCCGATGTCGAATGGCAAGATCAGCGACGACATGCTCAAGAAGGTCGCCACCGGCCTCGCCGCCATCAAGTAAATACCATGCGCTGGTTCGCTCCGGTCGTCCATGTCGCGGCGCCGGCGCGACCTAGCGGTGTTTTGAGTCGGCTTTTCGGCAGCGGATCGAGGCCACCAAACGGCAGCGCTCTGGAGCATTTTGGCGGAGTGCCCCTGGGGTTGGCACCGGACCGCTGGCCGCGTTGCGCTGATTGTGGCAAATCCCAATCACTACTCGCCCAGCTCAAGCACGACGCCGATCGGCTGGATCTCGGCGGAGAAGGCCGCGTCCTGTTGGTCTTTCAATGCAGCCACGACCCGGGCATGTGCGAGACTTGGGATCAGAGCGCCGGCGCCAACGCTGCTTTCGTAATCGAGGCATCGGAGCTCGATGATGCTCCCACGCCTGTCCCAGACGACAACCCACCACTTGATCCGACAATCGAGATCGTGGGCTGGATTGCGAATGACGATGGTATCCTTGAGAGCGAACGGCCATTATTCATGGCGGACGCGTCACTCTCGGCAATGAGTGATGAACAGCGTGAACGTCCAGTTGCGGCAACGCGATTGGGCAGTGTGCCCGTTTGGATTCAGAGCGCGGAGGAAGCGCCAACTGGTTGGCGATTCGTCGGTCAACTCGATAGTACCGACCAAGCTACCTACCCTGGTAACAGCGCGCCTAACTTCGGCGATTCTGGAATTGCCTATCTTTTCCTGCAGGACCGCACCGACGGCCTCCCGGAGGCGCGAATGTTCTGGCAATGTTGCTGATCGCACGTGGGTGGCGCCCGATTTAGGAAGTGCCTATCTCCCGATCGATGTCGCAACCCAATACTCCTGACCGATTCAACGAAGAGAAAGCCACCTACACCGTTCGCGGTGGAGGAGAGGCGCCTGACCTTGCCGCAGGTGTGGCGGCGATCCGCAATGTGCTGAAGACCTTGCCGGCGCGGCCGGGCGTCTATCGCATGCAGGATGCGCGCGGCGACGTGCTCTATGTCGGCAAGGCGCGCGCGCTCAAGAACCGCGTCACCAATTACACGCAGGTCGAGCGCTTGCCCAAGCGGCTGCAGCGGATGGTCGCGCAGACGCGGTCGATGACGATCGTCACGACCAACAACGAGGCCGAGGCGCTGTTGCTCGAGGCACAGCTGATCAAGCGTTTCCGCCCGGCCTACAATGTCCTGCTGCGCGACGACAAAAGCTTCCCGTTCATCCTGCTGCGCGCCGACCACGACTTCCCGCGCATTCAGAAGCATCGCGGCGCGCGGCGCGCCAAGGGCAATTATTACGGTCCGTTCGCCAGCGCCGGCTCGGTCAACAACACGCTCAACGCGCTGCAGAAACTGTTCTTGCTGCGGTCGTGCACCGACGGCTTCTTCAAGACCCGCGACCGGCCGTGCTTGCTCTATCAGATCAAGCGCTGTTCGGCGCCGTGCGTCGGACGGATCGGGGTCGAGGAATATGCCGAGCTGGTCGGCGACGCGAAGGACTTCTTGGCGGGCAAGTCGACCAAGGTGCAGACCAAGCTGGGCGCGCAGATGACCGAGGCGGCCGAGGCGATGGACTTCGAGCTCGCCGCGGTGCTGCGCGACCGGCTGAAGGCGCTGACGTTCATCCAGGGGACGCAGGCGATCAACGCCGAGGGGGTAGGGGACGCCGATGTCTTCGCGCTCGCGTGTCGCGACGGGGTGATGGGCATCCAGGCGTTCTTCATCCGCGGCGGGCAGAATTGGGGGCATCGCAGCTTCTTCCCCGCTCATACCAACGAGGTGCCCGAGGATGAGGTGCTGACCAGCTTCCTTACCCAATTCTACGAGGAAGTGCCGCCGGCGCGGAACGTTCTGCTCGATCGTGAGCTAGCCGAGGGCGCATTACTGAGCGAGGCGCTTGCCGAGCGCGCCGGCTATAAGGTCGCGTTGTCGGTGCCGCAACGGGGCGACCGCCGCCGTCTGATGGAACAGGCCAAACGCAACGCCGTCGAGGCGCTCGACCGGCGCTTGGCGGAATCGACCACCCAGGCGAAATTGCTGCGCGAAGTCGCCGACCTGTTCGAATTGCCCGAGCCGCCCAACCGCATCGAGATCTACGACAACAGCCATATCCAGGGGACCAATGCGCTCGGTGCGATGGTCGTCGCCGGGCCGGAGGGCTTCCGCAAAGGCCAATACCGCAAGTTCAACATCAAGCAGGCCGCGACCGACGACGATTTCGCGATGATGCGCGAAGTGTTCAGCCGCCGCTTTGCGCGTGCCCAGACGGAGGATCCCGACCGCGATGCCGGCGACTGGCCCGATTTGGTGCTGATCGACGGCGGGCGCGGGCAACTCAACGCGGCCAAGGGCGTGCTCGAGGACATGGGGATCGAGGACGTCTGCATGGTCGGCGTCGCCAAGGGGCCGCATCACGGCCGCGAAGGGCGGGAGGTGTTTCACCTGATGGATGGCCGCGAGCTGACCTTGCCGGTCAATTCCCCGGTGCTGTTCTATCTTCAACGCCTGCGTGACGAGGTCCACCGTTTCGCGATCGGCGCCCACCGCCAGAAACGCGCCAAGGCGATCGGCGCGTCACCGCTCGACGAAGTTCCCGGCATCGGCCCGGCGCGCAAGAAGGCGCTGCTGATGCATTTCGGCACCGCGCGGTCTGTGAGAGGTGCGAGCCTGGAGGATCTCAAGAAGGCACCCGGCGTGTCGGCCGCGGTCGCGCAGCAGGTCTACGACTTCTATCATTCGCGGTAACCCAGCAGACTCCCCTCCCTGCAAGGGAGGGGCCGGGGGTGGGTTGGCGAGCGTAGCGAGCCACGATACGCTTGGGAATGCGGCGCCGCGTCGATCCTGAACTGACGCGAAGAGCGCGAGAGTTGCGCAACAATCCAACGCCGGCAGAACTCGTGATCTGGCATCGCGTTTCGCGGTATCGTCCGGCTTTCACCCGGCAACTCGATGTTGCACCTTTCATCGTCGATCTGGCGTGCCGCAGCGCCCGGTTAGCGGTCGAGTTCGACGGGAGCCAGCACGTCGATCGTGCGCCTTATGATGCGAGGCGGTCGGCATATCTGGCCGAACACGGTTGGCGTGTCATTCGCTTGTGGAATTCCGACGTCCTCGCCAATCCCGACGGCGCTGCCGAGTATATTCTGTTGCAGGCCGCCGAGTGCCTCGGCGGCACCCACCCCCAGCCCCTCCCTTGCAGGGAGGGGAGAAGTAGAGCGTCGCTTCAGCCGCCCATCCCTACCAGCGAATAGTCCATGGCCTTCAGGTCCTCGAGCAGCCCCGGCCCGGTCGGAGCCCAGCCAAGCAGCTCGCGGGTCTTCGTGCTGGACGCAGGGAGATCGAGCCCCGCGAACATCGCCAGCCAGCCGAAATGCGCCGGAGCCTCTTCGGGCGTCAGCGAAATCACAGGCAGGTGCAGGCCCGCGCCGACCACATCGGCGATGTCGCGGACCGGGATGCCCTCTTCGGCCACGGCGTGATAGCGCGCGCCGGGCGCCGACCGCTCGACTGCGAGGACGTACAATTTCGCGACGTCGAGCACATGCGCCGCGGGCCAGCGGTTGAGGCCCTCGCCGATATAGGCGACCGCGCCTTTCGCCTTGGAAAGTTCGATGAAGGGCGAGACCAGACCCTGTTTGACGGTGTCATGGACCTGCGGCAGGCGCATCGAGACCAGGTTCACGCCTGCATCGAGCAATATTTGCCCGGCCAGTTCCGACGCGGCGCGCGGATTGGGATGGTTCCTGTTGAGCACATCCTCGGTCGCGGGTCCGCCCGACTCGGGATTGCCGATGCCCGTCCCCGAAGTGATCAGCAGCGGGCGGTCGCATCCCTTGAGCGCCTCGCCCATCGCCTCGATGGCGCGGCGGTCCTTCTCGCAATTCGCCAGGAAGTTGGAGAAATCGTGGTCGAACGCGGTGTGGATTACCGCATCCGCCTGATCCGCGCCGGCACGGAGCGTCTCGGGATGTTCCAGATCGCCGCGATGGACCCGCGCGCCGGCAGCTTCGAGGGCGCGCGCGCCGGCATCGGATCGCGTCAGGCCGAGAACCTCGTGCCCCGCCGCGAGCAGTTCGGGAACGATACGGGAGCCGATGAAGCCGGTGGCGCCGGTGAGGAAGACATGCATGAACAGCCTTTCGATATTGTTCGAACCGTCATGTCGGGCTATTCGTCATCCTGTAAAAGTAGTGATGTTATCATGGTATAATTACCAACAGGATCGCCCCGGATCAGATGCCAGCCGAACCCGCCAATCCACTCGGGACTTTCCTGCGCGACCGCCGTACCCGGCTCGATCCGGCGGCATTCGGCTTCGGTGGAGGGCGCCGCCGGACCCCCGGTCTGCGCCGCGAGGAAGTCGCGCAACGCGCCAATATCAGCCCGACCTGGTACACCTGGCTCGAACAGGGCAGGGGAGGAGCGCCGTCCGCCGACGTGCTCAACCGCATTGCCGCCGGATTGATGCTGACCGAGCCGGAGCGCGAGCATCTCTTCATCCTGGGCCTCGGCCGCCCACCCGAGGCGCGCTATCGCGGTGCCGAGGGCGTGACGCCGCGGTTGCAGCGCGTGCTCGACGCCTTGTCGCCGAGCCCCGCTTTGGTCAAAACCGCGATCTGGGACGTGGTGGCATGGAACGACGCGGCGGCGGCACTGCTAACCGATTATGCACGGCTCCCCCCGGATCGACGCAATATCCTGCGCATGATGTTCTCCGACGCGCGAGTGCAGGCAGCGCAGGAGGACTGGTTGAGCGTTGCGCGCTTCGTGGTCGCGTCGTTCCGAGCCGAGGCGATGCGGGCTGGCGCCGGCGCGGAGATCGCGCAACTCGTGGACGAGCTTTCGCACACCAGCCCGCATTTTGCGGCGCTCTGGCGCGCCAATGACGTCGTCGGCCATGCGGAGGGCGTGAAGCGGATCCGGCATCCTGAGATCGGGCTGATCGAACTGGAATTCTCGATCTTCGCGGTCGACGGACGCCCCGATCTGGGAATGATCGTCTACAATCCCGTCGCCGCCGAGGGCGCGGATCGCATCCGGTCGCTCATGGCCGCGCAATCGGAGCGGCGCCTCGCGGAGCTTCACAGCCCGGCATAGACCCGGTCGCGAAATTCCTTCACGCGCTTGTTCAGGTCGATGATCCCGGCGACCGGCGCTCCCGACGTCTCGACCAGGCGCTCGGCCAGGCACCCCGCTTCCGACCTCAGCGCCTCGCCCTTCGGCGTCGTCTCGATCAGCACTTCGCGTTCGTTCTTGGGGTTGCGCGTCCGCGTCACCAGTCCGGCCGCCTCCAGCCGCTTGAGCAACGGAGTCAGCGTGCTCGATTCGAGCGCGAGCTTCTCGGCCAGTCCGCCCACATTCTGCCGCCCGTCATGCCATAACAGGTTGAGCACCAGGAATTGCGGGTAGGTGATGCCCATCTGGTCGAGCAACGGCTTGTAGGCACGCTGCACCGCCATGCTTGCCGAATAGAGCGCGTAGCAGAGCTGATCGTCGAGCTTCATCACATCCATTGGTCGGGTCCGTCGCCTAAATCCGTCGCCAACATATATCGCGATAAGTTTTCTCTTGACAAGAGCGCAGCCAAGCCTATTTCGCAGATCGCGATAACACTTATCGCGATATATGTAGGAGCAGCACTCATGGACATTCTCTATCGCACCAGCGCTACGGTAACCGGCGGCCGCACCGGCCATGGTCGCAGCGAAGACGGTTTGCTCGACGTCGAGCTGCAGACCGCCAAGGAACTCGGCGGCGCCGGTGGCGGCACCAATCCCGAGCAATTGTTCGGCGTCGGTTACGCCGCCTGCTTCCTCGGCGCGATCCGCTTCGTCGCCGGACAGCGCAAGATCCGCGTCGCCGACGACGCTACGGTCACCGCCAGCGTCGGCATCGGCAAGCGCGACGACGGCCGCGGCTTCGGGCTCGACGTGGCGCTCGCGGTCGACCTGCCGGGTATCGACACTGCGACCGCGCAAGAACTGGTCGATGCCGCGCACATCGTCTGCCCTTATTCGGAAGCGACCCGAGGCAATCTCGACGTCCGGCTTTCGCTGGTTGAGCAAGCGTGATCTGACCTATTTCCCCTCCCGCTTGCGCGTTCCAGGTCGGTTGCGCCCCCCGGCGCAACCTAAATGGTCCGGGGGACCATTTACCTGGAACGGGGCTAGGAGAGGGTCTGTCCCCGCAGAGGCACACGCCCTCCCCCGACCCCTCCCGCAAGCGGGAGGGGAGTGGGTTCGGAAAATCTTCACCGTCTGCCGCTATCTCCGGCGGCGTGACAGCCGTCTTCCTCACCATCGACACCGAGCTGATGTGGCGCCATCACGCCGCGGGGTGCGACCTGGCGACTCAGATCGAGCGCTCGCTCGATCCGGCCGGGGTTGGCATCCGCTATCAGCTCGACATGCTTGGTCGGCACGGCCTCAAGGGCACGTTCTTCGTCGATCCGATGCCGACCATGGTGTTCGGGCTCGATGCGATACGGCCGATAGTCGAAACCATCCTGGCCGCGGGGCAGGAAGTGCAACTCCACATGCACCCCAATTGGGCCGGAGCGAAGGCGGACGATGCCGGAAAGAGTTCGGGCCGGTTCGAGCTGATCGACTATAATCTAGACGAACAGCGCGCGCTGATCGCCGGCGCGGGCGACCTGCTCAAGGCCTGCGGCGCGCCCGAACCGGTCGCGTTCCGCGCCGGCAGTTATGCCGCCAACGATGACACGCTCGTCGCCTTGGCGGAACTCGGCTTTCGTTACGACAGCAGCCATAACGGCGCCGACGCGCCCTGGCCCAGCCAGATCGGTCTGCCGCGGCGCCAGATCGCGCCCGTCGCGCATAATGGCGTGACCGAGGTGCCGGTGACGGTGATCGAGGACGTGCCGGGCAATCTGCGCCATTTCCAGATCTGCGCACTGTCTCAGGGCGAAATGCGCGCCGCGCTCGACCATGCGGTTGCCCAGGAGCATGAAGCCGTGACCGTCGTTAGCCATGGCTTCGAGCTCGCCAATCGTGGCGGCACGCGTCCGAACGGCGTTCATGTCGCGCGGTTCGAAGGATTATGCGCGATGCTCGCCGATGCGCGGTCGACGCTCTCGACCACCTGGTTCCGCGACCTGCCGGAGTTCGCCAGCGCAGGGCAGGCGACGCCGCTCGCTCCCAACATGTTGCGCACGCGCTGGCGCCAGGCGGAACAGCTCTGGTCGAACCTGGTCGAGGAACGCGCGGCGTGACGCCGATCACGTCCGGCGCGCGCCCGCTGCCGCTGAAATTCCAGATCGGCGCGCGCACGCTCGGCGCGATCCGCCGGGACCTCGTTCGCGTGCCGCTCAGCCTCGACGACGCGCTCGACGGCGACCGGCCCGATCTGCCGCCGCTCGACCCGACTGCGGACGGCTATCTGGTGACCTCGCTCGCCGAGCATCACCGTCACGCGCTCGTCTATGCGGCCAGTCCGGCGATCGCCTTTACCCGCCAGCGCTACACCCGCCGCTATGCCGACCTGACGACCACGTTCCAGGCCTATCTCGATCGCCTGTCGTCGAACACGCGATCGGGCATCAAGCGCAAGGCGAAGAAGGTCGCCGCCGCGTCCGGCGGTGCGCTCGATGTCCGCCGCTACGCGACTCCCGCCGAACTGCGCGAGTTCCATGAGGTCGCCCGCCGCCTCGCGCTCGCCACCTACCAGGAAAAGCTGATGGGCGCGGGCTTGCCCGACACGCCCGATTTCCTCCAGCGCATGTATGTCATGGCGGCGGGGGGCAATGTTCGCGCCTGGCTCTTGTATGTCGGCGGCGAGCCGGCGGCCTATCTCTATTGTCCGGTCCATGATGGCACGGTGATCTACGAATATGTCGGCCATGATCCGCGGTTCGGCGACCTGTCGGTCGGTGCCGTGCTCCAGGTCGAGGCGCTGCGCGATCTGTTCGCCGACCCAGCCTGCCGCCGCTTCGACTTCACCGAGGGCGATGGCCAGCACAAGCGCCAGTTCGCCACCGGCGGTGTCGATTGCTGCGACGTGCTGCTGTTGCGTCCGACGCTCGCGAACCGCCTGCTGATCGCCGCGCTGGCTGGGTTCGACGGCACGATGGCGCTGGCCAAGGCTAGCGTGGAGCGAATGGGCCTGCAGAACTTGGCGAAGAAGATTCGCCGCGCCTGAGTGGACGGAGTGCCGATACTGGGCTTCCTCAAGCACAGGCCGTAGAGTTTCATAATATAGCCTTGACTAGCATTTTGTTATGACCTTCAATCCCTGAAAAATAATGGGAGGAGAGGGCCATGAAGAGCGTGATCGAAAGAGGTCTGCTGGCGGGAACAGCAATGTTGTGGTCGATGGCGGCGGGCGCGCAAACCGCGCCGGCACCGCAGCCGGATCCCGCTCAGGCGCAGACGCCCCCGGCCGCAGCGGCCGACAATTCGGGCCAGTTGGGCGACATCATCATCACAGCGCAGCGCCGCGAACAATCGCTGCAGACAGTGCCGATCAGCGTCGCCGCTTTCAGTGCCGCCAACATCAAGGCGCTCAGCGCCGAATCGATCGGCGATCTCGACAATTTCACGCCGGGCCTCACGATCAACGATACGTCGGTGACTCAACCCAGCTTTACCATCCGCGGGGTTTCGACCGACGATTTCGGGATCGGCACCGACCCTTCGGTCGGCATCTTCATCGATGGCATCTATTCCGGCCGATCAGGATCGTCGCTGATCTTCTTCAACGACATCAACCGGGTCGAGGTGCTGAAGGGGCCGCAGGGGACGCTGTTCGGCCGCAACACCTCCGCCGGCGCGATCTCGATCATCACCAACAAACCGTCGCCCGAACCGGAAATGACCGCCACGGCGCAGTTCGGCAACTACGCCAAGACGAAGCTCGACGTGATGGGCAATGTGCCGATCACCGACACTTTGTATTTGCGCGTCGACGGTGTGATCAACCGCCGCAACGGTTATCTGAAGGACGCGGTCACCCATGACGATCGCGAGCGCGAAAACAGCACCTCGGGGCGAATCGCACTGCGCTGGGCGCCGAGCGCCAATACCGATTTCGTCCTCGCTTACGATCATGACGACACCAACAAGGATGGGCCGGCTGCGATCGGCATCAGCGCCTTTGCCCTGAGCAAGGATCCGTTCGGCCCATTCGCCAACGACGTGATCGGCAACAAGGAAACCCGCATCCTGAACGGGGTTTCGTTGACCGCGACCCAGCATATGGGTGCGTTCACCCTGACCAGCATCAGCTCGTTCAAGCATTTCGAGACGCACAATCGCGAGGATGAGGACGGCACCAACGACCCCACCCGCTATCTCGACACCGAGAATGCCGAGCGGAATTCCAGCCTCTATCAGGAAATACGGCTGGGCTATGAAAGCGACCGGATCAGCGCGATCGCCGGGGCAAGTTACTATCACGAACGCGGCCGCCAGCAGAGCATCGTGACGGCGCTGACCGATTCCGTGAACCGGCTGATCAGCGACGCGACGGGCGGCCAGTTCCCGATCTTCTCGATCCTCGACAGCGTCGGCCTGCCGGTATTCGGCAACACTTTCCAGGAGACGATGAGCAACCGCGCCGCGAACGACAGCTATGCGGTGTTCGGCGATGCGACCTTCAAGGTGACGCCGAAACTGAGCCTGACGGCCGGCATTCGCTACACGCACGATTTGAAGAAATTCAGCTGGTTCAACGGCCCGTATTCCGCGCCCGGGCTCGATGCGATCAAGGCGCCCGGCGCGCTCTACAATGCCATCCTCGGTGTGCCGGCCTTTCCCGACGACATCCTGTTCAGCGCATCCGATTTCTTCGGCGCGACGATCGGCCCGAACGGTCTGATCTTCGACGAAGGCGCGTTGGAAGGGGTTCAGTTCACGCGGCGGGCATCGTTCAGCGACGTCTCGCCGCGCTTCGTCGTGCAATATGATGCGACCCCCGATGTCCACCTCTATGCTTCGGCCTCGCGCGGCTACAAGGCGGGCGGATTCAACTCGGTCCAGGTCAATTCCTTCTTCGAGCCGGAAAAGGTCTGGAATTTCGAGGGCGGGATCAAGTCCGAACTGTTCAACCGCCATGTGCGGTTCAACCTCTCGGGCTATTATTTCAAGTACAGCAACCGCCAGGCGCTCAGCCTGGAGAATACCGGGGGCGCAGTTCCGCAATATATCACGCTGTCAGGCGACTCCGAGGCATATGGCCTCGATCTCGACACGCAATTCGTGATCTCGCGCGATTTCTCGATCACCGGTACCGCCGGCTTGATCGACTCCAAATGGGTGAAGCGGACCGAACAGGGCATCGACATTTCCGGCCAGCCCACTGGCGAGCCGGTGTTTCGTGGCATCCTGGGCCTGCATTACAAGCACGATACCGGCAACGGCACGATCTTCGGCGATGCCAGCTACAGCTATACGTCGCGCCAACGGCTCAACGATGCGGCCCGGGCGATCAATGCGTTCATCGCCATTCCCGTCGCGGCCGGCGGCGCAGGCGTCGACTTGTCGAAGATCGACAAGCTGTGGGCGCCGCGCAACATCATCAACGCCAAGATCGGCTGGCGCTCGCCCGGCGAGCGTTATTCGATCGCGCTTTTTGCGGAGAACCTGCTCAACGAAAAATATCTGCGGACATTGAATACGATAACCGCGGACACCTTCCACACGCCCTATGTCCGGCGCGATCAGCCCGGCTTTTACGGGATCGAGCTCGGGCTCAAATTCTGATCGAACGGGGAGATAAAGATGACCAAAGGAATTGCGCTCTTCGGGTGCGTTGCGATGCTCGCGCTCGTCAGCGGCTGTGGACCGAAAGTCGACCAACAGGGCTTCACCGTCGACCCCGATTTCGAGAAGAACCTGCAACAGAAGCTGCTCGACGCCAAACCCGGCAGCGTGATCGATATCCCGGCCGGCAAATATGCGCTGAGCCGCAGCCTTAGCCTTACGGTCGACGGAGTGACGGTGCGCGGCGCGGGCATGGGCAAGACCATCCTGTCCTTCGCCAAGCAGAGTTCGGGTGCCGAGGGCATGCTGGTCACCGGCAACGACTTCACGATCGAGGATCTGGCGTTCGAGGACACCAAGGGCGATGCGCTGAAGGTCAACGGCGTCAAGAACACCGTGATCCGCCGTGTCCGCGCCGAATGGACAGGCGGTAGCAAAACCTCGAACGGCGCCTATGGCCTCTATCCGGTGCAGGTCACCAACGTGCTGATCGAAGGCAGTGTGGTGAAGGGAGCATCCGACGCAGGCATCTATGTCGGGCAATCGAACAATATCATCGTCCGCGACAATCGTGCCGAGGGCAATGTCGCCGGCATCGAGATCGAGAATTCGAACAACGCCGACGTCTATGGCAACACGGCGACCGGCAATGCCGGCGGAATTTTGGTATTCAACATGCCCAATCTGCCTGTCCCGGGCAGCAAGACCCGCGTGTTCAAGAACCAGGTCTTCGCCAACAACCACGCCAATTTCGGTGCGAAGGGCAGCGCGGTCAGCTCGGTGCCGGCGGGATCCGGGGTGATCGTCAATTCCAACGATCAGGTCGAGATTTTCGACAACGACATCAAGGATAACAAGACCGCCAACGTCCTCATCTCGAGCTATTATTCGACCGGCTTCGACACCAAGAAAGGCATCGCGGCGGCGTATGACCCTTATCCCGAGAACATCTACGTCACCGGCAACCGCTTTTCGGGCGGCGGCGAGGATCCCGGCAACCCGACGCTGGTCCCGCTCAAGGCGGTGAATGGCGGTCGGTTGCCCGATATCTTGTGGGACGGTTTCACCAATCCGAAGCTCAAGGATCCGGGCATCTGCGTCCAGAATGGCGCGGCGAAGACGCTCAATGCCGATGGTCCGTCCAAATTCGCCGGTGCACGGATCGATACAGGGCGCAATTGCGCGCCGCCGACTCGCCTGCCGGCGATCGTGCTGCCTGAGGCGATGACGAAGGATAGCGGCGCCAAGTCATGATCGTTCGCCTGGTCGCTTCCCTCTGCGCGGCGCTGCTGCTCGCGGCCTGCGGCCATGTGCCGCAGGCCGTCACCTTCCATGCCGAGGACAATCCGGAAAAGCTGTCGGCTTGGGGCCTGTTCACAATGGCCGATGGCCGCATCGCCCCGCACGAGGGGATGGTGACGTATGAGCTGCAGACGCCATTGTTCAGCGATTATGCCCAGAAATGGCGGACGATCTGGATGCCCAAGGGGGTTCATGCCGCCTATCGGCCGAACACCGCCTTCGATTTTCCCGTGGGGACGATCGTCACCAAGACCTTCTATTACACCGCGTCGGCAGGGGTAACCGACCCCCAGACCAGCAATGATGTCGTCAAGATGACTCCGGCGACCTATCAGACCGGCGTATCGGGCCTCGACCTTCGCCATGTCCGCCTGATCGAGACGCGATTGCTGGTCCGGCGCGCGTCCGGCTGGGTCGCGCTGCCGTACGTGTGGGATACCGATGGCCGAGACGCGACGCTGGCGCGGACTGGCGCCGATATCGCGCTGACGCTCGATGAGGGCGGGAAGAAGGTATCGTTCGATTATTCCGTGCCGAACCAGAATCAGTGTGCGGGTTGCCATGCCCAGGACTTCCGCACGCGAGCGATCGAACCGATCGGCCTCAAGGCGCGCAATCTCAACCGGGATTTCCCCGGGGAAGGCGGCGAGATCAACCAGCTGAAGCGGCTGGTTACGATGGGCTATCTGACCGGCGTGCCCGCCAGCGGCGTGCCGCGCAACGCCAACTGGCAGGACGCCAAGGTCGACGTGGTCGATCGCGCACGCGCCTATCTCGATATCAATTGCAGCCATTGCCACAACCCGACCGGCGCGGCGCGCACCTCCGGTCTTTGGCTCGACGCGCCGACGGTCGACGCCCGCCTTCTCGGCATGTGCAAACCCCCGGTCGCAGCCGGGCGCGGTACCGGGGACCGGCCGTTCGACGTCGTTCCCGGCCACCCCGAACGCTCGATCCTGCCCTATCGCCTCGCCAGCACCGATCCCGGCGTGATGATGCCGGAGCTCGGCCGCGACATCGAACATGTGGAAGGCGTCAAGTTGATCTACCATTATATCCTGACCCTGAAAGGCGCGTGCACCGAGGATGACGGAACCGGGCCGGCGGCGGGATGAGCCTGTCCGTCCGGCCACGGTGACGGCGATGCCGACGCTCTGGTTCGGCCCGGAAGGCACGGTTATAGGCGCCATGATACTTTCGGGTGCGCGGGCAACCGCGCTGCCGCCAACCAAGGCCTGACGTGATCGCGAATCTCAGCAATAACCGCGCGTCCCCGAAACAGGAGCGCGCGCAGCAAACCTATGAACTGCTGCTCGACGTCGCCGGCGAATTGCTGGCCGAAGTCGGAATCGATCGCATATCGACCAACCTGATCTGCACACGAGCGGGCCTTACGCCTCCCGCTCTCTATCGCTACTTCAAGGACAAATATTCGGTTCTGGAGGCGCTGGGGCTGCGATTGATGGAGCGCCAGAACGCCGTGCTCGAGGCCTGGATCGCGCGCCATGCCGGCAAAGGCCTCGACGACCTGCAGGATAATATCGAGGAGCTGATGCGGGAGAATGCGGCGGTCACGCGCGCCGAGCCGGGAGCGATCTGGATTCTGCGAGCGCTCCACGGCTCGCCCCGGCTTGCCCATGTCCGCATCGAGTCGCACCGTTATGTGACGGGTAAGCTGGTCGAGGCCTATGCGCCGCACCTTCCCCAAATGAATCGCGAGGATTTGTGGCTGTATGTTCGCCTCACCGTCGAACTCGGCTTTGGCGCGGATGCGATGCTCTATGAAGAACCGGGCCTGTCGGCGGACGCCGTATTCCGAACCGCCGCCAACATGATGCGCGGCGGCCTGGCGACCTGATCTTCTTCATCGCCCCGCCGGAACCGACATCGGGCAACTGCCATCGAGCAGCGGGTCCGCGCAGCCGTTCCGACCCCCGGCATTGACAAGCGTTCGGCGACATTGCTCATGGCCATGGTCTCACGCGGCGAGGCTCCGGCATGACCACGACAACGTCCGGCGCCGAGGCGCCCGTAACCCGCCCGCAGCCGGTGTCGCTCGGCGAGGCTTTCTGGGTCTGGCTGCGCATCGCTGCTTTGTCCTTCGGCGGGCCGGCCGGACAAATTGCGGTGATGCATCGCATCCTGGTCGAGGAGAAACGCTGGATCGGCGAGCACCGATTCCTGCATGCGCTTAATTATTGCATGCTGCTGCCCGGCCCGGAGGCGCAACAGCTCGCCACCTATATCGGCTGGCTGATGCACCGGACAAGGGGCGGGATCGTCGCCGGCGGCCTGTTCGTGCTGCCGGGGGTGGTGGCGATCATGGCGCTGAGCTGGATCTACGTGCTGTACGGCCATGTCGGGCTGGTCGCGGGACTGTTCTTCGGCCTGAAATCGGCGGTGCTCGCGGTCGTGCTGCAGGCGGTGGTGCGGATCGGCGGCCGCGCGCTCAAGAACAATGCGATGCGGACATTGGCGGGCAGCGCCTTCATCCTGATCTTCTTCCTCAACGTGCCGTTCCCGCTGATCGTGCTCGGCGCGGGGCTGATCGGCTATTGTGCCAGCCGCGCCGGAATCGCCGCCTTTCTAGTCGGCGGCGGCCATGGTGCGAGCAAGGGAACGATCGTGTCCGATGCGGATACGTTGCTCGGCGAGGAACTGCCGGCGCATGCGAACCCGACATTTGGCCAGGCGGTGCGGCAAGCGTCGCTCTGGCTAATATTGTGGCTGGCGCCGGTCGCCGCGTTGCTCCTGCTCCTCGGGCCGAGCGACGTCTTCACGAAGATCGCGGCGTTCTTTTCGACGATGGCGGTCGTCACTTTCGGCGGCGCCTATGCGGCGCTCGCTTATGTCGCGCAGCAAGCGGTTGAAGGCTATCACTGGCTGACCGCGAAGGAGATGCTCGACGGGCTGGGCATGGCGGAGACGACGCCCGGCCCGCTGATCATGGTGCTCCAGTTCGTCGGTTTCATCGGCGCCTATCGCCACCCCGGAACGCTCCCGCCTTTACTCGCCGGCACGCTCGGCGGTTTGCTTGCGACCTGGGTGACGTTCATCCCCTGTTTCCTGTGGATATTCCTCGGCGCGCCCTTCATCGAGCGGTTGCGTGGCAATGTGGCCTTGTCGGGCGCGCTCTCGGCGATCACCGCGGCGGTGGTCGGCGTGATCCTGAATCTCGCGATCTGGTTCGCGATTCACACGATCTTTCGCTCCACCGCACCGGTAGTCGCCGGACCGATCCATTTCGCGGCGCCGGTGGTCGCGAGCGTCGATCCCTGGGCAGGGGCGCTAGCCGCGCTCGCGATCCTGGCGGTGTTCCGCTTTAAGACCGGCATGTTTGCCACACTCGGCGCCGCGTCGGCGATCGGCATTGCGCTGAACCTCGCGGGGATCGTCCGGTGATAGTCGATCGGATCCTCTATTCGGCCGTTGCTGCCGGAGTGGCATCGTGCGCACCTAGCGCTTTGCGTGCCGCGATGATCTGCGCCCAGGGATTGGGTACCGGATCGCTGATCCGCACCAAGGTGTTCTGATCGCGATGCGCGAACGGCTTGTCCTGGCCGTGCACCGCCAGGGTCGTGTCGGTGACATAGCTCCACGACCCGTCGGCGTTGAACGTGATCGTGATGCGGTAATGGTCGGTACGGAACGCATATTCGAGGAAGGCGGTCGAGCAGATGCCATATTGGGTCTGGCCGCGCTCGGCATCGACCGTGATCGTGTCGGCATCGGCGGTAGCGTGACCGGCGGCCAGCGCGACCTGGCCGCGCGGGATCGCCAGCGTCTGCATCACCAGCCCGGTCGCTGGCTCCCATAGCCAATAGCCGACCTGATCGTGGAAGGTGATGTCCTCTTCGGCCGTGGTGATGTGGATGTGATAGCGCAGGCCGTAGAAGAGCTGCGGGCCGTTCGCCTGCGGATCGATCGGCTGGAAGTCGATCCGTTCGATGAATTCGCGGCGTTCGGGGCCTTCGGCCTTGGGATTGAGGTCGACGCCCTTGCGCGCTTCCCAACCGCCGGCGAGCCGCCGCAACGGGCCGAGATTGGCGAGCGTGTCGGGGTCGACATCGGTGGGTTCGGTGAAGATGTCGGCGGGAAAGGGCGTCATGAGCGGGTCCTTCAGGATCAGGCGGGCTCGGAGTCGACGACGGCAGGGTCGACGCTCCGGATCAGATTGTCGCGGAGCCGGGTAACATCGCGCTGCAACCGGCGGAAGTCGTCGGGTGTCAGGCCCGCGGCCTGGACCAGCGTGCGTTGCGCGCCCGTCTCGCGCAATGCCCGCCCCGCAGGAGTCAAGGTAACGATGACCTGCCGCTCGTCGGCGGGGTCGCGCCGCCGCACGACATAGCCCAGCGCCTCGAGCTTCTTGAGGATCGGCGTGAGCGTGTTCGATTCGAGGAACAGCCGCTCGCCCAGCGCGCCGACCGTCAATCCATCCTCTTCCCACAAGGCGACGATCGCGATCCACTGCGTATAGGTCACGCCGAGCGCATCGAGGATCGGCTTATAGGCGCGACCATAAGCGAGATTGGCCGAATAGACCGCGAAACACAGGAAATCCGCCAGTTTCGGCATGGCGGGGGCGGGCGCATCGTCCTTCACTTTCATCCTTCCAACAGTGGCAGGTCGCGGCCCCAATATAGATCGCATGCGATTAAATCGGAAGAGTTGACATGATGCATCAAACTGATATATATCGTATACGATCTAATCGTGTCCGATGAAAAAGGAGAAAGCCGATGTCCATCACGCTCACCGATCGCCGCACCCTGCTCGGCTTCGCCGCCGTCGCGGGCGTCGCCAGCCAGATCGCTCTGCCGCGGCTCGCGGGCGCCGCCACCGTATCGGCAGCCGCACCCTGGTCCAGCCTTCAGCGGATCGACGCCGGCGAGCTCAGCATCGAATATGCCGATGTCGGACCGAGGAGCGGCAAGCCCGTGATCCTGCTTCACGGCTGGCCTTATGACATCCACGCCTTCGCGGAAGTGGCCCCGCTGTTGGCGCCCGCGGGCTTTCGCGTCATCGTCCCGTTCCTGCGTGGCTATGGCGGCACCGTCTTCCGTTCGGCCGATACCCCGCGCAACGCGCAGCAAGCGGCACTTGGCCTCGACGTCATCGCGTTGATGGACGCGCTCAAGATTCCGCGTGCCGTGATCGGTGGGTTCGATTGGGGCGCGCGCACCGCGAACATCGTCGCGGCTCTATGGCCCGATCGCTGCCAAGCCATGGTGTCCGTGAGCGGCTATCTGATCGGCAGCCAGAAGGCGAACGAGGCGCCCTTGTCGCCCGCCGCGGAGCTCGCCTGGTGGTATCAATTCTATTTTGCCACCGAGCGCGGCCGCCTTGGGTATGAGCGCAACCGTCACGATTTCGCGAAGCTGATCTGGCGCACCGCGTCGCCGAAATGGAATTTCGGCGACGCGACGTTCGATCGTTCGGCCAAGTCGCTCGACAATCCCGACCATGTCGCGATCACCATCCACAATTATCGCTGGCGGCTGGGACTGGCAGAGGGCGAGGCGAGGTTCGACGATCTCGAGCGTCGCCTCGCCCAGGGACCGACTATCGCGGTTCCGACGATCACGATGGAAGGCGACGCGAACGGCGCACCGCATCCTGACCCGGCGGCCTATGCGACGAAATTTACCGGCCGCTATGCCCACCGTCTGGTTTCGGGCGGCATCGGGCACGATCTCCCGCAAGAAGCGCCCAAGGATTTCGCCGACGCCGTCCTGCAGGCGGCGGCGCTGTCCGCTTGAGCCTTTCCAATCGAAGAGGTGATTCGATGACACGCAACTGGTTGGTGACCGGTAGTTCCCGCGGTTTCGGCCGTGCTTTATGCGAAGCGATCCTGGACTCGGGCGACAGCCTGCTGGCGACCGCGCGCGATCCCGCCCAACTCGCCGGCCTGGGCGACGGCCGGCCCGGCCGGCTGGTGACCGCGTCGCTGGACGTCACCGACGAGGCCCAGGCGCGGGATGCGGTCGCAACCGCGATCGCAGAGTTCGGCACACTCGACGTGCTGATCAACAATGCCGGTTATGGCGATATTGGGTCGGTCGAGGACACGCCGCTCGCTTCGTATCGCCGCCAGATCGAAACCAATCTGTTCGGCACGATCATCATGACCAAGGCCGTCATCCCGCACATGCGGGAGCGCCGTCAGGGTCATATCGTCCAATTCTCCTCGGTCGGCGGACGCCGCGGCGCGCCGGGGCGCTCGGCCTATTCGGCGGCGAAATGGGGAGTCGAGGGATTCTCCGAAGTGCTGGCCGGCGAGATGGCGCTGATCGGGGTGCGGGTGACGATCGTCGAACCCGGTGGCTTTCGCACCGATTTTGCCGGATCCTCGACAGCGATCGATCAGGGCCGGCCGGAATATGACGCGGTCGTCGGCGCCGCGGCGCGGATGCAGCGCGCCTATGACGGCAACCAGCCCGGCGATCCGCGGCGCGGCGCGAAGGCTGTGCTCGATGTCGTGAACGCCGAAAACCCACCTCTGCGGCTGCCGCTCGGCAAGGACGCGGTCGACGCGATCGAGGCAAGCGACCGCGCGCGGCTGGAGGAGTTGGAGCGGTGGCGGGAGCTCAGCTGCTCGACCGATTTCGTGGCCTGAATCGGCTCCGATCGGCTTCCTAGCGGGCGGCGGGAAGGAAGCCCGTCGCCTTGCGCGCCGAGCAGGCCGTCAACGTCCATTGGTCGCACACCTTCAACGACCGAGTGATGCGATCGATCAGGGCGATATCGCGCGACGCGATCGAATGTTTGAACGCGACCTGCACCATCATCAGATTGGCATCGCCCTGGATGAGGACTGCGTCGAGATTCTCCGGCTTGCCGGTCTGGGGGTTGTTCGGACAACTCAGCCGGCCACGCAGCGCGGGCTTGGCGTCGACCGTCCCCCGGATCAGCGTATCGGTCAGGCCTGGGCAGGCACGTTGCATACTGCCGCGCCACGTCTGGTAGAATCCGTCGAGGCCAGGCCGGCGGGCCGCGTTGAAGAACATCTGGCTGGTGATCAGCGTCGTCCACCCCTCGACCGTTTCGGGGGGAACGACCATCTCGATCATCTGCTGCGCGTCGTTGCGCGCGCGATAGCCGATATCGAAGTCGTCGGGCACGTCGATGCGCAGCATCTCGGTGTCGGCGGTGAGCGCCGGGCCCGCTTGGCCGGCCGACAACGCCGCGAGCAGGAGCGGTAGCAGCATCAATGCTCGAACCGCACCAGGCAGAGACCGGGAAAGCCGCCTTGCGCCTGATGCCATTGGCCGTTCCAGGTACCGTTGACGGCGCGCGCCGCTTCGGGACAGCGAAGGTTGGCGTCGCCCTGGCTCGCGATCGCGCCACCCTCCACGCCACGCAGCACGCCAGCCTTGTCGCCGCCGGCGGCGCCGACGCCATAGCGGACCGGGCTGTTGTTCCAGAAGCCGTCGGACGATGCGAGCGGCGGCAACGTCCGGGCTGGCGGATTGGCCGGCGCGGCGCCGACGCCCGCCGCCGCTCCGGTCACGTCATAGAGATCGGCATAGGATCCGCCATTCTCGGTGTAGCGGATCTTCTTGCGATAAAGGTCGATCTGGATGCGGACGTTGCGCGCGGGGTCGAACAGGAAGACCGACCATTCGTCGCGCGCGTCCTCGACAAAGGCATTGGTCTGCTTGCCCGATTTGTCGAATTCGGCCCAAGCGCGCGGACCGGTCTGACGATAGGTACCTTGGGGATAGGTGACGCTGCGAACATTGGCGCCGGTCGCCGGCGCGTCGGTCGCGCCCGCCGGCGCAACGGCAAATATCGCGATCGCGGCAATCGTCGCCCTGAGCATCGTCCGCCTCCTCTATGGCCGGGTTGCGACCATAAGGGAGGCGGAGCGATCGGGCTAGGTGCTCAGCCGGTTCAGGCGGCGAGTTTGGCCGCGACTTCGGCGACGCGACGGCCCTGGTAGCGGGCACCGTCGAGATCGTTCTGGCTCGGCTGGCGGCTGCCATCGCCATCAGCGATCGTGCTGGCACCATAGGGCGAATTGCCGTGCACTTCCTTGACGCCCATCTGGCCGGCAAAACCATAATCGAGCCCGACGATCGTCAACCCGAAATGCAGCAGGTTGGTGATGATCGAGAACAGGGTTACTTCCTGGCCGCCATGCTGGGTCGCGGTCGAGGTGAAGGCCGCGCCGACCTTGCCGTTGAGCGCACCGCGCATCCACAGGCCACCAGCCTGATCGAGGAAGGAGGCCATCTGGCTCGACATGCGGCCGAAGCGGGTTGGCGAACCCACGATGATCGCGTCATATTCGGCCAGCTTGTCGATCCCTTCGATCACGGGATGCGAGATGTCGGCCTTGAACCCGGCGGCCTTGGCGACCTCGGCGGGGGCGGTCTCGGGGACGCGGCGGATATCGACTTCGGCACCAGCGCTACGCGCGCCTTCCGCGACGGCATCGGCCATCTGCTCCATATGGCCGTAGGACGAATAATAGAGGACGAGAACCTTGGTCATTGGGGGACTCCTTCGGTGGTTTGATGGGCGGCCCCCTCCCCGGGGGTCAGGGAGGGGGCTGGGCCGGCGCGTTGGGAGGAACGCCGCGCCGGCTCGGGGGGATTAATCGGCGTCGACCAGCACCAGTTCGGCATCGTCGATCGCCTTGATCTCGACGGTCTGGCCGCCCGAAATCGCTATGCCGTCGCGCGCCTCGTAACGCTCGCCGTCGATCTCGACCGCGCCGGTGGCGGGGACGAGATAGGCGTGCCGGCCCTCGGCCACCGCGTGGCTGATGCTCTCGCCCGCCTTGACGGTGGCGCCCATCACCCGAGCGTCGGCACGGATCGGCAAGGCGCCTTCATCCTCGGCGAACCCGCTGGCCAGCGTCACGAACTTGCCGGAACGGCCATCCTTGGGAAACGGCTTGGCACCCCAGGACGGCGAGCCGCCGAGACGCTTGGGCTCGATCCAGATCTGGAAGAGCGTCGTCGATTCGGGTTCGAGATTATATTCGGCATGGCGGACGCCTGTGCCGGCGCTCATCACCTGAACGTCGCCCGCTGCGGTGCGGCCGACATTGCCCATCGAGTCCTGGTGCGTGATCGCGCCCTTACGGACATAGGTGATGATTTCCATGTCCCGATGCGGATGCGGCGGGAAACCCGAATTCGGGCCGATCTCGTCGTCATTCCATACGCGGATGGCGCCCCAGCTCATGCGCTTGGGGTCGTAATAATCGGCAAAACTGAAATGATGCCGTGCCTTCAGCCAGCCGTGATCGGCTTGGCCAAGGCTGTCGAAAGCGCGGCGCTCGATACGGGTGGCAACATTGGTGTCGGTCATGAAAACCTCCATTCGTTGCCGCCAAGATAGGGATCCCGGGCATCGCGTAAATGGAAACGATTGAAACCGATCGTTTCCTAAACTAAGTTACTCCCCATTCATGGGGAGGGAGACCGAGACGCATCAGCGGCTCGGTGGAGGGGGCGGGCGGCGAGCGAGTCCGGTGCAGCCCGCCCCCTCCACCACGCGGCTGCGCCGCGCGGTCCCCCTCCCCGCAACGCGGGGAGGAGTTAAGTGAAGCTACCCGATTTCGAGGCCTGGGCGATCTTCGCCACGGTTGCGGAACACCGCTCGTTCAGCGGCGCTGCCGACGCGTTGGGCGTATCCAAGGCGACCATCTCCAAGGCCATCATCCGGCTCGAACAGTCGCTCGGCACCTCGCTGTTCCACCGGACGTCGCGCCGGCTGACGCTGACGCAAAGCGGCGAAAGCCTCAGCGAGCACGCCCAGCGTATCCTGGCCGAGGGTCAGGCCGCAGAGGAGAGCGCGCACGATGCCGCCGCGGCGCCGGTCGGGCTGATCCGCATCGCCGCACCGCTGACGTTCGGCATCCGCCATGTCGCGCCCGTCGTCGCCGATTTCATGGTCGAGCATCCCGGGGTTCATGTCGACCTGAGGCTGTCCGACGCGAAGGTCGACATCGTCGCCGAGGGGTTCGACATCGCGTTGCGCATCGCCGATCTGCCCGACAGTTCGCTGCGCGCGCGGCGGCTGGCGCCGGTCGAGACGCGCATCGTCGCATCCCCGCTCTATCTCGACCGGCGCGGACGGCCGAAACATCCGCTCGAGCTCGGCGAGCATGACATCTTCGCTTATGCCAATGTTCCCAGCACGACCTGGACCTTTCGCGGTCCGGAGGGCGAGGAGGTCGCGGTACGACCCAACGGACGTTTCACCAGCGACAATGGCGACGCCAATCTGCCGCTGCTCCACGCAGGCCTGGGGATCGCGCGCCTGCCCGATTTCATCGTCGACGAGGAGATAGCGGCGGGACGGCTCGAAGCCATTCTCACCGACTGGAAAGGTCCGTCGATCGCGCTTCATCTCGTCACCCCGCCAAGTGCGTTGAGGCCGGCTCGCGTAGAACTCCTGATTGAGTTCCTTGCTGCCCGATTTAAGGAATTATGCGCGTCGCAAACGCGGCATTAAGCGGCTTGCGACTCACGTTGACACGCCGCGACTCGCGGAGTCAGGCCGGTTAGCGAAGAATTAACCTTTGTCCTTCAGATGTGCTTAGGTTAATGGAATGTGTCGAGTGTGGGCGGCCGACGGGGGCAGCTTGCCGCGAGGGACAGGGGATTTCGCTGATGCGCGTGTTGCTGATCGAGGACGAGCCGACGACGGCCAAGGCCATCGAGCTCATGCTGACGACCGAGGGCTTCAACGTCTATACGACGGACCTTGGCGAGGAGGGCTTGGACCTCGGCAAGCTCTATGACTACGATATCATCCTGCTCGACCTGAACCTGCCCGACATGCACGGCTATGACGTGCTCAAGAAACTGCGCACCGCGCGGGTCCAGACGCCGGTGCTCATCCTGTCGGGTATCAGCGAGATGGACTCGAAAGTCCGCTCGTTCGGCTTCGGCGCCGACGATTACGTCACCAAGCCTTTCCACCGCGAAGAACTGACCGCGCGCATCCACGCCGTGGTCCGCCGCTCGAAGGGGCATTCGCAGTCGGTCATCAAGACCGGCAAGCTGGCGGTGAATCTGGATGCCAAGACCGTCGAGGTCGATGGCGCCCGCGTCCACCTGACCGGCAAGGAATATGCGATGCTGGAGCTGCTCTCGCTCCGCAAGGGCACCACGCTGACCAAGGAAATGTTCCTCAACCATCTCTATGGCGGGATGGACGAGCCCGAGCTCAAGATCATCGACGTGTTCATCTGCAAGCTGCGCAAGAAGCTCAGCCTGGCGACCGATGGCGAGAATTACATCGAGACCGTCTGGGGCCGCGGCTATGTGCTGCGCGACACCGACGAGGTCGAGGCGGCGCAGGTCGCCTGACCCGAAGCTCAAAGATTAAAAGGGGGACGGGGGCCGCGGCGTCGCAAGACACCGCGGCCCTCATCTTTTTCCGAGACGAAGAGCCCGCACCCAACCAAAATTATCTGTTTAAAAAACGCGCGCGGGCGGAAAAAAGGACAATATTTCAGCGCTATTCTGCAGCCGCTCTTTCAAATTTGGGCGGGACGCGCTACATCTTTCTGGCTAGAGTCGCATATCGACGGTTTTCGGCGCTGCGGCACCACTCCTTCTTTCCCTGCCCCTTGAGCGGCAAGTCTTCATCCAGAAGACGGAAATCGAAGGAAATATTCATGGCCATCACTGGCACGGTCAAGTTTTTCAACGCCACCAAGGGGTTTGGCTTCATCTCCCCCGATTCCGGCGGTGAGGATTCGTTCGTTCACATCAGCGCGGTCGAGCGCGCAGGCATGGCGACGCTGGAGCAGAACCAGCGCGTATCGTACGAACTGGAAGCTTCGCGGAACGGCAAGATGGCGGCCTGCAATCTGCAGAACGCCGACTGACGCCAAGTTCATGCGGCGGCGCGATCCCGCGCCGCCGCTTTCCCCAAGCCGGAGAACCGCCTTGGCGCAAAATACTTTTCGAGAGAATGCGGCCGCCGCGCAAGCGGATGCCGACGCAGCGACATTGGACAATGTCCGCGATCGCTGCCTGCGGGCCGCGGCGGCATGGGAAGCCATGGCCGAACGCCAGGAACGGGTCGAACGCGCCCGCGCCCAGAACCGGCCGGCCGACGCACTGGCCGAGTAATCCGATGCGAGCCGCGGTCGAGGGGCTATGTGCTTCGATCACGGCCCCGTCGCGCGGCGGTTCACCAACGACCATTCACGCCAAGCCGATTGCCGCAGCGGCGCGCTGACCCACGCCGATGTCGACCGCTTCTCGCCACTCGCGCCGTGCAAATGCATGACCAGGACGATCGGACGACCCGATAACGGGGCGTGGCTGGCGCGGCTGCGTTCAAACCGATAACTTTAAACCCGGGGAATGGCGGAAGAAGGTCATCCCTGCTTTCGCACGTATACCTTGCGACCGCCGATCCAGGTTTCCTCGACCTTGGTCTGGCGCAGGTCGCTCGGGCTCGCCAGCATCGGGTCGCGGTCGACGATGATGAAGTCGGCCAGCTGGCCCGGCGCGAGGCGGCCGAACTTGTCCTCGGCGAAACCGGCATAGGACCCGCCCTGGGTGAACGCCCACCAGGCTTGTTCGCGCGTCACCTTTTCCTCGGGCCGCCAACCGCCGAACGGCTCGCCATTGGCATCCTGGCGGGTGAACGCGGCGGCCCAGCCCGCCCAGGGGTCGGGGCTTTCGACCGGATAATCCGAGCCGAATGCCAAGGGGACGCCGTTCCTGAGCATCGTCGCCCAGGCATAGGCGCCCACCAGCCGGTCCGGGCCGAGCCGCGCCTCCGCCATCGCGCGGTCCGACGTCGCGTGAGTCGGCTGCATCGATGCGATCACCTTCAGGCTGGCAAAGCGCGGCAGGTCCGCCGGGTCGACGATCTGGGCATGTTCGATCCGCCAGCGGCGGTCGCCCTTATAAGTGTTCGACATCGCCTCGATCGCGTCGAGCACCTGGCGATTGGCGCGGTCGCCGATCGCATGGACCGCGACCTGGAAGCCGTCCATCGCCGCGCGGCTCATATAGTTCTGCAGCACGTCGTCGGTCATGAACCCCGCGCCCGACTGCCCCGGCGCGTCGCTATAGGGCTTGAGCAGCCAGGCACCACGCGAGCCGAGCGCGCCGTCTGCGAACAGCTTGACCCCGGCCATGCGCAAGCGGTCGTCATACAGCCATGGCGTCGGGCCGTTGCCGCCGATTCTGACCGCGGTGTCGACGCCGAGCCCGTAACTCATGATCCGCACGCGCAGCGCGCCACGGTCGCCGGACCGGCGCATCGCCAGCCAATCGTCCATCGACGTTCCCATGTCCGACGTCGCGGTGATGCCGAAGGCGAGCAGGATCTCCTGCGCTTTCGCCAGCGCGAGGTCGCGTTCCTTGGGCAAAGGCTGGGGCACGACCTTTTCGACCAATTGCTGCGCCGCATCGACGAACACACCGGCGGGCTGGACGCCGATCTTTTCGATACGGCCGCCCGGCGGCGTCGCGGTCTTGGCGGTGACGCCTGCTTCGCGGATCGCCGCGCTATTGGCCCAGCTGGCATGCCCGTCGGCGCGCTCGAGCCAGACCGGACGATCGCCGACCACCGCATCGAGATCGGCTGCGGTCGGAAAGCGGCCCAGCGCCCATTTCTCCTGGTTCCAGCCGCCGCCGATGATCCACTTCTTCTCGGGATTGGCCGCTGCATAGGCAGCGATCTTGGCCTTGGCCTCGTCGAGCGATTTGGTGTCCGACAAATCGAGTTCGAGCGCGCGGAAGCCGAGGTCGACGACATGGCCATGCGCATCGATGAACCCCGGGAGCAGGGTCCGCCCCTTCTGGTTCGACAGCCAGTCGAGCTTGTCGGGCCGCTTGTCGCCCGACTGCATCAACTTCTTCACCTTGCCGTCGTTGCCGATCAGGACGCCGGTGAAGTGGATTACCTTGCCGTCGGCATCCATCGTGATGCCGTTGACATTGTCGATCAGCCCGTCCGCCAGAGCAGGAGTCGCGATCATCGACAGCGCGACGGCCGCCCCCACCAGCTTACGGATCATTCGCGGCCAACTCCCGTTTCTTGCGCTCAAAACGCTGCGCTGCGGCGGGCATAAGCCGTGTTCCCCCGCCGCGCTAGATCGTCTAGGCGAGCCGGCATGACTCCCTCCGAAACGACCGCCGTCCTCCCCGTCACCATCGAAGACGTCCGCGCCGCGCACGAGCGCATTCGCGATTCGATCGTCCGCACGCCGACCTTCATCAGCAAGACGCTGAGCGAGCTGACCGGGGCGACCGTCTTTCTAAAGTTCGAGAACCTCCAGTTCACGGCGGCGTACAAGGAGCGCGGCGCGCTCAACACCTTGCTCCAGCTCGATGAAGCGGCACGTGCCAAGGGCGTGATCGCGGCCTCGGCGGGCAATCATGCGCAGGGCCTCGCCTATCACGCGCACCGGTTGGGCATTCCGGCGACGATCGTGATGCCGACCAACACGCCGATCGTGAAGGTGACCCAGACCGAGGGGCATGGCGCCAAGGTCGTGCTCCACGGCGACACGTTCGACGCGGCCTATGCCCATGCCCGCCAGCTCGAGCAGGAATGCGGCTTCACCTTCGTCCATCCGTTCGACGACGCGCGCGTCATCGCCGGCCAGGGCACGGTCGCGGTCGAGATGCTGGAGGACGTGCCGGCGATCGACACCTTCCTGACCCCGATCGGCGGCGGCGGCCTGATCAGCGGCATGGCGGTGGTCGCCGCGGCGGCGGATCATCCGATCGAAGTGGTCGGCGTCGAGGCCGAGCTCTATCCCTCGATGTACAACCGCATCAACGGCACCCAATATCCGTGCGCCGGCGACACGCTGGCCGAGGGCATCGCGGTCAAGGAACCGGGCGGCATCACCTCGGCGATGGTTCGCGAGCTGGTCGATGATATCGTCCTGGTCAGCGAACGCAGCCTGGAGCAAGCGGTCAGCCTGTTGCTGCAGATCGAGAAATCGGTGGTCGAGGGCGCGGGCGCGGCAGGGCTCGCGGCGCTGCTCGAACATCCCGAGCGGTTCAAGGGCAAGACGGTCGGCATCGTGCTGTGCGGCGGCAATATCGACACGCGCCTGCTCGCCAATGTGCTGCTGCGCGACCTCGCGCGGTCGGGCCGGCTGGCGCGGTTGCGCATCCGCTTGCAGGACCAGCCCGGCGCGTTGTTCAACGTCGTGCGGATCTTCAGCGATCAGCGGGTCAACATCATCGAAGTCTATCACCAGCGCGTGTTCACCACCTTGCCCGCCAAGGGCCTGATCACCGACATCGAATGCGAGGCTCGCGACCGCGCGCATCTCGACCGGCTAGTCGCCGCGCTGAAGGCGGCGGATTACGAGGTGACGCCGGTCGAGCTGGCCTAAAGATTGGAGCCGCATTGGCCACCCTACCGGTGGCGGACTGATAGCTTGGAAGGAGCCTCTGTTCGGCGGAGCTAGCGGCTTGCCTCTTCCGGGCGCTCTTCCGTTAGGTGCAGCCATACGCCAAACGCCATCAGCAGCCCGGCGCCAAGGAGCGACCAGCTCCATGCTTCGCGCAACAGGACCAGGCTGAGGACCGCGCCGAGGAACGGTGCTGTCGAGAAATAGGCGCCGGTCCGTGCTGCGCCGACCTGGCGCAACGCCAGCACGAACAGCACCAGGCTGATTCCATAACCGAATAGCCCGATCAGGCCAGAGAGCGCGATCGAGCCCGCGGGCGGTAAGGCAGCCCCAGCCGCCAAGGCGAGGCTGACGTTCACGATTCCGGCAACCAGCCCTTTCACCGCCGCCAGCGCGGGTGCATCGGCGTGCGAAATCCGCGACGTGCAATTGTTGTCGATCGCCCAGCACAGGCAGGCCGCGCTGATCGCGAGCGCGCCGCCGACCACAGCCCGACCCGATTCTCCGCCGAGCGACAGCAGCGCGGCCCCGGCGACGATCGATATCATCCCGAAACCGATGCGGATGTTGAACGGCTCGCGAAAGACGATCCACGCGATCAGCGCGGTGAAAACCCCTTCCAGCGTCAACAGCAACGATGCCGCCGATCCGGTCACCGTCGTCAGCCCGAGCATCAGCAGCGCCGGTCCGGCCATGCCGCCGAACACCACTGCCGCCGCCAGCCAAGGCAAATCGGCCCGCTTGAACATCCAGCCCGCCTGGCCGCTTGCGATGCGGAAGATGGTCAGGCCGATGCCCGATCCGAGATACAGCAGTCCTGCGAGCATCAGGGGATCGATACCCGACACGACCGCCTTGGCGGCGGGCGTGGAAGCACCGAACAAGGCGGCGGCGGCGATCGCCAGCAATCCGCCTTTGCGTATGTCGCCGAGCGCGAAGGGCTTCGTCACAGATATTTGGCCAGGTTCGCGATGCGCGTCGGTTGTTCTCGGCCGGCCTCGGTCAGCCGTCCGGTCGCAGTCTCATGGAGATGCTCTATATGGTCGATGATCGGCACCTTCTTGACGGCGTCGATCGCGCCGATCGTCGTCGAGCACGACATACGCGCCCTCGCGGCGCGCGTTTAGACCGACGACTCTCGCGCGGCAATGCCAGGCGAGCGAGGAGCGGTCGGCGAGCGCGTCGGACAGCGCGCGGCGAATGAGATGATTGGCGACGGGATCCCCCAGGGGCCGCTATCCGCCGCATCGGGCGCGGACGACAACGTCTATAACTATTGCCCGGACGAACCTAACTCGCCGGCGCCTTGGGCCCGTCCTTGGTCGCCTCGACGAGCGAGTCCCCGCCCAACGCGCGATACAGCGTGACCAGGTTGCCGGCCCGAACGAGCTGGGTGTTGATCAGCGTCTGTTGCGCCGAATAATAAGAGCGCTGCGCGATGAGGCTGTCGAGATAGGAATCGATCCCACCGCGGTAGCGCATGTCCGACAGCTTGTAATTGTCCGCCGCGGCATCGCGCAGGTCGCGCGTCGCGGTGAGCTGGGCGGTCATCGTGCCGCGCCGTGCGAGCGCGTCGGCGACTTCGCGGAACGCGGTCTGAATGGTCTTTTCGTACGTCGCCAGCGCGGCGTCGCGTTGCGCCTTGGTGACGTCGACATTGGCTTTGCCCGCGCCGGCGCGGAAGATCGGATAGCTCGCCGCAGCTCCGGCCTGCCAATTGAACGATCCGCCGGTGAATAGCGAGCCAAGCGCGTTGCTGACGAAGCCGGCCAGGCCAGTCAGGCTGATCTTCGGGAACAACGCCGCGCGCGCCGCGCCGATCTCGGCATTGGCCGCGCGCAACTGATATTCGGCCTCGACCACGTCGGGCCGCCGTAACAGGATCGACGAATCGAGCCCGGCGGGGAGCTCGGCCAGGGTCGCGCCCGCCTCGTCGATCGAATTGGGTAGATTGGCGGGATCGACAGGCGCGCCGACCAGCAATTGCAACGCATTGACATCCTGCGCCAGCGCGGTGGTCTGCTGGGCGACGTCGGCCCTGGCGGTGTCGAGGGTCAGTTGCGCCTGGCGCAGATCGGTGCGCGGCGCGATCCCGCCGTCGAGGCGTTTCTGCGTCAGCTCGACGCTGATCTGGGCGCTGGCCGCGGTGTCCTGGGCGATCTTGAGCAGGCTCTTGTCTGACGCATAGGTCAGCCAGGCATCGGCAATATCGCCGATCAGCGTCAGCCGCGTCGCGCGCGCCGCCGCCTCGGTCGCGAAATAGCTGTTGAGGGCCCGATCCGATTCCGACCGGATGCGCCCGAACAGGTCGACTTCGAACGCGTTGATGCCGACATTGGCATCGAAGCTGGACTTGGCGCCGGTCGCGCCTTGCCCGCCGCGGAAGGTGGCGCCGGCGCCGGCATCGACCTCGGGAAACAATTCGGCGCGCTGGATGCGGAACTGGCCTCGCGCCGCGGCGATATTGGCGGCGGCGACGCGTAGGTCGCGATTATTGGCCAGCGCCTGGACGATCAGCGTCTGCAGCCGCGGGTCGCGGAAAACGTCCTGGTAGCGCACGGTCGGCAGCGCCGCTTCGCTGGTGCGCAGATAGGCGTCGCCGACCGGCCAGCTCTGTGGCACCGGCGCTGCGGGGCGTTCATATTTGGGAGCGAGCGAGCATGCGGTCAGGCTCGCCATCATCGTCACGGCGGTGAGCTTGCGGATCATGCCGTGGCCTCCGGTTCGGCCGGCGGCGGGGCCGGGTGCTCGTGGTGGAGGTGCTTCAACGCGTCGCGCGTCGTGCGGCGGACCAGCACGAAGAACAACGGGATGTAGAACACCGCCAGGATCGTCGCGGTCAGCATGCCGCCGATCACCGCGGTGCCGATCGCGACGCGGCTGTTGGCGCCGGCCCCGGTCGCGATCGCCAGCGGCAGAACCCCGAAGATGAAGGCGAAACTGGTCATCAGGATCGGGCGGAGACGAATGCGCGCGGCTTCCAGCGCGGCTTCGATCACCCGCTTGCCGGACTTCTCCGCTTGCTCGGCGAATTCGATCATCAGGATCGCGTTCTTGGCCGCCAGGCCCATCGTCGTCAGCAGGCCGATCTGCAGATAGACGTCGTTCTGCAAGCCGCGCAGCGTCACCGCGAACACCGATCCGACCAGCCCGAGCGGAATGATCAGCAGCACCGCGATCGGGATCGTCCAGCTCTCATAGAGCGCCGCCAGGCACAGGAACACGACCAGCAGCGACAGGCCATAGAGGATCGGCGCCTGGCCCGAGGACAAACGCTCCTGATAGGACGCGCCGCTCCATTCGATCGAGGTGCCCGGTATCTTGGCGGCCATCTCCTCGATCCGCTTCATCGCGTCGCCCGAGCTCTTGCCCGGCGCCGACTGGCCGGAAATTTCGTACGAGGAAATGCCATTGAAGCGGCTCAGCGAGGTCGGCGCATTCGACCAGGAGATGGTCGCGAAGGAGGAGAAGGGGACCATCTGCCCGTTCGAGCCGCGGACGTACCATTTGGCGATGTCCTCGGGCGACGAGCGGTACGGCGCATCGCCCTGGACATAGACCCGCTTGACGCGGCCGCGGTCGTTGAAGTCGTTGACATAGCTGCCGCCCCAGGCCGTCGACAACGTCGCGTTGACGCTGGCCTGAGTCAGCCCCAGCACCGACAGCTTCTGGGCGTCGGTGTCGACCTTGAGCGTCGGCTGGTCGGGCAGGTCGCTCGGGCGCACCGCGGCGAGCGTCGGATCGGCGCGCGCCTCAGCCAGCAATTGGTCGCGCGCTGCCCGGAACTGATCGCGAGTCAGGCCACCGGTATTCTCGAGCTCGACGGTGAATCCCGACGACTGGCCCAGACCGCGCACGGCGGCCGGGACCGTCGCGTAGAATTCTACATCGCGCAGCCCGCCAAGCGCCTTGGTCGCACGGTTGGTGATCGCATCGGCGCCGTTCTCGCTGCCCTTGCGCTCGCTCCAGTCCTTTAGCGCGACGAAGCCACGCCCGGCATTCTGGCCGCCACCACCGCCGCCGCCCGTACCGGACACGCTCAATATGGCGGCTGTGTTCTTGCCTTCGGTCTTGAGGAAATAATTCTCGATCGTCTTTTGCGCCGCTTGGGTGCGGTTGATCGTCGCGCCCGCGGGCAGGTTGAACTGGATCTGCGCGAAACCCTGGTCCTCGGTGGGCAGGAAGCCGGTCGGCAGCCGCACGAACAGGATCACCAGGATCGCGATGACGCACGCATAGATCGCCAGGAACAGCCATTTGCGGTCGACCACCCTGCTCACCCGGTCGGTGTACCAGTTCACCATCCGCTCGAAATTGGTGTTGAACCAGTCGCGCGCCTTTTCCGTATGGCGATAGACCCAGCCCTCGTGTCGCTCTTCTTCCTTGCGCTTGAGCAAGGTCGTGGTCAGCGCCGGGGTAAGGATCAACGCGACGACCACCGACAGCACCATCGCCGACACGATCGTCAGCGAGAATTGGCGATAGATCACGCCGGTCGATCCGCCGAAGAACGCCATCGGCAGGAACACAGCCGACAGGACCAACGCGATCGCGACCAGCGCGACCTGGATCTCGCTCATCGACTGGATGGTGGCGTCGCGAGGACTCATCCCCGGATTCTCCTCCATCACGCGTTCGACATTCTCGACCACGACGATCGCGTCGTCGACCAGCAGGCCGATCGCGAGGACCAGGCCGAACAGAGTCAGCGTGTTGATCGAGAAGCCCGCAATCGCGAATACGCCGAACGTCCCGAGCAGCACGACCGGCACGGCGATCGTCGGGATCAGGGTCGCGCGCCAGCTCTGCAGGAACACGAACATGACAATGACGACCAGCACGATCGCCTCGAACAATGTCTTCACCACGTCGTCGATCGACAGCTTGATGAAGGTCGTCGAATCGTTGGGGAAATCGTAGGCGAAGCCGGGCGGGAAGTTCTTCGACTGGGTCTCGATCTCTTTCTTGACCAGCTCGGCGGTGGTCAGTGCGTCGGCACCCGGCGCCAGGCTGACCGCGATGCCCGCCCCGGGATGGCCGTTGACCCGGCTGACGATCGCATAGCTTTCCGAACCGAGTTCGATCCTGGCGACGTCAGACAGACGAACGGTCGAGCCGTCGGGCTGCGTCTTGACGACGATGTTGGCGAATTGCGCCGGGGTAGACAGGCGCGACTGCGCGGTGACGGTCGCGTTCAGCATCTGATCGGGGCCGCTCGGCACGCCGCCGACCTCGCCCGCCGCAACCTCGGCATTCTGCGCGGTGATCGCCGTCGTGACGTCGGCCGGCACGAGGCTGTAGCTTTGCAGCTTGTCGGGGTTGAGCCAGATGCGCATGCCATATTGCGCGCCGAACACATTGGTGTCGCCGACGCCCGGAATGCGACCGATCGAGTCCTGCAGGTTCGACACCAGATAGTCGGACACGTCGAGATTCGTCTTCTGGTCGGTGGTGTCGTAGATCGCCGCGATCAGGAGGAAGTCGGGGTTCGACTTGGTCACTGTCAGGCCCTGTTGCTGGACCTGTTGGGGTAGGCGGCTCAGCGCCTGCTGCACCTTGTTCTGGACCTGGACCTGCGCGATGTCGGGGTTGGTGCCCTTCTGGAACGTCGCGCTGATCGTCACCTGGCCGCGCGACGATGAGTTCGAGCTGAAATAGAGCAGGCCGTCGATGCCGGTCAGTTGCTGCTCGATCACCTGGGTGACGCTGTTCTCCAGCGTGACCGCCGACGCGCCCGGATAGCTCGCGCGGATATTGACTTGCGGCGGTGCCACGTCGGGGAATTGCTCGACCGGCAGCGTGAAGATGCTGCCCAAGCCGACCAGCATGATGATGATTGCGATGACCCAGGCGAAGATGGGCCGGTCGATGAAGATGCGCGACATGGGCTCAGCCGCCCGTGCCGGTGCGCTTGTCCCCTTGCGGCGCCCCGATCTTCTGCGGCGACCCCGCGGGGACCGGCTTGACCGGCTGATTGGGCTTCAGCTTGCCGATGCCTTCGGTGATCACCTTGTCGCCCTGTTTCAGGCCGCCGGTCACCACCCAATTGACGCCGATAGTGCGCGACGTGGTGATATTGCGCGGGATCGCCTTGTTGTCGGCGCTCAGCACATAGACCTGGGCGTTGCCCTTGGGGTCGCGCGTCACCGCGGTTTGGGGGATCAGGAATGCATTGGGATCGCTGGCCTGGGCGAAGTCGGCGCGGACGAACATGCCGGGCAACAGCAGCCCTTGCGGATTGGGGAAGCGTGCGCGCAGCGTCACCGTCCCGGTGGTGGGATCGACCGTGACTTCGGAGAATTCGACGCTGCCGACATAGCCATAGTCGCTGCCGTCCTCGAGCTTCAGATGGACTTCGGCCTTGGTCGGCACGGCGCCGCCGCCAGCGAGCGCGCGGCGGAGGCGCAGCAGGTCGGCCGAGCTTTGCTGGATATCGACATAGATCGGATCGAGCGCCGAAATCACCGCCAGCGGATCGGTCTGGTTATTGGCGACCAGTGCGCCTTCGGTGAACAGCGAGCGGCCGATCTTGCCGCTGATCGGCGCGGGCACGGTGGTGAAGCGCAGGTTGATCTTCGCGGTGTCGAGCGCGGCGCGGTTCTGGGCGACCGCGGCTTTGGCCTGGCGGGCGGCGGCGGCGGCGTCGGTGTAATCCTGCGCCGCGACCGCTTGCTCCTTGGCTAACGGAGCGTAGCGGTCGGCCTTGACCTTCGCCGCTTCGGCGCTCGCCTGTGCGCTCGCCAGATTAGCGGCAGCCTGATTGGTCGCCGCGCGATAGAGGCTGGGGTCGATCTGGTAGAGCGGCTGGCCCTTCTTCACGAACGACCCTTCGGTGAAGAACCGCTTGCGGATGATGCCCGATACCTGCGGCCTGACTTCCGATGTCTGATAGGCACTGGTGCGTGCGGCAAGTTCCGTGACCATCGGCACGCTGGCCGGCTGGATCACGATATAGCCGACTTCGGGAGTGCCCTGCTGGCCGTGCCGGCCGCCCTTGGCGGCGTTGTCGCGCGCGCCGCACGCGCTCAGCGCGAACAGGCCGATCGATATCGTGGCGAGGGCGGACCGCGCCACCCGACGGTTGGGGGGGAAAGGCATGGGCGGCTGATGGTTTCCCGATCGGTGCGTGTCAAACACCGGTTTGTCGCAAATTTTATCAGTTGCGAAGCCGCAACAAGCTATTTCGCGGCGATCAGGATCCGCATTTGCGGGGTCTTCGCGCCGGACAATTGCAGCGTGTACGTACCCGGTTGAAGCGCGAAGTCGACGATCTTGCGGATGCCTGAACAGGTCGGTCCTTCCATATGCCCGACCGAAGTCAACGACTTGCCGTCGCGCACCAGATCGATCCACCCAGCGTTCTGCAGTGCCACGCGATAGGTGCCCGCGGTCGCGATGGTGACGTGATAGACGCCGCCGAACGTGCCTGGGGCGGGCTTGCGCGGGAGCGGAAGCAACGTCACGCTGTCGATCGGCTGCAGGGTCAGCGCGATAGTCTTGCCCGGTGGGATCGCGTCGGCGGTCATGCCCGGCGCCGAGCTCCACGCTTCGAGCCCCGCCGGCGGCGCGACGGTGGCGGTGCAGACAGGTGCGGCAGCGGCGGGCGCCGTCTGCAGCAACAGGACGGCGAACAGGCTGGCTATCATCGCGCGCGACTCCGGATCGTGGAGCGACTTGCCCTAGATCGCTGCCGAATAGCGTGCAAACAAATCGGCGATCGAGGTGTCGAAATGCGTGTTCATCTCGGCCACCGCCGCCGCACCGTCGCGGTTGGCGATCGCTTCCGCCAGGCGGTGATGCTGTTCGAGCACCGTTGCCCGCTGCTCGGCCGTGGTGCGGGTGTGCCAGGCTGTGGGCACCGCCACGGTCATCAGCGATTCGAACGAACGGATGATGTTGTAGAACAGCACGTTGCCGCTCGCCTTGGCGATCGCCTGGTGAAAGGCGATGTCGTGGCGGGTCAGTTCGTCGAGATCACCGCCATGCGCCGCCATCGCCTCGGCATGACCCAGGATCGCGTGCGCCTCGGCGTCGCTGCGCCGGATTGCGGCAAGCTCGGCGGTGCGCAATTCCAGCGTACGCCGGACATCCCAAATTTCGTTGACTGTGACTTGTGCGGTAGCGACGGCGTGGTCAAGCGAGGTCGACAGCACCGACCCGTCGATCGCCGCCACCCGCGCCTTGCGCCCGTTGCCGACATCGATCTGGTGCAGCGCGGCCAGGGTCGAGAACGCTTCGCGCATCACCGCGCGGCTGACGCCCAATTGCTCGGCGAACGCGCCCTCACCGGGCAACGTGTCGCCGACCTTCAGGTCGTTGTTGCGGATATGGTCGCGTACGCAGCGGACCGCGCGATCGACCAACGAGCCGCCTTCGATGGCGCGAACCCCCTCGCTCATGCGGCGAGACGATGCGCACGATAGCGCGTAGGCGCGACCCCGTAGCGGCGCGAGAAAGCGCGGGTGAAGCTGGCATTGTTGAGATAGCCGCAGCGGTAACCGATCGACGACACGGGCAAATCGGTCGATCGCAGCATCTCGCTGGCGCCCCCGAGCCGCATGTCGGCGATCGCGTCGGCCACCGTCATGTCGAACATGCTGCGGAACCCGCGCGTCAGCTTGGCGCGATTGAGGCCGCAGGCGCGCGCGATCGAATCGAGCGTGAGCTTTTCGTTCCAGCGCTCGTCGATCAACCGGCGCGCCGCGACGATGCGGCGGGCATCCACTTCCTTGAGTTCCCCCGTCGCGTCGGCCGCGACGAGATCGTCGGCGGCGAGCTTTTCGAAGGTCGCGCACAGCAATTCGATGCTCTTGGCCAGCCGCAGCGTGTCGCGCGCCGGGCCGGGCAGGCGGCAATCGACCAGGGCGATGACGATCGCGCGCAGGTCGGTCGGCATATGCCAGCGCGCATCGGCGTGCGGCACGAAGCCGAAGATGCGGCGGCAGGCTTCGGCAGTGACCACGAACGCCAGGTCGCTGTCGATCATCTCGACCCCGGTCGGCTGCGCATGAAAGCCCAGGCTGGCGTCGTTGAGCCGAAAACTCATCCCGACCGATCCCTCCGGCCAGCCGCCCGTCGGTACTATTCCGGAGCCGACGAACGACAGCATTTCGTGCGACACCTCGACACGCTGTTTGATCTGCACGGCAACACCCTCTCCCCGACTCATCGTCGCAGCCTTCATAACCTATCGGACAGCTAATGCAATAGCTATCAGATAGGTCCTTTGGTCGCGGAATGAGGGGCACGGCGCATCGCGACGAGGAATCCTACAAACGACAACAGGCTGACGGTTACACCGACGATCGCCTGGGCCTGGCCGATATGATGTTCGCCGCCCAGCATCGTACTGACGCCGGCAACGAGCGAGGGGGCGAGGCCGAAGCCGATCAGTCCGGCAATCGCGATGAACGCGCCGATGCACAGTCCGCGCAATTCGTTGGGGATCAGCACGGTCAGGGCGACTGAGGTGATCAACCCGGTGATCGTCCCGCACAAGGCCAGCGTGCCGAACGCCACCGCGAAGATCGGGACCGTCGGGCTGATCGAGAACAATGCCGCCGGAATGCCGATCGCGGCAGCGATGACCGCGCCGATTAACAGCCCGCCACGCCGGCCGCTCTTCTGCCCGAGGTCGGCAGCGAACCCGCCGAGGATCGCGCCCACTACGCCGGTGCCGAACAGGATCGCCCCCATCCAGGCGCCGAAGTCTTGCGGCTGCAATCCGTAGATCCGCGACAGGATCGGTGACGCCCAGATGCCGGCAGCGGCGTCGGCCATCACGACCGCGACCTGCCCGACGAACAGCGGGATCAGGAACGCGCGCCGCGACCATAATTCATGCACCACCGTGCGGAACGGCGCGTCGGGCCCGGCCTCGACCTCTTGCCGCGCGGGCTCGCGCATCAGCAGCAGCGGCACGAGCAGAACGGCGCTGAGCAAGGCGAGCGCGGCGTGCGTGCTGCGCCAGGGTGGTGCGCCGGCCAGCAGATCGGGAAGCGCATGACCGAGGAACCGGCCGAACAACCAGCCCGTCAGCGCGAAGGCCGCGGCGACGCCCAGCGCCTTGCCGAGATTGACGATCAGCAGCGCGCGGCCGCGCTGATCCGGCGCGCACAGATCCGCGGACAGCGACAGCGCCGCGGTCAGCGCGCCGGTGGTGCCGATCCCCGTCAGCATCCGCGCGACGACCAAGGTCGCGACATTGGGCGCGAAGGCGGTCAGCGCGGTGCCCAGGGTCCAGACCGCCGCGAGAATCAGCATCAGCCGCACGCGATTGAAGCGATCCACCAGGATCCCGATCGGGATCGAGAAGAGCACCAACGGCACCGCGGCGCCGAGCCCCTGGATCATGCCGAGCATATTGTCGCTCAACCCCAGTTCGGCCTTGGCACCTTCCTGCACCACGCCGAACGATCCCATCACCGCGAAGCCGATCACCATCAACAAGGCGAGCAGCAGCAGCGGCCCGAGCGCGCTGGCGAAGCCGCGCGCCGGGGCGTGCGGTGCCGCTGGGGATAATGTCGCCATCAGACGAGCGCCCGCTTGAGCGCGGCGAGGCGCGCCGCCTGCGCAGCGGTCGCGACGTCCCCGACCGGCATGATGTCGAACCCGTGCATCCCGCCGGGAAAGACATGGAGCTCGGTCGGTACGCCGGCGCGGATCAGGCGGCGGGCATAATCCATATCCTCCTCGAGGAAGAGGTCGAGCGTCCCGGTCATGATATAGGCCGGCGGCAGACCGCTCAGGTCGGTGGCGCGCGCAGCCGCCGCATAAGGCGACACATCGGGCCCGCCCGGCGCTTGGCCGAGCAGCGACGACCAGCCGAAATGATTGCTGGCGGCCGTCCAGATGAACTCGCCCGTATAGGGATGCGGATCGCTGGCCGTGGCAGTGCGATCGTCGATCATCGGATAGGTCAGATGCTGGAAGGCGAGGCGATATTCGCCGCGGTCGCGCACCAGCAGCGCTAGCGCCGCGGCCAGGCCACCACCGGCGCTTTCGCCCATCACCCCCAGGCGCGCGGTGTCGAGGCCCAGCGCCTCGGCATTGTCCACCGTCCAGCGCAATCCGGCATAGCAATCCTCGATCGCGGCCGGGAAAACGTGCTCGGGCGCCAGCCGGTAATCGACCGAGACCAGCGCGCAGCCCAGCGCCTTGACCAGCGGACGGACCAGGAATTCCATCTGCGCCGCGCTGCCGCCGACATAGCCGCCGCCGTGGATGTGATAGATTGTCGGCAATGGCCCCGCGAGGCCTTCCGGCTTGTAAATATGGAGCGCGATATCGGGAGCGCCCGCGGGACCGGGCACGGTCCTGATCTCCAGGCTGGTGCCGTCGCGATCGACCTCGAACGGCAGTAGTTGCTCACGCTCGCGCATCTGGACCAGCGTCTCCGCGCTCAGGGAAAAGGTCGGCCATGCCTCGAGCAAGGGGCGCAGCGCGGGGTCGACCAGATGCAGGGAACGGGACATGGATTCCTCCTGTTGACGGTTCGGGAACAGCGTTCCGTGACGTATCAGGTTGCCGTCAAAGGGCGAAAATCTTGCCCGGATTGAAGAGGTCGAGCGGATCCATCGCGCGCTTGATCATGCGCATGACCTCGACCGCGCCATCGCCGAGTTCCTCGACCAGCCAGCGCTGCTTGCCGATGCCGATGCCGTGCTCGCCGGTGCAGGTGCCATCCATTGCCAGCGCGCGCTGGATCAGCCGCGCATTGATCGCCTCTACTTCCGCCATCTCGGCGGGGTCGTCGGGATCGATCGAGAAGATCACGTGGAAATTGCCGTCGCCGACATGCCCCAGGATGGTCGCGGGCAGGCTGGCCTGCTCGAGATCGGCCTTGGTCTCGGTGATGCATTCGGGCAGCCGGCTGATCGGCACGCAGACATCGGTTGCCCAGCCGATCGCGCCGGGGCGCAGATTGACCGCGGCATAATAGGCCTCGTGCCGCGCTTTCCACAGTTTCGAGCGTTCTTCCGCGGTCGATGCCCATTGGAAATTGCCGCCGCCATTGGCCTGCGCCAATTCGCTCACCGTCTCGACCTGTTCGGCGACGCCTTGGGCAGAACCGTGGAATTCGAAGAACAGGGTAGTGACTTCGGGCAGGTCCATCTTCGACCACAGATTGACCGCGCGGATCTGCATGTCGTCGAGGATCTCGACCCGCGCCAGCGGCACGCCGAGCTGGATCGATTGCACCACGGTATCGACCGCGCCTTGCAGCGTGTCGAACCCGCATACCGCCGAACTAATCGTCTCCGGGATCGGGTGCAGCCTCAGCGTCACTTCGGTGATGATGCCCAGCGTGCCTTCGGACCCGACATAGAGCCGTGTCAAATCGTATCCCGCCGCCGATTTACGCGCGCGGCGGCTGGTGCGGATAACGTCGCCTTGCGGCGTGACGACGGTCAGCGCCAGCACCGCCTCGCGCATCGTGCCATAGCGGACAGCATTGGTGCCGCTCGCCCGCGTCGACGCCATGCCGCCGATCGTCGCATTGGCGCCGGGATCGATCGGGAAGAACAAACCGGTGTCGCGCAGATGCGCGTTGAGTTCCTCGCGTCGAACGCCGGCCTGGACCGTGCAGTCGAAATCCTCGGCGTTGACGGCGACGATCTCGGTCATCTCCGACAGATCCAGGCTGACCCCGCCGCGGATCGGCAAGGCATTGCCTTCGATCGAGGTCCCGGCGCCGAACGGCACGATCGGGACGCCCGCGGTGGTGCACAGGCGGACCAGGTCGACGACGTCGGCCGTGCTCCGTGCGTACACCACCGCGTCGGGCAGCATGGGATCGAAATGCGCTTCGCTCGTCCCATGCTGCCGGCGCACCGCCTCGCCGGTCTGCACCCGATCACCAAACCTCCCCCCCAGGGTGTCGATGAAACTTGGGTCGATCTGCGAGCGGCTAACCATGTCGGCGATCGCCGTCATCGCCGCCTCAGAACTTGAGGCTGGCGCGGACGCCATAGCGGCGGCGGTCGCCCTGGATCGCGAGGTTCGAGGCGATCGCCGCGAGACCGGCCTTCACCAGTGCCGATTTGTCGATGTAGCTCTCGATATATTTCTGGTTGAACAGGTTGGTGCCGAACACCCCGATCGAGAAGCCGCTGGCGAACTTCATCGTGATCGATCCGTTGACCAGCGAATAGGGCGCCAGCCGCGGCGCGACATTGGGGTCGAGCGATGATCCGACCCGGCTGCCCTTGCCGACCACGCCGGCGTCGAACACCAGCGATTTGCTGTCGATCGGCACCGTGTAGGTGGTGTTCAGGCTGTAATTGTAATCGGGTGTGAAGATGATCCGGTCGGTCGACACATGCTCGCCGATCGTCTGGAAATACTGGCTGTCGTCGGTTATCCTGGCGTGGACATAGGCAAAGCTGCCGTCGAACCGCCAATGCGGCGTGACGCGCCAATGCGCTTCGATCTCAGCGCCATAGCTCTCGACTGTGCCGGTGTTGAGGTTGATGGCGACGAAACCGCCACCCAGCTTTGGCGCGAGCGAGTTTTGACCGATGAAGTCGCGATAGTCGTTGTAGAACACGTCCGCATTGACCGACAGACCACCGCTCGAAACCTTGGTGCCGACCTCATAGGTCCACACGCTGTCACCGCCATAGAGGGCATCCTTGGCGAGTGATCCCGGACCATTCTGACCACCGCCGCGAATGCCCTTGGCGACCGATGCATAGGTCATGAAATTCGGCGTCCAGCGCTCGGTCAGCGTCACGCGCGGCTGGAACTGGTCGCGCTGATAAACTGGCGGGACGTAGAGGCTAGGCGGCGCACCGGGCGCGGCGATCTCGACTTGGCGACCAGTCAGCTTCTGGTGGTCGTACCGGCCGCCAATCGCGATGTCGGTCCGGCCGAAGGTGAGGAACAACGTGCCGAACACCGCTTTCTGATTGTTCTCGGTGTAAGCGGTCGAGGTCGTTCGATTGGTCGCTGACCCGGCCGGCAGGCCGAAGAAGGGGCTTAGGTCGAGATTATTGATGCTCGTGCCGCGCTGCGTATAGCGATCGGCGAACACGCCGATCAGCGTGGAGATATTGTCGTTCCATTTGGTGTCGAAGCGCAGCTCGCCGGTCTTGGTGATCAGGCGCGAGCCGCCGTTCGAGCGCAGCAGGTCGACCGGACCGAAATCGCCGTCGCTGACGCCGCTCAGGTCCTTCTGATTGTACGCCGCGACCGCGGTAATCTTGGTGTGGATCGCGTCGAGGTCGAATTCACCCTTCAGATTGTAGCCCTGATATTTGATCGCGGTACGATTGAGCACGTTGGTCGCGCCGTCGAGCCGATAGTCGGTCGGGCCCGCAACATGGACATAGGCGGTGCTGCCGCCCTCAACCCGGTCGTAATTGGCGTTGGCAGTGATCACTGCCCAGGGAGCGGGCGTGAAGCGCAGCGTGCCGCCGATCGAACGCTGGTCGAGGGGGTTCATGTCGCCGTGCGCCAGCGTGTTGTATTGGAAGCCGTCCTGTACGTGGTACGACGCGCCGATGCGGAAGGAGAGCAGGTCCGGGGCGATCGGGCCGCTGACGCTGCCTGACACCGAATAATAGCTGTCGGGACCCGCCGCGGTGGCATCGAGCCGGCCTTCCCAGTCATTGCCCGGCTGGCGCGTGATGACGTTGATCGCGCCGCCCAGCGTGTTGTTGCCGAACAGGGTGCCTTGCGGCCCGCGCAACACCTCGATCCGCGCGACGTCGACGATCGGCGAGTTGAGGTAGCTGGTATTGGGCTGATAGATTCCATCGATGAAGATGCCGACGCCTGGCTGGACGGTATCGATCAGCGTGGTGCCGATGCCGCGGATCGACACGAAGGCGCGTCCGACCGAGTCGGAGTTGATGTTCAGGCCCGGCGTATAGGCAGCAATGTCCTTGACCGTATTGACCTGGCGATCCTTGAGCTCTTCCCCGGTCAGCGCGGTTACCGCGATCGGCACGTTCTTCAGCGATTCGCTGCGCTGGCGCGCGGTGATGATGATGTCGTTGGGATCGTCCTGCCCGGCCGTCGCGGCCGGTGCGCCGCCGGTCTGATCGTCAGCCGCCGCCGCCACGGCGACGTTGGGCGCCTTGCCGGCATCCTGGGCAAAGGCCGGCATCGCCGCGATCGCGGTGACTGCCACGCCGGCGGCAAGCAGGTTCTTGTAACGCATCAGGTCTCCCCTCGGGGTGGATACACAACGTACCCTTATCCCCAGCCGACCTATCTGACAGCTCACCTATATGAAAGGTCTGTTTCTATGCCGATCGGACCGCGCACTTCGCCGTTCGGGACTCACCAGCACGTATAGCCGCCGTCCGCCAGCACGATGCTGCCGGTCATCAGGCTGGCCGCGTCGGAAGCCAGGAAATGCACGACCGAGGCGACTTCCTCGGGTTCGCCGAGCCGGCTTTGCGGCGTGCCGTCGATCCAGCGCTTGTACATTTCGCCTTGCTGGTCGGCGAAAGCATTGAGCGGGGTCGCGATATATAGGTCGGTGCGACCGCATTGACCCGTACGCCGCGATCCGCCCATTCGGCAGCAAGGCTTTTGGTCAGTTGGTGCACCGCCGCCTTGGACGCATTGTAATAACTTTGCGGCTGCGGCCGGTTGACGATGAAGCCAGACATCGACCCGACATTGACGATGCTGCCCGATCCTTGCGCGAGCATGTGCCGGCCAAAAGCGCGCGCGCACCAGAAAGTGCCGTTGAGATTGACGTCGAGGACGTTGAGCCAATGCTCGTCGGCGACGTCCTCGGCTGCCGTCTCGCTACGCGCGATCCCGGCATTATTGACCAGGATGTCGATGCGTCCGGCGCGCGCCGCGAGTTGATCGGCGACGCGCGTGACGTCGGCGGATTTCGTCACGTCGAGCACGACGCCGTCGAGCGCATAACTCTTCGCTGCCAGCGTCTCAATCGCTTTACCGATTGCGTCGGCATCGCGGTCGCCGATCGTCACGCGCGCCCCGGCTTCAGCCAGCGCCTCGGCGCAGCAATAGCCGATTCCCTGGGCGCCGCCGGTGACGAACGCGACCTTGCCGTCGAGGCGTAGGCGCTCGAGATACATCGGAAAACTCCTCGGAAAAATCAGGGCAGGAAAGCGGCGGCCGGCATCACCGGTTCGCTGATCGTCTCATCGGCCGATAGACGATGGACCTGGCGCGTCTCGCGGTCGAATTCGGGCCAGGGCAGGGTACCGTCGGTCGCATATCGTACCCACAGCGCGTGAATCCGTGTCGCCAGGTCTTGCGGCGGGTTGATGCCGCACAGCCCCTGATTGCCGGTCGCGGTTGCCAGCGTGTCGAACACGAATGGGAGCTCCATGCCGTGCGCCGCGCCCAGCTCACCGCCGAACATCGGCGATCGCCAGTCGAATTCGTAGAAATGGGTCCGCCCGCGATGCTCCTCGGCAAAGCGCCGCGCCGGCCAGCGGAACACCAAATCGTTCATCGCGTCGGTCAGTGCCTGGCCCGGTGGCTTGCCCGCGCCCATGCCGTATGCCTTCAGGATCGCCCATGCCCTGGGAATCGAGCGCCGCAGCACGAACCAGGAAAGGAACTTGCCCACTTTGGCGCGCACGCCGGTCGGCACCAGATAGAGGTTCATCTCCTCGGCATTGGTCCCGATCAGCACATCGACATCTGCACCGGCGCCATCCTTTAGCGCATCGAGCGGGCGGTGCGGCAACACATCATCGCCATGAACGGGCACGAAGCGGCTGATCCCGAACACCGGCTCCATTCCTGCGGCATCGCGCAAGTCGATCCGGGTGGTCGGCATGTTCACTTTCTCGAGCGCGTCGATCATCCGCTCGCCCGGTGGAACGCTGGCGAACCCCGCTTTGTCGGCGCTGACGCCGAGCAGCTTGGCCAGCTTGTCGACCAGTCGGCGCGCGACCGGAATGTCGCGCGTCATCGCGCCATGGCCGCTTTCGATGATGGCGCGGCGGAAAAGGCCCTCGGCAAGCGGCGAGGCGATCAGATTGGCGATCGACATCGCGCCGGCGCTTTCGCCGAACAATGTGACGTTGGCCGGATCGCCGCCAAACGCCGCGATATTGTCGCGCACCCAGGCCAAAGCCGCGATCTGGTCGCGCAGGCCGAGATTGGTCGGCACGCCGGGGATCGGCAGGAAACCGTCGATCCCCATGCGATAGTTGATCGCGACGCAGATCACGCCGTCACGCGCGAAGATGCTGCCGTCCTGCACCGGCGCATCCTTGCTGCCGACGACGAAGCCACCGCCATGGATGAACACCATCACCGGCAGCTCGGTGGCCGCGCCGATCGGACGCCAGACGTTGAGCGTCAGATAATCGTCGCCCTTGGTCCAGCCTTTGCCGACCAGAACATGGACGTCGAGCCCAGGGAAGTCGCGGACCCGCTGCGGTGCGTTCGGCCCGGGCACGGTGCAGTCGCGCTCGCCTTGCCAGCGCTCGACCGGTTGCGGCTCGAGGAAGCGGCGTTCGCCGACCGGAGGCGCGGCATAGGGAATGCCGACGAAGCGCTCCACGACGCCGTCGCTTACGCCGCGAACGGCGCCCGCAGGCAGGGAGATGACGGGATTATCCATACGCATCGACATATCGCGGGCTCGTCGACCGTGCGAGCCCGTGCGCTGTGCCGGACGGCTCTGCGGCTTGGCTCGCGAGACTGCCATCGCCAGTGTCGCAGCCGAATCTGCCCGATCCACTAGCTGCCCGGACTGGCCGGCTTTAGGGTGGCGAGGGCTCGATCGAACTTGAGGGAACAGCGGATGGCGTGGGCGAGAGCTTTCAGTTTTATGGTTGCGCTTGCCGGTAGTTCGATGCTGGCCGGTTGCGCCGCGCCGTTGAGCGCGCCGCGCTCGGCGATGATCCTGCCGCCGCCGCCGGTCCATGCCAATGGGCAAGTGCTGTGGGGCATCGTCAACGGCAAATGCGTTCCCGACCAGCAGGCGAACGCCAAGCCCGATCCCTGCGCCGAGGTCGCGATCGGCGGTGGTGTCGACAAGGGTTATGCCGTGCTCAAGGATCGCGTCGGTGTCAGCCAGTATCTCGTCATGCCGACGCGGCTCATCACCGGCATCGAGGATCCGCAGCTCCTAGCGCCCGGCGCGACCAATTATTTCGATGCGGCCTGGCGCGTCCGTGGCCTGGTCGACCAGCGGCTGGGTACGACATTGACCCGCGACGATGTCGGCATTGCCGTCAATTCGATCTACGGGCGCAGCCAAGATCTTCTGCATCTCCATGTCGACTGCCTGCGGATCGACGTACGAGACGAACTCCACCACCAGCTAGCCGCGATCGGGCGCCGCTGGTCGGCACCGATCACGCTTGGGGGACAGGGTTATTACGCGCTGCGCATCGACGGCGACGACCGCGTGCCGATCGATCCGTTCACCGCGCTGGCCGATGGACTGAAAGTGCCGCCCGCCGAGATGGGTGCCTGGACCCTCGTCCTTGCCGGGGCGACATTCAAGGACGGCCGAGGCTTCGTGTTGCTCGCGGCGCGCGCGGATCCGGCCAGCGGATATGACGGATCGGGCGAGGACCTGCAGGATCACCAATGCGTGGGGCGCGGCCGCGCGAACTGAATCGCCTCCCGAGCACGCGTTGACCCTTTGCGACTATTATGGCACGAACAGTGTCAATAAATGCAGCGAGGGGAGATGGCCATGAAAGTATTGCGAACGCCGGACGAGCGCTTCGCCGGGCTGGCCAATTATCCGTTCGCGCCGCATTATCAGACGGTGACCGATGCCGACGGCACCGAGTTGCGCATCCATTATGTCGATGAAGGGCCGCGAGACGCCGCGCCGATCCTGCTGATGCACGGCGAGCCGAGCTGGTCGTACCTCTACCGCAAGTTTGTCCCCATCCTCGTCGCGCGCGGGCACCGGGTGATCGCGCCCGACCTGATCGGCTTCGGCAAGTCGGACAAGCCGGCGGCACGAAGCGATTACACCTTTGAACGCCATGTCGCCTGGATGAGCGACTGGCTCACCGCGCTCGACCTCACCAACATCACCTTGTTCTGTCAGGATTGGGGCGGGCTGATCGGCCTGCGGCTGGTCGCGGCCTTTCCCGACCGTTTCGCGCGGCTGGTCGTGTCCAATACGGGGCTGCCGGTCGGGACCGGATCGTCCGAAGGGTTCGATGCCTGGCTCGCATTCAGCCAGAACGTGCCGCAATTCCCGGTCGGCTTCATCGTCAACGGCGGCACCACCCGCGACCTGACCGCCGCCGAGATCGCGGCCTATGACGCGCCGTTTCCCGATGAGACCTACAAGGAGGGCGCGCGCCAGTTTCCGGCGTTGGTACCTATCACGCCCGATCATGCGTCGGTCGCGGAGAATCGCTCCGCCTGGACGGTGCTCGAACATTTCGATCGCCCGGTGCTGACCGCGTTCGGCGACAAGGATGCCATTACCAAGGGCGGGGAACGAGCCTTCATCGATCGCATTCCGGGCGCCAGAGGGCAGCCGCACCGGATTATCGCCGGTGGTGGGCACTTCATTCAGGAGGACGCGCCGGAGGAATTGTGCGGCCTGATCGACGACCTGATCCGCGCTGATACGGGCGTCGCGGCATGAACGTCGTCAACGCGGTATTCCCGCCGGCGGAACAGGCGGCGGCGTTCTTCGGCGGCACCGAAGACGGCCCGTTCGTGATGGTCAATTTGCTCAAGTTCAAGGAGCGCGCCGATTACCCCGACGGCAGCGACGCCGGCCTGTCGGGACGCGAGGCCTATGCCCGTTATGGCGCCGGCGTCCAGGCGTGCTTGGCCGCAGTCGGCGGCAAGCAACTCTATGCGGGCGCCGTCACCGAGCTGATGCTGGGCGAGGTGGACGAGCTCTGGGACATGGTCGCCTTGGCGCAATATCCGTCCCGCGCCGCGATGATGGCGATGGTCCAGTCGCCCGAATATCAGGCGATCGAGAAGCATCGCGTTGCCGGTTTGGCGGGTCAGCTGAACATTCGGACCAAGCCGATCGGCTGATGTTTGGCGTCCTTGCTCCCCTCCCTTGCAGGGACCGTTGCAAAAGGTGTGCGGAGCTGATTCCTTGGTGGTCGAGGAGTGAGGCGATGGTTGAGAAGCGGACAGGTCAGTTCAGTTTCGTGGAGGCGCTGGCGCCGCAACTGAGCACGGGGAGTGGTCGGCTGGATCGGCTGCACGCTCTGGTGAAGTGGTACCGGT
>Ga0209563_100145_pt1 | contig 75938 bp, 84 predicted proteins | sample AraplaCvi_mMF_r2_FD_184271 | JGI IMG/M metagenome (GOLD analysis project Ga0209563, IMG submission 184271) | Arabidopsis root microbial communities from North Carolina, USA - plate scrape CL_Cvi_mMF_r2 (SPAdes) (version 2) | ecosystem: Host-associated > Plants > Roots > Endosphere | place: USA... | reverse complement strand
CGGCGGCGGAAACGGCAACGGCGGCGGAAACGGTAACGGTGGCGGGAACGGCAACGGCGGCGGAAACGGTAACGGTGGCGGAAACGGTAACGGTGGCGGAAACGGCAACGGCGGCGGAAACGGCAACGGCGGCGGCAACGGCAACGGCGGCGGCAACGGCAACGGCGGTGGAAACGGCAACGGTGGCGGGAACGGCAACGGTGGCGGGAACGGCAACGGCGGTGGAAACGGCAACGGCGGTGGAAACGGCAACGGTGGCGGAAACGGCAACGGCGGTGGAAACGGCAACGGCGGTGGAAACGGCAACGGTGGCGGAAACGGCAACGGCGGCGGGAACGGCAACGGCGGCGGGAACGGCAGCGGCGGCGGCAACGGTAACGGCGGCGGCAACGGCAAGTGACCTCCGGCGGCTTGACGCATTCTTAGTCGTTTCACGCTACGCCCGGTCTCACGAAAGGGATGGGGGATGGCCGCAGGCAAGCTGTTGCGCGAACTGGCGAAACATTGGCGCATACCCGCGATCGTCGTCGCGTTGGCGGCCAGCTTGCTCGCGGGGGTCAGCGGTGCCGGCCGCGGCGTTGAGCGCGGCCTTGCCGATAGCCGCTACGCGCTTCGCCACCACCAGGCGTCCAGCGACGTCGTAATCGTCGAAATCGACGCGCGCAGCATTGCTGCGATCGATCGCTGGCCCTGGCCGCGCCGGAACTACGTGAGCGTAGTCGATCGGCTCCGGCGTGCCGGCGCGGCGTCCGTCGCGTTCGACGTCGACTTCTCGGTACCGTCCAACCCCGCGGACGATGCAGCTTTGGCGCAAGCGCTCGCCCGCGCCGACGGCTTGGTCACGCTTCCTACCTTCCGTCAGCCCGCGGGCAGCGGTCAGCGCGGGTTCGTCGACTCGATGCCGATCCCGGTCCTGCGCCAGAACGCGCTCGCGGCCACGGTTAGCATCCTGCCCGATAGCGACGGAGACATCCGCAACGCCCCGCTCGGCGAGATCACCGCCGGCATTCCCCGTCCGTCGCTCGCCGCGATGATCGCCGGGCGCGATGGTCGCGCGGGCGCCGACTTTCCGATCGACTATTCGATCGATCCCGACTCGATCCCCCGGCTCAGTTTCATCGACGTCCGCGACGGTCGCTTCGATCCCATGGCCGTGCGCGGCAAGCGGATCCTGATCGGCGCCACCGCGATCGAGATGGGCGATCGCTACGGCGTGCCGCGCTACGGCGTCATTCCCGGCGTCGTCATCCAGGCCTTGGCCGCGCTTACGCTCGAGAAGGGGGTGCCGACGCGGCTGGGATGGGGACTATCGCTGCTCTTCGCTTTCCTGCTGACGGTACCGATGCTGCGCGCCCGGTCGAGCCGCATGATCATCGCGGCCGGAATCGGTGCCACTGCGGTCCTCCTAGCCGGTTCCATCATCGCGTCCGCCTTCGGTTGGGAGGTCGAGCTGGTTCCGGCACTGCTTGCGCTATATGTCGTAGCCATCAGCGCGTCGCTGGTTCGTGTAAATAGCTGGTTTGCCCTTCGCCGCGCGCACGACGATGCCACCGGGCTTCCCAATCAGCACGCGCTCGCTGAGGCATTGGACGGCAAGCAGGACGCCGCCGTCGCGGCCGTCCACGTCGCCGAATATGATCGCCTGCTCGCGGCGCTGGGAACCGAGGGCATTGCAGAATTGATCTGCCGCTTGCGCGACCGCATCAGCGTGATCGGCGGCGGCATCGAAATCTATCGCGTCGACGATCGCGTGCTCGCCTGGGAAGCGACGATCCGTGCCGACCAATTGGCCGTGCGCCACGAACAGCTCCGCGCGGTGATGCTGAGCCCGATCGAAGTGAAAGGGCGCCGCGTGGACGTTTCGCTCGCGACCGGGTTCGCGACGATGGACGGGGGGGCGGCCCGTGCCGCGATCGCCAATGCCGCGATGGCAGCCCATCACGCTTTGTCGACCGGCACGGGCTGGCATCTGCACGAAGCTTCGGATTCCGAGATGGCCAGCAAGGAATTGTCGCTTGCCGGCGACGTGGACGCGGCCATCGCGAAGGGCGACGTGTTCGTCGTCTACCAGCCGAAGCTCGATCTGAAGACGGGCAAGATCATCAGTGTGGAAGCGCTCGTCCGCTGGAAGCATCGCGACTATGGTATGCTTGCACCGGACCTTTTCATTCCGTTGCTCGAAAAATCCGATCGGATCGCCGGCCTCACGTTGCATGTCGTCGCGTCCGCGATCGCCGATATCAAGGGCTGGCTCGCCGCCGGCCATCGGCTGACCGCGGCGGTCAACCTGTCCGCGATCCTTCTCGAATCGGCGCCGTTCATCGCGGATCTCGAGGAGCTGTTGCGGACCAGCGCGATCGATCCGACCTTGTTGACGTTCGAAGTGACCGAATCCGCCGCAATGCATGCGCCGGACGTCGCCGCCGCGTCGCTGCTGCGGTTCAAGCGGCTCGGCATTGCGATCTCGATGGACGATTATGGGACGGGTCAGTCCACCCTGACCTATCTCAAGAAGCTTCCACTCGACGAGCTCAAGATCGATCGCAGCTTCGTCGAATTCGCACACCAAAATCGCGGCGACGCGGTGCTCGTGCGGTCGACCGTCAATCTCGCGCACGAGCTTGGCCTGAAGGTGGTGGCCGAGGGCGTCGAAACCGACGAATGCCTCGACTTCCTGAAGTCGGTCGGCTGCGATTTGGCCCAGGGCTATCTGGTCAGCCCGCCTATAGCTCCGACTGGAATAGTCGAGCTGATCCGTGGGGTCGATCCCGCCGAACCCAAGATGGCGGCATGACTGACGCTGACGTCGAACTTCGAGTTGTCTCTAAAAACGGCCTGACCGGGCTAAACACCCGACCGACCCTATCGGACGCAAGGTCCGCTTTTTCCTGGGTCGACCGCCAAATGCGATCGGTCCGATAGCGGCCTAGGTCTGGCTGTTGGGACAGTCATACCGGCGCCGGCTGCTTTCAGCGAACACGGCCAAAAGCGGCCAGTCTGCAACCTGCTCAATTGCCGCCGTGATCGATATGATGTCGATCCGACATGCGTCCGATGCAACGCGAAGCGCAGCTTGACGGCGCTGTGTCGAGCCCGGCGCAACGCGCTAACGCTGCCCCTCTATTTCTTCTCCGCTCGGACGCGCTGCGGGATAGCAGTGCTATTTCCCGCTCTCCGCCGACGCGTCGTCGAGCAGCAACGCCCAGTCGTTGCCCGGCGCCGGCCTGCCGGGTGGGACGAACAGGCGGGTGCCGCGATTCGGAAGGACGCCGATCGCCTGGCTCTGCCCGGTGCGCGGATCGTACCAGGCGGCGCGCACGCGCTTGCCGCTGATCCTGCCCATCTGCACGCGGAACGGCTTGCCGGTATAGCTATAGGCGATCGCATAGCTTGTGCCACGCGACGCCGCGACGCGGTCGTAGCGTGTGCCGTTGCCGATGATCAGCGACTGATCCGGGACCCGCTCGTAATAGGGGCGCGAAAGGATCAGGTCCTTGAGGAACCGCATCTGCCGGCCGCCGGGCGCCTGCAAACCTTCCTGCCACGAGATCTTTGGCCAGTAAGCGGCCTTCTCGCCCGGCGTGTAGAATTGCATCACGCTGTTCTCGCCATACGTGTGCCCGAACGCGCCGGCGAGGACCGACCACCAGGCGTAGCGCCGCGCATCCGCCGCCTGCCAGATCGGAAACTGCACGAAGTCGAGCCCGTGCGGGATGTTCTCGTAACTCGGCTCGCCGTCGATCGCCGGCTTGGCCGGGCGGCGCTTCCAGTCATCCTCGACATAGCGCCAATTGTCCTCGCCATAGGCGCAGCGTTGGGTGTCCTGCGCGTAATCCTGGTGCCCCGACTGAAACATGTCGAAGTCGAGCCAGGCGGCGTCGTGGAACACCCAGGAGGAATCGGTCCGGCCGAACGGGTGGAAGGTCATCAGATGATTGTGGTCGATCGACTTGATCGTCTCGCCCAGCGCGCGCCAGGTCAGGGTCGCCATGTCGGCATGGGTGTCGCCGCCGTTGATCCAAACGATATTGGGCTTGTCCTTGTAGCGCTCGGCAAGGAAGCGGCCATAGATCGGAGCATTGTCGACCGTCAGCTTGCGCATCTCAGCGAACGTGCCCCAGGCAGGCACCAGGGCGACGTACAGGTGATGCGCGGCGGCGCGGTCGACCACCCAGTCGAGATGGTCCCAATAATCGTACTCACCGGGCTTCCCAGGATCGTTGCCCGGAGTCACGCGCGGCCGGGCTATATCGCCATCGACCAGGGCCGGTCCGGTCAGCGGGTTCGCCATTTCCGGGCGGTGCAGCACCATGATCTGGATCACGGTGAAACCCTGTCGCTCGCGCGTGGCGAAATATTGCTCGACCTGCTCGCGATTCAGCTTGGCAAGGAGAAGCCAGCCGGTGTCGCCCAGCCAGAAGAACGGCTTGCCGCCGGCTTCGAGATAGCGGCCGTTGCTCGATACCTTGAGCAGCGGCATGCGCTCCTGCGCCGTAGCCGGAAAGGCGATCGCCGTCGCTAGCGTCAGCGCCGCGATGACCGACTTGCTCCAGCGCATTCCCCCCTCCTTCGCGCCCGTCAGCGAGCGGGCTTCATGCCTGCCTCGATTTCCTCGAGCGACTTGCCCTCGTTGCGCGGCGCGCCGAGGAATCCGATCAACCCGCTCACCACCAGGAATCCGACCAGGATCCAGGCGAGCGTGGTGAAGCCGGTCGCCGTCAGCGCAGGGACGAAGAAGCTGAACGCGCCGAGCGACACGCGCACGACCGCGAACATCACCCCTTGCGCGGTCGAGCGCAGCAGCGTCGGGAACATCTCCGCGCTCCACAATTGGAAGAAGCTCTGTGCGCCGAACCCGCCGCCGAATGACATCAGGAACACGTGAATGATCGCGACCGGCAGGGTGAGTGGGAAGATCGCCAGCAGCGACATGCCGATCACCTGGATCACTGCCGAAATACCGAACATCAGCCGTTGGTTCACCCGGTCGGAAAATTGCATGAAGACCAGGTAGATCGACATCATGCCGATGAAGAAGCTCAGCGTCTGCACGGCGACCGACGTGAATTGGCCGAAATTGCCGACCGTCCGCAGGATATAGGGGAAGAAGAAGCCGTTGGTCCCCGCCCAAAGGTTCCAGATGCCGTACATGCCGATCAGGAACGCCATCGAACGGATATGCTGCCAGGTCAGCAGATCCCTCAGCTTGCCGCGGCGGCGTTGCTCGGCAGGCAGCGCCTGGGCTTCGAGCCAGCGCTTGGACTCGTGCATGCGGGCGCGGAGAAAGGTGAGGGCGACCGCCAGGATGGCAAGGTGCGCGAAGACGATGCGAGCGCCGAGCAGGCCCAATGGCGACAGCGCCGCGAACATCAGCAACACGACGGTCGGGCCGAGATACCATAGCACCTGCGCCGAGCCGCTATGCTTGCCGCGCGAATCGTCGGGCGCCTGTTCGGCGATCAGCGACCAGGACGCAGGGATATCGGCACCCACCGCCAGGCCGACCAGAAAGAAGCCCAGCACGACCATCCAGGCGTTGACCGCGAACACCAGCCACAGCATGCCGAAGGCGTAGAACAGCATATCATATTGGTAGATCTTTTTACGGCCGAGCAGATCGCACAACCGTCCGCCGATCAGCGCGCCGATCCCCGCCGATATCGCGTTTGGCCCAAACGCCCCCAGAATGCCGAGCGTCGTGTTGCTGAGGCCATAGGCTTCCTGCCACAATGCCAACGCCACCGAGCCCGCGACGATCGATCCAGCGTCGATGTAATTGGCCAGGCCCGCCAGGATCGTGTCCCGCCAGCTTCCGGTCGAGGAGCCCCCCGTGGTCATCGACATGCTCTCCATTTAAAACGTATGATAATATTATTTTCCGAGTGTAGCATCGGCTCCGACCGACGCAAGCCTTCACGCGCGGACACGGGTTTGTTGAGCGCGTATCGCGCCAAATGATCATATTATAATCCCAAAATTGACTCAATTGGAGACGCCCGATACCTCACCCGAAACCGGGCCGAAGTCGGGATCCGGTCGCCAGGAAGAGGATGAGCGATGGGACTTTCGCGGCGCGCCGTGCTGGCCAATGCCATGGTGCTGGGGGCGGCTGCCGCCTCGGGCCCGCTGACAGCGGCGACGAAGCGTTCGTCCGACGGGCGCGTCGAGCGATGGGGCGTGTACGAGATCGCGCTCGACGGACCGCAAAACGGCAATCCGTTCGACGACGTCACCGTGTCGGCGAGCTTCACCGGCGGCGGACGGACGATCCGCGTGCCCGGCTTCTATGATGGCGACGGCGTCTACCGCATCCGCTTCAGCCCGCCCGAACTCGGCAATTGGCGCTGGGCGACGGAGAGCAACGCGCCCGCGCTCAACAGCCGCTCCGGCGCGTTCGAGGCGATCGCGCCGGGTGCGGGCAATCATGGTCCGGTACGCGTCACCAAGGACGGCTATCATTTCGAATATGCCGACGGCACGCCGTTCCGCCAGATCGGTACGACAAGCTATTCCTGGGCACTGCAATCCGACGCCAAGTGCGCCGAGACGTTGAAGACGCTGGCCGGCGCCCCGTTCAACAAGATGCGCATGCTGGTCTTCCCGAACGTGGAATCGGTCGCGACCAATCCGTTCGCGCGGACCGGCGACGGGCCGAGGGCCTGGGATCCCGCGCGCTTCGACCCTGCCTATTTCCGCCGTTACGAGGACCGCATCGCTCGATTGGGCGCGCTCGGCATCCAGGCCGACGTCATCCTCTTTCACCCTTACGACGCCACGCGCGGCTATTCCGACATGAAGCGCCCCGATGACGAGCGTTACCTGCGCTACGTCGCCGCGCGGTTCGGTGCCTATCGCAACGTCTGGTGGTCGATGGGTAACGAATATGATGCCATCAAGACCAAGACGATGGACGATTGGGATCATCTGTTCCAGGTGCTGGTCGCCGCCGATCCGCACGACCGGCTGCGCTCGATCCACCAGATCCACACCTATTACGACGCGCGCAAGCCGTGGATCACGCATGCCAGCATCCAGAACGGCGCGGCGGTGCTCGACGACGTCCGTGCCGAGCTGCACCGCGACTTCGCGCTCAAGCCGGTGATCTTCGATGAGGTCGTCTATGAGGGGAATTCGGACAAACGCTGGGGCCAGTTGACCGGCGAGGAGATGGTCGAGCGCTTCTGGTACGGCCTGATCGGCGGCACCTATGTCGGCCATAGCGAGACGTTCGACGCCAATCGCAACGCCGATTTCTCGTGGCTGGGACAGGGCGGTAAACTGGTCGGGACCAGTCCGCCGCGGCTCGCTTTCCTGCGCAAGATCATGGAGGATGGGCCGGTCCCCGGCATCGAGCCGATCCAGGCCTGGTGGAACTATCACCTCGGCGGCAAGGCCGATCACTATTATCTGCGCTATTTCGGCGCCGACCGCCCGACCGAATGGGACGTCATATTGCCCGGGCGCGCCGAGGAAGCGTTGCAGAGCTACCGCATCGACGTGATCGACACCTGGAACATGACGATCACGCCGGTCGACGGCGTGTTCAGGATGGCGCGCAGGAACGATTATGACGTGCAGGACCCGGCCCGCCCAAAGGTCGCGCTGCCGGGCAAGCCCTGGATCGCGCTCAGGATGACAAGGGTCTGATCCGGTCTCCCTCGGCTGGCTTGTGCAAAGGGGGATCGGGATCGTCGATCGTCCCACGAGTCGCCGCGCTTTTTTCGCGCGCTTCGGTCCAGCGACCCGCGGGAAGCAGCATGGACGTCCCGATCAGGTCACGCCACGTTCCTGCCATGGCGCGTGGCGGCGACTTCCACCCGGTCGCGCCCATGGAGCTTCGCCCGGAGCAGTGCGGCGTCGGCGGCCTGCACCAGCCGATCCGCGGTGCAGTGAACCGGCATGGCGGCTACCCCGACCGACACGCTCACCGCGCCAAGCCGAGTCCCGTTATAATCGAGGGTGAGGCCCGCCACCCGTTCACGGATGTGGTCGGCGCGCGCTGCTGCCTGTTGCGCGTCGAGCCCCGGGAGCAATACCAGGAATTCCTCGCCGCCATAGCGAAACGCCAGTTCCCGATCGCGCACGCTGTCGCGTAGCGCCGCGCCGACCTCGCGCAATACGACATCGCCGGCGTCGTGGCCGAAGCTGTCGTTGAAGCGCTTGAAATGATCGACGTCGAGCATCAGGCAACTGACCGGCAGCTCGGCGCGCTGTGCGTCCGACAGGACTTGCGCGAGCGTCGCGTCCAGCTGGCGGCGGTTGCCGAGACCAGTCAGCGCATCTCCCATCGCCATCGCACGCAACTGCTCGCGCAAGCGGATGTTGGCGATCGCCAGGCCGATATTCTCGGCAAGCATCGTCAGATAATTCTCCGAGGTCGACCCTGTTTCCGGCGACCCCGGTGTGCGCTCCAGATAGAGGAGGCCAAAGGTCTCGCCATGCGCGCTGAGCGGCAAGCACAAGGTATCGATCGCCAGGCGATCCTCGACATCGAGATGCTCGCACGGAATATCGATCGTGGCGGCGCCCGGTCGGTGCGGTAGCCCTCGACGCAGGGCCCAGCAGGCGGATGGCGCGAATTCGTGCCGGGACTGTTGCGGGTCGAGCCAGTGACACGCTTCCACCACCGCGTTGCGCTTCGCGTCGAGCAGATAGAGGCGGCCGGCCAGATCGGGCGCAATCTCGGGAATGAATCGTCGCGCGATCTCGCCTATGTCGTGCAACGTATCGCACCCTTGCATGCGCTGCGTCATGCGCGACAAAAGATCGCGCTGCAGGCGATCGGCGTCGCGTTCCTCCTGCAATCTTTGCCGCTCGAGCCCGTTTTCGCGGAACACGCGGATCGCCTGGGCCATATCGCCGATTTCGTCGACGCGACTGATATCGGGCGGTTCCACGGCATAATCCTGCGCCGCCAGCCGGTTGACGATGTCGCTCAGCCGGACGACGGGCTTGAGCACGCGCTGGCGGAACACGAAATACAACACGAACAGGAACAGCAGGGCGGTGATGGCAAGGGCGGCCTCGGACGCTCCTTTCCACGCCCGCGCGACGGCCGTCGCGGCGGCGACCTGCGCCTCGGTCCGCTGGTCGAGCCGATATTGGAACCGCTCGATCAACGACCTGATCCGATCCAGTTCGCGCTCATATTCGCCGCCGAAGACGATGGTGCGCGCGCGTTGCTTGTCGTTGGTGTCGAAGGCAGCGATCGCCGCCCTCTGTTCGTCGCGCAGCGTGTCCGCCCAGCGAACGGCCTCCTTCAAACTATTGAGCTCGTCGGCCGTGGCGCCGACGTCGCGTATGCCGGCAATCCGTTGCTCGACGGATCCGAGCGCCGCGGCCTCGCGATTATAAACGAGGCGATAGGTCGGATCGCCCGTGTCGAGATACTGCCGCGCTCGGTCGGACAGTGCAAAGACGTCCTCGTCCAGAGTCTCGGTCGCCTGGTCCAGGCGATAGCGCTGCTCGATCGCGCTCCGTTCACGCTCGCCCGCATTGGACGCGAGGATCGTCGTCGTGCCCGAGATCAGGGTAAGGGCAACCGTCCCGCCATAGGCCCAGTTGGTGATCGTCGCGAGTTTCATGCCGCTAATTTAGCGGCATAGCGTCACACAAAGATTAAACATCTCGCTCCCTCAAGCTCGGTGACGCGGATGCGGCGTTGACGCTGAGCTGGGCCGAATTGGCCGGAACGGATCAAACGCTGGCCAGCCTGCTCCGGGAATCGCTACCTGTTCCGCCCGCCGAGTGTCACGCGCACCCTGCGCGGCACGACCCATCTGAATATCGTCATAACCCACGTTAGCAATCGGCGAAAGCGCGGAACGTCCTGTTTCCTGGCTGGTTGGCAGTGAACTCAGGAGGACGATCGATGTTCATGCACAATAAGCGCCTGCAATATACGGTGCGCGTTTCCGAACCCAATCCGGTGCTGGCGTCATTATTGCTTGAGCAATTCGGCGGGCCAGACGGCGAATTGGCGGCGGCGATGCGATATTTCACGCAAGGATTGGGCGACGACGATCCTGGCCGCAAGGATTTGCTGCTCGACATTGCAACCGAGGAATTGAGCCATCTCGAGGTGATCGGGTCGATCGTCGCGATGCTCAACAAGGGCGTGAAGGCGCAACTGGCCGAGGGCACCATGGAAGAGGCCGAGCTCTACATGTCGCTGACCAAGGGTGGCGACAGCCACACCCAGGCGATCCTTTATGGCGGCGGCCCGGCGCTGACCAATTCATCGGGCGTGCCGTGGAGCGGCGCCTATGTCGACAGCCGCGGCGACCCGACCTGCGACCTGCGCTCGAACATCGCCGCGGAAAGCCGTGCCAAGATCGTCTACGAACGCCTGATCAACATCACCGACGATCCCGGAATCAAGGATGCGCTCGGGTTCCTGATGACGCGTGAAATCGCGCACCAGAAGAGCTTCGAAAAGGCGCTCTACACGATCGAAAACAACTTCCCTCCGGGCAAGCTTCCCGGCCTCGCCCAATTCGCCAGCACCTACGTCAACACCTCGCAAGGCGATGGCGACGCTACCGGCGCATGGAACGAAGGGGAGCAGTGGGAGCGGATCGACGATGTCGCCGGCAGCATCCCGCTCGATGGCGGCAGTGGCGATGCCAGCGTCGAGCTGGGCGGCAGCGATGCGGAAGTAGCGGCGGCGCTGATGCAGCGAACCGCGTCGCGGCCCGACTGTAATCCGACGACGGGGGCGGATCTCGGAGCCGGCCCGGGCGCGGGGCGGATGACCGACGAGGATCTCGGCGGAGCGGCCGACATGGCGGACGCCACGATGATCAGCGAGCCCGCCGAGTAACGACCCCCTTGAGATGATGGAGTAGATGATGGCTGATACGCTGGAACGTACCGACGTGGTCCAACACGTCTTCGTCGTGGGGCTGCGCAACGCCCATGCCGTGGAGCATCAGGCGCTCGCCTTGATGGACCGGCAGATCGATCATTTGAGCCACTATCCCGAAGTGGCGCAGCGGCTGAAGGCGCATCGCGCCGAAACCGAGGGACAGATCGAGCGGCTCGAGGAGATCCTCCATGCGCTCGATGAAAAGGCGTCGGCGGTCAAGGATGCCACCCTGGGATTGGTCGGTAACCTTGCTGCTTTGGGCCATGTCTTCGCACCCGACGAGATCCTCAAGAACAGCTTCGCCAATTTCGCCTTCGAGAATTTCGAAATCGCGAGCTACAAATCGCTGATCACGGTTGGCGAAACCGGCGGCTTCGCCAACGCCATCCCGCTGCTGCAACGAACGCTGGGCGAAGAACTCGCCATGGCGCGGTTCTGCGACGAGAGCCTGCCGGCCATCACGCGCAAATATCTCGAATTGCGCGCCGAGGGCGAGACGGCGAGCCATTGAGCGGCATGGCGATCATGAACACCTGGATCCGCCGCTTTGCGGAATGCCGCCATGGCTAATGGCTGGGCACCCGATTCTGCGGTCCAGGACCAGATCGAGGACAGCATTCGCGACGCCGTCTCGCGAGCCCGGTCGTTGTTGCCGAGCGGCGAAAGCGCCGAGGATTGCGAGCGATGCGGCGAGCCGATTCCGGCCAAGCGTCGCGCCGCAATTCCCGGCGTTCGCACCTGCGTTGCCTGTCAGGCGGAACGCGATGCCAAACAGGCGGCTTTCAGCGGAATCAACCGGCGCGGAAGCAAGGACAGCCAGTTGCGATAATGTCCAGAGGCGGTTGACGTGGCGTGACACCAATGCCGCGCTGCGAAGCTAGTCCGGGCCGGGAATCGTACTGAGCGACGTTAGACAACCCGAAACATCTGTGGTGGCGGCGCGTTGGAAGGTCATGTGATGCTAAGCGAGTTGCATCGCATTCAGTCGCGCGGTTCTTAGCGTCGACCGTCAAGTATCCTCCCATTTTCATAAAAGGGTTTGCAGAACCTCCATGTTTCATTGGACTCACACCGCCCAGGATGCGTTGGAGCGCAAGCTCTTCGCCCATGTTGAAGCGGCCTCCTTTCCTTGTGTCGGCGCAAAATCGGCGCTGGCGCGGGGCCGCCTGACGGTCCTTGCCTGCGACAATATCGACAGCGCCTGGGACGATTTGCGTATTCATGAGGCGCTGATGCGCTTCACCCAAGCATATCGCGAAGATCCGGCGCTGTTTCAGAGCTTCGCTGTCGTGTTCCAGGGGCCGATCGATCTCGACGAGGAAGCGTTCGAACGGGCTTTATGGGATCGCGTCCAATCGCTCCACGACAAGGATGTTTGGCGCGGTCAATCCTACGACCCGCGCGTCAGCGCCGATCCCGGCAACCCGCATTTCTCGCTGAGCTTCGGCGGCGAGGCGTTCTTCATCGTTGGCTTGCATCCCAAGGCAAGCCGTCCGGCTCGGCGGTTCGAGCAGCCGACGCTCGTCTTCAACCTCCACGACCAATTCGAGCGCCTGCGCGAGGCTGGCAAATATGAGGGGCTGCGCGAGAAGATCCTGGTCCGCGACGATCATCTTGCCGGGTCGCGCAACCCCATGCTCGCGCGCCACGGCGAGGTCAGCGAGGCGCGGCAATATTCTGGTCGCGCCGTGGACGAGGATTGGCAGCCGCCGTTCGAATATCGCGGGGACGCGAAATGAGCGGCGAGATCGTCATTCCCGAGCGCAGCGGTACCGCTTTTTCGCTGCCGCGCGGCGCGCAGCTGACGGTAATCGATCCCAAGGGTGAGCAAGTCGCGGACCTTCTCGCGTTCAACGCCGAGGACGTGGACGAGGTGATCTCGTCGGGCCGCACGCTGGATTATGCCGAGACGATCGCGCTGACGACCGGACACAAATTATACTCCAATCGCTCCCGCGCGATGCTGACGATCGCCGATGATACGGTCGGCTGCCATGATTTCCTGCTGACGCCGTGCTCGGTCGACACCTTCCACCATTTCTATCCCGATATGCCGCCGCATCGCGGCTGCTTCGGCAATCTGGCGGAGGCGCTGGCGCCTTATGGCATCGGCCCCGATCGCATCCCGGTCGCGTTCAATTGCTTCATGAACGTGCCGGTCGATGGGCGGACGGGGAAGCTGAAAGTGCTGCCGCCAAAGAGCAAAGCAGGCGACCATATTACGTTCCGGGCGGAGATCGACCTCATCATCGGCCTGACCGCATGTTCGGCACCGGATTCGAACGGCGGCACGTTCAAGCCGATCCATTACCGGATTGATGCCTGATCGCCCGGAGCGGCATCGGCCCGTCGGGGCGCCTTCACATGGTCGATGAACGCACGGAGCTTCGGCAGCATCTGACGTTTGCCGGAATGATAGAGAAAGACGCCGGGCGTCATGACCGCGAACGGCGTCAGCAGCCTTTGCAGCCGGCCGTCCGCAATCGCTGACTCGGCGATCGGGCCGGGGACTTGCGCCAGCCCCAGGCCCTGTATCGCGCCGCCGAGAAGGGTAGGGTAATCGTGCGCGATCAGCGGTCCCGACACCGCTGCTTCGATCACGTCGTTGCCGATCGCGAAAGTCCAGGGCGCGATCGATCCGTTCGAACGGCGCAGGCGCAGACAGGCATGCTCGCGAAGATCCTCGATCCGCGCCGGCGGCTGATGCCGGCGGAGATAATCGGGGCTGCCGACCACCACGAACGGGAATGGCGGCGTCAGCCGCACCACGACCATGTCGGCCGCGATCAGTTCGCCCAGGCGGATACCGGCATCGAAACCGCCGGCGGCGATGTCGACCATCTCGTCGCTGGCGGCGATCTCCAATTCTATCTCCGGATAGGCGTCGCAGAACGAGGCGATCACCGGCTCGAGGATCAGCGGGACGACGGAGCGGGGTACGGCCAGGCGCAACAATCCGGCCGGGCGCTGGCCCAGATCTCGCGCCGCATCGCTGGCGGCGACGAGCTCGTCAAAGGCGGGACCCGCGCGATCGAGGAAGCGCTGACCGGCTTCGGTCAGGCCGACGCTGCGCGTGGTCCGGATCAACAGCGCGGCGCCGATCCGTGCTTCGAGCGATCGTACCGACTGGCTAACAGCCGACGGCGTAACGCCGAGCGCGGCGGCGGCACGGCGAAAACTGCGATGGCGGGCGACGCTCAGAAATGTCTCGACGCCATCGAGCGCACCGTGCCGGACTGTGAAGTTCTGCTTCATGGATCGTCGAGATTATCGCCGATAGTCGTCAGGGGAAAGCAACCATAGATGCGATCGCGACCTGAACGGCCGGCGGAGAACCGCCGGCCGCAATCGAGTCACGATAGGAGCTCGCCATGTCGACGACACACATCTTCCAGACGCATCTCTTCCTCGGATACGTGGCCTGGCTGCTCTGCTTCGGCGCCTATATCCTGCCCTGGCTCCAATCGATCGATCGCGTCGCGGCGCATCGCGCGATCGCGACGCTGCACAGCTTCCGTTTCTTCGGGCTCGCCTTCATCGTTCCGGGCGTGGTCGGCGGCGATCTGCCGGCGCATTTCGCCACACCCGCGGCTTATGGCGATCTTGTCACTGGCCTGCTCGCGATATCGGCGCTCGCAACCGTTCGGATCCGGCCAGCCTTCTGGCTGTTCGTGGTCGCGTTCAACCTGGTCGGCCTGGTCGATCTGGTGCTTGCCTATGGCCATGCGATCCAGGCCGACCTCCCCGCACATGCCGGGGAGCTGGGCGCCGCTTATGCGATTCCGATCCTCTATGTGCCGCTGCTGATGATCACCCATGTCGCCGCATTCTATCTGCTGGCACGTTCGCGGCCTGGGGCGGCACAATCGTCCGGCGCCGCCGCGCGCGCGTCCTGACGCGCGTCGCGCCGACCGAACAGTGACGGCTGGACGGCGGCGGCGAACCGCGTCATCGGCGGATCGCATGACGGCGGAACGCATCATCATCGAAACGATCGGCTGGACCGGTGCCGCGCTGATCCTGGCGGCCTATATCCTGCTGTCCGCGGGGCGGCTCGGTGGGCAATCGCGGCTCTACCAATGGATGAACCTGGTCGGGGCCGCCTGTTTCGTCGTCAATAGCGGCTATAACGGCGCCATCCCGTCGGCGGTGCTCAACGTCGTCTGGGCGGGGATCGGACTCTTCACGCTGTGGCGGATCGCGCGCCGTCCGGCCTAGGGTCGGGGAACAGCCGCGCGAGCGCCGGCACCGCGCGGACCGCCGCGACGCGATTGCGGGCGACGGGAACGCTCAGGCCGCCGTCCAGACGCAGCCTTATGTTGCGCCCGTCGCGCTCGATCGCTCGTACCGCCGACACCGCCACCCACCAGCTGCGATGCGTCCGGATCCCCACGCTGCCATGGCGCGCGATCGCCTCGGCCATCGGCATCAGTTCGAGCCGACTGCCGCTGGGCCCGTGCACCCGCACATAATGATCCTCCATCTGGAGGCAGGTGACGCCGCCATCGGCAAAGTCCCGGGGCGGTGCCTCGATCCGAGCGCCTTGCGTCGGCGCGGCCGCGGGACGCCGCCGCGATTCGGCCGCCAGCCAGAGCCCGACGACCATTGCCTCGACCAAGGCCGTCTTCACATACCAGTCGATGAGCGACATGCGCCCCGCTTCGCCCGGCCATGCCCAGCGCCCGAACCCCGCCGCCGCCAGGCTGACCGGCAGCGCGGCGGTGAGGATCGCGATCGCCAAGGCGAGCGGCACGGGAACATCGTGGGCGCGCAGCATCCGGACCACCGGCGGTACGATCAGTCCGGCCAGCCCGGCGCCGATCACCATCATCCCGGTCCAGTTGAACAGGCAGATCAGCAGGTCGCCGCCGAGATAACCGAGAAAGCCGACCACGCCGCCCGCGACCGCGCCGAAAGCGAGAAGCCGCAGCCAGCCGCCGGCCGAGCCGATCCCGGCCTCCCAATGCCCGATATCGCGCCGCGCACCGTCCGCCATGCCCACTCCCGTACCCGTTCGCCCAGTCGCGAATATCCGCTGGCAAGTCGCTGTCCCGCCGAGGTTAGCAGGCTGCGCCAGGCGGGAAAGCTCCTTTTCCCGAAGGCGAGGGAGAGAGCGATGACGAAGCTGATACGACCGGCACGGCGCGACCTGCTGGCGGGAGCGCTTCTGGCGGGCGGGCTGGGCCTGGCGGGGCGAGCGATCGCCGCGCCGCCGGCGGCGGATGGCCCGACCGGCGACATCCACGACTTCGATTATCATGTCGGCCGCTGGACCGCGGTGCAGCGGCGGCTGAAGCAGCGCTGGGTCGGCAGCAAGGCGTGGGACGAGTTTCCCAGCACCACCACCTACACCCAATATCTCGATGGGCTGATCAGCGCCGATCAGACCGATTTCCCGACCAAGGGCTGGTCCGGCCTGACCGTCCGCACCTTCCAGCGCGAGCGGCGGCAATGGTTCATCTATTGGATCAACAGCCGCGACGGCGTGATGGGGACGCCGGTGATTGGCGGATATCGGGGCAATGTCGGCCTGTTTTACGGCGACGACAGTGATGACGGCATCGCGGTCAAGGTCCGTTTCATCCGCACCAAGCAACCGCCCGATCGCGAACGCTGGGAACAGGCCTTTTCGCGCGACGGCGGAGCGACCTGGGAAACCAACTGGACCGCCGACTTCACGCGCGTGCGCTAAAAGGTATCGGCCCGCGATCGATCGGCGAGACCGCAATTCGGCGCTATATCGCGCCGGCCGGGCTTGCCCGATTGCCTGATCAGGGAGCCCGGCCTAAGGGCGCGGCCATGCTTACCCTTTACGGCATCCCCAATTGCGACACCGTCAAAAAGGCGCGCACCTGGCTCGATAGCCATGGCGTCGCTTATGCCTTTCACGATTACAAGAGGGCCGGGATCGACGCGGCGTCGCTCGGCCGCTGGATCGATGCGCTGGGCTGGGAAACCGTGCTCAACCGCGCAGGCACGACGTTCCGCAAGCTCTCGGACGGCGACAAGGCCGATCTCGACCGGGACAAGGCGATCGCGCTGATGCTGGCGCAGCCGTCGATGATCAAGCGCCCGATCGTCGAAGGCGATGGCGTACTGGTCGCGGGGTTCAAGCCCGATGCCTGGCAGGCGGCCGGCATCGGCTGATCTTGCCAGCGCGCGCATCCAGGCGCAGTCTCCGCCTCATAGAAGGGGGAGGGGAATCATGGCTCAAACCGTCAAGCCGCCGGTCTGGTTCTGGATCGTCGCGATCCTGCTGGTGCTGTGGAACGCGATCGGCTGTTATTTCTGCGTCGAGCAGTTCCGGCTCGGTGCCGCGTCGGCGATGTGGGAGCAGGATCCCTATCATCAGGCGCTCTATCAGTCGCTGCCGGCCTGGTACAATTATGTCTATGCCGTCGCCACGTTCGGCGGACTGCTCGGCGGCCTCGCCTTGCTGCTGCGCGAGCGCCGCGCGATCATCCTGTTCTGGATCTCGCTGATCGCGGTGATCGTGCAGTTCGGCTACACCTTCGCGATGACCGACCTAATCGCGCATGAAGGCGCGGCGAAGGTCGTGCCGTTCCCTGTGTTCATCGCCGTGGTCGGTCTGTTCGCGATCTGGTTTTCAGGGATGGCGGCGAAGAGGGGCTGGATCGGGCGTTAGTTTGCCGGTTAAGTCTTATCAGCGTTGCGGTGAGCAGCATCTGCATCGCGATCTGGCTGATTATGAGTTCCCCTATAACAACCGCGTCGCAAACGGCGTGGAGATCGCCATCTCACTGACAATGCGTTGCAGGGTATCATTGGTAACTGACTGACTTATAAGAGGCCTGACATCACCGCCTAAAAAGGTCGCTGATCTGACTACGACGGAGTTCGATCGCTACGTTGACGATATACTTCGGACTCCGAAGGTGATCACGGATTCGATCGATTGGACGGATAAGCAACATGGTGATTATGTCTGCTGCAAGCTGCCAGTTTACGCGCCTGAAATGCCGCACTTCCGGCTCCGGCTGGACCTGCAATGTCACGTGCGCGCATGGCCTCCAAAATCGTCGTTTACATTGCTCTTCACCGAGCGGATTTTTTCGCTGGACGTGAATCCGGGCATGAATCATACCAACCGAAAGAGCGGCAAACGAACCGTTATACGGGGAACGCATTGGACGCGATGGCCTTGCGACATGGCGGAACCAGATGCGCGAGAATTGGAGCATCAGCAGTGGTTCAATCATTTTTTACAGAGGGCGAATATATCGTTCCTCGGTCGATATGATTATCCGCCGTTCTTGCCAGAGCAGATCGGGTTAGGGCTGTGATCGCCGCACTCAATGAACAATTCTTGAAAGCCGCAATTTGCGGAATGACGGAGGTTGTTCGCACTAACCAAGGCTTCGAGATTGCCCTTCCGCAAGCCTACGCCAGTGGCAATGTTGTCGCGGTGATCGTCGCGCAATCGCCTGATGGCTTTACCGTGCATGACAACTCATACGCGGCCATGGTGCTTGAGCGAAGTGGCACGCCGCGCGCGGTGTCATTGGCTAATGACGTGGCATCTGGCGTAGCGCATTATGGCTGCGAACTCGACGGAATGCGGGTCACGCGCCATTGCGATACGGTAGACGAGGTTGCCCTGTCCGCTATCCTTGTAGGTTGCGCTTCTCGTCTTATTGCTGACCAAGCGCTAAAGGTCGACAAATTGCCAATGTTCGATTTCCGTGCAAGGTTGCTCGGTACGGTCACTGACATTATCGGCGCGCCGCGTATTCGTACTAACGAGCAGGTCGTTGGCCATCTCGGTAGCCGATATAAGGTTTCCACCGTTATCCTAGATCATGAGCTTCGTAAGCCGATCGCGTTCGTCGAGCCGATCGCCGATCAGAACGCTGTCGCGCGACGGTTTAAGGAATTTTACGACATCAGCTTGAACGCGGCGTATAGCGAAGTTCAGCGGGTTGCGGTCCTTGACGACGAGAAAGGCATTCCAAGCGGTGACGTCCTTTTGATGCAAGAGGTAAGTACTCTCCTCCGCTTCCGCGACGCGCCTAAGATGTTCGGCAGCTGGGCCACCGTCCAATGACAGAACCCAAATCGCAGGCCGACAAGTTGCAGGAAGCTGCCGCGACCTTGAGATGGGCGAAAAGAGGAACACTCTAACAAGGGTATGCGGAAGCTGATGAAGCAGAAGCCCGTGCCGGAGAAGCCAGAGTGATCCCCGCCGCGCTGGCCGTGACCGCTGCATTCAATTTGGTGTGCACGGGTACGACCTACATCGGCACGGGGACGGCCGCTTTGAAGAAAGAGAACCAAAGCCCCTATTCCGCGACCTTCCGTATTGACCTAGATGCGGAGCGGTGGTGTTCTGGTGACTGTGCGACGACTGAGCACATCTATGCCATCGGCCAGACCAAGATCGTGCTGAAGCTCGAACAGGATGAGAAGATCGGCTCCGAAAGCTTCATATCGCTCAATCGCGAAGATGGCTCCATTCTAGACCGCACTAAGGTTAGCGATTTCATGATTATGAACTCCGGCAAGTGCGAGCGCTCGCCGTTTACCGGCTTCCCTATCCGCAAATTCTAGCTGGCTGTGAACTACGTAATCGCCGAAAAGTAAGGGCAATCACCCCTCCCACTGGAACACCTCGTCCAGCGGTTTCCCGAATACCTGGGCGATGCGGAACGCGGCCTCGAGCGTGGGTGAATATTTGCCCGCCTCGATCGCCGCCACCGTCTGGCGAGTCATGCCGATCCGCTCGCCCAGTTCGGCCTGGGTCATCTCGTTGGCCATGAAGCGCAGCAGGCGGATCTGATTGACCACCCGGCCGGGAAGCGGCTTGGCCCTAACCATGCCAGCCCCTCCGGTAGCTGACGACGATCACGCCGTACCGCACGATTTCCGACGCGACGAGCGCGAGCAGGGCGGCGTTGACGATGTGCCAGCCGCCGGCGCTGAACGGCATCACGCAGCCCACCACGATGATCCCGACCATCAGCACGAAATAGGCGATCGCGGCCCCACGCCGCGCGATCGCGCGCTCGCGCTCGTCCGCCGGTGCATTGGCGTCGCGGCCGGCCTGGATCGCCAGCACGATGCTGGCAATCGTCACCAACACCGCCTGCACGACCAGGATGCCGCCGAGCAGCGCCAGAAAATACCCGGTCGATGCCCCGTTCGGAAGGAAGGCCGGGGAGACCAGGGTGAAATAGACGCCATAAGCGACGACCATCGCGACCAGCGACAGCCAGGCGATCTTCTCTCTGAACGACATTGCTGACCTCATGTTCAACTCGACGGTCATAATGTTAAATAAACATAACATAGAGTCAAGTGACATAAACAAACACGTCGGTCCGCGCTGGCAGCGGGCGCGGGGAAAGGCTAGGAAGCGCGCCATGTCCACGACCTTCACGATCGATACCTCGACCAGCCGCGCCAACCCGACGCCGGCGCCGATGAAGCGGCTTACCGTGCCGGCGATCCAGCGCCGCAAGTTCGAGGGAAAGACGCAAGAGCCGCTGGTCATGCTGACCGCCTATACGGTGCGCATGGCGCAGCTATTGGACCCGCATTGCGACATATTGCTGGTCGGCGATTCGCTCGGGCAGGTCGTCTATGGCCTGCCCTCGACCTTGCCGGTCACGCTCGACATGATGTGCGCGCATGGCGCGGCGGTGGTGCGCGGTAGCTATCATGCCGTCGTCGTCGTCGACATGCCGTTCGGCAGCTACGAAGCCTCGCCCGAACAGGCCTTTATGAATGCGAGCCGCGTCTTGGCCGAAACCGGCTGCGCGGCGATCAAGATGGAGGGCGGCGCGGCGATGGCGCCGACCATTCGCTTCCTGACCGAGCGTGGCATCCCGGTGATGGCGCATATCGGCCTGACGCCGCAGGCGATCAACGCGCTGGGCGGTTATGGCGCGCGCGGCCGCAGCCAGGAGGAAGAGGCCAAGATCAAGGGCGACGCCCAGGCAGTGGCACAAGCCGGGGCGTTCTCCGTCGTGGTGGAGGGCGTGGTCGAGCCGATCGCGCGGTCGCTCACCGAAACCACCGACATTCCGGTGATCGGAATTGGCGCATCGGCGGCGTGCGACGGCCAGGTGCTGGTGGCGGAGGACATGCTCGGCCTGTTCGAGCGCACGCCGCGTTTCGTGAAGAAGTTCGACGACATGGCTGGCCGCATCACCGACGCCGTGACGCGTTATGCCGAAGAGGTGCGCAGCCGAACATTTCCGGGAGTGGAGCAGACCTACTTGCCCAAGACCTGACCTTCGCGACGCGTTGCTTTTATAGGGCGCGTCGCTAAGGGCGGTGGCCGATCACGGCCATTGCGAGAGCCGAATGCGGTCCCTAAGGTCCGCCGACTTATTTTTGCCCCCAATTGGAGCCTACCCCTTGGCTGTGACGCCGAACACCGATGAAGCTTTCCTGCGCGAGGTCGATGAGGAACTCCGCCGCGATCAGATCGTGGGCGTGTGGAAGAATTATGGCCGGCTGATCGTCGGCCTGATCGTGGCGGGGCTGGCGATCTTCGCCGCTTTCCTCGGCTGGCGGGCATGGAGCCATGGCGCTGCCGAAAAGAAGGCGATCGAGCTGCAACAGGCTTATGATTCGATCGCCAGCGGCAATAGCCAGGCGGCCAAGGCGCCGATCGACAAGCTCGCGGGCGACAGCGCGCCGGGTTATCGCGCGCTCGCTAAGATGCTCCAGGGCAACGACCTGCTCGCTGTCGGCAAGACCAAGGAAGCGGCGGCGAAATACGGCGAAGTCGCCGGCGACAGCAGCGTCGGACAGCCGATCCGCGACCTCGCCACGATCCGTCAGACCCAGACCGAATTCGACGGACTCGCGCCGCAGGTGGTGATCGATCGGCTGAAGCCGCTCGCCACCTCGGACTCGGCCTGGCTCGGCAGCGCCGGCGAGATGATCGCGGCGGCCGACCTCAAACTCAACCGCACGGCAGAAGCGCGCGCGATGTTCAAGCTGATTGCCGAGAGCGACAAGGTTCCGGACAGCATCCGTCAACGCGCGGTTCAGGCGACCCAGGCTCTGGATCCCGGCACGAACGTTCAGAAGGGCAAGTAGATAGCATGACGACCAAGTGGAGGATGCCGATTGCGCTGGTGGCGCTGACCGCGCTCGGCGCGTGCGGCGCGTTTAAGGGCGGCGGCAAGAAGACTCCGGTGCTGGGCGACCGCGTGCCGATCCTGGTTTCGGAAAGCGATGCCAAGGTCGATCCGGCGATTTCGGGGCTCGACGTTCTGTTGCCGGCGCCGGTCGCCAACGCCGAATGGGCGCAGCCCGGCGGCAATCCCGAAAAGTCGATGGGCCATCTTGCGCTGGGCGCGAACGTTTCGCGTATATGGACGGTGTCGATCCCTGCCGGGTCGAACCGTCAACGGCTGGCTGCGGCGCCGGTGATCGGCGACGGCAAGCTCTACGCAGTCGACGTCGATGGCGCCCTCCATGCGTTCGATGCCAATTCGGGCGCGTCGCTGTGGACCGTGCCGATCGCCAAGGCGGAGAAGAGCAAGGCCGCGCGCTTCGGCGGCGGCGCGACCTATGACGGTGGCCGCGTCTATGCGACCGACGGTCTGGGCGACATCGTCGCGTTCGATGCCAAGACCGGTTCCGAAATCTGGCGCGCCAAGCCGGGACCGCCGCTCCGCGGATCGCCGACCGTCGTCGGTGATCAGCTCTACACGCTGAGCCAGGACAACCAGCTCTACGCATTGTCGACCGCCAACGGACAGCAGGTCTGGTCGGCCTCGGGCAGCCTCGAGACGCAGGGCGTGTTCGGCGTCGCGGCGCCGGCAGTGGCCCACCAGACGGTCGTCGCCGGCTTCTCGTCGGGCGAACTCAACGCCTATCGCGTCGAGAATGGCCGCGCCATCTGGGGCGACGCCTTGTCGCGCACCAGCATTTCGACCTCGGTGTCCAGCCTTGCCGATATCGATGCCGATCCGGTGATCGACGACACCAATGTCTATGCTCTGGGGCAGGGCGGTCGCCTGATTGCCGCCAATCTCGCCACCGGCCAGCGCCTGTGGGAACAGAATTTCGCCGGTATTTCCACGCCTTGGCTGGCGGGCGAATGGCTGTTCGTGGTGACCGACGAAAGCAAGCTCTATTGCCTGCAGCGCTCGACCGGAAAGATCCGCTGGATCAGCCAGTTGCGCGCCTTCCAGGTCGAAAAGAAGAAAAAGAAGAAGAATCCGCTGACCTGGTACGGTCCGGTCCTCGCGGGGAACCGCCTGGTGCTGGTCAATTCGCTGGGCGACATGGTGTTCGCTTCGCCGAGTGACGGCACCGTCGGCCAGACGATCCCCGGCAAGGACGGTTTCAGCCTGGGTCCGGTCGTCGCCAACAACACGCTGTACGTGCTCGACGGCCGCGGACGCATTTCTGCTTATCGCTGAGCAGTCGGGGAGGCGGTTCTTCTCCCCTCCCGCTTGCGGGAGGGGCGGGGGGGAGGGCATGTCTCCCCGCCCGCGCCGCTTGGGGAACATTCCCTCCCCTAACCCCTCCCGCAAGTGGGAGGGGAACGGGACTGCCACCTGCTCCACCTGAAGGCGTTGCCGCTGGCGTGCACACGCCCTACAGCGCCAGCATGTCTCTACCCACCGTCGCCATTATCGGCCGTCCCAATGTCGGCAAGTCGACGCTGTTCAACCGGCTCGTCGGCAAGAAGCTTGCCCTGGTCGATGACCAGCCCGGCGTCACGCGCGACCGGCGCGAGGGTGACGCGAGCCTGCTCGGCCTGGAATTCCGCGTCATCGACACCGCGGGTTACGAGGATCTCGACGCCGCGACCTTGCCCGGCCGTATGCGGCAACAGACCGAGGCCGCGGTGGCCCAGGCCGATGTCGCCTTGTTCCTGATCGATGCCCGCGCCGGGATCGTGCCGCTCGACGAGGAAATCGCGCGCTGGCTGCGCGGCTCGACCACGCCGGTCATCCTGGTCGCCAACAAGGCGGAAGGGCGCGCGGGAGAGGCCGGCGTGCTCGAATCGCTCGCGCTCGGTTTCGGCGATCCGGTCCAGCTGTCGGCCGAGCACGGCGAAGGGATTGCCGATCTGTTCGAGGCGCTCGTCCCGTTCGTTCCCGAGCCCGAAGCGTTCGAGCAAGAGGAAGACGAAAGCCCCAACGCGCCGCTCAAACTGGCGATCGTCGGCCGTCCCAATGCCGGCAAGTCGACCCTGATCAACCGCATGCTGGGCGAGGATCGCCTGATCACCGGCCCCGAAGCCGGCATCACGCGTGATTCGATCGCGATCGACTGGACCTGGCACGATCCGAAGAACGGCCCGCGCGCGGTGCGGCTGATCGACACGGCCGGTATGCGCAAGCGCGCCAAGGTGCAGGACAAGCTCGAAAAGCTGTCGGTCGCCGATGCGTTGCGCGCGGTCGATTTCGCCGAGGTCGTGGTATTGCTGCTCGATGCGACCCTGGGGCTGGAGGCGCAGGACCTCAGGATCGCCGACCGCGTGTTGCAGGAAGGGCGCGCCTTGGTCATCGCGCTCAACAAATGGGATATCGCAGAGAACGCCTCGTCGCTGTTCAATGGCGTCAAGAAGGCGCTTGAGGACGGGCTAAGCCAAGTGAAGGGCGTGATCGTCATCACCGTCTCCGCGGCGACCGGCAAGGGTATCGATCAGTTGCTGGGCGCGGCGTTCGAGACGCGCGAGGCCTGGTCGAAGCGCGTCTCCACCGGCGAACTCAACCGCTGGTTCGAACGTGCGCTGGAGGCCAATCCGCCTCCTGCGCCGGGCGGCAAGCGGATCAAGATGCGTTATGTCACCCAGATCAAGACGCGCCCGCCCAGCTTCGTCATTTTCGGCACGCGAGTCGATCAGCTTCCCGCGAGCTATGAACGCTACCTCGTCAACTCGATGCGGCGCGACCTCGGCTTCGGCGCGGTTCCCGTCCGCCTGACGTTTCGCGCGCCCAAGAATCCATTTGATCGGGAATGAACCAAATTTCGACGAAAGCTGTACGGTAGCAAGATCTTACCCGCCCGCCGCGAATAAGGCCATCAACCGGTCGTTTACTTAGGCAGGGTACAGCGGACGCATCGGATCAGCGGCGGGGTGCCGATACCGGTGGAGGATATGGTGACGATCGACAGCGGGCAGTTGGTGGACTTGAGCGCGTTTCAAGCCGCCCGTAGCGAGCTTGGGGCGGGGTTCGTCCGTATTCTCGGCTATTTCAAGGAAGACGGCGTCAAGTCGGTCGCCGCGATCGAGGAAGCGATGCGCGCGGGCAACGCCGCCGCGATCGTCTTGCCGGCGCACACGCTGAAGGGCGAATCGCGTCAGTTCGGCGCGGAGCAACTCGCCGCGATCGCCGAAGCGATCGAGGTGATCGGGCGGCAGTGCGTGGAAACGCGCGACGCGCCCGACCAGGCGCTGGAACATGTCGTCAAGCTGCGCCCGACGTTCGAAGCGACGCTCGCGATGCTCGAACGCGAGGCAAACCCGCTGGTAGAACGCCGCCCCACTGCCTTTGGCCGCCGCGCGGTATAGGACTTATCTTCCTGTCGTCATCCCCGCGGAATCCTCCCGCCACCCCAACATAACACCCGTCACCCCAGCGAAAGAACATAGGGTTGAGCATGCCCCGCATGCTCAAGGATCGTCCGGGGGACGATCCGACCCGATGTTGGTCTCTGGCGGTGACGCGGTGCGGCTTGACATCCCAGCTTTCGCTGGGATGACGAGTTACGGAAATGGACTGCTTCAAGAACAACAGCTTGTTGGTTCTTGGCCGAGGGACAGTTCGCGGCCCCGTTCAGCTCTCGCTGTCTTCAGCTGATTTCGCGTTGAGCTGGATGTAATTCTCCAGTCCCATCCGCTCGATCATGTCGAACTGGCGCTCGAGCGTGTCGACATGTTCTTCCTCGCTGTCGAGGATGCGGCGGAACAGGTCGCGGCTGACATAGTCGCGCACTTTCTCGCAATGTTCGATTGCGTCGCGCAGCAGCGGCAGCGCTTCCATCTCGAGCTCGAGATCCGACTTCAACACCTCCTCGACCGTCTCGCCGATGCGAAGCCGCCCGAGCAATTGAAAGTTCGGCAAGCCGTCGAGGAACAGGATGCGCTCCGACAGCCAGTCGGCATGCTTCATCTCGTCGATCGATTCGTGGCGCTCGAACTCGGCCAGCTTCTGCACGCCCCAATGGTCGAGCAGGCGGTAATGCAGCCAATATTGGTTGATCGCGGTCAGTTCGTTCTTGAGCGCGCTATTCAGGAAATCGATGACCTGCGGATCGCCCTTCATCTTGCTGTCCCTTGGCTGTTTGTCGGGCACGACCATAAACCGGCAACGTCGCCGGACATAGTCCCCAAAAATGGCTGATTTCCGCAGTTTTGGTTGCTGCGAATCCTAAGCAGCAGCGCGCTCGTCATCGATAATGGAGCGCGCGAAGGGTACGCACTGGCCGCATTTGGGCTGACGACCGAGCGAGCGATAGGCCTGACACGCGGTCATCGATCCGTTGCGCGCGGCCTCGCGCACCTCGCGTTCGCGGATCGCATTGCACACGCACACCATCATGAGACCGATTATCCCTCGCGCTCGTTGCCAGCGAGTTAGCGATAGTGAGAGCGATTCGCAATACTATTGCGACACGTTTGCAACTGGGCGCGTGCGCCGGAACGGTTGCCATTGTCCACGGGCCGCGCTGCGCCACAGCCATTCGAATGGACCATAAGCAAATCGGTCGAGCCAGGGCTTCGACCAGGCGAGCATCAGCAGCCATATCCCGGCGACGACGATCAGGCACTGCCAACGCTGCAGATAGCCGTACCAGCCCAGGCCATAGCCGTTGAAGATCAACGTGCAGACGATCGAGGTGCCGAGATAATTGGAAAAGGCCATCCGTCCCGTGGCGGCGAAGCGATCCGCCAGCCCGGGCAGGTGCCCCGATTGCGCGAACAGGATGACCAGGGCGGCATAGCCCAGGCTGAGCCAGGGCCGCAGCAGCGTGAGCTGGATCGCCTCGGTCGCAATCATCGTCAGCGGCGACCAATGCGTGGCGCTGAGCCAGTCGATGAGCGGAATATAGCCGACCCAGGCCAGCGGCACGGCGGCGGCGGTCAGCCAATAAGCGCGCCGCGACCAGGTTCCGGAAAAGAATCCCCAGCGGAACAGCGCCATGCCGATCAGCATCAGCGCCAGCGTGTCGACGAACGCGATGCGGTTGATCACCGTCTGAAAGAAGATCGCTGTCCGCGTCCGAACGGCCAATGCGTCGGCGTAGGAGCCGCGATAGCCGGCCAGTTCCTGCGCGATCCCGTTGCGATGCGGGTCGGCCTGTTCCACGAACGAACGCCAGTCGGCGACCATCTGTGGATCGGCGCCGGGCTGCGTGGACGCGACGCGCGCTGCCTCGATATGCTGATAAGCGAGCATCCCGTCGGCAAATTTGAACGCCAGCAGCAACAGGCCGATCGTCGCCAGCATCCGCGGCGGCGCGCGCCAGCCGATGAACGCGATCATCCCGGTCAGCGCATAAAGCACGAGGATATCGCCCGCCCAGATCAGATAGGCATGGACCATGCCGAACACGAACAGGGTCGCCATGCGGGCATAATGGACCTTGGCCGGCTGCTGGCCGTTCAGCAGCGCGCGGTCGGCGATCAGCAGCGTCGATGCGCCGAACATCATCGTGAACAGCCCGCGGAACTTGCCGTCGCCGATCGCATAGGCGATCGCCCATTCCCACCAGTTCGCGCCGGTCGATCCGCCGTAGAAGCTGGGGTCGATCTCGGCATAGCCCGGCATCGCGAAGTCGATGATGTTGAGCAGCAAGATGCCCAGCACCGCGACCCCGCGCACGGCGTCGAGCGTGCGCAGCCGTTGCGGTAGTACCGCGCCCTCGCTCCCCGGCGGATCGATCATCGTCGCGCGAACCAGGCGATCGGGATACCGACCAGAACGATATGGCTGAAGAATTGCTCGGCGAGGCCGAGCGGCGTGAACGGATGCCAGCCGAAGCGCAGCGGCAGGACGATCAGGTTCATCACTGCCCAAAGGCCGATACCGTATGCAATGCCCGCGAGCAGCCAGCGCGCCTTGAGTACCGGCAGCCGGTTCGCCGCGATGACGAAGAATGCCACCATCGCGGCCATGATCGCGAAATGCAGCAGCAGCCCGGCCAGCGCCACGCCGGCCCCGCCCGTAACTGCCCCATTGCCCAGGATCGCGCTCGCCAAGCCCTTGAGCATGGTCATCGGCGAGCGCCCGGCGATCAGCGTGTAGACGCACGCCGACAGGATATCGAGCGCGCCCGCGACCAAGGTCGCCACCAGGATTTTGCGGCCGGTTCCCATCATTCCTCTCCCCCGTTTTCGACAGGGCGGCGCTTCTCGATTTCGCTCGAAGCGAGCGCAGGATATGTATGCGCCATCCCCATGAGGGGGACGCTATCACCAACTTGCCGTACTGGAACAGCCCAACGCTGTGCGCGACGGGCTGGTCCAGGCTCAGGCGATCGTGTCGCCCATCAGTTCGGGGAAAAAGCCCTCATGCGCGTTGCGCAGGTCGGCGATGCTGACGCACCAATCGCCTTCGTCGAGCTCGAAGATCAGCCGGTCCTTGATCGTCCGTCCGATCGGATCGGCGGGCACATCGGCGGCAGCGGCATCGGCCAGGAATTCAGCAAGCCCCTCGTCGGGAACGGTGACCAGATACAAGCCCTGATCCTCGCCGAAGAACGATCCCGCCACGCCGAAAGGCTGCGCCTCGTTGATCATCGCGCCGATCCCGCTCGCCAGCGCCATTTCGGCCAGCGTCACCGCCATGCCGCCGTCGGAGACGTCATGGCACGCGCTGATCAGGCCGCGTTCGATCGCCGAGCGGACGAACTCGCCGGTACGCCGTTCTGCCTTGAGGTCGACCGGGGGCGGGGGGCCATCTTCGCGGCCATGCACTTCGCGCAGCCAGATCGACTGGCCGAGATGGCCGCCGCGCTCGCCGACCGCCAGGATCGCGTCCCCGGTGTGCTTGAACGCGATCGTCGCGCTCTTGGTGTAATCCTGCAGCAGGCCGACCCCGCCGATCGCGGGGGTGGGGAGAATCGCCGAGCCGGTGCCGTCGTCATTCTTGGTTTCGTTGTAAAGCGAGACGTTACCGCTCACGATCGGGAAGTCGAGCGCGGCGCACGCCTCTGCCATGCCTTCGATCGCGCCGACGAACTGGCCCATGATTTCCGGCCGCTGCGGGTTGCCGAAATTCATGCAGTCGGTCGTTGCCAGCGGCTTCGCACCGACTGCGCAGATATTGCGATAAGCCTCAGCAATAGCTTGCTTTCCGCCTTCGAACGGGTCGGCCAGGCAATAGCGCGGGGTGCAATCGGTTGTGATCGCCAGTCCCTTCTGCGTGCCATGGACGCGGACCACGGCGGCGTCGCCGCCCGGGCGCTGAACCGTGTCGGCGCCGACCATGTGGTCATATTGCTCCCAGATCCAGCGGCGGCTGGCGATGTCGGGCGACGCCATCAGCTTGAGCAGGTCGCCGGTGAGGTCGGTGCATTCGGGTTCGTCCGTCAAGTCCGCCGGCGGGGTCGTGCGCACGAACGGCCGGTCATAGGCCGGCGCGTCGTCGGCGAGCGGGCCGAGCGGAATGTCGCACACGGTTTCGCCGTTGAATTTCAACACCATGCGGCCGGTATCTGTCACCGTTCCGATGACCGCGAAATCGAGTTCCCATTTGCGGAAGATCGCTTCCGCCTCGGCTTCGCTGCCGGGCTTGAGCACCATGAGCATGCGCTCCTGGCTTTCCGACAGCATCATTTCGTACGGCGTCATGCCCGTCTCGCGGCACGGCACCGCGTTCATGTCGAGCTCGATCCCGACGCCGCCCTTCGACGCCATCTCGACCGACGAGGAAGTAAGGCCCGCCGCGCCCATATCCTGGATCGCGACGATCGCGTCGGACGCCATCAATTCCAGGCATGCCTCGATCAGCAATTTCTCGGTGAAGGGATCGCCGACCTGCACGGTCGGGCGCTTTTCCTCCGAATCCTCTGAGAAATCGGCCGACGCCATGGTGGCGCCGTGGATGCCGTCGCGGCCGGTCTTGGAGCCGACATAGACGATCGGATTGCCGATGCCTGACGCCGCCGAATAGAAGATCTTCGCGGTTTCCGCCACGCCCACCGTCATCGCGTTGACCAGGATGTTGCCGTCATAAGCGGCGTGGAAATTGACCTCGCCCCCGACGGTCGGCACGCCGACGCAATTGCCATAGCCGCCGATGCCGTGGACCACGCCCGCGATCAGGTGGCGCATCTTGGGATGGTCGGGCCGCCCGAAGCGCAACGCGTTGAGGTTGGCGACCGGCCGCGCGCCCATCGTGAACACGTCGCGCAGGATACCGCCGACTCCGGTTGCCGCACCCTGATACGGCTCGATGTACGACGGGTGGTTGTGGCTCTCCATCTTGAAGATCGCCGCCTGGCCGTCGCCAATGTCGATCACGCCGGCATTCTCGCCCGGGCCCTGGATCACCCAAGGCGCCTTGGTCGGCAGCTTTTTCAAGTGGATACGCGACGATTTGTACGAACAATGTTCGGACCACATGACCGAAAAGATGCCCAGTTCGGTCAGGTTGGGTTCGCGTCCCATGGCGTGCAGGACGCGCTCATATTCCTCGGGCGACAGGCCGTGTTCGGCAACGATTTCGGGCGTGATTCCGGTCATGCCGCACGCCCTTAGCGGCCTCGGCCGCATCCGTCACCCGTCCAGACTGTTTCGGAACCGCTTCGCCGTAACGATCGTTGTGCGGCGGTTCCAAAGGACAGGAGAGTAACATGCGTTTCCCAACCATTCTGGCGTGCGTATCGGGGGTCGCACTTGTCGCCGCGTCACCGGCGTTGGGGCAGGGGAAGAAGGACCGGGCGCGAGAAGCTGTCGCCGCCGCCCAGGCCAAGGTCGATGCCGCCGGCAAGGTCGGCGCCGCGGGCGAAGTACCCCGGTTGCTGGCCCAGGCGCAGGCCGCGCTCCGCACCGCGCAAGAGGATCTGGCGGGCGACCATAAGGAACAGGCGATCGCCGACGCCAACCACGCGTCGATGCTGGCCGATCAGGCGCTGGGCGAGGCGCAGCGCGCCAAGCTCGCCCGCGCTCGCGACGACAAGCAGGCGGCCGACGCCGCTGCCGCGGACGCCGCGCGATCGGCGGCCGATGCCAATGCCCGCGCGGCTGCAGCAGAAGCCGCTGCCGACGCGGCGCGCAACGCCCCGCCGCCGGCTCCGGTCGTGATCGCGGCGCCGCCGCCACCGCCTGCGCCGACCAGCACGACGGTGACGACCGAAACCGTCGCGCCCGCCGCGCCGGCGAAGGTCGTCACCAAGACGGTCCCGCGCAAACGCGTGGTGACGCGACGCCACGTCGTCCGCAAGGCGGCGCCGGCCACGGTCAAGACGAAGACCACGGTAACGACCGCCACGAACCAATGAGACATCGGGCCCGGGCTGCAGTCCGGGCCCGACCGTCTATGCCCGGCACGTGACCCCTCTCCCGCACGCGGGAGAGGGAGGGGCCCGCCGCGTAGCGGTGGGAGGGTGAGGGTCTTCTTCCTTCTTCTGTTTCGGCAAACGCCTGGAAGAAGAAAGAAGACCCTCACCCAAACCCTTTCCCGCATGCGGGAGAGGGCTCGAGAACGGGAAAGGCCGCACCCTGGCAGGATGCGGGCTTCGAGCGCAGTCAGAGAATCTCGCGCACCTTTTCCGGCGGCCGGCCCAACCGTACCCCTTTCGGCGTCTCGACCAGCGGGCGCTCGATCAGGATGGGATCCGCCGCCATCGCGTCGAGGATGGCGTCGTCATCGGCGCCCTTGAGCGCCTTTGCCCCATCCTCGCCTTTGCGCAGCCCGTCGCGCGGCGTCATGCCTGCCGCGGCATAAAGCGCCGCCAGTTCGTCGCGCGACGGGGGATGCTTGAGATAGTCGATCACCTCGACCTCGACGCCGGGCGCCGCTTGCAGGATCGCCAGCGTCTCGCGCGATTTCGAGCAACGCGGATTATGCCAGATCGTTGCCTTCAATTGGTTTTCTCCGTCAGGAAATCGACATCGGTGCGCTCGGGTCCGATCGCCGTCCATATGACCAGCACGACAACGGTAATGCCCGCCACGATCGCCATGGCGAGGCCAAAATTGCCGCCATGGCTCTCCGCGATCGATGCCTGGATCGGGCCGTTCCGCGACGCGATCAGATTGCCCAGCTGATAGGCGAAGCCGGGGAACATGCCGCGCACCAATGCGGGCGACAGTTCGTTGAGATGCACCGGTACGATGCCCCAGGCGCCCTGGACCGCGACCTGGATGAGGAAGGCGCCAAGGCCGAGCATGATCGGCGTGCTGGCGAATGCCCATAATGGAATGATCGGGATCGCGAGCAGGCTGGCGATGATGATCGCGCGCTTGCGCCCGATATGTTCGGACCAGATGCCGAAGGAGATTCCGCCGACGATCGCGCCGACATTGCCGATCATCGCGAGCAGCCCGATCGTCTTGGTGTCGAAGTGATGCTGTTCCTTGAGGAACGTCGGATACAGGTCCTGGGTGCCGTGGCTGAAGAAGTTGAACGCGGTCATCAGGATGACGAGGTAGAGCGCGATCTTCCAGTTCCGCACCAACTCGCCGATCGGATTTGCCGGGCGTTCGTGGCGGCGTTTCTCGAACGCCGGACTTTCGTCGACATGCATGCGGATCAGGAAGACCAGAATCGCCGGCGCGATCCCGACCATGAACAGCCCGCGCCAGCCGATCGCGTCGAACAACAGGAAATAGACCAGGCTCGCCAGGAAATAGCCGGTCGGATAGCCTGACTGGAGCAGCCCGGAGACGGGACCGCGCAGCTTGATCGGGATCGATTCCATCACCAGGCTGGCGCCGATTCCCCATTCGCCGCCCATGCAGAAGCCGAACAAAGTGCGGATCACGAACAGACTGGTCAGCGACCAGGCGAAGGCCGAAGCGAACGAGAAGAGCGAGAACAGCAGGATCACGATCATCATGATCGGCCGCCGCCCGAATCGGTCGGCCATCCAGCCGAAGACGAAAGCGCCGAACGGCCGCGCGGCGAGCGTCAGGAAAGTCGCTTCCGACACGGTCTTGATGTCGGTGCCATATTCCTTGGCGATCGCCGACAGCATGAACACCAACAGGAAGAAGTCGAACGCGTCGAGCGTCCAGCCGAGATAGCTTGCCCAGATCGAGTGGACCTGCTTGCGCTGCAATCCCTTGAGCTCTGCGACCAACGACATCCGGTTCTCCCCGATTTGGGGAGGGGCTACGCCAAACGCCGCGTCCGCGCCACCCACCAGGCAAGCAACGCCAGCACGGCATAAGCGAACAGCCCGAGCCAGCCGGTTGAGGCCGGGGCAGGGCCCGCCTCGTCCGGCTGCGGCGTCGTCCAATTGACCGCCTGCAGCGCTGCCATGCCGATCGCCAGCGCCCAGGGCGACCATTTGCCCATCGCGCCGGTCGCGCGCGTCCGGCTGACGAAGAACCATAGCCCGCCGAACGCGAAGGCGAGTTCGAGCGGAATCTCGATCCACGGATGGTTCCACAGCCCGAAGCCCAGCTTGGGCGGGCTGCCCGCAAGAGTCAGGTCGGGGCGATGAACCAGCAGGTCGATCACCCAATGCGATACCACGACCGCTCCGCCGATCGCGCCGGCGGTCCAGCTGCCGCCCAGCGCTTTCACCGCGATCGCGAACACTATGCCCCAGCCGATCGCCCCGGCCAGGCTGTGCGTCCAGGGCATGTCGTACAGGTCCATGGCGTTCATCACCGTCGCGCCCGGCAGCAAGCGCATCTTCTCGACGCCCAGGATCAGGAAGCTGAAGAACGCGATATCGACCAGCTGCGCGGCGACGAACAGGGCGCCGAGCCGCGGCGATTTGGGTGACGTCGCCGCTGCGAAGGCCGGCGCGTAGTGACCGATGAACATTGACCCCTCCCGTTCCGGCATGCGGCCGGCGCGGTAACCTAGGTCGGCCTGGCCTTGCGGGCCAGCCGTGTCTCGCGCGTGCAGGCGGCGTGCGCGCAGAGGCTGTGCGGGCGATCATCGCGCTTGGGACGGCCAGGATCGCGCGGCACCGCTATCCAATGCGTCTCGCCCCCCGAACAGAGCGGCAGCCACAATTGCCCCGGCATCGCCGCGGTCACCGGCGCCGCCGCCAGGATCGCCAGCGCGGGCAGGCCGCCCAGCGCGGCGATTCGGCGCGGCGCGGTCGTCACGACCCGGTGGTCGCGGCGCCGCCGCCTGATTGCGAAGTCGACGAGACATCGGATTGACGGACCGCGACAAACGAGGCGGTAACCCCGGCCGGCGCCCCGGGGCCATGTGCATAAACCCGCACCACGCTGCCCACCAGACAGGGGATCTGGTCCACGCCGTCGGGCCAGGAATAGGCCGGAACCCCGCGATAATCATACCGCCAGCCGGCGGTCGGCGTGCCGTCGATGCCGAGCCCGATCAGCGCGAGGACCGGCGGAGCGTCCCCGCGACCGGCGCCATGCGTGGTGCCGCTGATGGCCAGGGCATAGCCGCCGCCCATATCGAGCGTGCCCTGCACCTTGCCGGTGCCGTCCTCGGTGAAGTCGAACACGCCCTCGCCGAAGATCAGCGCCAGCGCCGCGGCGGCATCGTCCCCGACCAGGGCGGTCGAGTTGTGATAGCTGCGATAGGTCCATTTGCCATCAAGCATCGCAGCACCGCTCCAAGAGAATCGAAGTAAATACTAACATTCATATGAGCGCCAGCAAAGGTGACCGCCAAAATAAATTGCCTTGTGGCTTTACATGAGGAAGTATTATGCTCGAGTCGATGTCGATATCCAGTCAAAATGGACATATCGACTGTAAATTGACCGTAATCGGCGTGTAACCTGCCTGTATTCTGAAATCGCCGTTAGGCATGTTGAGGGGATTCGACGCATGAGCACGCCTGCCGCACCCGGGATTCGCCGTTCGATCGCCGATATCCAGGCCGATTACGACGCCGGCAACACGGCCGAGCTCGAAAATCTGATGCGCGCGTGGAAAGGGATCAAGGAACTCCCTCCGGGCGACCCGAATTCGTTCTTCATGCTCGGCGGCTTTCACGGCGAGCCGTTCCGCGGTCCCGGCGCCTACGCCAATGCCTGGTGGGGCGGCTATTGCCAGCACGCCACCGTGCTCTTTCCCACCTGGCACCGCGTCTATCTCTACAAGCTGGAAAAGGCGTTGCAGAGCATTCCGGGGTGCGAGAGCGTCACGCTGCCATTCTGGGACGAGTGCAGCGCCGATTCGCAGGCGAACGGCATCCCGCGCGCGCTGACCGACGAGAAGTTCGAGCTCGACGGCGTGCTGATCGACAATCCGCTGCGCTCGTTCGTGCTGCCCGTGGCGATCGTCGACCAGGTGTCGCAGGACAGTGGCAGCGATCCCAACAGCCCGAGCTACAGCAAGCCGCAGGGGTATGAGACCGTGCGCTACCCGCTATCCGGTCTGGTCGGCACGCCGGCCGATCAGTCGGCGACGCAGGATCACAATGCCGGCTTCCCCAATTATGCCGCGAACGTGAAGACGCTCCACGCCAACATCATGGCGTGGCTCACCATGCCGGTCTATTCGGGCGCGGTGACGCGCGGGCTCGTCGTCAACCAATTCCAGAAATGCCTGGACGCGCCCAATTACACCTTGTTTTCGAACACGACCTCGATGCGGGCATGGAACAAGGCCAATCCGGACAAGCCGGTGGTCGCGCTCGAATCGCCGCACAATTACATCCACCTCGCGGTCGGCGGGTTCGACATCCCGACCTATAACGCCTCGCCGATCGCCGGGGCGAACGGCGACATGGGAGAGAATGACACCGCGGCGCTCGATCCGATCTTCTTCTTCCATCATTGCTTCATCGATTACGCCTTCTGGATCTGGCAGCGCCGGCAAGGCGCTACCCAGGGCTTCACGATCGACATGCAGGATCCGGGCGCGTCCTACGCCAACAACCAGCCGCCGGCCGGCGGTAATCAGGGCGACATGCTGACGATGGCGACCCCGCTGATCCCTTTCCAGCGCGCCGACGGCAGCACGTTCGTCAGCAGCGATTGCGTCGATATCGAAGGTCAGCTCGGTTACACCTATGGCCCCGGCTCGCTCGACGCGTTCGCGGCACCGTCGCCGCCGGTCGCGATGTTCGCCGCGGGCGAGGCGACGCGTCAGGTCCGGGTCAGCGGGATCGACCGGTCGAAGATCGCGGGATCGTTCATCATCGCCGCTTATGCCGAAGTCGACGGCGCGCATCGGCTGGTCGGCGCCGAGGCAGTGCTCAGCCGCTGGAACGTGACAGGCTGCGCGAATTGCCAGACGCGATTGAGCGCGGGCAGCGAATTCCAGATCGCCGCCGACCGCGCCGCGAGCGGGGTCAACGTCGTCGTGCACACGCGCAACGGACCGATCGGCGACGTGCCGCCGTCGTTCCAGTCGGCCGGACAAGTGCGCGCGCTGGCGACCCAGGCCGAGCTGCCCTTCAAGGTAGAGATCGTCTGACGCGGGCAGAGGGGGAAGACGATGCGTATTCTGATGCCGCTCTATCAGGGCTTCGATCTGCTCGACGTGTGTGGGCCGTCGGAGATGTTCTCCTGGGCCGGGTACACGGTCGACCTCGTCGCCGAAGTCCCGGGCAAGGTCGTCGCGAATAACGGCTTCGTGTTCGACGTGCCCAACGGCCTTCCTGCCCAGGCCATTCCCTATGATGCGCTGTGGATACCGGGCGGCAGCCCGGACCAGCTGTCGCGGATCATCCACGATCCGGCACGCGACCTGCTCGATTTCCTCGACAAGCAGGCGGCGCAAAGCAGCTGGGTGTGTTCGGTGTGCGAAGGCGCTTTGCTGGCGGCGGCGGCCGGGCTGCTCCACGGATACACCGCGACCACGCATTGGGCGTTCATCCCGTATCTGATGCAGAATTATCCCGATGTGACAGTCGCCGACGGGCATCCGCGCTTCGTGGTCGATCGCAACCGGCTGACCGGCGGCGGGATATCGTCGGGGCTCGACGAGGCGCTCAAGCTGATCGAATTGCTGAGCGGTACCGCCGCCGCGCAGGACGTGCAGCAGACGACGCAATATTATCCCGATCCGCCAGTTACGAGCGCGATCCCCAACACGATCACCTCCCCGATGCCGCCTTATCCCCCAGCGGCGGCATGAAGCGGTCGGGCAAGACCGGCGTCAGTCGGTCTTGCCCGATTGCCAGGCGTCGATCGCACCCTTGTACTGACTCGACCCTTTCAGCCGCGCCATGTAGCTGATCGGCCGTTTCGACGAGAGTGGAATGAAGTCGAAGTCACGGAGCGAGCCACGCGCGCCGCAATAGGCCTGGCAGCTGCCGTCGCCATCATCGAGCAGCAGGTTCTTGCCCTTCGTCGCAATGGACAGTCGGCAGGTCGGGCCGCCATCGTGGGAGGGCTGCTTCTCGCTATATATCAGCTTGTTGCCGGCCGTCTTTGCGATGCCGGCGATGGAGCAGCTATGGCCGTTGTAGAACGCCAATTCGGCGCGGAAATAGGCATGCGTCGCGTCGACCGGTACGATCTCGACGACATCGTCGGACCAGAATTTCGACCCGTCGACCATGCCGTTCTGGAAATGCTTCGAATAGCGCCCGGCCAGCGAGCTGACGGGGGAGGCGGGGGCGGCGGCGATCGCCATCAGGCCCAACAGGATGATCGCTTTCCTCACGCCATTCTCCCCCTCGCGTCCAACGTGCAGATTCAGGCCTCCTGCTTGTCGAGCCACTCCTCGAGCCATTTGATCGTATACTGCCCCTGCAGGAACTCCGGATCCTCGATCAGCGCCTGGTGCAACGGGATGGTGGTCTTCATCCCCTCGATCACGAATTCCTCGAGCGCGCGGCGCAGGCGGCGGATCGCGCCCTGGCGGGTAGTGCCATAGACGATCAGCTTGGCGATCATCGAATCGTAATAAGGCGGCACGCGATAGCCGGCATAGAGCCCGCTATCGACCCGGACGTTCATGCCGCCGGGCGCGTGATATTGCTTCACCAGGCCCGGCGACGGCGCGAAGGTGCGCGGATCTTCGGCATTGATGCGGCATTCGATCGCGTGACCGCGGAACTGCACGTCTTCCTGGCGCAGCGTCAGGCCATGGCCCTCCGCCACCCGGATCTGTTCGCGGACCAGGTCCAGGCCGGTTATCGCCTCGGTCACCGGATGCTCGACCTGAAGGCGGGTGTTCATCTCGATGAAGTAGAACTCGCCGTCTTCCCACAGGAATTCGATCGTCCCCGCGCCGCGATAGCCCATATCGGCCATCGCCTTGGCGACGATCCCGCCCATCCGCTCGCGCTCTTCGGACGTGATGACCGGGGAGGGGGCTTCCTCCAGCACCTTCTGGTGGCGGCGCTGAAGTGAACAGTCGCGCTCGCCGAGATGGATGGCATTGCCATTGCCGTCGCCGAACACCTGGAACTCGATGTGGCGCGGATTGCCGAGATATTTTTCGAGATAGACGGTGGCGTCGCCGAACGCGGCCTTGGCCTCGCTACCGGCCTGCTGCATCTGGGTCTCGAGCTCTTCGGGCGAGGTGACGACTTTCATGCCGCGCCCGCCGCCGCCCGATGCCGCCTTGATGATCACTGGATAGCCGGCCGCCTCGGCGATTGTCTTGGCCTCGCCGATATCGCTGATCGCGCCGTCCGAGCCGGGCACCAGCGGCAGGCCGAGCGCGCCGGCGGTGCGCTTGGCCTCGATCTTGTCGCCCATCGTGCGGATATGCTCGGGCTTGGGCCCGACGAAGATGATGCCGTGCGCCTCTACGATCTCGGCGAAACGGGCATTCTCGCTCAGGAAGCCATAGCCCGGATGGATCGCATCGGCATGGCTGATCTCGGCGGCCGAGATGATGTTGGGGATGTTGAGGTACGATCCGGTCGCCGACGGCGGACCGATGCAGATCGCCTCGTCGGCCAGCCGCACGTGCATCGCGTCGGCATCGGCGGTCGAATGGACCGCGACCGTCTTGATCCCCATTTCGTGGCACGCGCGATGGATACGCAGCGCGATCTCGCCACGATTGGCTATCAGCAGTTTCTTGATCTCGGGCATATTTTGTCGGCTTACTCGACGACTACGAGCGCCTGGTCGAACTCGACCGGCTGGCCGTTCTCGATCAGGATCGCCGACACGGTGCCGGCGCTCGGCGCGGTGATGGGGTTCATCACCTTCATCGCCTCGATGATCACCAAAGTGTCGCCCGCGGCGACCTTCTGGCCGACCGCGATGAACGGTTTGGCTTCCGGATTCGCCGCCAGATAGACGGTGCCGACCATAGGCGACTTGACCGCATTGGCGCTGCTCGCGGCAGGCGCGGAGTCTGCGACTGGCGCCGAAGCGACCGGCGCGGCGGCGGGAGCAGCCGCTGGCGGTGCGGCATAACTAACCGGCGCCGCGGTGACCGAATGCACTTCGCGCGCGACTCGGATGCGCCGGTCGTTATCCTCGACCTCGATCTCGGTCAGGTTGGTTTCGTCGAGCAGAGTAGCGAGCTGGCGCACCAGCTCGACATCGACTCGCATGCCCCCATCATTCTTATTGTCTGCCATTCGACCCTTCTTCGCCCTGTTGAGGCTGACTCAAAGGCGCGCCCTCTGTCAGAGTCGGGCGGCGGCTTCAAGCGCCAGCATATATGAAAGTGCGCCGAAACCGGAAACGGTTCCGCGTGCGGCACGACCGACAAAGCTCTGGTGACGGAATTCCTCGCGCGCCAGCGGGTTGGACAAATGCACCTCGATCACCGGCACCTTGATGCCCTTGATCGCATCGTACAGCGCGATGCTGGTGTGAGTCAGCGCGCCCGCATTGAGCAGGATGGCTTTTACGTCCGACCCCTGCGCCTCATGCATCCAGGTGATCAGATGCCCTTCGTGATTCGACTGGCGCATGTCGATCTCGAGATCGAGTTCGCGCGCGCGCTCTTCGAGTCTCTCGGCAATGTCGTCGAGCGTGTCGGCCCCATAGATTTCCGGCTCGCGCGTTCCGAGCAGGTTGAGGTTGGGGCCGTTCAGCACCAGGATCGTTTCGGTCACCCTTGCCCTTTCGGTTGTGGCGCTATCGGTCGCGTCCCTATATCGCGATTTGCCATGAATACCATGCACACCGACGGAACCGTCTCGATCCACGTCAATGGCGAGCATCGCCGCGTCTTTGCCGGGCTGACGCTCGCACAGCTTGCCGAGGAGCTCGGACTGGCGGCCGAGAAGGTGGCGGTCGAGCGCAATCTGGAAGTGGTGCCGCGGTCGAGGCTTGGCCAGGTCCTGGTCGAGGATGGGGACGAGATCGAGATCGTCCATTTCGTTGGGGGCGGTTGAACCTTCCAGTGCTCCTGCGAAAGCAGGAGCCTAGGGGTTATCTCGGGCCGCTGGTTGTTTGGCCTTGGGTTCCTGTTTTCGCAGGAACACGAAAGAACAGGACAATATCATGAACATCGCCACCCCCGTCACCTCCGCCGCCACCGAAGATACCTGGACCGTTGCCGGCAAGACGTTCCGCTCGCGGCTGATCGTCGGCACCGGCAAGTATAAGGATTTCGCCCAGAACGCCGCCGCGCTCGAGGCGTCGGGAGCGGAAATCGTCACCGTGGCGGTGCGCCGCGTCAATGTCAGCGACCCCAAGGCGCCGATGCTGACCGATTTCATCGATCCGAAAAAAGTCACCTATTTGCCCAACACCGCCGGCTGCTTCACCGCGGAGGACGCGATCCGCACCTTGCGTCTGGCGCGAGAGGCCGGCGGTTGGGACCTGGTCAAGCTCGAGGTTTTGGGCGAGGCGCGCACGCTCTATCCCGATATGGTCGAGACGCTCAGGGCGACCGAGATCTTGGCCAAGGAAGGCTTCAAGCCGATGGTCTATTGCGTCGACGACCCGATCGCGGCGAAGCGGCTGGAGGATGTCGGCGCGGTGGCGATCATGCCGCTCGGCGCGCCGATCGGATCGGGACTGGGAATCCAGAACCAGGTCACGATCCGGCTGATCGTCGAAGGCGCCACGGTTCCCGTGCTGGTCGATGCCGGGGTGGGCACCGCGTCCGACTCGGCGGTGGCGATGGAGCTCGGTTGTGACGGCGTACTGATGAACACCGCGATCGCCGAGGCCAAGGACCCGGTGATGATGGCGCGCGCGATGAAACTCGCGGTCGAGAGCGGGCGTTTGGCCTATCTCGCCGGGCGGATGGGCAAGCGTCGCTATGCCGACCCGTCCAGCCCGCTCGCCGGACTGATTTGACCCAAGGAGGCTCGATGCGCCGTTTCGTCCCGCTGATCCCGCTCGCGATCCTTGCCGGCTGTCACAAGACCGCGCCAAAGGTCGACAATGCCCAGGCGCTGATCAACGAAAGCGCGCCGGTCGAGGAGCAAGCGCCGCAGCCGGTGACCTTGACCGCGCCCGACGGCGTTACGGTCTACGGCACCTATTACCCCGCGGCCAATGCGCGCGCGGTGATCCTGCTGTTCCATCAGGCCGGATCGTCGAAGGACGAATATACGACCATCGCGCCGCAGCTTCAGCGCGCCGGTTTTGCCGCGCTGGCGATCGACCAGCGCGTCGGCGGTAGCCTCTACGGCACCAATCAGACGATGGCCGCCTACAAGGGCAAGACCGATTATCTCGGCGCGCTCCCCGATCTCGAGGCGGCGCTCGCCTGGGCCAAGGACAAGGCGCAGGGCCGTCCCATCCTTCTCTGGGGATCGAGCTATTCGGCCAGCCTGGTGTTCCTCATCGCGGCATCGAAATCTGCGGAAGGCAGCGTCAAGGGCGTGCTCGCTTTCTCGCCGGGCGAATATTTCGACGACAAGACGATGGTCGAAAAGGCTGCGGCCAAACTGACTCTCCCAGTCTTCGTCACGTCGGCGAATACGCTCCAGGAGGAACAGGAAGCCAAGGCGATCCTGTCGGCGACCCAGAGCACCGACCGCCAGCAATTCATCCCCAAAGCGGGCGTGCACGGATCGTCGACATTGATCGCCGCCAAGAATCCGGGCGGCGCCGACGATAACTGGCAAGCAGTGCTCGCCTTCCTGAAACGCGTCGCGCCTTAGCTCCCAGGAACCGCCGCGCCGTCAAACCGTTCTATTTCCGTAATTTCAACGCGCCGGCACCCCCGCCGTCGCGAACCGAAAGGAACGACCCGATGGGTGAGCTGACCGACAAGATCAAAGGGAATGTCAACGAGGCGGTGGGCAAGGTGAAGCAGGCGATGGCCGGCGACGCCGACGATCCCAACCGCACCCGCAAGGACGACGAATTGGCAGCCGAAGGCGCCGGCCAGGAGCTGAAAGGCAAAGGCCAACAGTTCATCGGCAAGGTGAAGGGTGCGCTGGGCGACGACATCTAGCCGTCGTTGATCGAGATTTTACCAAACGGGGCCGTGCTGGGAGGCGCGGCCCTTTTTGCTGCCACTTGCTCTGGCCGAAAGCATAGGCCGCAGTGATAAATGGACTGGACGGCAATATGGTGGCGACCCCGATTACCGGCGATGCCGGCGGGCAAGATCATGGATGCCGGTCGCGAGGCCGACGAGCGCGTGCAACGTGAATATCAGACCGGCGACCGTGGCCAGCGCGCCCACGACTATGGCATCGCTGCCCAGTAGCGCCAATGCGCCGCCGGCCAACAATGCGTCCTTGCCGGGGATGAGCGGGACCCGAGACAGCATCATGCGCATCGTGCCCAGGACCAGCAACATTCCCAGGGTCGCGCCGGGGATCAGCATCGCCCACAACAGCGCGTTGAGCACCAGCATGACGGCGATCCGCACCATGTGACCAAGAAAAATTCCCGCGAGCGCCGGCCGCGACAGCGAAAATTTGAAAAACGCCTGCCGCGCCGCGAAAATGCCCAGCGAACTCACGACGATGACGAGCGTCGCCAATACCGCGCCGTGCAGCAACGGCCCGCTCGCCACGCGGCTGAGCGTCGGATAGGCCATCGCCATCAGGATCAACGTAGCCAGATTGCCGGCCAGCGCAGACAGGATCGACATGTCACGCAGCGTCGCGAACGTTGCCTCCTGCGTCGGCATCGCACCCCGCGCCCAGCAATAGAATTGCGCGTCGCCCGAATAGCCGAGCACCAGTTCGTTCGCGACCTGCTTGCGCAGCAGCGGCACGAGGCCCGTTATCGGCAGCTTCCAGAGGCGCCGCAGGATTACCCAATCCAACATCGGCGAGAGCAGGTAAACCGCCGCCAGCAGTGCCCAGAATCTGGGCGTCTTCGGAAGGTTGGCGAACAGGGTTCCGATATCCAGCCGCCCGAACGCCGCGGCGACGCATGCCAGGATGCCGAACGACACCGCCAGACCGACAAGGGCGCTCGCGCGATCTCGTACCTTGGGCCGGTGCAATAGCTCGGTCAGGTCCTGGATGTTTGATAGGCTGGAAGCGTTGGCGGCTACGGGGAGCGAGGTCGATGGCAATGGGCGGCCTTTGTCGATCGAGCCACCGCGATGGCGGCTGTTGGTCTCGATGCAACGACGCCGCCAGGCCGCCATACCTCAGCCGGCACCGCCGAAATGATCAGAATTCGCGGGAGAGCGTGACCGAGAACATGCGCGGGCGGAGCGGCGTGTATTGCGGCAGCGCCCGCACGGAAAAGGGATTGCCATAGGCGAAGGTGTCAGCGCGGGTATCGAGCAGGTTGTCGACATCGATGCGTACGGTCAGCGGCGACAGCATCGCGGTCGCCCCGGCACGGAGGATCGCATAGCCATCCGTGCGTCGATCGAGCCCGTCGTCGAAACTCAGCCGCGTGCTGCCGGTAAAATTGACGCCGGCATAGGGGCGCAATTCCACGCCTCCCAACCGGACCGAACGTTCGGCGGTCATGCGATAGGCGATGTCGGGCGTGATGGGCAGGCGGCGGTCCTTGGGCAGTCGCGTGCCGTCCGGTGCGGTCTGAAGCCGGGCGCGTTGCACGGTCACTCCGGCCCGGACCCGCCAGGACGCGCTCGGCCGCCAATCGAGTGAGCTCTCGACACCCATGACGAATGCATCGCCTGCGTTGCGCGTGGCGATCAGCCCGTTTGCTTCGAGATAATCGGACTGCATGTCGCGCCATTGCGCCACATAAAGGGCGGTATCGAGCGACAATCGATCGCCCGCCAGGCGCAGCCGCGCGCCAATATCGAGGTTGCGGACCTCGTCGGCTTGATACCGGCCGGTACGCGCATTGCCGGGGTCGAGCCCCCCGGGCCGGAACGCGGTGGCGATGCGCGCATAGATCGTCCCGGTCGCGCCGAGGTCATAGGACAGGGAAAGATTGGGCGTGAACCCGGTCAGGCCGCGTGCCCCGGCCTTGGGCGCGGAGGGCTCGGTGCGTTCGTCCTCGGCCGAGGAGCGGAAGATCCGGAACCCGCCCGCCAGGGTCAGGCGGCCGCCGATCGGCAGGGATCCGTCGGCGAAGATCGCCGTTTCGGTCGCCCGGCGATGCAGCGAGAAATAGGGCTGCCAACTGGCCGGCCCGACCCGCGCGTCACCCTCTGCCTTGGTCGTTGCCGAAAGATAAGACAGCCCGGCCGTCCAGGCGAACCGGTCGCCCGGCGCGGAAACCAGCCGGACCTCCTGATCGAACACACCATAGGACCGGCGGTCGCGCCACGCGACGGCGCCCGGGATACCGAGCACGTCGGGTGCGAACGACAGGTCGAACAGGTCGTTCTGATCCTGCCAGGTCTGGCTGGTGGCGACGACTAGCCGCAGTCGCCCGATCGGACCCTCGGCGCGCAGTTGCGCCAGCGTGAAGTCGGTCGCACTAGGCTCGCGCATCGCGGCGGGTCGCGCCAGATCCTCGCCCGCGCGATAGACATATTGGCTGTCGGCGGAGGCGCGATGCTGGATCGCGCCGGTCAGGTCGATCGACCAGCCCGCCGCTGGCGCGATCCGCAACGCGGCGCGCCCGCCGGCAAGCGTCTTCCGGTTGGCATCGTCGGGCGCCGGCCGGTCGTCGATCCAGCCGCCGCCGAGCGCGGCATAGCCGACCAGCCGTAGCGCCGCAGCGTCGGTTACCAGCGGCAGGTTGAGGACACCTTCGGCCGATCCGCCCGGTCCGCCGTCGGACAAGGCGTTGAGCGAGAAAGCGGCCGCGCCGGACACGTCGCCCAGAATCGGACGATTGGTGACGATGCGATAGACCCCGCCCAGCGCGCCGGTACCGTAGAGCGGTCCTTGCGGTCCCTTCAGCACTTCGATACGGGCGACGTCGACCAGTCGCAGCGCGGGTTCGGGAGCATCGTAGGTGATGCGCCCGTCGTCGACCTGGACGCTGACCGTCGTCTGGCTGAACCCGTTGAACGGGCTGTCCGCCAGGCCGCGGATGAAGGTGCGATCACTACCTTCGTCGCGCCCGGCGACGACCAGGCCATCGACGGACCGCGCGACCTCACGCTGACCGCTCTCGGCTCCGGCCGGCGCCGTCGAATCGGGCACGTAGACCGCGATCGGCGCCGGGACGCGCGATAATATCTCCGGCAGTTTCCGGCCGGTGATGATGATGTCAGGTTGCGGCGGCGAGGGCGAATCCATCACCAGCGCCGGACCGGCCGATGCTGGTCGGGGCGGATGCTGGCGGCGGACCAGACGGAACGCCGCCGGGCCGATCCTGACCGCCTTGATCGGGGTATCGCGCAGCAGCCTCTCGATCGCTTCGTGCGGGGTCATCCGGCCGTTGACTCCGCGCACACGCAGAGGCGGCATAGCCGCGTCGTAGCCGAACGAAATGCCGGTCTGCGCCGCCAGCGAGGCCAGCGCGTCGGTCAGGCTGCCGGGCGGGATCGCGATGGAGACAGCGGCATCGCGGGCAGCGGCCGGATTGGTCGCCAATGCAGCGCTAGCCGCCAGTGCCGCCCAGCAATACCGCATCGCCCTCCCTTCGTACGCTCACGCCGGCGAGCTGCCGGACCGACGCGACCATCGAATCGCGATCGCCCGGCGCCAATACGCCGGAGAAGCGCCGTTGCGCGACCCCTTCGGCAACGGTGACACGATGGCCGGTATAGCGGGCGATATCCGCGGCGACCAAGGAGAGCGGGACCTGATCGTAGATGAAGCGACCGCTGCGCCAGGCGCCGACCGAGGCGGGCGCGGCCGTCACCAGCGTGACCGTACCGCGGGCGACGTCGCCGACGACGGCGTGGCCGGCAGTGACTTCGGTGGGTACTGCCCCGCCGCTGGCCGCCACCGATACTTTTCCCTCGGCGACCGCGACGCGAATGGTCTTGCCGTCGCTGTTGATGTCGAACCGGGTGCCGACGTCGCGGACTTCGAACCCGGACACAGTGACGGTCAGCGGCCGCGCCGGATCGTGGCGGACGTCGAAATACGCTGAGCCGGCAAGAGTCAGTGCCGCGCCCTTGGCGACATCCAGCCGTGAGCCGCCCGCCAGCGTGGCGGTCGCGCCATCGGCGACGGCGACGGTGCGCGTCTGGCCCGCTGCGGCTGCATAACTGGTCGTTGCCGGCAGCGATGGCCCGCTCGCCCACCAGCTTCCGGCGGTGACCGCGACCAACAGTGCCGCCGCGATACCGCCCCAGGCGAGATACGGGCGACGCGCCGGGAATCGTGCTTCAAAATGGTCATCGCTCGCCTCGCCGTCATTCGCCGGCAGGCTAGCCAGGATCGCCCCGCGGGCATTGTCGACGCGCTCATCCAGCAACGCGATGTCGTCATAGGCCTCGCGATGGCGGGGGTCAGCCTCCAGCCAAGCGGTGAAGCCGCCCCAATCCATGTCGTCGCGCGCCTGCCCCTGATGCCATAGCGCGGCCGCCTCCAATATTGCGTCGTTCATCGTTCGTGCCGCGACGGGCCGTTGCCGGTCCGTCGTCCCTGTCCGATTGAAAGACGCCGCGTCGTTGCCATACCTCAGTCCTTCAACGCGCGACGAAGATGAGTCATCGCCACGGCGATGTGTTTTTCCACGCCGCTGCGACTGATGCCGAGCTGCGCTGCAACTTCTGCATGCGGCAGCCCTTCCAGCTTGTGCAGGCGGAACGCGCGGCCGGCGCCTTCCGGCAACGCCGCGATCGCCGCGGCGAGCGCCGCCCCTTCCTCGCGCTCGATGATGACGTCGGCGGCGCTGGGGCGTGCATCGGCGGCTTCGCCGGCGACCTTGATCGTCTGGGTGTCGGCCCATTCGCCGTCCCGCCGCTCGCGACGGCGGCGTTCGCGGACGCGATCAAGCACCAGATTCTGGGCGATGCGATAGAGGTAGGCGCGCCCGTTGCCGATCGGTCCCGGTTCGGCGGTTGAAACCCGTAGCCACAGCTCCTGAACCAGGTCCTCGGCCTCGACGCGGTCGCCGGTGCGAGCCGCAAGGAAACGCAGGAGTTCGCCGCGCAACTCCCCGAACAATTGCGTCAGACCGGATGGCGAGGTCGAGATGAGCAGCTCCCTGAACGGATCGGCGCCATGCCCGATACGCGCTTTTTCGACAAGCTTGAGCATGCGGACTGCGGTTGTAGAGCCTGGTGCCGTCTGTGCGGCATGAGAATCGTCGATGTCTGCGCCTTCTACACGCCGCATGGCGGTGGTGTTCGTACCTATGTCGAGCGAAAGCTGAAGGTGGCGAGCGCGCTGGGGCACGAAATGATCGTGCTCGCGCCCGGTGCCGAAGATGCGGTCGTCGAGCGCGCGCCCGGCGCGTTGCTGGCGACGATCAAGGCGCCGACGTTCGCGCTCGACCGCCGATATCGCTATTTCGACGACGAGGCCGCTCTCCATCGCGCGCTCGACGCGTGGCGCCCCGACGTGGTCGAGGCATCGTCGCCATGGAGCAGCGCCTCGATGGCGGCGCGCTGGCGGGGCGACGCGGTGCGCTCGCTCGTCATGCACGCCGACCCACTTTCCGCTTATGCCTATCGATGGTTCGGTACCGTGGCGAGCATCGGTACCATCGATCGCACGTTCGAGCGCTATTGGCGGCATCTGCGCCGGCTCGATCGGGCGTTCGACCTGGTCGTGACGGCGAGCGAGAATCTGACGCGGCGCCTTCGCGGCGGCGGTCTCCGCAAGGTTGCGACGATCCCGATGGGGGTCGAACCCGGCTATTTTTCCCCCGACCGGCGCGACCCGCTGCTGCGTGAAGAATTGTTGGCGAGATGCGGGCTCGGGCCCGAAGCGACCTTGCTGCTTGGCGTCGGGCGATATTCTCCCGAAAAGCGCTGGAGCATGGTGATCGACGCGGCGATAGCGGCGGGTGTGCACGCGCCTGTCGGCCTGGCGCTCGTCGGCGAAGGGCGTCATGGCGATCGCCTCATTGCACGCGCGGGGGGCTCACCGCACATCGTGGTTGGCCAGCCGGTCAAGGATCGCACGCGGCTGGCGGCGATCATGGCAAGCGCCGATGCGCTCGTTCACGGCTGCGAGGCCGAGACGTTCTGCATGGTCGCCGCCGAGGCAAAGGCGAGCGGGCTGCCGTTGATCGTGCCCGATCGCGGCGGCGCCGCGGATCATGCGACGGGGGATCGAGATCGGCTGTACGAGGCCGCCGATGGCCAGTCGCTGCGCGACACGATCCTGGCCGCCGCGGTCGATCGCAGGCCGGTCAACCTCTGGCGGCGTCCACGACAGATGGACGAGCATTTCGCTGAGCTTTTCGCGCGCTATGCGGCGTTGTGCGGGCAGAGCGACCGCGTGGCCGCCTGACCGCCGATCCTCTCGCGCTCATTTGCCCGGCATAGCTGTTGCCGGGGCCACCGGCTTGGCGGTGATCTCCGATATCGAGCGCTTTCCGAGATCGAGGTCGAACGGCGCGATCTTGCGGCCGTGCAGGCCATCGATCTCCGCCTGCCGACGCCACAGATAATAGGACCGCGTCGCAATATAGGGATTGCGCGCCGCTCGCAGCTGGTTGAGCTGATCGTCGAATTCGGCACGGCGGTCGAGCATGTGAACGCCGCCCGTTCCGATATTGAAGACCGGCTTGTTGAAGGGCGGGCCCAGATAGAGCGGCATCATCATGCGGTCGATGCCGCCGCCGATCAAATCGCGGAGCGTCGTCGGACCGATCAACGGCAGGAACAGGAAAGGCCCCGGTTTCACGCCGTAATAGCCGAGCGTGTCGGCGAAACTGTTCTTGCGCCGGGGCAGGTTTATCGGGCGGCGTTTCGCGACGTCGATCAATCCGGCGACCCCCACCGTCGAATTGATCAGGAAGCGACCCGCCGTCTCCGCTGCCTTACCGGGCTTCAGCTGCAATAGGTAGTTCACGAACACGATCGGCTCGTGCAGGTTGATGAAGAAGTTGCGCAATCCGTCGCGTGCCGGTTTGGGTACCGTACGTTCGAACGACCGCGCGACCGGTCCGACGACGGCGCGATCGACGGCCTGGGTGGCCTCGTAGGATTGCTCGTTGATCGCGGCCAGCGGATCGCCCGGGGAGCGACGTCTGCCCGACACGACGATATCGGGTGTCGAGGTCTGGGGCTGCGCCGCGTCGTTCGGCGGAGCGCCGACGGCCGTGCCGGCGGGTGTCGATACCGACTGGTCCGATGCGATCGAACCGCCCTCCAATGGCCGGGCGATCGTCGTGGTCGGTGTAGCGTAGTCTGGCCCGGCGACGTCGGCCGGCGTGCACGTCAACATCATCACGGCGGCAAATGCGGCAGCGCTCATCATCACCCTTGTCGGTTGTCTGTGGGGATGACGCCGCGGCGCTCGCTTTCCGCAGTGCCGGGTAATGTCGGTTGCGACGAATAGCGACCCAACGCGCTTGTCATGGCCGGCCGGGTTCCGTGTAGAGTGGCAGAACGACATCGGGCCGAATCGTTCTTGGAATTGCGTCAATCGCAGCGTACCGATGTTTCGAAATCGGCTAACGGGAGGGAGATCAATGGACATCGTCGCGCAGGGTTTGCGTTTTCCCGAAGGTCCGGTGGCGATGGCCGATGGCAGCGTCATCCTGGTCGAAATCGAAGCCGGGCGCATTACGCGGGTCCGGCCCGACGGATCGAAGGAAACCGTGGCCGAACCGGGTGGTGGTCCCAATGGGCTGGCGATCGGTCCCGATGGCAAGCTCTATTGCTGCAACAATGGCGGCTTCGACTATGTCGAGACTAACGGCATGCTCGCCCCGCATGGCATTGCTCATGATTATTCGGGCGGGAGGATCGAGCGGATCGACATCGCCACGGGCGCAGTCGAAGTCCTTTATAAATCGGGCGACTTCGGCTGCGTGCTGCGCGGTCCCAACGACATCGTATTCGACGGCGAGGGCGGTTTCTGGTTCACCGATCACGGCAAGGTCGACTATGCGAAACGCTGCCACGACATCGTCGGCATCTTCTACGGCAAGGTCGACGGCAGCCATCTCGAGGAAGTGATCTTCCCCAGCCAAAACCCGAACGGCATCGGCCTGTCGCCCGACGGCAAGCGCCTCTATGCGGCGGAGACCTACACCTGTCGGTTGATGGCCTTCAACGTCATCGCCCCCGGCAAGGTCGATGACAGCGCCGGCCCGGGCGGCCCGGGTATCCCGCTCTATCGCCCCGCCGGTTACAAGTTCTTCGACTCGCTAGGCGTCGAGGCGAACGGCAACATCTGCGTCGCGACGATCGGCGAAAGCGGGATCTCGGTGATCTCGCCCGCGGGCGAATTGGTCGAATTCGTCCCCACCGACGACATCTTCACCACCAACATTTGTTGGGGCGGGGACGATATGATGGATGCCTATATCTGCTTGTCGGGTACCGGGCGGCTGGCCAAGGTGCGCTGGCCGCGTCCAGGGCTCAAACTGAAATATAACGGATAGACAGCATGATCCGCATCATCGGCAACCACGTCTCGCCTTATGCGCGCAAGGTCTTCCTGGCGCTCGATCACAAGGGCGTGGACTATGAGATCGATCCAATCGTGCCGTTTTTCGGCGACGACGAATTCACCCGGCTCAATCCGCTCAGGCGCATCCCGGTGCTGATCGATGGCGATCTGGTGATCCCGGATTCGACCGTGATCTGCGAATATCTCGACGACCGCTATCCGGAGAAGCCGCTCTACCCGGCCGATCCCGCCCAACGCGCGCGGGCGCGCTGGCTCGAGGAATTCGCCGACAGCCGGTTGGGCGACGTGATGATCTGGAAGCTGTTCTTCCAGCGCAACGTGAAGCCGCGCGTGTGGAAGCAGGAGACCGATGAGGATGCGGTCGCCGCCGTCCTCACCCGCGATTTACCCGAAATCATGGACTGGCTCGAGCCCCAGGCACCGGCCGCCGGCTTCGTGTTCGACGACCTGTCGATGATCGACCTGACCTTCGCCAGTTTCTTTCGCAACGCGGCGCTGGCCGGCTGGACGTCCGACGCCGCCCGGTGGCCGCGTATCTCCGCCTGGATCGATCATATTTGGGCGACCCCGCTTTTCGCGCGATCGGTGATGCTCGAACAGATCATGTTGACGACCCGCGGCGCCGATCAGCGCTTGGCGTTGGAGGCAGCGGGATTGAAGGTTGCGGATTCGAGCGTTCGGGGCGACATGCCGCGGCGCGGACCCATGTCGGTTTGATGCAGGAGAACGTAGTGGGGCGCTGGCAAATCGAGATTGCGCGCGAGGACATCGCCCAGGCCGCCATCGCCGACTTGCCCGACCGCGCGCCGGGGCCGGGCGAGGCCGAATTCGCGATCGATCTCGTCGCGCTGACCGCCAACAACGTTACGTATGCCGCCCTGGGCCAGAAGACGCCGTTCCTGGGCCCCGACGCGGGCTATTGGGACTTCTTTTCCCAGCGCGATGAGCCGGGCCGGCTGCCGGTCTGGGGGTTCGCGACGGCGACGCGGTCGGCGGCCGAGGGTATCTCGGTGGGCGACCGCTTTTACGGCTATTGGCCGCTCGCCAGCCACGCAATGCTCGCCGCCGACCAGATTCGCGGCACCGGCTTCACTGAGGTGACTCCGCGTCGCACGGCGTTGCCGGCCGCCTACAACCAATATGCGCGACTCAAGGCGTTGGGCGATCATCGTGAAGCGGATCACGACTGGTGGCCGGTCTATCGTCCGCTGTTCCTGACCGGCTGGCTGATCGCCGACCAGTTCGAGGACGAAGACGATTTCGACGCCGACACCGTCATCGTCAGCGGCGCGTCGAGCAAGACGGCTCTGGCGTTCGCGCATGTGATGAAGGCGCGTGGCAACGGTCCGCGGCTGGTCGCGCTCGCCTCGCCGCGCAGCGCCGCTTTCACGACCGGCACGGGATTGTACGATCAGGTCGTCGATTATGAAGCGATCGACATGATTGCGGCCAATGGCAAGGTCGCCTTGGTCGACTTCGCCGGCAATCCGGCGGCGACGCGCGCGGTGCACGAACGCTTCGGCGACACACTGACGGTCGATATGATCGTCGGCATTACGCATTGGGACGCCGAACGTGGTGGTGGTGCGCCGTTGCCGGGGCCGCGTCCGATCGGTTTCTTCGCGCCGGGCAGGATGAAGAAGCGCTCGGCGGACTGGGGAGCGCATGGGTTTCGTCGCCAAACCGAAGAAGCGTGGCTCGACTTCATGCCGACCGCCAAAAGGTTGACCGCGATCGACCGCCGTTCGGGCGCCGAAGCCGCGCTTGCCGCTTATCGCGACGCGGTTGCCGGCAAAGTCGATCCGCGCGTCGGTGTGCTCATCGAACCATGACCCGCGACACCGTTATCTTCGACTTCGGCGGGGTAATCACATCTTCGCCGTTCGAGGCGTTCAACCGGATGGAGGCGGAACGTGGCCTGCCGCACAACCTTGTGCGCCGGATCAATTCGGCCAATCCCGACGGCAATGCCTGGGCCTTGTTCGAGCGCGCCGAGATCGACGCCGCGCGGTTCGATGCGCTATTCGCGCAAGAAGCGCGCGCCTTGGGCCATGACCTTCCCGGTCGCGACGTCCTCGCTTTGCTCTCGGGCGACATTCGTCCGGACATGGTGGCGGCGCTCGATTGGCTGAAGGCGAACGGCTATCGCATCGGCTGCATCACCAACAACGTCCCCTCCGGCCATGGCGCCCAGATCTCGTCGACCGCGCAAAAAGCGGAGGTGATCGCGGCGATCATGGCGCGGTTCGACCATGTCGTCGAAAGTTCCAGGGTCGGCATCCGCAAGCCCGATCCGGCAATCTATCGCCTGGCCTGCGATGCGCTGGGCGTGGTGCCCGGCCAGTGCGTCTATCTCGATGATCTCGGGATCAACTGCAAACCCGCGGCGGCGCTCGGCATGGCGGCGATCAAGGTTTCGGCCAGCAGGCAGGCTTTGGCCGATCTCGAAATGGCGCTCGGTCTTGAAGGCGGCGCGCTAAGCTGACAGGTGGGCTTGGGAAGCCCGGATTGCTCCGGTCCGGAAACTATCTACGAGGCAAGCTATGGCGATCCGACGACATCGCGAACGGCATCTCGTCCAGCGCATCGGCTGGCTGCGCGCGGCCGTGCTTGGCGCCAATGACGGCATCCTGTCGACCGCCAGCCTGATCGTCGGCGTCGCCGCCGCCAATGCCGACCGCACCACATTGCTGCTGACGGGGATTTCGGGACTCGCCGCCGGTGCCTTGTCGATGGCGGCCGGCGAATATGTCTCGGTCAGCAGCCAGGCCGATACCGAGCGCGCCGATATCGCTCGGGAAACGGCGGAATTGGCCGACGAACCCGAAGCCGAGCGGCAGGAACTCGCCGCGATCTATCGCCAGCGCGGGCTCGACCACGATCTGTCGCTTCAGGTCGCCGACCAACTGATGGCGCACGACGCGCTGGGCGCGCATTTGCGCGACGAACTCGGGATCAGCGAGGATCTCGCCGCGCGGCCGGTCCAGGCAGCCTTGGCCTCGGCCGCCAGTTTCGCCACTGGCGCGATTGTCCCGGTGCTGATGACCTTGCTGTTCGGCGGCCGGTCGCTTGTCGCGGCAGTCATGGCCGTCACTCTCGTGCTGCTCGCCGCGACTGGGGCGATCGGGGCGCATGCGGGGGGCGCGAGCCAGGTGCGCGGCGCCGTGCGCGTCGTGTTCTGGGGGGCGCTGGCGATGGCGGTCACCGCTGCCATCGGTCACCTGTTCGGCACGCAGGTCTAGGTTGAGAGTCACGATAAACCGTTGTTTCGAAGCGACCCGTTTCCACACGGCAGAAAATACGAGGCTCAACCTAAAACGGAAAAGGCCGCGCGAGTTTCCCGCGCGGCCCTGCTGTCCGTTCAGTCGATCGTCAGATCAGAACTTCACGCCGAAGCCGACCAGACCCTGGTGACGGGCCAGGTCGGTGTCCGAATAGTTGGTGTAGCGATATTCGGCGCGCACCAGCATGTTCGGAGCGACGTTCAGCTCGACGCCGGTGCCGACGCGCCAGCCGTCCGAATTGCTGCCGTCCTTGGTGGTGGTCCCGCCGACCGTGTAGGTCGCGTTGATACGGCCATTGGCATAGCCGCCCTTGACGTAGAGCAGCGCCTTGTTGCCGACGACGACACCGGCGCGCACGCCGGCATAGAGGTCACGACCGGCCTTGATGCAAGCGCGATCGCCCGCCGTGAAGGCATTGTTGACGCAGTCCTTGGCGGTCGAGCCGTCGATTTCGCCTTCGACGCCGAACACGGCCTTGCCCGACTGGTAATCGTAGCCGACGACGCCGCCATAAGACAGGCCGGTGACGTTATCGACCGAGCTGGTGACATGGTCGATGCCGGTCACGGCGAGGATCTTGAAACCCTGGAACTCCTTGCCCTCGGGGGCGGAAGCGGGGGCGTCCTGCGCAAGGGCAGGGGTAGCGATGGCTGCACTGGCCAACAGGGCGGACGCGATGAGAAAACGCATGTAAACTCCTGATAGAACAAAAAACCGGGGGGCTTGCGACCCCCCGGTTCGTCGCGTGTTGGACACGGTTCGTGGCGGGAATTGGGCGGACGCCATGAACGACTGCCGCGATTTTGCCGCACATGCGAACAGCTTTACCGCAACTGCGAACACCGGCTTCAGGCCTCGCCGCAAAGTCGGCGCATGCGCTTGCTCCTTGTCGCATCGCCATCTATTCGGCGCGCGTCACTCAAGGAGTCCGCATGGCCCGTAAGCTTTATTCCGATGCCGCCTCCGCGCTCGACGGCGTGTTGTTCGATGGCATGATAATCTGTGCCGGCGGGTTCGGCCTGTGCGGCATTCCGGAACGCCTGATCGACGCGATCCGCGACGCCGGCACGAAGGACCTGACCATTGCCAGCAACAATGCCGGCATCGACGGGGAAGGTCTCGGCAAGCTGCTTCGCACGCGCCAGGTCAAGAAGATGATCTCGTCTTATGTCGGCGAGAATAAGGAGTTCGAGCGTCAATATCTGGCCGGCGAGCTCGAGGTCGAATTCTGCCCCCAGGGCACGCTCGCCGAACGCTGTCGCGCGGGCGGCGCCGGCATTCCGGGCTTCTATACCAAGACCGGGGTCGGCACCCAGGTCGCCCAGGGCAAGGAAGTGAAGACGTTCGACGGAGAGGACTATATCCTCGAACGCGGCATCCGCGCCGATCTGGCGATTATCAAGGGCTGGAAGGCGGATGAGGCGGGCAACCTGATCTTTCGCAAGACGGCCCGCAACTTCAACCAGCCGATGGCGACGGCCGGAAAGGTCTGCGTCGCGGAGGTCGAAGAGATCGTCCCGGTCGGCGGCCTGGATCCTGACCAGATCCACTTGCCGGGCATCTATGTGAACCGGCTGATCGTCGGCAGCCCCTACGACAAGAAGATCGAATTCCGTACCGTGCGCGAGCGGGTCGCGGCGTGACCAGGGGGCGCCTGGCGCTATTGATGCTGCTCGTCGGCAGCACGGTGAACAGCGGGTGCGTCGCTGCCGCCGTACCGGTGCTGGCGGCGGGGGCGATCGGCAAGAAGCAGTTCTTCGGCAAGAAGGACGAGGATCTCCCGTCGGCAACGCCGGCTGCGGCCGCCGCTGCCGGCGCGCAGGCGGCGCCGGCTGGAATTCCGGCGACCGATGCGATTCCGTCCACCACGCCAACCGCGCCGCCAGCACCGCAGCCGGGCGCCGTGTCGCCTGGCATGCAATACCTTTATGGCTCGGGCGAAGCGTCGGCGGTGTCGATCCAGGCCTATCTTTCGCTGACCGACTTCCTGGTGGCGCGCGGCGGAGATTTCGCGGTCGGTCATCCGATCTCGTCGGTCGTGCTCGCGCCCGATGCGACGCTGGACGCGCCCAAATTCCTCAAATGCGGGGCCAGGCAGCGGCCGGCGGTCGTGCTCGACATCGACGAGACCGCGTTGTTGAACCTCGGCTACGAAGCCGACGATAGCCAGCGCAACGGCGCCTATGACCAGAAACGCTGGGATCGCTGGGAAGCCAGCGGCGTGACTGCGGTCGACCCGGTTCCCGGCGTGCTCGACGCGCTGCGGGCGGCGCGCGCCAGCGGGATCGAGGTGGTGTTCAACTCCAACCGCGCTTCGGCCAACGCCGCGGCGACGATCGATGCGCTCACCCTGGCCGGCCTGGGTCCGGTGGTTCACTTCCAGAATCTTTGGTTGAAGGGCGACGACGCTACCGGCGGCAGCGGCAAGGATGCGCGGCGCTGGGCGATCTCGGCCAAATATTGCGTGATCGCGATGGTTGGCGATCAGCTCGGCGATTTCAGCGATCTGTTCAACCTGCCTGGCACGACGCCCGCGCAACGCCGCGCCCAGACCAATTCGCCCAAGCTCAGAATGCTGTGGGGCCACGGCTGGTTCGTTCTGCCCAATCCAGTGTACGGCACCGCGCTCAAGGGCGATATCGACGACGTGTTCCCCAAGAACCGGCGGTGGTCCGATCCCGGCGCGCAGCCACTATCGGTCGCGCCATCGCCCACGCCGTCGGCACCGATGCCCGTAGAAGTGCCCGCTTCTACACCGGTGAAGAAATGAGCGAGAAGCCGGTTCCGATCGACCTCGTGCCGTTCGCTGAAACGCTCGGCGACAGCCGTGAATTTCTGCGCGTCTGGGCGAAGCAAGGCGGAACCTTGTGCTTCGTCAATCCGCGCCCGCTCGGCGCCGACCCGGCCTTGTTCGGCATCGCGATGGTCGATGTCATCCGCAACGCCGCGGCTACCTATGCCAAGGCCATCGGCGTGTCCGAGGATCAGGCGCTCGAACGAATCTGGATGGGGATCGATGCCGAACGCACCGCGCCCCCCGAAGACGATGCTTTGCCGCCCCCCGTGGTGGTTGCCAGGAAGGATGATTGATGGTCCAGGAAAATAAGGGTTGGACTCGTGACGACATGGCCGCCCGCGCCGCCAAGGAACTGCGCGACGGATATTATGTGAACCTGGGCATTGGCATCCCGACCCTGGTCGCGAACCACATCCCGGCCGGTGTCGAAGTGACGCTGCAGTCGGAGAACGGCATGCTCGGGATCGGGCCCTTTCCCTATGCGGGGGAGGAAGATCCCGACCTGATCAACGCCGGGAAACAGACGATCAGCGAATTGCCGCAATCGGTCTATTTCTCCTCTGCCGACAGCTTCGCGATGATCCGCGGCGGGCATATCGACCTGACCGTGCTCGGCGCCATGGAAGTCGCGGAGAATGGCGACATCGCCAATTGGATGATCCCGGGCAAGATGATCAAGGGCATGGGCGGCGCGATGGATCTCGTCGCCGGCGTCAAGAAGATCATCGTCGTGATGGAGCACACTTCCAAGAATGGCGAACCCAAATTCATCTCGGCCTGCACCTTGCCGCTGACCGGCAAGAACGTGGTCGACATGGTGATCACCGACCTCGCGGTGTTCCAGCGCCCCGATCATCACTCGCCGTTCCGCCTGATCGAGCTTGCGCCGGGCGTCACCGCAGAGGAAGTCGCCGCGAAGACGACGGCCAAATACGAGGCGCTGGCCACGGCGTGAGGCATGGCGCGGAGGACCGGAAGGAAGCCGGAAACGGCCGCGACTGAGGGCGGATAGCAGATGCGCGTGTTGCTGACGGGATCGACCGGCTGGCTGGGCCGCCATCTGGCGCCGATGCTGCGCGATGCCGGGCATCAGGTTGTCGGCATGGACGTCGCGCCCGGACCCGACACGCGGGTCGTCGGCAGCGTCGCCGACCGCGCCCTGGTCGAACGCGTGATGTTCAGCCATGGGATTGAGGGCGTGATCCACGGCGCCGCGCTGCACAAGCCGGACATCGTGCGCTATCCGCGTCAGGCGTTCGTCGACGTCAATGTGACCGGGACGCTGAACCTGCTCGAATGCGCGATCGCGGCAGGCGCGGACCGGTTCGTCTTCACCTCGACCACGTCGCTGATGATCACCCAGGCGATCCGTGACGAAACGGCCGACGAGGCGGTGTGGCTCGACGAGAACAGCGGACCGCTCAGCCCCCGCAACATCTATGGCGTGACCAAGCGCGCGGCCGAGGAATTGTGTCGCCTGGTCCATGCCGAGACCGGCCTGCCGATCGTCATCCTGCGAACCTCGCGCTTCTTTCCCGAGGATGATGACACGCATCGCGATCTGTCGGGCGATAATATGAAGGCCAATGAGTTCCTCAATCGTCGCCTGACGGTACAGGATTGCGCGCGCGCCCATATCGTCGCGCTCGAACGCGCGCCGGCGATCGGCTTTGCGACCTATATCGCTTCGGCGCCGACGCCGTTTTCGCGCGACGATGTCGTCGAGCTGAAACGCGACGCGCGAGCGGTGATCGCGCGCCTGTTCCCCGACGCCGCCGAATTGTTCGCGGCGCGCGGATGGTCGCTGCCGGCCAGTATCGGACGCGTCTACGACGCCACGGCGCTAGAACGTGGCCTCGGCTTTCGCTGCTCTACCGATTTCGCCGCGGTCCTCGCGGCAATGCGCGCGGGCGACGAGATTCCGTTCGACCATGACGCCACCTACGTCTCGCCTAAGGAATGACGGCGCCGTTTCTTTCAATCTGACCGGCTGACAGTTTTCCTTTGTTGCTTGCGATTGGGCGCGGAGCGAGTAAGCCGCCGCCATGACTGCCCGCCCACAAACCCTCTATGAGAAGATCTGGAACGCGCACGTCGTCGAACGCCGCGACGACGGAACCTGCCTGATCTATATCGACCGCCATCTGGTCCACGAAGTCACCAGCCCCCAGGCGTTCGAGGGGCTTCGCGCCGCCGGCCGTGCCGTGCGCCGGCCCGATCTCACGCTTGCGGTGCCGGATCACAACCTGCCGACGACGCCCCGCGTCGACGCTGCCGGCCACGCGATTCCGATCGCCGATCCCGAAAGCGCCAACCAGCTCGAGACGTTGCGCCGCAACGTCGCCGAATTCGGCGTGCCCTATATCGACGCGCTCGCCGCGGCGCAGGGCATCGTCCATGTCGTCGGCCCGGAACAAGGGTTTACGCTGCCCGGCACGACTTTGGTTTGCGGCGACAGTCATACCTCGGCGCATGGTGCGCTCGGCGCGCTGGCGTTCGGCATCGGCACCAGCGAGGTCGAGCACGTCCTCGCGACCCAGACCTTGCTGCTCCAGCAATCGAAGACGATGGAAATACGCGTCGACGGCAATCTCGGCTTCGGCGTGTCGGCCAAGGACGTCGTGCTGGCGATCATCGGCCGGATCGGCGCGGCGGGCGGCACCGGCTATGTCCTCGAATATACCGGCGACACGATCCGCAACCTGTCGATCGAGGGACGGCTGACCGTCGCCAATATGTCGATCGAAGGCGGAGCACGTGCCGGCCTGATCGCACCCGACGAGACGACCTTCGCCTATCTGAAGGGGCGCCCGATGGCGCCGACTGGCGAGGAATGGGACAAGGCGGTCGCGTGGTGGCGGACGCTGCCGACCGACGCCCAGGCGGTCTACGATGCGACTGTCCGCCTGTCGGCGAGCGATATCGCGCCTTCACTGACCTGGGGCACCAGCCCCGAAGACGTGGTGCCGATCACCGGGCGCGTGCCCGATCCCGACAGCTTCGCTGATCCCTCGAAGCGCGTCGCGGCGCAAAAATCGCTCGATTATATGGGCCTGACTCCGGGTACCGCGATGCAGGACGTCGGCGTCGATCAGGTCTTCATCGGCAGCTGCACCAACAGCCGGATCGAGGACCTGCGCGCCGCCGCCTCGGTGGCCAATGGCCGCCATGTCGCCGACGGCGTCCGCGCCCTGGTCGTGCCGGGCTCCGGGCTGGTCAAGCGCCAGGCCGAGGCAGAGGGGCTGGACAGCATCTTCATTTCCGCCGGATTCGAGTGGCGTGAGCCCGGATGCTCGATGTGCCTGGCAATGAACCCCGATAAAGTACCGGCTGGTCAAAGATGTGCTTCCACCTCGAATCGTAATTTCGTAGGAAGGCAGGGCCCGGGGGCGAGAACACATCTATTATCCCCGGCAATGGCGGCGGCGGCGGCGGTAACGGGCCGATTGACCGACGTTCGCGAGTTGATGGGGGATCGCCAATGAAGCGCGTACTCGTTCTGCTGGTCGCCGGTTCAATCCTCAGCGGTATCGCCGCTTATGCCGCGATGGCGATGCCCGCTCCGCCCGAAAAGCCAAGCGAAAAGCCCAATAAGTGACCCCAGTCCGCAAGGTTGAAGGCCGCGCCTATCCCTGGGGCGCGAAGAACGTCGATACCGACGTCATCATCCCGGCGCACTGGCTGAAGACGATCAGTCGCGCCGGCCTGGGCAAGGGCGCGTTCGAGACGGTGCGCGCCCAGCCCGACAATATTTTCGACGACCCGCGTTATGCCGGCGCGCCGATCCTGATCGCCGGCGACAATTTCGGCTGCGGCTCGAGCCGCGAACATGCCGCCTGGGCGCTCAAGGACATGGGGGTCCAGGCGATCATCGCGCCGAGCTATTCTGACATCTTTTCGGGCAATGCGGTCAAGAACGGGATCATACCGGTGGTTCTGCCGCAGGACGCGATCGATCGGCTGGTCGAAGTCGCCAAGACCGACGAGGTTCATGTCGATCTCGAGACGATGACGGTGACGACGCCGTTCCAGGACCGCTTCGAATTCTCTCTCGACGCGTTTCGTCGCCAGTGTCTGATGGAAGGACTGGACGAGGTGGGATTGACGCTGGCAAGGGATACCGCGATTTCGAAATACGAATCCGCGGTCTCTTCACAACGGCCGTGGTTGAGCCGGGAGAGAGACTATGCGGGCCTTGCTGTCGAAAGCGCCGGGCGGACCTGAAACGCTAATAATGGACGAACTGCCCGATCCCGTCGCGGGGCCGGGGCAGGTGGTCGTCGCGGTCAAGGCCTGCAGCATCAATTATCCCGACGTCCTGATCATCGAGGACAAATACCAGATGAAGCCGCCGAGACCGTTCGCGCCGGGCAGCGAGATATCGGGCGTGGTCGATAGTGCCGGTGAGGGCGTGACCGACTTCAAGCCGGGCGATCGCGTGCTGTGCACCACCGGCGCCGGCGGCCTTGTCGAGAAGATCGCGGTTCCTGCCGCGTCGCTCTACCCGCTCCCTGCCGAACGCAGTTTCGAAGAAGGAGCGTCGCTGCTCCTGACCTATGCCACCAGCATCCATGCGCTGCTCGATCGCGGTCACCTCAAGGAAGGGCAGACGCTGCTCGTCCTGGGTGCTGCGGGCGGCGTGGGTCTGGCCGCGGTCGAACTGGGCAAGGCGTTCGGCGCGCGCGTCGTGGCGGCGGTATCGTCCGAGGAGAAGGCGCAGGCATGCCGCGATGCCGGCGCCGACGATGTGGTGATTTACGGGCGCGCGCCGTTCGACAAGGATCAGTCGAAGGCGCTGGCGGATCAGTTCAAGGCGGTGCTCGGGGCCGGCGGTGCCGACGTGATCTACGACCCGGTCGGCGGCGATTATGCCGAGCCGGCTTTGCGCTCGATCGGCTGGGAAGGGCGCTATCTGGTCGTCGGCTTCCCCGCCGGCATCCCGAAATTGCCGCTCAACCTGACTTTGCTCAAGAGCTGCGACGTGTGCGGCGTGTTCTGGGGCGCGTTCGCTGCGCGCGATCCCCAGGCCAATCGCGCCCATGTCGATCGCCTGTTCCGCTTATGGAAGGACGGCAGCATCGCCCCGCGCGTGACTGAGGTCTTTCCGTTCGAGAAGGGCGGCGACGCCATCGCCAAGATGGCCGCGCGCGGCGCGATCGGCAAATTGGTGGTCAAGGTCGCGGACTGAGTTTCAAATCCTCCCCATCGCAGATGGGGAGGGGGACCGGCCGCGTAGCGGACGGTGGAGGGGCCGCAGCCGCGCAGCGGCGAGGACGGGGTATTTCCCCTCCACCAAGCCGCTGCGCGTCTTGGTCCCCCTCCCCAGCATAGCTGGGGAGGAACGGGGGCGCTGGCGCTCGTTCGCGGCCTGAGGCGACGGGCACGAGCAAACGCGCCCCTTCCCATAGCCGCCGCGCAATCCTATCTCCCCAGGCGTAACGAAACGCCAGGGAGCAAACATGACCACCTTCGACGACCGCGAACGCGCCTTTGAAACCAAGTTCGCGCGCGATGAAGAGATGGCGTTCCGCGTGATCGCCCGGCGCAACAAGCTGCTCGGCCAATGGGCCGCGGGGCTGATGAAGCTGACGCCCGAGGAAACCGACGCTTATTCCAAAGCGGTAGTCCAGGCGGATTTCGAGGAAGCCGGAGACGAGGACGTCGTGCGCAAATTGTTCGGCGACCTGACCGCGGCCGGAATCGAGATCGAGGAAAGCGATGTCCGCAAGGCGATCGAGGACCAGACGTTCGAAGCTCGCCGGCAGCTGATGGAATCCAAATAACATGCCGATGGCGGCCGACGATATACGCGCATTGATCGTTGCCGGCATTCCCGACGCGCGAGTCGAGATTACCGACCTAGCCGGCGACGGCGACCATTATTCTGCACGGGTGGTGAGCAAGTCGTTCAGCGGCCTTTCACGCGTGAAGCAGCATCAGGCGGTCTATGCCGCGTTGGGCGGCCGGATGGGCGGGGTGCTCCATGCGCTCCAGCTCACGACCGCCGCCGAATGAAGGAGTGAAGACGATGACCGACGCCGCTCAGGCGCGTATTGCGGAACTGGTACAGCGTTCCGACGTACTGCTATTCATGAAAGGCAGTCCCTTATTCCCGCAATGTGGCTTTTCGAGCCGCGCGGTGGCGATTCTCCAGCATCTCGGGGTCGAGTTCGACAGTGTCGACGTGCTCCAGGATCAGGAAATCCGCCAGGGAATCAAGGCATTCAGCGACTGGCCGACCATTCCCCAGCTTTATGTGAAGGGCGAATTCGTTGGCGGGTCGGACATCATGATGGAGATGTACGAGAGCGGAGAGCTGTCCCAGCTGCTCGCCGAACAAGGAGCGACTCCCGCCGCCTGATCGGCGTGCCAAAATAAAAAGGGAATAAACATGCTACTGCAAGGCGACCCCCCGCGCCGCGCAGGAGAGAGCGGTGCGCCGCTGATCCTTTGCGATTTGACCCAGAGCTACGCGCCTTCGGGCGGCGGCGGTATCAGCACCTATCTGCGTGAAAAGCGCGATTACGTGCTGACGCACACCCCGCATCACCTGCTTCAGATCGTGCCCGGTCCGGAAGACAAGATCAGGGTCAACGGCCGCCACATCTTCGCGGAAGTGGCCGCGCCGCGCGTGCACGGCAGTCCCAATTACCGGTTCATCCTGCGCACCAGTGTGGTCCGCGACATCCTGGCGAAATACCGTCCGGACGTGATCGAGTCGCTCTGTCCCTGGGTTCTCCCCTGGACCGCGATCAATCATCGCAGGAAATTCCCGGACACGACGTTGGTCGCCGGCTACCGCACCGATTTTCCCAACGCGCATGTCTATCGCGTCGGCCGCGAGAAGTTCGGCGAGACGATCGGTCGCGGATTGCAAAAGGCGAGCTACGGTTATGCCGAACTCACCTATCGCGAGTTCGACTGGGTCTATACGCTGAGCGAGGACGCCCGCGCGGCGCTGGCTCGACGCAGGATCACGCGGACGGACGTGTTGCCGCTGGGCGTCGATATCGACATGTTCTCGCCCGCCAAGCGCGACCCGGCATTTCGTCAGGAACTCGGTTTCGACTTCCGCGGTCCCTTGCTCGTCTATGCCGGCCGCGTCGATAACGAGAAGCGCGCGGACCGCCTGGTCGCGATGTTCAAGCAATTGCCGCGCGACCTGGACGCGGCGATGGTGATGATCGGCGACGGCAAGCTGATGGACCGGCTGAAGGCACAGGCGAGCGGACTGCCGATCGCTTTTCCCGGGTTCGAAAAGGACCGCGCCGAGCTCGCCCGCGCGCTGGCGTCGTCGGACATCTACGTCTCGGCGATGGCGGACGAAACCTTCGGCATCTCGGTGCTGGAGGCGCAGGCTTGCGCGCTGCCGGTGGTCGGTGTCGCGTCGGGCGCGATGCCCGATCGTGTGCCTCGCGGCCTCGGTCTGCTGGGCCCGGTCGACGATACGGCGGCAATGGCGGCGAACGTGCTCGAGATCTGGCAGGGCGACCACCAGGCAATCGGCATCGAGGCCCGCCATCACGTCGAAACCAACTTCAGCTGGAAGCGCACCTTCGAGCGCTTGCTCGGCGACATCTATCCCAAGGCGATGGCGCAGGCCGCCGAGCGGGCGACCGCCCGTAAAAGTGGGTGGTTCGGTGGCGTCCGGGAACCGCAACCGCTGCCTGCAGAGTAATCGCGCGGTAAATCTGATCTAGCGGGAAGCCGGGTGAGGGCGGACCGGTGCAAGATCGGGGAGCGACCGGTCCGCCCTGCTGAAGCGGGAGACCGCTCGGGCACGGGATACTTTGCAGGGGCCGTGCCAGTCCGTGCCAGTGGCGTATTTGCGCGGGATTTGATGGTTAATGGCGTTCGCTAGCCTGCGCCGCTTGTAAGAAATCCCGACGCTTTCCCTTCTCCAACCGTCACCCCGGACCTGTTCCCGGTCCAACCCTCCACAATGGGATCCAGCCGTTGTTGCCCGTCGGATGCCGGAACAAGTCCGGCATGACGGAATAGGGCCGGGGACTGACGACCGCCCATTGACTACACCCGTAATCAATGCGATTACACCCGTAGTCGTCAGGGAGAACGAGTCGTGGCCGAGCGTATCAGCGATGCCGAACATGCGGTGATGGAGGTGCTGTGGGAGGAAAGCCCACTGACCGCCCAGGACGTTGCCGAGCGCGTCCCCGCCGAGCGCGGCTGGAGCGCAAACACCGTCAAGACCTTGCTCGGCCGCCTGCTCGCCAAGAATGCGATCGCGCATGAGGAAGAGGGGCGGCGCTATCTCTATCGCCCGCTAGTCCAGCGCGAGGATTATGTCGCTGGCGAATCGCAGCGGCTGATCGACCGCCTGTTCGGCGGCAAGCTGACGCCGCTCGTCGCCCATCTCGCCGAGCGCGACCAATTGACCGCGCAGGACATCGCGGAGATCGAGGCGATCCTGAAGGATCTCAAATCGTGATCGGCTGGGCAATCGAGGCGCTCATCGCCTCTGCGCTGCTGATGGCGGTGGTTCTCGTCATCCGCGCGCCCGTCCGCCGGCATTTCGGGCCTGGCGTCGCTTATGCGCTCTGGGCGCTCCCCGTGATCCGCCTGGTCCTGCCGCCGCTTCCGCAACTCCACAGCGCGGCGCCGCAATTGCTCAGCCGCGCGAGCGATACCGTAACCATCTATGTGATCGAGCCGCTCGGAGGCTCGGCCGCCGCGCCCGTTTCCCTTTACTCCTCGCTTGGCACGGTCCTCGCCGTGCTTTGGGGGGCGGGTGCGGCGGCGTTTCTCGGCTGGCACGCGCTCTGCCATTGGCGGTTCTGCCGGCGGATGATCGACGCCAGCACCTATAGCGAGCGCGCCGGCGATATCGAAGTGATCGAGACGTCGGCGGCGTCCGGGCCGCTCGCCTTCGGCATCTTCCGCCGCTACGTTGCCTTTCCGCGCGATTTCGCCGAGCGCTATGACGCCGATGAGCGCGAATTGGCGCTGCTGCACGAGCTTGGCCACCATCAGCGCGGCGACCTGATCGCCAATTGGATCGCGCTGGCGGTGCTCGCGCTCCACTGGTTCAACCCGCTGGCCTGGCGCGCTTTCCGAGCATTCCGCGCCGACCAGGAAATGGCCAATGACGCGCTGGTCCTGGCCGGCCGCTCGGCGATCGACCGCCACACTTATGCCTGTGCGATCGTCAAGGCGGCGCATGGCGGCGCAGTGTCGGCGGCATGCCATCTCCATACCGTACAAGATCTGAAAGGACGTTTGAGGATGCTTACCACCGGACGCCGTTCGCGGCTTCGACTGACGCTGGGCGGCACCGCCGTCGCGGCACTGATGGCCGGCGGCCTGGTCGCGACCGCCAGCGGCACGCCCGCCGCCGCCACTGTCCGTGCCGGAGTGGAAAAGGCGACGGGGATCGACATCGCGGCGATCGACGCGCGCGTCGCGGCCAAGCTGCAATCGACACCGCCTGCGCCGTCCGCGCCGGCGCCCGCCGCCGAGCCCGAAGGGGCCGACTTGCCGCCGCCTCCGCCGCCTCCCGCCAATGTCGCGCCGCCGCAACGGCCCGACGACGCCGATGTCGCGACCAGTGATGGTGGCACCAGGAAGATGTCCAAGCGCTTCAAGATCGTCCGCGTCGACAAGGACGGCAAGGCGGTCACCGAGGATTGGGTCGGCCCGATCAACGTGCCCGACGTGCGGTCGCGCAATTGCGGCGGTGGTGACGATCACAACATGGTCGTCAACAAGACGCGCGGCGACAAGCGGATCATCATCATCTGCAACGACCGCATCGAACGCGTCGTCGCGATGAACACCGCCAATATCGAGAAATCGAAGGATATTCAGCGGGTGGCCTACACCCATGCGCTGGAAGGCCTGAACCGCGCCCGCGCCCGGATCGCCGATGACGATCGGATGAGCGCGGAAGAGAAACGCGATGCGCTTGAGAGCATCGACGATTCTATCAAGGAGATGCAGGCCGACCTGGCCAATCCCGATTGACGATAGCTCAGGGAGGAAGGGCGGCGGCCGGCAGCACCGCCGCCACCCGACCAACCTTCTGACCGCCAAGCCTTGCCAAGCCTCGCTCCAGCCGCCATCTCGCGCACCATGGACGAGCAAAAGCCCGGCGTACCGCAGGTCCTCGAACCGCTGGTGACGCGGGTTCTCGCGGACAATCCGTCGCCGTTCACGCATACCGGTACCCAGACCCATCTGGTCGGCACTGCCGATCTCGCGGTGATCGATCCGGGGCCAGACGATCCCCGGCATATCGACGCATTGGTCCGCGCGATCGCCGGCCGCCCGGTCACCGCCATCGTCATCACCCACACGCATCGCGATCACAGTCCCGGCGCGGCGCCGCTCAAGGCGCGGACCGGTGCTCCGATCATGGGGTGCGCGCCGCTCGCGCTCGACGATCTAGGCCCGCGCGCCGATGCCAGTTTCGACGCCGATTACGCGCCCGATGCCGTGATGGCGGAGGGCGACAGCGTGTCGGGCAGCGACTGGACGCTGACCGCGGTCGCGACGCCGGGGCACACATCCAACCATCTCGCCTTCGCGCTTCCTGAGACGAAGGCGCTGTTTACCGGCGATCATGTGATGGGCTGGTCGACCACGATCGTCTCGCCGCCCGATGGCGACATGGCGGCGTATATGGACAGCCTCATCAAGCTGCAGGCGCGCGACGACCGCATCTATTATCCGGCGCATGGCGATCCGGTCGACAAGCCGCAGCGGCTGGTGCGTGGACTGATCGGCCACCGCAAGCAGCGCGAGGGGCAGATATTGCGCCTGCTCGACGCCGAGCCGCGGACGATCCCGGCGATGGTGGCGAAGATGTATGTCGGCATTGACCCGCGGCTGTTTCCCGCCGCCGAACGATCGGTCCTCGCGCACCTCTATGAATTGCGCGACCGACACATCGTCGCCGATCAAGGGGATTTATGGCGGAAGATCTGAAGCACAGCCGGAACGGCGCCGCGACCAGCTTCCTGGTCAAGTTCGGCGGCGCGCTGGCGCTGATCGCCCTGTTCTTCGCCGGCGGATTATGGGTAGTGCAGTCCTACATCACGGCGCGGGTCGATCCCGATCCGGTGACGATCGCTACCGCCAGCATCCAGGGTCTGCGCGAACAGAACAAGCTGTCGGCCTTCCAGGCGAGTTATGTCGCGGTCGTCACTTCGACCCAATCGCGCTTCGGCCTGTCGACCGAACGGACGGTGATCATGCCGGGGACGGTCGATTACGAGGTCGACCTCAGCAAGCTCACCAGGCGCGACGTGGTGTGGGATGCGAAGAGCAAGACGCTGGGCGTGACGCTGCCGCAGCCGATGCCGTCGGCGCCGCGCATCAACATCAACGCGATCAAGACCTATGGCCGCAATGGCGTGCTCGGCACCTTCACCGATGTCGGATCGCAACTCGACGATACGAACAAGGTCGCGGCGCAGAAGGAGCTGGCGAGCCAGGCGCTCCAGCCCGAGCCGATGAAATTGGCGCGCGACGCGACCCGGCGCGCGGTCGAACAGAGCTTCGCGCTGCCGCTCAAGGCCGCCGGCCTCGACGCGACCGTCCGCGTGCGCTTCGCTGGCGAGGGGCGGAATGACGAGATCTGGGACATGTCGAAGCCGCTCGACGGCGTGAACTACAGGAAATAGCGCTTGGGCGCCGGATCGGGGCAATAAAATCCTCCCCGGCACGGGGAGGGGGACCAAGACGCGAAGCGGCTTGGTGGAGGGGGCCCTCCGCCACTGACCTCCCGGCCGTCGCTCGTTGATCGCGGGCCCCCTCCACCACTCGCTACGCGAGCGGTCCCCCTCCCCGTGCCGGGGAGGAATTCGCAGACCGCTCTCGCTCTCTCCCTAGTGCATCGCCAGTAATACTGCTAAATCGTCGCCAACATTTTCCGGGGGGAAATCATGGCCACTGCAGCCGACACGCAGATGCATCCGCTCGTCCGGGAGCGCCTGTTCTTCTTCGTCATGGCGCTGGTGATCGCGGCGACCGTCATCAGCGGCTTTTCGCTTCAACTGGCGATGGGCCGCTCGAGCTTTGGCGCGCCGTGGTGGGTGCACGTCCACGGCCTGACGTTCATGGGCTGGATCGGCATCTATCTGGCGCAGAACTTCCTGATCTGGCGCGGGGAATTGGCGCTCCACCGTCGGCTCGGCCGCGTCGCCGCTTTTTATGTCGGCTGGATGGTACTGGTCGGGCTCAGCGTGAATACTCTGACGGCGATAAACCACCGCATTCCGCCGTTCTTCGAGCCCAATGTCTTCTTGGTGATGGACTGGCTGACCGTGCTGACCTTTGCCGGATTGACTCTCGCCGGCGTGGCGATGCGAGGACGGACCGACTGGCATCGCCGGCTGATGCTGTGCGGCGCGATCCAGGTCATGACGCCGGGCGTCGGGCGCCTGTTGCCGCTGCCGTTGATGGGGACATGGATCCTTTGGGGCATCTGGGCAGTGATGCTGGTCTATGTCGCGGTCGCGATGATCTATGACCTGCGCACCCGCGGTAAGGTGCATCCGGCCTATTTCTGGGGGTTCGGCGCGATCACTATAGTGGTGGCGTTGATGCGCCCGATCGCGTTTAGTCCGCCGATGCTCAGCCTGACGCATCACCTGATGGGTTGATCCGCTCCCCGCCCGGGGCCATGTGGGCGCCGACACTTGGCGGAGCGGATCATGGAACAGCGGACCAACCTCACGGGCCTCGATTTGCGCGCCGAAATCGATCGGCTGCGCAAGGAACGCAACGCCGTCATCCTGGCGCATTATTACCAGAAGCCCGAAATCCAGGACATTGCCGACTTTGTCGGCGACAGCCTCGACCTCAGCCGCAAGGCGCAGGCGACCGACGCCGATGTCATCGCGTTCTGCGGCGTGCGCTTCATGGCCGAGACGGCGAAGATCCTGTCGCCCGAAAAGATCGTGGTGCTGCCCGACATGAACGCCGGCTGCAGCCTGGAGGACAGCTGCCCGCCCGAACAATTCGCGGCGTTCCGCGCGCAGCATCCCGACGCGATCGCGCTGACCTACATTAACTGCTCGGCGGCGGTGAAGGCATTGAGCGACGTCATCGTCACCAGTTCGTCGGCGGAAAAGATCCTCAGTCAGATCCCCAAGGACCAGAAGATCATCTTCGGCCCCGATCGCAATCTCGGTGGCTATCTCGCGCGCAAGACCGGCCGCGACCTCATCCTGTGGCCGGGCGTGTGCATCGTGCATGAGGCGTTCAGCGAGACCGAATTGCTGAAGCTCAGGGCGCAGCATCCCGGCGCCCCGGTCGCCGCGCACCCCGAATGCCCGGCGGTGATCCTCGACCATGCCGATTATGTCGGTTCGACCAGCGGCATCCTCAAATACGCGCAGGAATTCCAGGGCGACACTTTGATCGTCGCGACCGAGCCGCACATCATCCACCAGATGGAAAAGGCGCTGCCGGACAAGCATTTCATCGGTGCGCCGGGTGCAGACGGCAACTGCAACTGCAACATCTGCCCGTACATGGCGCTCAACACGATGGAAAAACTCTACGTCGCGCTGCGCGACCTCGAGCCGCGGATCGAGATGGAGGAGGGCCTCCGCCTCAAGGCGAAGAAGAGCCTCGACGCGATGCTCGCGATGGCGAGCGGGACCGTCGGCATGGGCGATCTGGGGCCGGCGAAGGTAACCGGGGATTGAAACGCTTCGGCCTGATCGACTTCCTTCTTGGGCGTCGTCACAAGGCGACGAAATCACCCGGTGGCATCTTCGAGCGAACGGCCGAGCAGACCCGAACAATGTGGCGGCAGCGGTGGTTGGGGGCGCTAAGATACTTTGCCGATGAAAATACTCAGCGGCGCTGGTTGGATCGCGAGGATAACCCCTATTATTCGTACGTCGAGTGCATGGCTGGCTATTTCGACGATACCTTCTTCCCGGGCAATGAGATCGAACGATGGTTGCCGTACGGCTACATGACCGATGCGGAATATCAGCTGATGCTACCGTTCCATCGCTTGGCCGAGAGATATTGTCCTCCGAATAACGATGCCCGCGATTGCGATTCAATCCTGGCCGATGATCGGTGGAGGGAAGTGGTCGTCGCAGCGCGCAAGGCGCAGGAAGCTCTTGCTCAAATGATCTCCGACCCGAATGAGCTTATTGCTCTCAAAATGGCGCCGGACTGGGTTGAGCTGGAGGGGGGAGGTTTTCGATCGGATGGTGGCGCGTTCATCATCCCGGCTAGCTGATTATCGCTCCAGCCTCCCATCCTCCACAGCCTCGGCCTCATAGCCAAACAGCACCTTGGCATCCGGCGCCTTGATATTGTCGGACACCCGCGCAGTGCCCAACGTCCGGAGCAGATACCGAATGATCGCCCTATGCGCCTTCTTCTTCGCGTTAGCGCGGACGCACGTCCAGGGCGCGGCGTCGCAGTCGGTCATTGCGAGCATCGTGTTGCGCGCCTGGGTATAATCGTCCCACTTCTTCTGCGCGACGTCGTCGAGCGGTGAGGTCTTGAGCGCCTTGAGCGGATCGGTGCGGCGATCCTTCAGCCGCGCGGCCTGTTCGTCCTTCGATATGTCGAGCCACAATTTGACCAACCGGATACCGCTCTCGACCAGCATCCGCTCGAACCCCGGCACGTCGCGCAGGAACTGGGCCTGCTCCTCGGCCGTCGAGAAGCCATTGACCACCTCGACGCCGGCCCGATTGTACCAACTGCGGTTGAAGATCACGAGTTCGCCCGCCGCCGGCAGATGCGCGACATAGCGTTGGAAGAACCATTGCGTGCGCTCGCGGTCGCTCGGCTTGGGCAGGGCGACCACCCGCGTGTTGCGCACCGCTAGATGTTCGGTGATCGCCTTGATCGTGCCGTCCTTGCCGGAAGCGTCGCGCCCCTCGAGCACGATCACCGCGCGCTCGCCGCTCTGGACCATCGCCTGCTGGAGTCGGACCAGCCCGAGCTGGAGCGCGTCGCCGCCGTCCGTCGTCTTCGCCATCGCTCGTCCTCCGCGCCCGAGTTGCAAGTGTGTCGGAGTGTTCGCCGCGCATCAAGCCGACATGGGCGGCTCTGCGCCGGCTGAACTGGCGTTGTGGATAAACCCTTTCGCCCGGACGAGGAATGGACCCTATAACTTGCCGGCCATCTCCGCGAGCTTTGCCACTGTGTTCATGTTGCGCGCCGTTCCGGCCTTGGCGGCAGGGATCTTGAGCTTCGAATTCGCCATGCCGTGATCGGTATAGCGGATGTATATCTCGCGTTCGCCGAGCGCCATTTCCTCGCCGTCGACATTGGTCGCCTTCGCGAGAGCGTCCTTGGGCGGCGCCTCATCCAGGAACGTGGCGGCGACGCGATTGCCCGGGGCATCGGGAAACGGATTGGCGTCACGTACCGCGGCCATTTCGGCGGCGGTGCGCACCATTACCCCGACTGTTTTGCCGGCATATTTTTCCATCGCGGCCTCGAGCGCGGCTTTCACCGCCTTCTCGCTCTTGCTCGAGGTGAAGACGACATTGCCGCTGGCGATATAGGTCTTCACCTTCTCGAACCCGGCCGCTTCGCACATCGCGGCCAATTCGGTCATCGGCAGCTTGCCGGTCCCCCCGACATTCACAGCTCGGAGCAGGGCGATATAGGCGGTCATCTCGGTCTCTCTCCCTCTCGCGACGGGCCGGCCGCTCCCGCGCCTCGTCATCGATCTTGCCTGGAATATGGCCGGAGACAAAGGTTTTTGGCCCTAAATTCAAAATCGACGCGCGCCGATTGACCTGGATCGATGCGCACGGCACGGGATGACGCTAGTTGGGGCCGGGGGGACCACGAGTGAACGATCGGGAAGCGCGTACGGCCGTATTGCGGCCGCTGGTGGGAATCAGGTTCATCGCCGTCGCGGCGACGGTATTTCATCATTCGGGATCGACCTGGTTTTCGGCGCAGCCCTGGGCACCCAAGATACTCGCCAACTCCGCGTTGCACGCCCAGATGGCCTTGGGCTTCTTCTTCGTGCTCTCGGGCTTCATCCTGCAGACCCTGTATCGCGGGCGGCTGAGCGAGCCGGGAGCGTGGCGGCGCTACGGCGTCTCGCGGGTCGCGCGAATCTATCCCGTCTATCTGATCGGCGTCCTGCTGATGGCGCCTGCCTATGCCGTGGCGGCGTGGAGCGCCTTGCCGCAATTCGCGCTGATCCAGTGCTGGGCGACGCTCGGCAACACCTGGGGATGGCAGAACTGGAACCCGCCGGCCTGGATGCTGTCGGTCGAGTTCTTCTTCTATCTCTGCTTTCCGCTGCTATGCGGCCTGGTCGAACGCGCCCCGCGCTACCTTCTGTTCGCCGGCGTGGCCCTGGTGGCGGTGTTCGCGATCGTCACCGGCAGCGTCGACCCGCCCACGGAAGTGCAGCGTTTCGCGTGGATGAACTACCTGCCGCTGCCGGTGTTGCGTCTGCCCGAATTTTTCGCCGGCATGTTGCTGGCCGAGTGGCAGGCGCTCCGCGGCGTTCGCGCGCTGCCGATCCCGCCCGAGCTTTCATTGCTCGTATTCGTCCTTGTGCTCGGCCAGGATTCGTTCGGCTTGCAGGCCGCTTGCGCCGTGATCCTGGCGACCTTGGTCATCCTGGGGCTGGTCAACGCACCGCGGGCGCCGTTCACGCGATTGATGAACACGCGTGGCTTCATGCTGTTGGGGGCGGCGAGCTATGCCCTCTATATCATCCACGAGCCGGTCAATTTCGCCTTGCGCGCCATCGCCGGCGGACGGTCGCTGCTCATGCTGCAATATCCGATCGATCTCGCGCTCTCGATCGCCATCCTGTTCCTGGTCGAGACTCCGGCGCGGAAATGGATCAACGCGCGCTTCGCCACGATCGGAAAGAAGCGTCCGGACGGCGCGGTAGCGGCGGTCGCGGAAGCGGCGGCCTGACGATTATGGGGTCGCGCGCCCGATCGCGGCGCGCTACCAGCAGGGTCATGTTCGACCTGACCGGTTTCGACCTCTCCGCTTTCGTTCGCGCCACGCTCGCCGAGGATCTGGGCGAGGGCGGGGACATTACCTCCGCTGCCGTCATTCCGGCCGAAGCGCGCTTCACCGGCGTGATGGACAGCCGCGACGCGATCGTCGTCGCAGGCCTGCCGATCGCCGAGGCATTCTTTCGTGCTCTCGATCCCGACGTGGCGATCGAGCGGCTGGTCGCCGACGGGCAGCGAGTCGCCGCGGGCACCGACCTGATGCGCCTCGAAGGCATGGGCCGCGCGATGCTCACCGCCGAACGCTCGGCGCTCAATACCATCCAGCATCTGTCGGGCATCGCCACGATGACGCGCGCGTATGTCGACAAGATCGCCGGGACCGGTGCCATCCTGCTCGACACGCGCAAGACCATTCCGGGGCTCAGGCTGCTCGAGAAATACGCCACGCGCATGGGCGGCGCGACCAATCATCGCATGGGCCTGTGGGATGCCGCGATGATCAAGGACAATCACGTCGCGGTGGCCGGATCGGTCGCCGAGGCGGTGCGCCGCGCGGTCGCCGCCGGGATCGAGCGGATCATCGTCGAGGTCGATCGCGTCGACCAGATCGAGCCGGCGCTCGCGGCGGGCGCGACCCATTTGCTGCTCGACAATATGGACGTGCCGACCCTGCGCGGGGCGGTGACCCTGGTCGGCGGGCGCGTGCCGACCGAAGCATCGGGCGGCGTCCGCCTCGATACGATCCGCGCGATCGCCGAAACCGGCGTGACCTATATCAGCGTCGGTCGGCTGACCCAGTCGGCGCCGGCGGCGGATATAGGTCTTGATTTCGCGGCGATCGGCTGACCATTATAAGGATATCAGGGGTTTAGGGGGATTTCATGGTTAGACCAAAGTCGATCCGGCTGTTCGAACTTTTCTATCTGGGATCGGTGCTGGTCGAGGTGGTGAATACTGCTCTGACCTGGGCGGATACCAATACCAACTCGCAGACCATACAGGTCAAGCAGATGCTCGGTCCCTGGTTTCCGGCGCTGCTCACCGTCTTCACCTTCACCTTGTGGCTGTTGCTCTGGTATTTCACCGCGCGCGCACGCAGCAATGTCGCGCGTTGGGCGATCGTCATATTCTATGCGCTGGGGCTGGTCGGGTTCGTCTTTTCGCTCGCCGTCGGCGCGGCACCGGCCGCGGTTCCGCTGGGCTTGGCTGTCGCTTCGCTGGTGCTGACCACGATCGCGGTCTTCTTCCTTTTCCGCCGCGACGCCGTGGCCTGGTTTGGAGCATCAGCATGAAACTGCGTCTGTCGTTCGCGGCGGCAATGCTCGCCTCGCTGCCGGGCATGGCCAACGCCCAGGCGCTGATTTGCACGCCCAGCGCCAATCCGCCGCGGCCCAACCCGGAATTGCCGACCGGCGATCAGCCGCAGCGCGTGCTGCCGATCGGCGGCTATACGCTGGCGATCACCTGGGGTCCGCAATTCTGCCGCAACGGCGGGTTCACGCCCTCGGCGCGCTTTCAGTGCGGCAGCGGCAACCGGTTCGGGTTCACGCTGCACGGCTTGTGGCCCGACGGCGTCGGAAAGGACTGGCCGCAATATTGCACCGCAACCGATCTGGTGCCGCCGGCCGTGATCAAGGGAATGCTCTGCACGACCCCTTCGGCGCAATTGATCCAGCACGAATGGGCGAAGCACGGTACCTGCATGGGAACCACGCCGGCCGCCTATTTCGCGCGGTCGAGCGCGATGTATGCCAAGCTGCGTTATCCCGATATGGATGCGCTGTCGCGCCGCTCGCTGACCGTCGGCCAGTTCGCGGCGGCGTTCGCCGCGTCCAACCCGGGCATTCCCGCCAGCGCGGTCCGCGTGACCGCGAAGAGCGGCTGGCTCGACGAGCTATGGCTGTGTCTCGATCGGCGCTTCGCTTATGAGCGCTGCAAGCCGAATACCGGCGGGCTTCCGGGGAATGCGCGGCTCAAGATCTGGCGCGGGCGGCGCTGAGGTTTCCAATACTATTTGGCAGATCGCCGTCCAGATTTTCCCCTCCCTTGCAGGGGCCGTTGCGTAAGTCGAGTTTTGAGGTGTGCCGGCGACGCTAGGGTGAAGTTGGCGGCAGCAAGGGCGCCGCTGAGGTCGTTTTTCGCTGGTTTTGGGGTATTCCGTTGTGCGCTGGACGGAGTCCGGGCGTGGTCAGGCTGTTGCGAGTGTGACCCATCGGCGCATGT
>Ga0209563_100143_pt1 | contig 78744 bp, 70 predicted proteins | sample AraplaCvi_mMF_r2_FD_184271 | JGI IMG/M metagenome (GOLD analysis project Ga0209563, IMG submission 184271) | Arabidopsis root microbial communities from North Carolina, USA - plate scrape CL_Cvi_mMF_r2 (SPAdes) (version 2) | ecosystem: Host-associated > Plants > Roots > Endosphere | place: USA... | reverse complement strand
AATCCAGCCCAGCTACGCCAGTTCGCCCAAGGTCTGGGCGTCAAAAACAAAACTGATAAAGCCGATAGCAGTGTGCTGGCGCGCTACGGCGAAACTTTGAAGCCCGAAGCATGGCAGCCGCCCTCGAAGTCGGCTCGCCACCTCAAGGCGCTACTGGCTCGCCGCGACGCCATTGCGGACGATCTGCAGCGCGAACAAAACCGTCAGGAAGCCATTGAGTTCGCGATATCACCGGACGAAGTCAAGCAGTCCATCAATCAATCGATCTCGTTTTTGAAGGTCGAGCTCAAGCGGTTGGATGACACGATCAAAGCGCATATCGACAGCGATCCTGATTTGCGCGGCAAAAAAGATCTGTTGGAGACGATTCCTGGCGTAGGTGAACGGGTGTCGAGCAATCTGACGGCGCTATTTGCTGCCAAAACTTTCGACAGTGCTGAACAGCTGGCGGCCTATCTCGGTCTCGTGCCAGTACAGTGGGAATCCGGTACGTCGGTGCGAGGCCGTCCACGCTTGTCCAAAGCAGGCCCGTCGCACCTGCGCAAACTGCTCTACATGCCCGCCGTCGTGGCGCGGCAGTGGAATCCGCACATCAAATCATTTAGCGATCGCCTGATCGCCAAAGGCAAGAGCAAGATGGCGGTAATCGGCGCCTGCATGCGCAAGCTGGCCCATCTGTGTTTTGGGGTTGTACACACGGGTAGGCCATACGACCCGAATTACGCTATGTGATGCTTGACAGACGAGACGGTATCTACGGTTAAATATCCGGTCCCATATTTAACGGGGGCGTCGCGACGATCGTAGGGTGGGCGGCCCTCCGCCCACCATGCGTCACGCCTGCTCGCGCTTGAACCGCCACACGGCGGCCACGGTGAACAGCAGCGCAAAACCCAACAGCACCGCGACGGCCGGCGCGGCGGCCGCCGCGTCCAGGCCGCGCCACGTCACGTCATCCAGGCCCGCGATGGCCCAGCGCGTCGGCACCACCATCGTCAGCTGCTGCACCCACGCCGGGAACATGAACGACGGCACCCAGGCGCCGCCCAGCATCACCATGATCAACGTGGCGAACATCGCGATGCCGCGTGCCGCTTCCGGCGTCTTGCCGAACGCGGCGACGAGCAGGCCGAACGCGGCCGTCAATGCGCCGAACCCCAGCGCCACGCCGACGAAGCCCGGCACGCTCGAGATCTGCACGTGGAACGCCAGCACCGCCACGACGAAGATCGCGCACAGCAGGCCGAACGCGATGATGGCCGCCGACACACCGCGCGCCAGCACCACCTGCGTCAAGGTGACGGGCGCCGCGAGCAGCCGGTCCCACACGCCGCTGCGGCGCGCCAGCAGCATGCCGATGCCCATGTTCACGCCCATGAACAGGATGAACTGCACGCCCATGCCCGAGAACGAGTGCGCGTACGGGTTGTAGCCCTGCGCGACGGGGCCGCTCGTCAGGCCCTCGTCATGCGTCGTGAACGGCATCGCCAGGCCGCGCGGTGCGGCACCGTCCGCGCCTTCCGTGCGCGGCTGCGATTCGTACTTGCGCACGGCGACGAGCATGTCGCGCAGCGCCGGGTCCTGCACGTTGTTCGCGTCGAGTCGCTGCAGGCTGCGCTCCGTGAGCTTCTTGCCCATCGGGCCGCCGAACATCTCCGCGCTCACGACCTGCATCACCTGCTGCGTCAGCATGCCCTTCACCATCGCCAGCACGGCGGGCTGCGACGGGTCGTACAGCAGCGGAATCGCGGGCTTGTCCTCATTCGAGAACATGGCCGTGCCGGCCGCTTCGGCGAAGCCGGCCGGCAGCACGATGGCGATGGCCTGGGTGCCCTTGCGCACGGCGTCGCGCGCCTGCGCGAGGTCCATCGGCGTCACGTGCAGGTTCGGATCGGCCTTCAGGCCCGCCGCGATGCGATTGCCGGCGTCGCTCGTGTCCTGCTGGACGAGGGCCACGTCGATGCCGCCGCCTTTCGCACTGCCGCCGCCGAACACGGAACCGAAGAACGCGGCGATCACGATGGGCAGCACGAGGTGCATCAGCAGCGCGCGCTTGTCGGAGAAGTACAGGATGAGGTCCTTGCGGACGAGGGCGAGGAAGGCGGTCATGGCGGGTCTCAGTCGCGCAGCGAGCGTCCGGTGAGGTCGAGGAAGATGTCTTCGAGGCTGGCGCGCGCGGTGGCGAAGTGCACGGCGCGCTGGCCCTGCCCTTGCAGCCAGCCGAGCAGCGGCACGGCGTCGGCATTGTCGGTGAGGCCGATGTCGAGTGCGTTGCCCTCGCTCGCGAGGGCCGTCACGCCGGCCTGCGTGCGCAGCGCGTCGAGCAGGTCGCTGCCCGCCGGTTCCGCCAGCTCCACGCGCAGCAGCGCCTTCGACGCGAGCTTGCGGTGCAGCGCGGCCGGGCTGTCGTCGGCGAGCACCTTGCCGTGGTCGATGATGACGATATGGTCGGCCAGGCGCTCCACCTCTTCCATGTAGTGGCTCGTGTAGATCAGCGCGCGGCCTTGCGCCTGCAGCGCTTCCAGCGTGTCGAAGATCGCGTTGCGGCTTTGCGGATCGACGCCCACCGTCGGCTCGTCGAGGATCAGCAGGTCCGGGTCGTGCAGCAGCGCGGCCGCGATGTTCAGGCGGCGCTTCATCCCGCCGGAGAACGTGGCCGGCTTGTCGCGCGCGCGGTCGGACAGGCCCACGAGGCCCAGCACGTTGTCGATGCGCTCGTCGAGTGCCTTGCCCTTGAGGCCATACAGGGCGCCGAACAGCTTCAGGTTCTCGCGCGCCGACAGGTCTTCGTACAGCGCGAGGTCCTGCGGGACGAGGCCGATGCGGCGCTTGACCCCGGCAGCGCCCGTCGTGACGGGCTGGCCGTCCAGCAGCACCTGGCCCGCGTCGGGCCTGAGCAGCCCGCACAGCATGGACACGGTGGTCGATTTCCCGGCGCCGTTCGGCCCGAGCAGGCCGACCGTCTGGCCTGTCCTGACCTGGAACGACACCCCGTCCACGGCGCGGCGGGCGCCGTACGATTTTACGAGACCTTCAACGCGCAACAACACGCTCGACATGGGACTCCCATTGATCGCATTGGGTTGGAAAGCCGCGTGCGAGCGCACGCGGCGGAAGACTTCAGATGGCGTAGCGCACGACGGAATCGCTCCACTGGAACGCGGACATCTCGAGCTCGATCATGTCGTCGCCCGAGATCTGCAATTCCTTCAGCGTGGGCAGCACGAGTTCCGTGTCCTCGTCGGCCTGCTCGATGCTCTCGGACAGCTTGAGCAGCTCGCCGAAGAAGCCGGTGCGGCCGACGAGGGCCTGGCGCACGTCGTCGCTGACGGGGATCTGGTCGACGATGTCGGTCATCGGAATGCCGAACAGGACGTCCATCAGCGACATGATGCCGACCGTGAAGCCGATGTCGGCCACCGCGCGCTGGCCGGGGCGCAGGCGCTGTGCGAGCAGTTCCATCAGGCGGCCGCGGGTCGTCGCCAGCATCAGCAGCGGGGTCTGGTTGTGGCCGCGCGTGGCCGGCTCCGCGTACAGCATGATCTGCAGCCAGCGCTGCAACTGGCGCCGGCCCAGCACGAGCAGCGCCTGGCTGACGGAATCGATGCGCTGCGCGGCACCGACGGCGGGCGTGTTCACGAGGCGCAGCAGGTTCAGCGCCAACGTCACGTCGCGCTTGACGGTCTTTTCGATGACGGCATTGTCCGCGTCCGACATCACGAGGTTCATCAGCTCGACGACGGCGAGCTGCGACGGCGACAGCTTGCGGCCGCCCAGCACGGACGGACGCGCGAAATAATAGCCCTGGAAGTAATCGAAGCCGAGGTCCATCGCGGCCTGGTACGCATCGCGCGTCTCGACCTTTTCCGCGACCACGGTCTTTTCCATCGAATGCAGGCGCCGGACGAGGTTCGGCAACTGCTGCTGCGGCACGCTGCGCAGGTCCAGCTTGACGAAGCCCGCCAGCGGCAACAGGCGCTGCAGGCGCAGGCTGTCGCCTTCGATGCCGTCCAGCGCAAAGCGGAAGCCGTGGCCCGCCAGTTCGCGCATGCGCGCGAGCAGCGCGTCGTCCGGCACGACGGACGCGACGATCTCCAGCACCGTGCGCTCGCGCGGCAGGAAGGCGAAGATGTCGCTGCCGAGGACTTCGGCGTCGACGTTCAGGAAGCAGGCGGCGTCGCCGATCGCGCGCGCAAGCCCCAGCTGGGCCGCGTGGGCGATGACGGCGGCCGTCGCGGACAGGCCTGTCTCGTCGGCCTCGCCCTGACGCGCGCTGCGGAACAGCAGTTCGTAGCCGTACAGCGCCTGGTTGCGGTCGAGCACAGGCTGGCGCCCCAGATAGAAGTCACGCACGCGCAAGGGGTAGTTCGCGTGGTCCAGGCTCGCGGCGGTATCGGTCATCACGGACTCTTGTAGCAATGGAACGTAACTACTTTAACGCATTCCGCCGCGTGGTGACTATATGAAAATGATTTCTTGTAAAAAACTTGTCACGACTGCGGCAAGCCGTCGACGAACACCTTCAGTTCGCCGGGCGCGAAATCGGTCCACGTTTCGTTGGTCGTCAGCGGGGTCGTGACGATGATGGCGACGCGGTCGTTCGGCGTCGTCACCTGGGAAAAGTCGACGGACAGGTCTTCGTCGGCCAGGCAGGCGGCCGCGAACGGGTATTTGCGCACGACGTAGCACAGCTTCGTCGAGCAGTGCGCGAACAGTGCCGTGCCGTCGGACAGCATCATGTTGAACGTGCCGTGGCGGGCGATGACGGCGACGAGGTCGGCGATCGCAGCACGCAGCACGGGCAGCGCCGGCGATACGTCGCCGAAGCGGTCGCGCAATTGCTGCAACAGGAAGCAGAAGGCGCGTTCGCTGTCGGTATTGCCCACCGGGCGGTACGGGCCGTCGAGCACGGGATCGAAGCCCTTGAGGTCGCCGTTGTGGGCGAACACCCAGTAGCGGCCCCACATCTCGCGCACGAACGGATGGCAGTTCTCCAGCGCCACCTGCCCTTGCGTGGCCTTGCGGATGTGGGCGATGACGTTCAGCGACTTGATCGGGTAATGCTTGATCAGCTCCGCGATCGGCGACGCGATGGCGGCCTGGTGGTCGACGAAATGCCGCACGCCGGCGCCCTCGAAGAAGGCGATGCCCCAGCCGTCGTGGTGCGTGTCCGTGCGTCCGCCGCGATGGGCGAAGCCGGTAAAACTAAAAACAATGTCGGTGGGGACATTGCAATTCATGGCAAGAAGCTGACACATGGGTCAAGCTTACCATGCGATCGGAGCGACGGGGACGGGGATGGAGAGGCGCCTGCGTCGCCGGCCGGGAACGGGGCTGCGTCACGCAGGGGCGATGGCCGGCGCAGGATGCCCGGCCGGAGGACGTCAGTGCAGCACGACCGGCTGGCTCATGAGGGTGTCGTACGAACCCAGGAAATCGTCGATTTCCTCCATGGTCGGTTCGCTCGCGATCAGGTTGTTGACATCACGCCGGAACGCTTGCGCCAGTTTGCCGCCGATGAAAGCTTCGCGCCGGCCGGACTTGTCGACGATCTCGTAGCCGCCGAAGCGCAGTGCCTCGAGGTTGTGATCGACGCCAAATTCGACAACGCTGTACTGCTCGCTGTTATAGATCATGTTCATGATGACTCCTTCACTCGATCAGATGGGTGCAAGGTTTGCCGCCCGGCGGCGGACGACGAACTTTGCGCAACCTTTCCACTTCTCTTCCACTTCGATGAAGAGGTGGGGCCACTGGAACCGAATTCAAGAACCTCTACAACTTGTTACGATTTCATCGATCGCTGCAGAGATTCAGGCGTTCAGGTCTGAAGTCAGCCGTAACAGCTGATCGTATGGCTCGGAGTGCAACCACGATCGCAACTGATCAAGATGCTCGCTGTCGGCGACGCCGATGAAGATACGGCTCGGGCGTCGACGGAGCAGGCGATTCAATGTTACACGCAAAACGAGATTGCCGGTGCAGCACAGGCAACCGGGCGCGATCCGCGCAACGGCTTGGCCGGCGGGCAGGTCATCGAGGGGGGAGGTGCCGGACGCGAGGCCTTCGAGGATGATGGCCTGCTCGCCGTCTTCGTGCAGATCGGAAAGGCTGGCGGCGATCGCCGCTTCGCGCGCGCGGGCGCTGGCGCCCGTGACGAGGGTGAGGACAGTACGGGTATCGTCCGCCGTACCGTCCGGGTTACTGTGCACTCTTCTTGCCCAGCTTGCCCGGCTCGACGCCGAGCTGCTTGAGCTTGCGGTACAGGTGGGTACGCTCCAGGCCCGTCTTTTCGGCCACGCGCGTCATCGAGCCGCCTTCGCGGCCCAGGTGGTGTTCGAAGTACATACGCTCGAACGCATCGCGCGCCTCGCGCAACGGCAGGTCGAACGACAGCGTGTAGCCGTGCGCATGCGCCTCGCCATTGCTGACGGGACGGGCGATGCCGATGGCGCTGCCTTGGGGCGGCTGGGGTGCGTACATGGGCTGCGCCTGCGCGCTCGGTTCCGGCACGGGTGCCGAGACGGATGCGGCGGACACCATCGGACGCGGCGCGATGGTCGGGGCGCGCGCCACTTCCTGGCCGCGCTGCAGGCCCTGCTGCACGGCTTTCAGCAGCTTTTGCAGGGCGATCGGTTTTTCCAGGAAGTTCAGCGCGCCGATGCGGGTCGCCTCGACGGCGGTATCGATGGTGGCGTGGCCGGACATCATGATGACCGGCATCGTCAGCAGGCCGTCGCGCTGCCATTCCTTGAGCAGCGTGACGCCGTCCGTATCGGGCATCCAGATGTCGAGCAGCACCAGGTCGGGCGCGCCCTGCTGGCGTGCCTGGCGGGCCTGCTGGGCGTTTTCCGCAAGCTGGACCGCATGCCCCTCGTCGCCAAGGATTTCCGAGAGCAGCTCACGGATGCCCATTTCATCGTCAACTACGAGTATGTTCGCCATCTTTGTTATGCCTTTTATTATGACTCTCTCTACGGAGAATGCCGGAAACCGCACGTCGCCCGGTGCATGTAACCGGCTCCCCTACAGCCAAGATTCTATGCGCGATTCACGCTTCGGCCAAGTTCGCCTCTGGCGCTAACTTTAACAGCAAAATCGATACCGAAGCGCCAGTTCCGTCGGTGCGGTTGGCAACGTCGATCCGGCCACCGTGTTCGTCGATGATCTTCTTGACCATCGGCAGGCCCAGTCCGGTGCCGCGCGCCTTCGACGTGACGTACGGCTCGAACGCCCGCGACAGGATCTTCGGCGCGAATCCGGGCCCGTTGTCGACGATGGCCAGGCGCACCGCCGTGCCCGTGCAGCCGTCCGCGCCGACGTAGTGGATGGTCTCCGTCACGACGTCGACACGGGGCGGTTCGTCCTGCGCCGTGCGGTCGGCGAGCGCATCCTGCGCGTTCTGCAGCAGGTTGTGGATCACCTGGCGCAGCTGCGTGGCGTCGCCCATCACCTTCGGCAGGCCCGGCTGCAGGACCGGATGGATCACGTCCGAGCCGTCCTCGGCCAGGTAAAGATGGAGGATCTCGTCGATCAGGTCGTTCAAGTCCAGCGGCGCCAGCACGGCGGGCGGCGTGCGCGCATAGTCGCGGAAATCGTCGACCATGCGCTTCATCGCCGCCACCTGGCTGACGATGGTGTCGGTGGCCTTGTTCACGAGCGCGGCCGCGTCCGGGTCGACGCGGTCGACCAGCTTCATCTGCAGGCGCTCGGCCGACAGCTGGATCGGCGTCAGCGGGTTCTTGATCTCGTGCGCGAGGCGGCGCGCGACCTCGCCCCACGCGACGGAACGCTGGGCCGAGATCACGTCGGAAATGTCGTCGAACACGACGATGAAGCCGCTGCCCGCCCCCACCGGCAGGCGCGAGCCGCGCGCCAGCAGCGTGAGGTCGTGGCCATCGTCGGTGCCGGCGCGGCGCGGGATCTCGATCTGCTGCTGCCAGTGCGCGCGCCCGCGCCCGCGGCCCGCGGCCGACTGCGCGCTCTGCGCGGAGAATGCGCGCGTGACGGCGCCCGCGAACACTTCCAGTCCCTCGATCTCGTCGAGCGGCCGCCCGGCCAGCGACGCTACGTCGACCTGCAGGATGCGGTGCACGGCATCGTTCGAGTTGACGACCACGCCGTCCGCATCCATCACGATCACGCCCGCCGACATGTTGGCGAGCACGGATTCGAGGTGGGCCTTGGCGCTTTCCAGCGCGGCGCGGTTGCGCTCCACGGCGGAGCGTGCCTCGAACAGCTGGCCCGTCATCGCGTTGAACGATTGCGTCAGGGTGCCCAGTTCGTCGTTCGTCTCGACGATCGGACGGGGCGACAGGTCGCCCTCGGCCACGGCGCGCGTGCCCTCGGCCAGCACGAGCAGCGGCTGCGCCAGGTTGCCCGCGATGAGGAACGAGGCGCCGGTCGCGGAAAAGATCGCCAGCAGCAGCGTGAGGATCAGCGTACCGATGTACATCTTGCGCAGGCCCGTGCGCGCGGCGAAGCGTTCCTGGTATTCGCGGTACGCCGTCGACAGCACGGCGGCGTTGGACGCCAGGTTGACGGGCACGGCCTGCGTGAGCTGCAGGTAGCGCGGCGCCATGCCCGGCGGTTCCGGCACGGCCACGACGACGCGCAGGCGCAGGCCGGTGGCGGCGTCGAGCGCGCTGGGCTGGTCGCCGTGCGCCTCGCGGAAGTCGTCCTCGATGCCGCCCTCCGGCCGCGCATACCCGCCCGGCATCGCGGCCTGCTTGAGCATCTGCGGCGTCGGCAGGTCGGCGGCCAGGTCGGTGCGGAGGTCTTCGGCCGTCCCGGCGACGAGCTTGCCGCCGGCATCGACCAGCACCGCACTCTGCATGCCGTCGCCGTCGTCGAGCGCGCGCTTGAGGATGGACGAGACGTCCTGCCCGCCCTGCCCCGCCAGCGTCGCGGCGACGGTGCCGGCGTTGGCGCTCAGGTCCGCCAGCGCTTCGTCGAGGGCGGCGCGCGACAGGTTCAGGCCGGAGTCGAGCGCCGCTTCGATCTTGACGTCGAACCACGATTCGATCGAATGTGAGACGAACTGCACGGACACCATGAACACGACGAGCCCGGGCAGGATGCCCACGCTCGTGAACAAGACCATCAGCCGCACCATCAGGCGCGAGCCGAACTTGCCGGCCTTGTAGCGCGAATACAGGCGCCAGAACGCGACCAGCACGAGCACGAACAGCGCGCCGGCCACGCCGAGGATCATGCCGAACAGCCAGGTGAAGTCGTGGGCGAAGAAGCCCGTATTGCTGGAGGCAGACGCGAGCAGGAACAGCAGGATCGACGCGATCGCGCTGCCGATCACGAGGGCGTAGCGCAGGGCCCGGATCACGGCTTACTCCGCACGGTAGGTGAACGTCTTCTTGTGCGAGGCCAGGCGCCAGTCCGAATTATTGAAGGCGTCGACCTGGAGCGGCTTCGACAGGAAGTCGCGGTCCATGAACATGCGCAGCGTGACGTTGTAGGTCTCGCCCGGCTTGAGCGCGCCCTTCGGTGCGATCAGCCAGCGGGCCGGCCTTCGGATCGCGAGCAGCGCGTCGTCGAGCGTGTCGAAGTTCTGCTGGATGCTGCCGAGGACGGAGACGTGATAGACGCGGAACAGCACGTCGTAGCTCAACTTGACGGTGCGGCGCGACGAGACGGCATGGTCGTCGGTCCACCACCAGCGCGGCCGGGTCAGCTCGATCTCGGTGGTGAACGACAGGGCGACGCCGTGCTGGATGGCCTGCTCCAGGCCGGGCGTCAAATCAAAAGCGTAGGCGGACGACAGGCGATAGCCGTCGTCGGAAGCCTCGATGCTGGCGCGCGTGATTTCGATTCCTTCGGCCGCCTGCGCTGTCGCGCATGTGAATGCCAGCATGAGCTGGCAGGCGAGGAGGAGGAAAAAACGTACAGTCACTAGGGGCCAGAGCCTTAAAAAGCGTTGTCGGGATTACTCACGCTCGGCCTTCTGGAACAGGGCGTAGAACAGACCGTCATGATCCTGCCCGGCGCCACTTCGAGGAAGCAGTTGGCCCGGCGCGTCGAGACGGACCGCACCGTGGCGTGCCGCGAAGGCGGCGGCCTGCGCTTCCGATTCCTGCGGCCAGAGCGAACATGTCACGAACAGCAATTTACCATCGGGTCGGAGCATCTGCCAAAGATTGTCGAGTATTTTGCTGGAAAGTGTTGCAAGTTGGTGGGTGTCACTCTTGCGGCGTAACCAGCGGATATCCGGGTGGCGGCGCACGATGCCGGACGCCGTGCACGGCACGTCGGCGAGGATGCGGTCGTATTGACGGCCATCCCACCAATCCGTCGCTTCGGCCGCGCCCGCCTTGACGGTCGCGGCGAGGCCGAGGCGCTGCAGGTTCTGGTCGACGCGCACGAGGCGGCGTGCATCCGCATCGAGCGCCGTCAGGTCGACGTCCGCCCACTCCAGGATGTGCCCGCTCTTGCCGCCCGGGGCCGCGCACGCGTCCAGCACGCGCATGCCGTCGCGCAGGTCGAGCAGCGGCGCGGCCAGCTGGGCGCCCGCGTCCTGCACGGACACGACGCCATCGGCGAAACCGGGGATCTGCGTCACCCCCACGGCCTGCGCGAGGCGCACGGCGCTGGGGCCCACCTGCTCCCCGTGCATGCCGGCGGCCGCCAGCGTCTTCAAATACGTGTCGACGTCGGTCTTGCGGCGGTTCACGCGCAACGTGAGCGGCGGCTGGCGGTTGCCGGCCGTGAGGATGGACTGCCAGTCGCCAGGATACGCCGTGCGCACGGCATCGATCCACCACTGCGGGTAATTCCACTGGGCCACCGGGTCGCGCAGCGCCGCGACCAGCAGCGCTTCGCGCTCGCGCAGGAAGCGGCGCAGCACGGCGTTCACCATCGCCTTCGCGTGGGCGAAATCCGGATGGGCGGCCGCGGCGCCGACGGCCTGGTCGACGACGGTGAAGGCTTCATACGGCGGCTCCTTGCCTTCCGGCGGGTCGAGCAGCGCCAGCGCGCATTCCAGCAGGCCGGCCAGCATGGCGGGCTCGGGTGCCTTGCTCGTCATCTGGCCCAGCAGGATGCTGCTGCGGCCCAGCTGGCGCATCGCGCGGTAGGCGATGTCCTGCATGGCGCCCCGTGCCTGCGGCGGCGCGTCCCACGCCTGGGCCACCTCGGCCAGCGCCTGGGGCAGCGCCATGCCGCCGCGCACGCGCGCGAGGCTGCTCGCCGCGCCCAGCAGGGCGAACGCGAGGGAGTCTTCGCGCAGCGCGGGACGGTAGTCGAGCTGGGCCGGCGCCTTGACTTCGTAGCTGTGGCGCAGGCGCGAACCATCGTCCGGCCGGGCCTGCGCATAGCCCGCGTCGCGCGGGGCCGGTTCGACGCGCTCCGTGCCGCGCGGCGCCGTGCCGCCCGGGCCGCGCGGGACCGGCTCGCGCGGTGCGCCGGGCTTCGCCTCGCGTCCCGCAGCGTTGCCGGGGCCGGCCTTCGGATTGCCCGTCCCCGCCCCTTTCCCTGCCTGCAGGCCACCCGGCCGGGCCGGGCCCGCGCCCTTGCCGCCGGGGCGGCCGCGCCGGGTGTCGGCCGCCGGGGCCTTCGGTTTCAGGGTGAGCGTCGGGCGCTTTTCGGTCATGGCAATCGATCAATGCATAAAGACGCACATTGTAACGGGTACGGGTTGCGCAGGCTTAAGCGAGGCTTGTACCTGCGTCCCCGGACGGTATTGCGCGGTTCGGCAAACCAGTATAATGATCGCTGTTTGCCCGCGGGATCGTCCGCGCTGCGCCTCCGTCTATTATATTTTCGACCACAGTTCATGCTCGCCCAACAAAAACAAGAGATCGTTGCCCTGTTCCAGGCCGCGCTGGCCCCCATCGTTGCAGGCAGCGACCTTTCGCCTAACGTCGTCCTGGAGCGTCCGCGCGACCCCAGCCACGGCGACATCGCCTGCAACATCGCCATGCAGCTGGCCAAGCCCCTGAAGACGAACCCGCGCGAACTGGCCACACGCCTCGTCGCTGCGCTGCTGGCCGATCCGAAGGCGCAGGGCCTGGTCGAATCCGCCGACGTGGCCGGCCCCGGCTTCATCAACCTGCGCGTGGCCGCGAGCGCCAAGCAGTCCGTCGTCAAGACCGTGCTGCAGCAGGGCACCGCGTTCGGCAGCGGCGAGTCGGGCAACGGCCACCACGTGATCATTGAATTCGTGTCCGCCAACCCGACCGGCCCCCTGCACGTGGGCCACGGCCGTCAGGCGGCGCTGGGCGACGCGCTGTCGTCGCTGTTCGAATCGCAGGGCCACCAGGTCACGCGCGAGTTCTATTACAACGACGCGGGCGTGCAGATCGCGACGCTCGCGACGTCGGTCCAGGCGCGCGCCCGCGGCTTCAAGCCGGGCGACGCCGAGTGGCCGGAATCGGCGTACAACGGCGACTACATCGCCGACATCGCCGCCGACTTCCTCGCCAAGAAAACCGTGTCGGCCAGCGACGGCCAGCCGGCCACCGCCAGCGGCGACGTGGACGACATCGAATCGATCCGCCGCTTCGCCGTCACGTACCTGCGCAACGAGCAGGACCAGGACCTGCAGGCGTTCGGCGTGAAGTTCGACAATTACTATCTCGAGTCGTCGCTGTACACGGACGGCAAGGTCGAGGCGGCCGTGCAGGCCCTCGTCGACGCCGGCGTCACGTACGAACAGGACGGCGCGCTGTGGCTCAAGACGACGGACTACGGCGACGACAAGGACCGCGTGATGCGCAAGTCCGACGGCACCTACACGTACTTCGTGCCGGACGTCGCGTACCACATCCAGAAATTCAAGCGCGGCTTCGACCAGGCCATCAACGTGCAAGGCAGCGACCACCACGGCACCATCGCCCGCGTGCGCGCGGGCCTGCAGGCCGTGAACATCGGCATCCCGCAGGGCTACCCCGACTACGTGCTGCACAAGATGGTCACCGTCATGAAGAACGGCGAGGAGGTCAAGATCTCCAAGCGCGCCGGTTCGTACGTGACGGTGCGCGACCTGATCGAATGGTCGGGCAACGGCGACGTGACCCGCGGCCGCGACGCCGTGCGCTTCTTCCTCATCTCGCGCAAGGCCGACACGGAATTCGTGTTCGACGTCGACGTCGCCCTCGCCACCAACGACGAGAACCCCGTCTACTACGTGCAGTACGCCCACGCGCGCATCTGCTCGGCCCTCGCGAACTGGGGCGGCGACGTCGCGCAACTGACGAACGTCGACCTCTCTCCGCTGACGAATTCGCACGAATCGGGCCTGCTGGCGAAGCTGTCCGCGTACCCCGAGATGCTGCAGCGCGCGCTCGTCGAGCTGGGCCCGCACCAGGTCGCGTTCTACCTGCGCGACCTGGCCGCCGACCTGCACAGCTATTACTTCGCCCACAAATGGCTGCTCGACGACGACGAGCCGACGAAGCTCGCACGCCTCGCGCTGGCGGCCGCCATCCGCCAGGTGCTGCGCAATGGCCTGGCCCTGATCGGCGTTTCGGCGCCGGAGAAGATGTAAGCGTTCCACATACACACTCGCACTACATGACCGCTTTCCGTAATCGCTCTCCCCGTTCTTTCACGCGCCGGCGCGGCAGCACGCTCACCGGCCTTATCATCGGCCTGATCCTCGGCCTCGGCATCGCGGTCGCGGTCGCGCTGACGATCACGAAGGGCGCCTCGCCGTTCACCGACAAGACCGTCAAGGCGGGCCGTCCGGCCGACCCGGCGCCGGGCCAGGCCCAGGACCCGAACAAGCCGATGTACGCGAACCGCGACGCGGCGCGCCAGGCGAACAAGGAGATCTCGGAAAAAGCGGCGACGCGGACCGACGGCGCACCGGCCGCGGCCGACACCAAGCGGCCCGATGCCAAGCCGGCCGATGCCGACCCGCTGGGCCAAGCCATCGCCACGATGAAGGACGCGGCGCCGGCCAAGCCGGACCACAAATCCGACACCCGCGTCGCCTCCGCATCGCCCACCCCGGCGCCCACGCCTGCCGCCGGCGCCGCGACGGGCGACTACGTGTACTACCTGCAGGCCGGCGCGTTCCGCGACGTGTCCGACGCGGAAGCGGCGCGCGCCAAGCTCGCGCTGCTGGGCTTCGAGGCGGCGATCAGCGACCGCACGAGCGACAGCGGCGTGCTGCACCGCGTGCGCATCGGCCCGTACAACCAGGTCGAGGCCATGAACAAGGCGCGCGCCAAGCTGCTCGACAGCGGCGTCGACGTCGCCATCGTCCGCAACCAGCGCTGATCCGAAAGACTGCCATGCACCTGCCGCGCCGCCTGTTCTGCACCGCCCTCCTCGGCCTCGCGGCCGGCCTCGCGGGAGTCTCCGCATCGGCCGCCGACCCGCAGCAGGGCGCGCAATACCTCGTGCTGCCGTCGCAGCAGCCGACCGACACGGGAAAGAAGATCGAAGTCATCGAGTTCTTCGCCTACTACTGCCCCCACTGCTACGCGTTCGAGCCCGCGCTCGAAGCATGGGTGAAAAAGCAGGGCGACGACATCGTGTTCAAGCGCGTCCACATCCAGGGCGGCGCCGGCGTACTGCCGCAGCAGCGCCTGTTCTACACGCTGGACGCGATGGGACTGTTGAACCAGTACCACCAGAAGGTGTTCGACGCCATGCACCAGCAGCACCTGCGCCTGTCCAGCGACGAGCAGGTGTTCGACTGGGCGGCGCAGAACGGCATCGACCGCGCGAAGTTCATCGACACGTACCGCTCGTTCGGCATCCAGGCCAGGCTGCGGCGCGCGGCCACGATGATGGACGCGTACGGCGTCGACCGCTGGCCCCTCGTCGTCGTCGACGGCCGCTACGTCACCTCGCCGTCGCACGCGGGCGCGGGCGCGCCCGACGGCACGACGGAAGCCCAGCAACAGCAGCAGGCCTTGCAGGTAATGGACTTCCTCGTCGCGAAAGCGAAAGCGGACAAGCGATGACCGCCGCGCAGGGCCGCCGGCTGCGCGTGTTCGTCACCGGCGCATCCAGCGGCATCGGCGCGGCCCTCGCCCGCGACTACGCGGCGCGCGGCGCGGTCCTCGGCCTGCTGGGCCGCCGCGCTGACGCCCTGCACGCGCTCGCGGCCACGCTGCCCGGCACCAAAGACCACCACATCTACGCCGTCGACGTGACGGACCACGCCGCGCTGGCCGCCGCTGCCGCCGACTTCATCGCGCGGGCGGGCGGCGCCGACGTCGTCATCGCCAGCGCCGGCGTCTCGGCCGGCACGCTGACGGAGCGGCCGGGCGACCTCGCCGAATTCGCCGACATCTTCGCCGTCAACGTGACAGCCACCGTGGCCACCTTCGCGCCGTTCATCGAGACGATGAAGCGTGGCGACGGCCCGCGCCGCCTGGTCGCGATCGGCAGCGTCGCCGGCATCCGCGGGATGAAAGGCGCGGGCGCCTATTGCGCGTCGAAGGCCGCCGTGCACGCCTACGCGGAATCGCTGCGCCTCGAACTGCAACCCCACGGTATCCGGGTCGTGACCCTCGCGCCCGGCTATATCGACACGCCGATGACCCGCCAGAACCGCTTTCCCATGCCCTTCCTGATGCCCGCGCCCCGCTTCGCCGCGGCCGCCGTCCGCGCCATCGATGCCGGCACCAGCTACTGCGTGATCCCCCGACCGATGGGGATCGTGGCGAAACTCCTGCGGCTGCTGCCCAACGTGCTGTTCGACGCGCTGTTCGCGCGTGCGCCGACGAAGGCGGGAAAGGCGATGCCATGAACGCCGAGCGCATCATGGCGTTCGCGCGCACGGGCGTCGCCGTCGAAGTGGTCGACGTGACGGGATCGACGAACGCCGACCTGCTGGCGCGCGCGCCACAGCTGACGGCACCCGTGCTGCTGATCGCCGAACACCAGACGGCGGGCCGCGGCCGCGCGGGACGCAGCTGGCTGTCGGAACCGGGCCATTCGCTGACGTTCTCGCTCGCCTGGCGCTTCGCCGACGGCCTGCGCGGCATGGCCGGCCTGCCGCTCGCGGTCGGCGTCGCGCTGGCCGAGACGCTCGGCCGGCTCGGCCAGAGCGTGCAGCTGAAATGGCCCAACGACGTATTGAAGGACGGCGACAAGCTGGCCGGCATCCTCGTCGAAACACACGTGCTGCCCGACGGCGCCGCGTGGGCCGTCGTCGGTATCGGCGTGAACCTCGTGATGCCGGACGCACTCGAAGACAGGATCGGCCGCGGCGCCGCCGCGATGCCGTGGCTGGCGCGCATGGACCGCGACGAACTGATGGCCGCGCTGCTCGACGGCCTGGCCGACGCGCTTGCGCTGTTCGCGCGCGCCGGCTTCGCCCCGTTCGCCGCGCGCTGGAACGTGCTGCACGCGTGGGCCGGCCGGCCCGTCGTGCTGCTCGACCGGGGCGAGGTCCGGCACGAGGGCCTGGCCGCCGGCGTCGACGACACGGGCCGCCTGCTGCTCGACACGGCGGCGGGACGCATCACCATCGTTGCCGGCGACGTGTCGCTGCGCACCACGGATTGAAGCGAGGAGACCATCATGCTGCTGCTCGTCGACGCAGGTAACACGAGAATCAAATGGGCCATCGCGGCGCAGGACGCGGCGCCCGGCGACTGGACCGCGCACGGCGCCGTGCCGCACGCGGAGCTCGACCGCCTGCAGGCCGCGTGGGCCGGCCACGGGCTCACGTACGCCGTCGTGTCGAACGTGGCGGGCCACGCGATGCAGGCGCAGCTGGCTGCCCTGCTCGCCCCGCTGCTGCCCGTGGCGCCGCACTGGTTCACGTCGCGTGCGGCATTGAACGGCCTGCGCAACGGTTACCGCCATCCCGCGCAACTGGGCAGCGACCGTTTTGCAGCCGCCCTCGGCGCACTCAGCCTCGCGCCGGGCAAGGCGCTCGTTGTCGCGACGTGCGGCACGGCGACGACGGTGGACGCCGTCAGCGCGGCCGGCGACTTTATCGGCGGGATGATCCTGCCGGGCCTGGGCCTGATGCTGGGCGCGCTGGCGCGCGGCACGGCCCAGCTGCCGCAGGTGGCGCCGGGTGCAGACGCGTATGCCGCCCCGCCCACGTTCGCCGACCACACGAGCGACGCCATCCTGTCCGGCTGCCTCGCGGCGCAGGCGGGCGCCATCGAACGGGCCTGCGCCGCGCTGCCGGCCGACCTGTGCATCGTGTCGGGGGGCGCGGCGGCCAGCGTGGCCCCGTTGCTGTCCGTTCCGCACTGGATGCTGGATAATATTGTCCTGGTTGGCCTGCACGCCGTCGCGCCGCTGCTGGCCGCCGAACCCGCATCCCCTTGAGGACTCGCCCGTGCTACGACTCGCCTTCTGGTCCCTGCTGTTCCTGAACGTCGCCCTGTTCGCGTTTGCCCAGGGCCTGCTCGGCACGGGCAAGAGCAATGAACACGAACCGGCGCGCTTGAAGCGCCAGTTCAATACCGCCAAGATGACCTTGCTCACGCGCGATCAGGCCGAGGCCGCCGCGAAGGCTGCTGCGCCGCCGGCTGGGGGCGATGCGGCCGGCGTACCGGCGGCCGGCGTTCCGGCGGCGAGCGCACCCGCTGCGCCCGCTGTGGCGCAACCTGCTGCAACGCCTGCGCCCGCGCCCGCGTTCGCCTGCACGGAAATCGGCCCGTTGACCACGACCGACGCGCGCCGTTTCGAGGCCCGCCTGGCCGCGCTCGACCTCGGCGACCGTCAGTCGCGCGAGGCGATCCAGGCCCAGGACGTGACGAGCTGGCTCGTGCACATTCCGTCGCAAGGCAGCAAGGAAGCGGCCGACCGCAAGGCCGCCGAGCTGCGCAACCTGGGCGTGACGAATTTCTTCATCATGCAGGGCGATTCCCCGCTCAAGTACGCGATCTCGCTGGGCGTGTTCAAGACCGAGAGCGGCGCCGAAGCCCTGCTCGCACAGCTGGGCAAGCAAGGCGTGCACACGGCCCGCATCGCCCCGCGCGGACCGCAGACGACGCACTACGTCTACCGCGTCCGCGGGCTCGATGCCGCCACGCGCAAGCGCATCGAAGGCTATGCGGAGCGCTACGACGGCGCCGACGTCAAGAACTGCGGCTGACGCATGGAACCCGCCCTGTCCACGGCGCCCGAATTGATGGACGTGCTCGCCGAACTGCGCGCACTCGAACCGCTGTTCCACACGGGCCACGCCGCGGAGCAGATCGCCGCACCGTCGTTCTGGGAAGTGGGCGCATCCGGACGGCGCTACAGCAGGGACGACGTGCTCGCCGTGCTGCGCGAACGCGCTGCCGATCCCGCGCCCGAGCAACTGGATGCCGACGACTTTCACGTTGCCCCCGCCGGTGCCGACCACTACCTGCTGACGTACACGCTGCGCCAGGCCGACCGCGTCACGCGCAGGCTGACCGTGTGGCGGCGCAGCGGCGCGCAGTGGCAAGCGATCTACCACCAGGGCACGGTCGTCACCTGAGCCGGTTCCAATCCTTCTTTGGACCCATGTGTTAATGTTTGTGGTCTTGCTGCTCGCGCTCGCGGCATGATCGGCATGGACGCAATACTGAATCCGAGATGACCACGATAAGACATGTTCTGACGCCGTTTGCCGCCCTCGTCCTGATGTTGTCATTGGCGGCAAGCGTGCAGGCCGCACCGCAAGCGGGCCCCCATCTTCGGCCCGACGCACCGCGATGCAGAATGCCGAAAGCGAAGCTCCCGAAGCTCGGTGTCGATGTGGACCATGACCGCCCGACCGAGATCAAGGCCGATTTCAATGGTGACGGCTGGTGCGATTACGCATTGGGCGTACCTTATCCGATGAATGCGCAAATGAATGTGTACGACCTGAGCCAGATGATGGTCTTGGGACAGCCGGCCGGCTGGAAGCCCGTGTTCAACGGGAAGAAGGCCTACGAATTCATGGACGACGGCCATGCGCAGGAAACGTGGCCCACGCTGCGTGTCGACCTGACCGACATCCGGCTCGTCTTCCTGGCGCAGCAGGGCGCACCGTTCGTTTTGGGCCTCTTCGCCGGCGACGATGCTGGCAAGCGCGACATGGGCAATGGCTGCTATCAGTACAACACCGTGTACCGCTGGGACGATGCTCTGGGGACGTTCAAAAAGAGCGACGCTGCCACGCGCGATGCGGTACTGAAGTATTTTTATGCGGTGATGGAAAAGCCGTGCGGTGCGCACAAATAATGTCGCCGCGGTCTTGTCCGCTCATCTCTCCATGAAGAGGCATCTGGCGCCGTGCCCTGCCGGCGCCGGACGCTACCCTGTCCGCGCCGCCTCCCCGCCCCCGAGCGCCTTCACGGCCCGCTCGAGCGCCTTGATCCTTTCCCGCAAGGTCGACAAGTTGCGCACGAGCGCCGCGCTGCGCTCCCATTCCGCGTTCGGCGCGATCGGATAAAAACCCGTGTAGCGGCCGGGCTCCGCGATCGAGTTCGACACCAGCGTGCCGGCCGTCACGTGCACGTTGTCGGCGATGTCGATGTGGCCGTTGACCATCGCGGCGCCGCCGAACGTGCAGTGGCGGCCGATGTTGGCGCTGCCCGCGACGCCCACGCAGCCGGCCATCGCCGTGTGCGCACCGATGCGGCAGTTGTGGCCGATCTGGATCAGGTTGTCGAGCTTGACGCCGTCCTCGATGACCGTGTCGTCGAGCGCCCCGCGGTCGATCGACGTGTTCGCGCCGATGTCGACGTCGGCGCCGATCACCACGCGACCCGTCTGCGGGATCTTGATGTAGACGCCGTCGTCCACCGCGAAGCCGAAGCCGTCGCCGCCGATCACGGCGCCGGAATGCACGATGCCGCGCGCACCGATGGCGCAGCGCGCGTGGAACGTCACGTTGGCGAAAAAGTGCGTGCCCTCGCCCACCGACGCGTCACGGCCGACGTAGCAGCCCGCATCGATGACGGCGCCGGGGCCGATGACGGCGCCCGCCTCCACCGTCACGTGCGGCCCCACGTGAGCCGTCGCGTGCACGCGCGCGCTCGCGTGCACGACGGCGGACGGGTGCACGCCCGGCGCCGGCGCCGCGTCGGGCGCGCACAGGTATTGGGCCGTGCGGGCGAAATACGCGTACGGATTCGGGGTGACGATGCGGGCGCCGTCGTACGCGGCGGCCACCTCGGGCTCGTCCTGCGGCGCGAGGATCAGCGCCGCAGCCCGGCTGTGCGCGGCGCGCGCCCGCAGCCGGCTGTTGCTGAGGAAGCTGATGTCCGTGGCCTCCGCGCGGTCGAGCGGCGCGATGCGGGTGACCTCGATATGCGGGTCGCCTTCCAGCCGGCCGCCGAAGCGGGCCACGAGGTCCGTGAGTCGTGTCGCCATGCCGTCGCCTCCTGTCGCATCGTTGTGTGTGCAGGCGGTTCGACCGGGACGCCGGGCCGGCGGTTCCGCGCCAGGGCGGCAAAACGGCGGCGGCATGAGGCACCGCAATAAAAAAAGCCCCGCTCGCAACCGGCGCGCAGCATGCCGGTCGAAAGCGGGGACAGGAGACGTAAAGGGGAATACTTATGCGATCAGAACTTGCCGCGGATACCCAGCTGGAACGTGCGTCCCGGGTCATACGACGAGAACGCCGCGTTCGGGAACTGGAAGTAGCCCTCGCGCTTGGCCTTGTTCAGGTTCACGATGTCGAACGTGACGGTCGGCCAGCCGTCGCGGTCGAACACCTTCTCCAGGTCCACGCTGGACGAGAAGTCGGCCTGCTTGTACGCGCGGCCGTACAGCGACGCCAGCGGGATGCCGTTCTGGTTGCCCGTGCTGGACTGGCTGCCCTGCTGGTACTGGTGGGAGATGCGCGCCATGTAGCCGTGGTTCTCGTAATAGAAGCCGAAGTTGTTGCTCTTCTTCGGCACGTTCAGCGCCACGAAACCGTTGGTGCCCTCGCCGGTCGCGCTCTGGTTGATGAGGGTCGCCGTCTCGTTGAAGCCGAAGCCCTTGATCGGCAGGAGCTTGTCGAGCGGCTGGACCCAGCCGATCTCCAGGCCGCGCACGCGCAGGATGCCGCCCGCGTTGCGCTCCTGGCTCATCACGACCGTGGCGGCGTCCGGGCCGCCGCGCGAATTGATCGCCACCTGCTGGGTCGGGATCAGGTTGTTGTACGTGATGCCGTATGCGGCCAGCGCGGAGAACGGCAAGGTGCGGTTGTCGATGACGGTGAAGCCCTTCACCTGCTTCTGGAACACGGTCAGGCTCACATAGCCTTCACGCCCCGTGTACCAATCCAGGCCCAGGTCGATGTTGTTCGACAGGTAGGGCTTCAGCTCCGGGCTGCCGATGGTGCCGATGTCGGCCGACGGCGAACTGAAGTTGATGCCCGGACGCAGCGAGTTCGGATTCGCGCGGGTCATCGTCTTCGACAGCGCGAGGCGGGCCACCAGGTCGTTGCGCAGCGACAGGGCCGCGGTGGCCGACGGCAGCGTGTTGTTGTACGTGGTGTTCTGGTACACCCACTCGGTCTGGTTCGGGTACTTCGAACCGTTCTGCGTCAGCGTGGCGTTGCGCGGGTCGCTGAACGAGTTGAGCGAACCCACTTCCTGCTTCGTACGGACGTAGCGCACGCCGGCGTTGTAGCGCAGCGGGAAGCCGCCGACGCTCGTCTGGCCGTTGAGCTCCGTGTAGAAGCCCGTGCTGCGCTCGCGCACATAGCCGGAGCTGGCGCCCGTCGACGAGCTCGTGGCGTCCGGTGCCGTCGAGTTGTAGGCGTCGTAGTTCGAATCCTTGCGGAAGCGGTCCCAGTCGATCACGATGCGGCCGTACGGGCCCGGCACGAGGTAGCTCGCCAGCTTGTTCACGGGGATCAGCGAACCCTGGTAGACGAGCGGCGTCGTCTGGCCGGCCGTGTAGCCCGTGCCGTAGCCCGGATACAGCGCGCTGGCGCTGGCGCCCGGCGTCGACGCGCCGTCGCATGGCGGGGCGCCGTTCGGGCCCTGCAGGAAGACGTTAGGATTGTTGCCGCACACGGCGGCCTGCCAGGCGGCCGAATTGTCCTGGCCGCGGATGCGGCGGTCGATGTCGTCGTAGGCGATACCGGCGCGCACGTTCAGCTTGGCGTCACCCCAGGTCAGGTCGGAGTGGAACCCCTTCGTGCTCGTTTCGCGCAGCTCGTTCTGGATGTTGACGCGGCCGCCGGCCCAGACGAAGTTGGCCGGGTCGTTCACGTCCTGGTTGAACGTGATGCTCGGCATGGCGCCGCCGTTCCCGTTGAACGTAGCGACCAGGCCGCTCCCGTCGGCCGTGATCGGCATGATGGTCGGTGCTTCGTGCGAGAACGTCGACTTCGTGGCGTTGGCCTGCGCTTCCAGTTTCAGCGTCGGGCTGATCTTCCACTCCATGCCTGGGTTCAAGCCTTTCAGCGTCGTCTTGTCGCGGCGCGGGCCGTATTCGATGAAGTAGCGCGAGTTCGCGAACGTGCCCTGCGTGACCGTGCAGCCGGCCGCGCAATCGCTCTTGTCGACCTGCATGTTCAGCGGGATCTCGAAGTTGTTGCGCACGGCCCAGGTATAAGCGACGCGCGACATGTCGTCGTCCTTCTTGCTATACATCGCGTCGACGTAGAAATGCAGGTTGTCGAGCGGACGCCATTCGGCGCTGACGATGGCCGCGCCCTTGTCGCGCGTGCCGAAGTAATCCATGTAGCGGCCCAGGCGCGGCAGGATCGCGTTGTCGATCTGCGTGATCGTGCGGCCGGGGTTGTTCGCCAGCAGGAATGCCTGGTCGATAGTCGTGCCCGCCACGAGGCCCGCGCCGGCGCCGGCCGGCACGGTGGCCGGGATGGTCCAGTTGCCGCCACCGGTCGTGTTGCGGCTACCGGACGTGTTCTGCGCGGCCGACAGGTTGGCATTGGTCAGGCCCACGGTCTCGTAGCCGGTCGTGCGCGCCTTCTGGCGGTTGACGGCAAAGCCGGCCAGGATACCGAACGTGTCGCCCCAGGTCCTGCTGGCGAGGATGGAACCGCGCCCGCCGACGCCGTCCGCGATCTGCTGTTTCTGCGCGGTGGCGCCATACGACACGTGCGTACCCGGATTGTCGAACGGCCGCGCGCTGCGCAGGTTGACGACACCGGCCGCCCCGCCCTCGATCATGTCCGCGGTCGGGCTCTTGCTGACGGTCAGCTTGGTGAACAGATCGGTCGGCAGCATGTCGAGGTCGATCTCGCGGTTCGTGTTCGCGCCGTCGATCGGGCCGGACGAGGCCACGGCGATCTGGGCATTGTTCAGCAGGACCTTCGTGAAGCTGGAACCGAGGCCGCGGATCTGCACGTTCACGCCCTCGCCCGTCACGTCGCGCGAAATCTGCACGCCAGGGATGCGGCTCAGCGATTCGGCAATGTTCTTGTCGGGGAATTTGCCGATGTCTTCCGCGCTGATGGTGTCCTGGAAGCCGACGGCTTCCTTCTTGTCCTTCGCGGACGACAGCAGACTGGCGCGGTAGCCGGTCACCGTCACGACGGCCGGTTCAGGTTGGGCGGCCGGCGCTTCCTGGGCATAGGCTTGCTGGATGAGGCCGGCGATTACGCCCAGGCCAAGCACGACTTGACGGCGCTGGCGCTGGCGCCGCGCTACGGACTTCTCGAACATTGCTGTCTCCTGTATTTTTTCTGAGCCTGCACATGCCGGCAGGCATGTACTTATAGGTAGGCAAACTCAGTGTAGGAGCACGATGTTAACGGTGTCAATTGAGCAAACATAAATGTTATGCGCAACCATCAGCGTAAACTAGCTGTTCGTTTGGCAGTTCCGCCAAATACGTCGACTTTAATTACTACCTTTTTCCATTTCGCAAAATGAAGAATGGTAGCGCATAGCAAGTGGAAATTCGTTGCTGATGTCTGACATCTTATGACGCAAAAAGACGGAAACAACTTTATTCGCCGTTTTTGCTCAATTTATGGGCAGACAATGGTCTATTGTCAATCGCGGCACGCAAGATACGCACCTTGCTTAGTCAGACATCTGATGACTTGGCGGACAACGCGGTGACGGGCGAGAATACGGCCCCGCAGACGGTCCATCGCGGATATCGGCGAGCGACGCCGTCCGTAGACAACGCGAGGGCGCAGGAGGAACAGCGACAGCGACAGATCGGACAAGGGGCGCCGCCCCTGCCTTTTAACGCCGCACGATGATGGGTTTCAGGCCGAGCCCGGACGGCAGCGCGCGTGCCGCGTCCTGCGCCATCGCGCGGGTGTCGAACGGTCCGCCGTACACGCGGTTGACGCCGCCCGAGCGCACGACCTGGATGGCCAGGTCGACGCCGGACTGCTTGAGCTTTTCGCTCACCTCCTCGGCCTTGCCCTCGCGCGCGTACGCGCCCAGCTGCAGGTAAAAGCCGGGTTTCGGCGCCGCGTTGTCAGCGCCGGCGGCCGTGTCGGCCGTCTGCGCATGGGCGACGGCGGCGCTGTTCAGGTCGACATGGTCTTCCAGCATGAGGGCCGCGATGGCCGGCGACGCGGGCAGCGCCTGCGCCTCGGATGCGGCCGCACGGCGCGCGGAAGCGGCGTGGATCTCGTCGCCCGGGAACAGGCGTTCGATCTCGACTTGATGGCTGCCCTTGCCCAGCAGGCCCAACTTCAGGGCCGCCGTGTACGACACGTCGATGATGCGGTCGGAGTGGAACGGCCCGCGGTCGTTGATGCGCACGACGACCGATTTGCCCGTCTCCAGGCTCGTGACGCGCGCGTACGAGGGAATGGGCAACGTGGGATGCGCGGCCGTCATCTTGTACATGTCGTAGGGCTCGCCCGACGACGTGCGCTGGCCGTGGAACTTCACGCCATACCAGCTGGCCACGCCGCGCTGCGTGAACGGCTGATCGTTGACGAGCGGCGTATAGGTCTGGCCGAACACGGCATACGGCTTGTTCGCGAACTTGGCGTACGGTTCGTACTTGACGACGGCGTCCGGTGTGTCCAGCAAGCCCGGCGGTGGATTCGCGCCGGGGCCGTCGTCCTGGTAGTAGCCGCCGCGGCCGGAGCCGGCCGCGGGGAGATTCGGCAGCGCCGGGTCGACGCGGGTCACCTTGTGCTTCCACGGCAGCGGGATGATGCTTTTGTGTTCGCCGTTCTGGTCCGTGGTACTGCAGCCCGCCATCATTGCCAACATCGCAATGACCGCTGGGAGTAACCTCGGAACGGCCATTGCGTTCTCTTGCATATCAGGTCTGCACCAGTTTGCGGTGTCTTTGTATGCTCATCAATATACCACTGCAGAGGCCCAGCGTAATCAGCGCCGTACCGCCATAGCTCATGAACGGCAGCGGAACGCCGACGACGGGCAGGATGCCGCTGACCATACCCATATTGATGAAAGCATAGGTAAAAAACATCATCGCAATGGCCCCCGCCAGCAGGCGGGTGAACAGATTCGGGGCATTGGCCGCGATCATCATTGCGCGTCCGATCAGCAACAGGTACAGGAACAACAGGACCAAGTTGCCGACCAAACCGAATTCCTCGGAATATACCGAAAAAATGAAGTCTGTGGTGCGTTCCGGGATGAACTCCAGGTAAGCCTGCGTGCCCTTCATATACCCCTTGCCGGACACGCCGCCCGAGCCGATCGCGATCGTCGACTGGATGATGTGGAAGCCCTTGCCGAGCGGGTCGGACGTCGGGTCGATCAGGGTCATCACACGTTCGCGCTGGTAGTCGTGCATCATCGACCACGCGACGGGCAGCGCGGCGCACCCGGCCACGAACAGCGCGCCCAGCGCCTTCCACGACAGGCCCGCGAGGAAGATCACGTAGAAGCCCGACCCGCCCACGAGCAGTGCCGTGCCCAGGTCCGGCTGCTTGGCGATGAGGCCGAACGGAACCGCAAGAAGCACGGCCGCCACGACGAACGATTGCCATTTGAGGAAGCCGGCCCGGGTCTGGAAATACCAGGCCAGCATCAGCGGCGCGGCGATCTTCATGATCTCGGACGGCTGGATGTCCACGCCCACGTGCAGCCAGCGCCGCGCGCCCTTCTTGATGGTGCCGACGGCCGCCACGGCCAAGAGCAGCGCGACGCCGAACGTGTACACGGGCACGGCCAGGCGCAACAGCGTCTGCGGCGGCACGATGGCCGCGACCCACATGAACACGAAGGCCGCGAGGATGTTGCGGATCTGGCCTTCCAGGCGGCCCGGGAAGTCGTGGCCGGCCGACGACAGCGTGACGAGGCCCACGCACAGCAGCAGGAACAGGATCAGCGAGAGCGCCGGATCGAATACGGTGAAGTACGGTTTGAGGCGCCGGCTGAGCGAGCGGCGTTCGGGGAAATGCGCCATGGTTCAGTCCTTGTTGCCGGGCGTTTCGCCGCCCGGCTTGAAGTCGGCGCCGGCCGTGGGCGCCACTTGGTCTTCGTCCGCAGGCACCGGATCGACGGGCTTCGGCGCCGGCTTGTCGGTGTCGCCGGGGCGCTTGCCGAGCAGGTAGTAATCGAGCGCCTTGCGCGCGATCGGCGCCGCCACGGCCGCGCCGAAGCCGGCGTTTTCCACGACGAGCGCGAGCGCGATGCGCGGGTGGTCGGCCGGCGCGAACGCGATGAACAGCGCGTTGTCGCGCAGGCGTTCCGGCGTCGCGGCGGCATTGTACTTCTGCCCTTTCAGGCCCACGACCTGCGCCGTACCCGTCTTGCCGGCCACCGTGTACTGCACGTTGCGGAACGGGATGAACGCCGTGCCGCTCTGGTCGGCCGTCACGCCGACCATCGCGCGCTTGATCACGTCGATGTTCTGCTGCTTGAGCGCGATGCGGCCCGATTCCTTCGCCACCGTCGGCGTGCGCCCGTGGTTGCTGGGGTCCTCGAGCATCTTGACGAGGTGCGGCTTCATGACGACGCCGTCGTTCGCGAGCGTGGCCACCGCGTGCGCCATCTGCAGCGGCGTGTAGCTGTTGAAGCCGTTGCCGATGGAGATCGAGATCGTGTCGCCACCCACCCACTTCTGCGCCGCGCGGTTGCGCTTGAAGCGGTCGCGCTTCCATTGCTGCGACGGCAGCACGCCCGTCTTCTCGTGCTCCAGGTCGATGCCCGTCTTCTCGCCGAAGCCGAACGGCTGCATGAAGTCGTGGATGCGGTCGATGCCCATCTCGTTGCCGAGCTGGTAGTAATAGGTGTCGCACGACATCGCGATCGAGCGGTACATGTCGATGAAACCGTGGCCGCCCTTCTTGTCGTCGTTGAAGCGGTGGCCGCCCAGCATGAAGAAGCCCGGGTCGCTGATGCCGTATTCGGGGCGGCGCAGGCCATACTCGAGCGCAGCCAGCGCCATGTACGGCTTGAACGTCGAACCGGGCGGGTACGTGCCGGACAGCGGACGGTTCATCAGCGGCTTGTCGAGCGACGTGTTCAGCTCCGTCCAGCTCTGCGCGTCGATGCCGTCGACGAACAGGTTCGGATCGAAGCCGGGGCGCGACACGTAGGCGAGCACGTCGCCCGTCGACGGTTCAATGGCGACGAGGGCGCCGCGGTAATCGCCGAACGCCTGCTCGACGACCTTCTGCAGCTCGATGTCGATCGACAGGATCAGGTTGTTGCCCGGCGTCGGCGCCGTGCGCGACAAGGTGCGGATGGCGCGGCCGCCGGCCGAACGCTCCACTTCCTCGTAGCCCGTCTGGCCGTGCAGCTGGCGCTCGTAGCTCTTTTCCAGGCCTTCCTTGCCGATGTGGTCCGTGCCGGTGTAGTTGGCGGCATCGTCGCCGGCCTCGATGACCTTGGCCTCGGCCTGGTTGATGCGGCCGATATAGCCCAGCACGTGCGACGCCACTTCGCCCAGCGGATACTGGCGGAACAGGCGCGCCTGCACGTCGACGCCGGGGAAGCGGAAGCGCTGCGCGGTAAAGCGCGCCACCTCGTCGTCCGTCAGGCGCGTGCGGATCGGGACGCTGGAAAAATTCTTCGACTCTTCCATCAGGCGCTTGAAGCGCTTCCGGTCCTTCGGTTCGATCGTCACGAGCTTCGACAACTCGTCGATCACGGAATCGAGGTTCGCTTCCAGCTTCGACGGCGTGATCTCGAGCGTGTAGGCCGAGTAGTTGCTGGCGAGGACGACGCCGTTACGGTCCACGATCAGGCCGCGGTTCGGCACGATGGGGACGAGCGCGATGCGATTGTCCTCGGCCTGCGCCATGTACTGGCTGTGCTTGACGACCTGCAGCCAGACGAAGCGCGCGACGAGCACGCCGAAGCAGATGAACACGAACACCACGATCGCCGTGAGGCGCATGCGGAACAGGTGGATCTCGCGATCGCTGTCTTTAATCTCGGTCATTCGGGTTACGTGACGGGTGATGTCTTGAAATCAGATCGGACGCGTGTGGTCCTTGTCGACGGCGCGTCGCTGCGGCGCCAGCAGCAGCCACGTGATCACGGGCCACAGCGCGACGGCGATCACGCTTTCGATGAACACGAGCGCGCCGGGGAAGCGGCCCGTGACGAAGAAGCGCACCATCACCTGGATCGCCTGCGTGAGCAGCAGCAGCGGGAACACGTGCATCGCCTGCGTGACGAGCGGGAACCACAGCACGCGGCGGTGGATCATGATCGCCAGGTACGACAGCAGCGTATAGGCCAAGGCGTTTTCGCCGAGCAGCGTGGCGTCGTGCACGTCCATCAGGAGGCCCATGCAGAACGCGATGCCGATGCCGACCTTGCGCGGCTGGTGGATGCCCCAGAACACGAGCACGAGCGCGACGAAATCCGGCGCGCCGACCCAGCGACCCCACGGCAGCAGGTTGAGCATGAACGCGCAGACGAGGCTGAACGCGATGAACAGCGGGCTGACCGGCAGCAGGATGTAGTGCGGGCGGTTCGACGCGGGCATCAGTTGCCCTCCTTCGGCCGGACCGGCGGGTTGGTGCCGGCATTCGCGGCCGGTGCCGCGGGCGTGCCTTGTGCCGGCGCGGCGGCGGCCGGCGGGCGCGTCGTGGTGGTGGCCGTGGCCGGCGTCCGCGCAACTGGCGAACCGGCGGCCGGCGATCCGGCGGCCGGCGATCCGGCGGCGCCAGTGGTTTGATGCGCGGCAGTCGCTGCGCCAGCGACGGGCATGCGGGCAACCGGTGCGGCAGCGGCGGGCGCGCCGGCAACCGGCGGACGCGCCGCAGCGGCAGCAGGAGTACGTGCGGCCGGCGATCCGGCGGCCGGCGACCCGGCCGCTGGCGTTGCGGAGACCGGCGCTGCGCCAGCGCCAAGCACGCCAGCGTGCGCGCCCGCACCCGCGGTCGAAGGCGCAGCGCCGTTCGGATGCGACGTCGCCGCAGCCGGACGCCCACCGTTCGCGCCCGCCACGGCCGGCGCGACGGCCGGTGCCAGCGGTTGCGGCGGCAGCGGCAGCGGCGGCACGGGCTCCATGCGCGGCAGGTTCTTCTTCGACGGTGCATTGGTGGCGGCCTTGGCCGGCACCTCGGGCGGACGCGGCGGCAGCGGCTGGTCCGACATCACGACCAGCAGCTGGCGGTGACGGTCGATGCCGGCCAGCGGCTGGCACACGACGCGGCCGAAGGCACCCTGCGCCACGTTCTCGACCTGGATCACTTTCGCGACCGCGAGGCCGGCCGGATAGATGCCGTCCAGGCCCGACGTCACGAGCACGTCGCCCACCTGGATGTCGGCGTTGGGCGCGACGAAGCGCAGGTCCAGCAGGCCGGACTGGCCGCGGCCATACGCAACGCTGCGCAAGCCGTTGCGCAGCACCTGCACGGGAATCGCCTGCTCCTTGTCGGTGAGGAGCGTGACTTCGGACGTGAACGGGAACACGCGCGTGATCTGGCCGACGACGCCGGCGTTGTCGATCACGGGCAGGCCCAGCTTGACGCCGCTGCGGGAGCCGCGGTCGAGCACGACGCGGCGCGTGGACGGGTCGCGTGCGTCATACAAAATCTCGCTCATCATGGAGCGCACGGGCAGGTGCTCGCGCGCGTCCATCAGGCGGCGCAGCTGGGCGTTCTCGGCCATCTGGAGCTGCGCCTGCTGCATGGCCTGCGCCATGGCGACCTGCTGGCTCTTGAGGTCGCGCACTTCCTTCTGCAGCGTGGAGATCGAGGAAAAATACGTGCCCATATTGGCCAGCGCGTCGCGCGGCATCAGGGCAGCCATCTGGAACGGGTACAGGACCGTTGCCGCCACCTGGCGCACGGCGGTCAGCGCGTGCAGGCGGGCGTCGACCACGAGGAGCGCGATCGAGAGCAGAGCGAACACTGTCACCTTGACCCTTGCGGGGGCGCCTTGCTTGAAAAGCGGCGGAGGACTGTATTCCATGACTTCCAATAATGCGGGGCCAGCGGCGCCCGCGTCAATCCAGACGCCCGGCGCGGGGGTGCGCGCACCGGGGATCGTCAGCGCCGAACGCGGACGGCGCGTGCCACGCCGGGATCGCCGGCACGGTCACACGCCCTGTCCACGCTGCCACGGCCGGGTTACTCGTACGAGAAGATCGAGCCCAGCTTGTCCATGCGCTCGAGCGCCATGCCGGAGCCGCGCACGACGCAGGTCAGCGGATCTTCGGCGACCAGCACCGGCAGGCCCGTCTCTTCCATCAGCAGGCGATCCAGGTCGCGCAGCAGCGCGCCGCCACCGGTCAGCATCATGCCCTTCTCGGCGATGTCCGCGCCGAGTTCCGGCGGGGTCTGCTCGAGGGCGTTCTTGACGGCCGAGACGATGTTGTTCAGCGGGTCGGTCAGCGCTTCCAGGATCTCGTTCGACGAGATGGTGAAGGAGCGCGGGATGCCTTCCGACAGGTTGCGGCCCTTGACTTCCATCTCCTTGACTTCGGAGCCCGGGAATGCCGAACCGATGGCCTTCTTGATCGCTTCCGCGGTCTGCTCGCCGATCAGCATGCCGTAGTTGCGGCGGATGTAGTTGACGATGGCTTCGTCGAACTTGTCGCCACCCACGCGCACGGAACCCTTATAGACCATGCCGCCCAGCGAGATGATGCCGACTTCCGTCGTGCCGCCGCCGATGTCGACGACCATCGAGCCGGTCGCTTCGGCCACCGGCAGGCCCGCGCCGATCGCGGCCGCCATCGGCTCCTCGATCAGGTAGACCTGCGACGCGCCCGCGCCCAGTGCCGATTCGCGGATCGCACGGCGCTCGACCTGCGTCGAACCACACGGCACGCAGATGATGATGCGCGGCGACGGACGGAAGAACTTCGAATCGTGCACCATGCGGATGAACTGCTTCAGCATCTGCTCGGTGACGGTGAAGTCGGCGATCACGCCATCCTTCATCGGACGGATCGCTTCGATGTTGCCGGGGACCTTGCCAAGCATCTGCTTGGCTTCCTTGCCGACCGCCTGGATCGTCTTCTTGCCGTTGGGGCCGCCTTCCTGGCGGATCGCGACGACCGAGGGTTCGTCCAGCACGATGCCCAGGCCACGCACGTAGATCAGCGTGTTGGCGGTGCCGAGGTCGATGGCCAGGTCGTTCGAGAAATAGCTACGTAAAAAACCAAACATGTGTGTCCTGATGTGCGCAACCGGGTGCGCGAAACATTAATCGGGGAATCTTCGCCGCAAAGCCGAATCCGCATCGCGGGCTTTTTCATGCGTAGGTGAGGGCCGGTTTCGCCCGGAGAACGCATTAGCCCGCCATTCTACCTTATAATTTGCCGATTAAATGCTGAAAAACGGGTGGTTTCGCCCTCATATCAGCCTGCGAGATCGACGGTATTAGAAAGCTTTTATCAGCTTTAGCGCGCCGTTGTCCAAATTTCATTATCTACACACTCATCTTTGAACGCGGTATCGAACCGCGCTTTTTGCCATGTCCCTGACACTTTCAGACGTAAAACGGATCGCCAACCTGGCCCAGCTCGATATGGATGAGGCCCACGCAGAGATCGCCCTGAACGAGCTGAACGGGATCTTCGCGCTGGCCGAGCAGATGCAGGCCGTGGACACCAGCGGTGTTGCGCCGTTGTCGCAACCGCTGGCAGCCGTGCTTGCCCTGCCGCTGCGCCTGCGCGAGGACGTGGTGACCGAGGAAGACCACCGCGCCGAGTACCAGGCCCCCGCCCCGAAGACCGAGGACGGCCTGTACCTCGTGCCGAAAGTCATCGAATAACCCGCAGCGAACGTCGACCATCATGATGCACCAAAAAACCATCAAGGAGCTGTCCGCGCTCCTGCACACGAAACAAGTCTCGGCGACGGAGCTCGCGCAGCACTACCTCGACCGCATCGCCGCCAGCGGCCACAACGCGTTTCTGCACGTCAATCCCGAGCTGACGCTGAGCCAGGCGAAAGCGGCCGACGCGCGCATCGCGGCAGGCAACGCCGGCCCGCTGACGGGCGTGCCGATCGCCCACAAGGATATCTTCGTCACGCAAGGCTGGCGCTCGACTGCCGCGTCGAAGATGCTGGGCAACTACGTGAGCCCGTTCGATGCCACCGTCGTGACGAAATTCGCCGACGCCGGCATGGTCACCTTGGGCAAGCTGAACTGCGACGAATTCGCGATGGGCTCGTCGAACGAAAACTCCGCGTTCGGCGCCGTGAAAAATCCGTGGGACGCGCTCGCCGTGCCGGGCGGTTCGTCGGGCGGCTCGGCCGCGGCCGTCGCCGCGCGCCTCGCGCCGGCCGCGACCGGCACCGACACGGGCGGCTCGATCCGCCAGCCGGCCGCGTTCTGCGGCATCACCGGCATCAAGCCGACGTACGGCCGCGTGTCGCGCTTCGGCATGATCGCGTTCGCCTCGTCGCTCGACCAGGGCGGCCCGATGGCCCGCACGGCGGAAGATTGCGCCCTGCTGCTGAACGAGATGGTCGGCTTCGACGAGCGCGACTCGACGAGCCTCACGCCGGAACAAGGCAATTCACGCGAAGACTTCACGCGCGACCTGAACGCACCGCTGACCGGCCTGCGCATCGGCGTGCCGAAGGAATACTTCGGCGAAGGCCTGGCGGCCGACGTCGAGCAGGCCGTGCGCGCCGCGCTGGACGAATTCGTGAAGCTGGGCGCGACCCTGGTCGAGATCTCGCTGCCGAAGACGTCGCTGTCGATCCCCGTGTACTACATCATCGCGCCGGCGGAAGCCTCGTCGAACCTGTCGCGCTTCGACGGCGTGCGCTACGGCTACCGCGCCCCCGAGTACACCGATCTGCAGGACATGTACAAGAAGACGCGTGCGCAAGGCTTCGGCAAGGAAGTCCAGCGCCGCATCATGGTCGGCACGTACGTGCTGTGCCACGGCTACTACGACGCCTATTACGTGCAGGCGCAGAAGATCCGCCGCCTGATCGCCGACGATTTTCAGGCCGCGTTCCGCGACCAGTGCGACGTGATCATGGGCCCGGTGGCCCCGAGCGTCGCATGGGACCTGGGTTCCAAGGCGAACGACCCGGTGGCGAACTACCTGGCCGACATCTTCACGCTGTCGACGAGCCTCGCCGGCCTGCCCGGCATGTCGATCCCGGTCGGTTTCGGCGCCGGCGAGAAGAACGGCAAGCGTCCGGTCGGCCTGCAAATCATCGGCAACTACTTCGCCGAGGCCAAGCTGCTGAACATCGCGCACCAGTACCAGCAAGCCACGGATTGGCACACGCGCGCACCCGAAGGCGTCTGACGCGAACGAACGACAAGAGAGAACACTATGCAATGGGAAGTCGTCATCGGTCTTGAGAACCACGTCCAGCTCACGACCAACTCCAAAATCTTCAGCGGCAGCTCGATCAAGTTCGGCGCCGAGCCGAACACGCAGGCGAGCCCTGTCGACCTGGCGCTGCCGGGCGTGCTGCCCGTGATGAACAAGGGCGCCGTCGAACGCGCCATCCGCTTCGGCCTCGCGGTAGGCGCCAAGATCGCGCCGCAGTCCGTCTTCGCGCGCAAGAACTACTTCTACCCCGACCTGCCGAAGGGCTACCAGATCAGCCAGTTCGAAGACCCCGTCGTGCAGGGCGGCAGCCTCACGTTCGCGTACGAGAAGGACGGCAAGCTGGAGACGAAGACCGTCAACCTGACCCGCGCCCACCTCGAGGAAGACGCCGGCAAGTCGCTGCACGAGGACTATCACGGCATGAGCGGCATCGACTTGAACCGCGCCGGCACGCCGCTGCTGGAAATCGTCTCCGAGCCGGAAATCCGTAGCGCCGCGGAAGCCGTCGCGTACGCGAAGGCGCTGCACGGCCTCGTGATGTGGCTCGGTGTCTGCGACGGCAATATGCAGGAAGGCTCGTTCCGCTGCGACGTCAACGTGTCCGTGCGCCCCGTCGGCCAGAAGGAATTCGGCACCCGCTGCGAGATCAAGAACCTGAACTCGTTCCGCTTCATCGAAGAGGCCGTGAACTACGAGGTGCGCCGCCAGATCGAGCTGATCGAGGACGGCGGCAAGGTCGTGCAGGCCACGCGCCTGTGGGACCCGGACCGCAAGGAAACGCGCCAGATGCGCAGCAAGGAAGACGCGCAGGACTACCGCTACTTCCCGGACCCCGACCTGCCGCCGCTCGTCATCTCGCAGGAATGGATCGACCGCGTGAAGGCCGGCATGCCGGAACTGCCGGCCGCGATGCGCGAGCGCTTCATCCGCGACTACGGCCTGCCCGAGTACGATGCCCTGATCCTGACGTCGTCGCAGGCGATGGCGACGTATTACGAAGCCGTCGTCGCCAAGGCCGGCAAGGCGAACGCGAAGGCCGCCGCGAACTGGATGATGGGCGACGTGTCGTCCGCGCTGAACCGCGCCGACATCGACATCGAGCGCTCGCCCGTCGAGGCGTCGCAACTGGCCCTGCTCTTGAGCCGCATTGCCGACGGCACGATCTCGAACAACGCCGGCAAGAAGGTGTTCAGCCTGATGTGGGAAGCGCAGTCGCAGGACGAGAACCTGGCCGATGCCATCATCGAGCGCGAAGGCCTGAAGCAGATCTCGGACACGGGCGCGCTGGAAGCGATCGTCGACGAGGTGCTGGCGGCCAATGCGAAGTCGGTCGAGCAGTACAAGGCCGGCAAGGAAGCGGCGATCAATGCGCTGATCGGCCAGTGCATGAAGGCGTCGAAGGGCAAGGCGAATCCGGCGCAGGTTACCGAGCTGCTGAAGAAGAAGCTGGCGGCCTGACCCCCGCCCGCCGAAAAAACCGGAGCACGCTCCGGTTTTTTTTCGCCTACCAATTGTCTAAATTCGGGGTCAGACCCCGGTTTCAAGCAAATTCGGGGTCAGAGCACATTTCGGATCAATGTCCGCATGCATAGAAAAGCCCCACGCACCGATACATGGCGCCGATGCGCTCCCGCCGTGCAGAGCAACGGAACGCCAGCATTCAGCGAAAGCTTGCCCCCAAGATCTTGCCAAAAAGCGGGGTCTGACCCCGAATCTTGGCAAAAACGTGCTCTGACCCCGAATTGACCTACCCCGAGTTATCACTCGTACCTGAGCGCCTCGATCGGATCGAGCCGCGCCGCCTGGCTCGCCGGCACGACGCCGAACACGATGCCCACCGAACCGGAAAACAGCACGGCCAGCGTCACCGCCCACCACGGCACGACGGCCGGCGGGAAGTCGGGGATCAGGCCCGCGATCAGGGCGCCCAACGCATAGCCGATCGCGAGCCCCACCAGGCCGCCCAGCAGCGACAAGGTCACGGCCTCGATCAGGAACTGCAGCAGGATGTCGCGGCTGCGCGCCCCGATCGCCTTGCAGATGCCGATCTCGCGCGTGCGCTCCTTCACCGACACGAGCATGATGTTCATGATGCCGATCCCGCCCACCAGCAGCGCGATGCCGACGACGCCGCCCATCACGAGTGTGACGGTGCCGCTCAGCTTGTCGAACGACTTCGCGATCTGGTCGGCCGATTCGATCTCGAAATCGTCCGGCTGGTCGGCCTTCAGGCGATGGGCCTGGCGCATGACCATGCGGATGTGGTTGCGGGTCTCGTCCAGCCGTCCCAGGTCGCCCACGGCCACCGTGATCATCAATTGCGGGCGGGTGTTGTTGCCGATGATGCTCTGCCCCGTCTTGTACGGGATGATCATGTAGTTGTCCCGCGACATGCCGAAGATCTCGCCCTGCTTCTCCATCACGCCGACGATCTTGAACCACTCGTTCGCGTACAGGACGAATTGCCCGACCGGGTTCGCCGGCAGGTGCAGGTCGTCGATCAGCTTCTCGCCGATGACGGCCACGCGGCGCGCGCCCGCGTCGTCGGAATTGCTGATGAATCGCCCCAGGCGCGCGTAACGCCCGTTCACTTCCTGGTAGCTGGCCGTCGTCGCGTACACCTGCGCCGTGGCGGACATGCCCGTGAAGCGCACCTCGGAAGACGCGGGCACGAACAGGGGACTGAGGTGCCGGATGCCCTCGACGCGCACGCGCAACTGCTCCACGTCGTCGAAGCGCAGGTAGTTCATCTTCCCGCGCATCATGTCCTTGAATTCGTTGTGCGGCCGGATCGTCAGGCCGTTGCCGCCGAGGCCTTCGAACTGATCGCTGACGCTCTTCGACAAGCCCTGGATCAGCGAGACCACGGTGATCACGGACGCGACACCGATGATGATGCCGAGCGACGTGAGGAAACTGCGCAAGCGGTGCGCGCGGATCGATGCCAGCGCCGAACGTACGCTTTCGAGGAATACGTTCATGCGGCGCTCCCCGTGTCGGACACGATGCGCCCGTCGCGCAGGCGCACGACGCGCTCGCATTGGTCGGCGATCTCCGGCTCGTGCGTGACGATGACGACCGTCTGCCCGCCCGCGTGCAGTTCGCGGATCAGGTCCAGGATCTCTTCGCTGGTGGTGGAATCGAGGTTGCCCGTCGGTTCGTCCGCGAGCAGGATCGACGGCTTGCCCACGAGCGCGCGCGCGATCGAAACGCGCTGGCGCTGGCCGCCCGACAGCTCGTTCGGCCGGTGGTGCAGCCGCCCGCCGAGGCCCACGCGCTGCAAGGCCTGCTCGGCCAGCGCGAGGCGCTCGCGCAGCGGCACGCCGCGGTAGATCAGCGGCTGCGCCACGTTGTCGAGCGCACTAGCGCGGGGCAGCAGGTGGAAGCTCTGGAAGATGAAGCCGATCTCCTCGTTGCGCACGCGCGCCAGCTCGTCGCCCGACATCGTCGCCACGTCGCGGCCGTTGAGCCGGTAGGCGCCGCTGCTGGGCCGGTCGAGGCAACCGACGATGTTCATCATCGTCGACTTGCCGGACCCGGAGGCGCCGATGAACGCGACGAATTCATTGGCCCGGATGTGCAGGTCGATGCCCTGCAGCGCGTGCACCATCTGGTCGCCCATCTTGTACTGCCGCGTCACGCCTTCCAGCCGGATCACGGATGCACTCCTTCGGCCACTTTCACGTCCGTCTTCTTCGCGACGACGGCGTCGCCATCGTGCAGCTCGCGCAGCAGGCGCGCGGGCCCGACGGCGATCGTCTGGCCCACGGCGACGCCCTTCGTCACTTCCTGGTTGGCGTCGTCAGAGAGGCCCAGCTCCACCGTCGTCTTCCTGACCTTCCCGTCCTGCACGACGAACACGTAGTTGACGTTCTTCGTATGGTCCTTCGCACCGGGAATGTCTTCGTTCAGCACGGCCTGGATCGGCACGGCGGCCGTGGCCGCGCCGCTGCCGGCGACGATCTCCACGCGGCACGTCATGCCGGAACGCAGCGCGAGCTTCGAATCGTCAAGCCGCAATTTGACGACGTAAGCGCGGCCCTGGCTCTGGCCCGGCATGGCGTTCTTCGGCGCCATCGCGACGCTTTCCACGCGGCCCGTCACCGGCTGGTCGGGGAACGCGGCGGGGAACACCTTGGCTTGCTGGCCGACGGCCACGCGCGCGATGTCCGCTTCGTCCACGTTCACCTCGGCCATGATCGAGCCGACGTCGGCGATCGTCATCAGCGACGATCCCGCGATGCCGGTGGCGCTCGCGACGGCCGTTTCGCCGATCTTGATGGGCACCGCGGTCACGGTGCCGTCGATGGGTGCCCGCACCTCCGTCTTGGCCAGGTGCTCGCGCGATTGCGACAGCAGCGCACTCGCCTGCTCCAGCGTTTCGCGGCTGGCACGCAGCTCGACCTTCGCGAGGTCGACCTGGTGCACGGCGTCGTCGTATTTCGAGATGTCGATGTACTTCGCCTTGTACAACTGGCCCGTGCGGTCCAGGTTGCGCTCTTGGTTCGCCAGGTTGATCTGCGCGCGCTCGATCGCGATGGCGGCGTTGCGGCGGTTCGCTTCCTGCTGCGCCACCTCGGCCTGGTACACGGTCGGATCGAGCCGCAGCAGGATCTGGCCGCGCGCGACCTGGTCGCCCTCCTTCACGAGCACGCCGGCCACCTTGCCGATGACTTCCGCCGACAGCTGCACCTCCTGCCGGAACACGAGGTTGCCCGTGGCGAGGATGGCCGGGTGGATCGCCAGCTTCTGCACGGTCGCCAGCTCGGCCTCGCGGCGCGTCTGCTTGCCCGCGAACTTGACCGCCACGGGGACAATGAGGAACGCAGCGACGACGGCCGCACCGATCAGTTTCTTGTTCATGCGCTCAACCGAAGATAACGATTTTCGCGGCCCAGATGCCGTAGACGAGGGCATACGGCAGCACGGCGACCAGCGCGCAGACGCCGGCCGAGCGCCCCGTCCAGGCCTTCAGGCCGATGAAGGCCAGCGCCACGGACCACACGGACGTCAGGTCGAGATTGGTGGCAAGGCTGAACCACGGGCTCGACATCGGCAGGTGAAACAGCAGGTAGTTGAGCGACACCATGTTCATGTCATCCGGCGCCAGGTGGCCGCCCGACGTCATGATCTGCAGCGCGGACAGCGGCACCGTCAGCAGGCGCGGGATGCTGGTCCAGACGGCGAAGCCGAACCACTTGCCGTAGCCGATGCCGGTACCCAGCGCCTTGCCCGCCAACAGGTAGTACACGGCCACGAGCGCACACAGGACGGGCAGGCCCAGCACGGCGCCGGCGCCGGACATCCACATCATCGTCTTCGGCGTCATGAACTGCTCCATCGCGGCCCGTGCTTCCGGTTTCACGACGCCCTGCGACGCCAGCATGTGCTCGCGGAACCAGGCGAAATCGAGCGTCGCGACGTACCAGTAGCTGAGGGCCAGCGTCAGCAGGATGAGGACCAGCAGTGGAATGAAGGGCCGAGGCTTGTCCTTCAGCCGGGCGAAAGTGGGCGAAGGCGCGAGGATGACGTTGCCGATGTCGAAGAGTGGCTGCGTGGCCATATTGTGGACTCCCTGGTCGTTGTTATCGCCGGCAGCACCTGCTGCACGGTTGCCGGTAGTCTAGGGGATTCGGCGCGCTGAAAACTCACCAATTGTCATTACAAAATCTGCCACGCGGCGCGCTCACTCTGGGACGGTGCGCGGCGTTTACACGGCGCTTGCACGACGCACGCATCTTTATACGCGGCGTTTACACGGCGGCCGGCACGCGCACTCGTGGTCCTATCAAATGAGCCCCGGGTGGCTCTTATGTGGTACCAGTGGACCGAATATAGTCTGCCAATATGCATGCGAGACGCAGAGAATTTTTCATGACTTGTCGAATCCTGCCCGCTCGTTCGTCGACAAGGACATCCCGTCTCTACCATCCGACGACCATGAAAAAGCAGATCGCCGCAACGATGCTCGTGTTTGGACTGCACGGTCCCTCGACGGCCGGCGTCGCCGAGGGCATCGAGGCCTATAACGGACACGATTACGCGCTGGCGCTGAGGGAAATCGCGCCGTTCGCCAAGGCCGGCAATGCGGACGCACAGCATGTGCTCGGCCTGATGTACTACATGGGCCGCGGCGTCCCGCGCGATTACGCACAAGCCTTCGCATGGCATTACAAGGCGGCCGTGCAAGGCCTGCCCGCCGCGCAGTACGTGATCGGCGCGATGTATTACACGGGCAACGCGGTTCCCCGCGACCCGGGACGCGCAGTCTCGTGGTTCCGCAAGGCGGCGGAACAAGGCCATCCGGACGCGCAGTACGCCCTCGGCCTCATGTACCGCTACCACGTGGCCGGCCTGCCCGAGGACGCGGTGCTCGCCTACATGCTGTGGAATCTTGCCGCTGCGAATGGCCATCGCGATGCCGTCGCACAACGGTCTGCCCTCGCGCGCAGCATGACGGAAGAGCAGATCACGGAGGCGCAACGTTTGTCGCGCGACTGGCGTCCGGGCAAGCCCTTGCCGGCGCGGTCGCATCCTGTCACGAACTGATCCTATCGGAGGAATCATGCGAACACTGATCGGTTGGGTGCTCTGGCTGCTGGCGAGCGGCAGCATCGCCGCGACGGCTGCGCCACCGCCGGACGGCCAGCACGATTTCGACTGGGAAATCGGCACCTGGACCACCAGCCTGAAGCGCCTGCGCGAACCGCTCAGCGGCAAGACCGAGTGGGTCGAGTACGAGGGGACGTCGGTCGTCAAGCCGGTCATGGACGGACGCGCCAACCTCGTCGAGCTCGACGTGCGCGGCACTGCCGGCCGCATCGCGGGTGTGTCGCTGCGCCTGTACCGGCCCGCGAGCGGCCAGTGGGCCCTGCATTTCGCGAACCTGGCCAACGGCCTGATGACCGACCCGATGTACGGCACCTTCCAGGATGGCCGGGGCAGCTTCTACGGCCAGGACACGGTGGACGGACGCGTCGTCCTCGTGCGGTTCCTGATCATGCCGATGGGTGTGGACCGGTGGCGCTTCGAGCAGGCCTATTCGGTCGACGGCGGGCAGCGCTGGGAGACCAACTGGATCGCCATCGATACGCGCGTGAAGCCGGCCGCCAAGCCGTAAAGGGGCACGCGGGGTCGTCAGCCTGCCGTGACAGTCCGAGAGTTTTTCCACTCTGCAACATGCTATGCTGACTCGCCCAGCTGGAATCGGCCGGAAGCCGCTCTGTGGTAACGATAGCTTTCTGCGTCTGCGCGTAGGCGTCCGCGTCCAGTCGGCATCGCGAAGCTCGTCCTGAGCGCCGCACATTCGCCAGTGGAGAGTATCAATGCACGACGACGACATGGAAGCAATGATGGCTGCGGAGGCTGCCGAGGAAGCGGCGGACTACGAGCGCAAAGCCGAGCCGCCACCGGAAATCGATCGCGACGAGTTCCTGGCCTGGCGGTCCCCACGGGAGGTCAAGACAAGCCCCACCCGCCTGGACAATCCTCTCTGGCATTGGTTAGTGCGCACGCGCCATTCAGCCTACAGTGCTAATGACGTGTTCAACGGGCCCTCACCCTTCGACGCGGGTCCGATGTGGTGCTTCGACCGATTCGGCAAGAGCGAGACGGCGTTGCCCGATGGCCGTGTCGTTCACATCGGAGGCGAACACGAGGACTACTACGACCCGGACTTCTGCATCTACAACGACGTCACGATAATCGACGCCGAAGGGTCCATCGAGATCTGGGGCTACGAGCGCGACGTGTTCCTGCCTACGGACTTCCATAGCGCCACGCTTTCGCGAAAATCGATTTTTATCATCGGCTGTCTGGGGTATCCCGAGCAACGGATGATCGGGCACACACCTGTGTATCAGCTTGCGCTGGACACGATGACGATCACCCCTGCCGAGACTTCAGGCGAAGCGCCGGGATGGCTTCACCGGCACTCGGCCAAGCTTTCAGACGACGGTCGAGCGATCATTGTACGCGGTGGTGAAGTCTGGCTTGGCCACAACCGAACCATGCAGGAAAACATCGATTCGTGGTCGCTCGACGTCGCGAGCGGCCGCTGGACTCGCCTCACAACTCTGGATTGGCAGCGCTGGACGATGGTAAGAGTCGACCGCAAGCGCAACCGCCTGTACGAAGTTCGCCAGGAGCTTTGGCATCGCGATCATGGGTGGCCCGGCCTCGAAAGCTACTGGAAACACGACGACGAACCCGATTTCCAAGCACTTGCCGCGCTCTATCGGCTTGATGAGACGTCGCCTGCGCCAGAAAACGCGTCGGAGCACAACGTCTATCGGGTCAACCTCGACGGCGTCACCGTCAGATTCACTGAAGACAGTTGGTCAGTCAAGGCACTGGTCGAGGGGCGTCTATCCGATGTACGGCTCAAGGAACTTCAAAGCAGGACTTTGGCGACGCTGCAGCGGCTTGATGCGGCTGACTGGGAAATAGAGCCAAATAATGGGAAGTAGACTGTCGCCGAGATCCTATCCCGTGTCAGACCGTGAAATTTGCAGCTCAACAAGATGCTATGCTGAGCCGAACGGCCGGGTTCGGCCAGAAGCGGTCGTTGGTGACCGAAGGGAAGATAATGAACACTAAGATTTGGACATGGTCCGAACTTAAGTCGAAATCGCAGGGATTTTGGCCTGTTGGGCACGATGTCCCCGCAGAGATTCTTAGCGACGGAATTTACGAAACAAAGACTCGCGCTAGCTTCGTTGCAGGTGTGGAGAGGTTTTTCGCACCCTTCAAGAGCACGCAACCCCTAGTATGGAGCGCACTCACCAAATTGCCTCGTTTGGAGATAATCCAGAACAAAAAGTACCCTGCGCTCATTGATATTGCTGCCACAGCCGGAGACCATTTCGTTTTCATCGAGCCGTTCGACTTCAGCGATGATGACGAATATTGGGAAGGGATTTTCAAGTACATGCCAGACTTCTTGCAAAGCTACTACACCAATTTCAACGGAATGCGCGGTTCGCGTAGCATGCCGGCCTCGCCAGGCAACTTGCCCGCCAACAGCCGGAAATGGCAACGGCTATCGAATTATGCCAAGGAAGAAAGCATCAATAACAAGGACCTCAAAAATCTGAAAGAGGACTTTGTAGACCTCGATAATCTGTTCATATTCTTGAAGACCGATTGGGACGATCTTGTTTTTCTCGACTTCAACAGCCCAAGCAAAAATATTTACGCCGTCCCGCAGAAAGACTTCATGGGATATTTCCAGCTCAAGGATGCCGCTGCAGTGCTCGACAGACTCTGTGCGCATGTCATCGCGGGCTCGTCCGAGCCCTGCTATTTGCAGCCTCACCATCCGTCGGTCTCGTTGTAGCGTTTGAGCGTACCTTCCGCCAGGCTTCTCGTCGCGTCCGCTTTGGGTCGGCAGCGGGCACTCAGCAAGGAGGGGCTCGGCCAAGAGCGTAAACCGCCGTCATGAGCGTTTTTATGGTTTCTAACACTCAAAATTCTCAGGTTTTTGCAAATTTTTCCATGCACACCATTGAAAGTCTTGCCAATCTTTTATTGGGCAATAAACGCGTCGCTTTTTCATTTTTCGACGAAAGCAAAGGCGGCGCGCGTAACTTCGTCTCTTGTAGAGAGGCCGATGATTGGGACCGCATAGATAGCCAAGTCGAAGGCAATGCTGAAGTTGATGGCGATGATTTTTACGTAATAGGTCAACCTCGAAGTGGTGAGATCTCTCACGAGACGAATTTGGTTTTTAAAAATAGCTCCGAGGCGGGTAATTTTGTGATTAGCAAATGTATTTCCCTGAAGCTTTAAAAATCGAAGTTGATCCCTGCGTTGAACCGACCGTTGCCGTACACTGAACGGCCGAGACCGGCCAGAAGCAGACCGTAGCATTGCAGATATGCAGCGTCTCCAATCCAACTTAGAAGTGCATTATGGAACTCAAATTAATACCCGATAGATACGATGGAGCCTCTACGCTTCCCTATCTCATGGCGGCTAATGTGCTATCTGATGGAGAAAGTGTATTTATCGATATTCCTTTTGGGGATGACGACGAGCTTACGATATATTTTGCTGGTGACTCTGCGAAAGTTGATGAGTCAGATTTGGAAACTGCAAGAAGCCTGATGCAGGTAATTGGTTATCTCGACAACCGAATACAAGAAGGATGTGCTGCTGAGTGTCGAATGTCTGGACTGCATCCGAGGAACTTCGAAGGTGAGTTGGGTTATATCACGCTTTCCGGCGAATCCGCTTCACTTCACTACTTTGGAAGTCGCGTCAACACCGAATGGGATGAGCTAGTGAAGATGGATGCAGGTACATGGATATATGCAGGGACATCTAAGTCATAGATCTTTGTCCGCTTCGGGGCGGTTGCGGACGTCCGCTAGAGGTCAGCAATCGGCCAAAACCAGCCGTTCGTTTAACCGAATTTTTCCTGGATATGGGCAACCACTCACTGGAATCACTGCAATCGTTAATTAAATTCGATGAAGACGGTCAAGTTGCGACCGGCATCTTGGATCTATTCATTCCAGCGTTCAACGCAACGATCAGAATTCAACTCAGCCTAATTCACAGTAATACGCTCTTGCCGAGATCGGTCATGACGATTAATGACATCGTCAGCTTATCCGATGTCGCGTATCGCCAACTTCTGCGACTCTTATACGACGATGCGCTGCGCACACGAGATGAGGTAGCGTTTGTGGACACTCGCAACTCTCCACAGCCACCGCCCACCGGCTTTATAGGCCGGCTGTTTAGGCGCAAGCGACCTGCGCCAGTGGTTATGATTGCGCTGGACGATCCAAGACATCCGTGCTTTCTCGAAAATGGGATAAATAGCGTCGGACAAAACGTTGAGTGGTTGGGCTTCCGCATTGACGAACATGTCGAAACGCACGCAAGGCTGTGTTTGCTCGACTGCCTGCCTCGTTGGGAAGATGAGCACGGCGTCACTGTCGTCATCCGTGACGGCGCACCTGTGGCGACTGGGCCTTACGACCTGAATATCGAAGAGTTTAATGCTATGTAACGACGAGCCGGAATGTCTGCAGCCGTTCGGTTGCTGCCGGTCGTGACGGTCCGTAACTTTTCCAACTCAGCAACCTGCTATGCTGCCTCGAACGGCCGAGATCGGTTACGCATTCAACCGGTCGACGCAACACACTCATGCTCCGCCTTGCAACAGCGCCAGCGCCTGCTCGCGCGCCGCAGTCCGCAGCGAGGTACGCAGCACCGCATCGTCCGTCGTACGCGCCAGCACCATACCGCCCACGCACAGCGCGACGATCGCCTGCGCGCGCCGCTCGCCGTCGGGCACGCGCGCGAGCGCACCCGCGTACACGTGCACGAGGTTGCGGATCAGCTGCGTGTACGCCTTCTGCGGGGAGAGACCCGCGCGCGCTACGTCGCCCGGCAGCGCATACAGCGGGCAATGCGCCTCGATGTTGTCGAACACCTCGTCGCTCAGGTAGATGTCGACGAGCATGCGCGCCAGCTGGCCCGGCTCGGGCGGCGGGACGTCCTTGAAATCGGGCTTGAACGGATTGCACGTGCTGAAGCTGGCGACGGCCGCCGCGTACAGCTCGTCCTTGCTGTCGAAGTGGTGGTAAAAGCCGCCACGCGTGAGGCCGGCCTCGGACATCACGCGGTCGATCGACACCTGCTCGAAGCCGTGGCGGTTGAACAGCCGGCGCGCCGCATGGACGATGCGTTCGCGGGTCTGGGCCTTGTGTTCGCTACTGTAGGGCATGCGGGTCTCCTTTCGAGATCGGCATTATGCGCGCATCCACATTATGTTCTTGAACATATTTTGTACCTGCGTATGCTGGTCGACATTCACCCAAGGAGACCACCGATGCCTACCCTGACCACCTTCCGTGCCGTTCCCTCGTTCGCCGTCGGCCACGTGCGCGACCTGCGCGTGCGCTGGGCCCTCGAGGAAGCCGGCGAGCCCTACGACGTGCGCCTGATCGGCTTCGAGGAGAAAGAATCGCCCGCCTACCGCCGCGAGCAGCCGTTTGCCCAGGTGCCCGTGCTGCAGGACGGCGACCTGACGCTGTTCGAGACCGGCGCGATCCTGCTGCACCTGGGCGAGCGCTTCCCCGTCCTGCTGCCGCGCGATCCGGACGACCGTGCGCAAGTCACGATGTGGGCGTTCGCCGCGCTCAATTCCGTCGAGCCCTACGTGGCCAACCTCGCCAACCTCGTCGCGTTTTCGATGAACGAACCGTGGGCCGCCGCGCAGCGCCCCGTGCTGGAAGAGATCGCGCTGAAGCGCCTGGGCCAGGTGGACGACTGGCTCGCAGGCCGCGACTACCTGGCCGGCGATTTCAGCGCGGCCGACATTCTCATGACGACCGTCGTGCGCCTGCTCGACGGCATGGGCTATGTCGAGCGCTTCGCGCGCCTGACGGCCTGGCGCGACCGCTGCACGGCGCGCCCCGCGTATCGCAAGGCGCTGGCCGCCCAGGTGGCGCAGTACACGACAGAAACCGAAGCCGCCTGAGTTTTTACGGGTTCGTTGCACGCGGGCCCGATCTGTATACACCGTTTTTACGCCCGCCCCGCTACGCTGGTCTCGTCATCATTCGTCGAAAGGACGTCATATGTTCGAGATTATCGCCGTCGCGGCCGCGGGCCTGTTTGTCATCGTCGCCCTGGTCCTCGTGCGCAGTTGCGTGGTCTACATCCCCAACGACAAGATCGGGATCGTGGAAAAGAAATGGTCGGGCCGCGGCTCCGTGCAGGCAGGGTTCATCGCGCTGCAGGGCGAAGCGGGCTTCCAGCCGGACGTGCTGCGCGGGGGCTTCCACTTCTTCGCGCCGTTCCAGTACCGCGTGCACCGGCAGAACCTCGTCACCATCCAGCAGGGCACCCTCGCCTATGTGTTCGCACGCGACGGCCTGCCGATGGCGCCGAGCCAGAACCTCGGCTGCAACAAGGCCGCGGACGACTTCACCGACGTCGCCGCGTTCCTCGCCAAAGGTGGCCAGAAAGGCCTGCAGCGCAAGATCCTGCGCGAGGGCACGTACGCCATCAACGTCGCGCAATTCGTCGTGCTCGCGGAAGACCGCGTGTATGCGCTGGCGCTGCCGGGCGACGCCAACGTCGACGACAAAGGGGGCGTTGCGGGCATCCTGGCCGCCGTCCACGACGACCTCGTGGCGCGCGGCGGTTTCCGCCCGCTCGTGATCCGCGAAGACAAGCTGGCCGTCGTCACGACGCACGAAGGCCAGTCGCTGCCGGAAGGGACGATCGTCGCGCCCATCGTCGGCGCCGACCCGGCCGACGCGGCGCGCTACCACCACGATTACCAGAACTCGGAGACGTTCATCGACGTGGGCGGCTACAAGGGCCGCCAGCTGCAGGTGCTTGTCGAAGGCACGTACTACCTGAACGCGCGCTTCGCGTCGTGGGAAATCGTGCCGAAGACGGAGGTGCCGGTCGGCTTCGTCGGCGTCGTCGTGTCGTACACGGGCAAGGCCGGCCTGGATCTGACGGGCGACGATTACCGCCACGGTGAACTCGTGGGCCCGGACGAAAAGGGCGTGCAGGCGACGCCCCTCCTGCCCGGCAAATACGCGCTGAACCCGTACGCGAAACGCGTGATCGAAGTGCCGACGACGAACTTCATCCTGAAATGGCAGGCCGGCGCCATCGGCTCGCACGAACTGGACAAGCACCTGTCCGAAGTATCGCTGATCACGAAGGACGCGTTCGAGCCGGACCTGCCGCTGTCCGTCGTCGTCAACATCGACTACAAGATGGCGCCGCTCGTGATCCAGCGCTTCGGCGACATCCGCAAGCTGGTCGAACAGACGCTCGATCCGATGGTGGCCGCGTATTTCAAGAACGTCGGCCAACGCAAGACCTTGATCGAGCTGCTGCAGGAACGGTCGGACATCCAGGAACGCGCGATGGCGGAAATGCGCCGCAACTTCGAGGGCTATAACCTGACGTTGAACGAAGTCCTGATCGGCACGCCGCGCGCGAAACAGGGCGACACGCAGATCGAGACGATCCTGCGCCAGCTGCGCGAGCGCCAGGTCTCGCGCGAGCAACTGGAGACGTACCGCACGAAGGAAGCGGCCGCGCAGCAGGAACGCGTCCTGCGCGAAGCGGAGGCGCGCGCGAAGCAGCAGACGTCGATCACGGAATCGGAACTCGACGTGCGCATCGCGGAAAACCAGGGCAGCGCCGCCGTGCAGAAAGCGATCAAGGCGGCCGAGGAAGCGCGCCAGAACGCGGCCGGCGCGGCCGACGCCAAGCGCCGCCTCGCCGAGGCGGAAGCGTTCCAGCTGGAGGCCGTCGGCCAGGCGCAGGCCAGGGCGACGGAGCTGAACGTGGCCGCGTACGGCGGCCCGGAACTGCAGTTCCAGCAGACCGTGCTGCTGCGCTTCGCCGAAGCCATCGAGCGCGGCCAGGTGGCGCTCGTGCCGTCGATCCAGGTGGGTGGCAAGGAAGGCGGCGGCACCGCCGTCGACGCGTTCCTCGCGATGGCCGTCAAGCAGATGGCAATGCCGGCACCAGCGGTATCGTAGCCCGCTCGCGCCGGCGCGCGAAGTCGGACGCGATGCCGGCGCGGATATGTTCCAGTTTGCGGCCGTCGCGGTACAGCAGGTTGTAGCTTTCGAACGGGACGAGGCGGCCGTCCGGCAGCGCGAAGTGGATGCACGATTTCTTCAGTGCGCGCACGTCCAGCGAATACGCATCCATGAACTGCACGATCAGCACGCGGAACACGTTGTCGTAGCGGAGTGCGGACGGCGCGCTGATCAGGGGCAGGCAGCACATCAGCTCCGACAGGCAGTTGGCCTGCGATTCCGGCGAGTGGTTCGTCGAAAACAGCTTAAATACCTGGTCCTTCACGACCTCGCGCATGCCCGCGTCGCGCTCGAACACGATCGTGTTGCCGCTGCCTTCGACGAGCGTCTGCGGATCGAGCCAGCGCGTCAGCGGCACGGTGCCGTCCGCCGTCTTGATCGCATACGCCATCGCCAGCGTGTCCGGGTTGCAGGGCACGGGCACGACGTCTTCCAGCGTGAACAGGCGGCTCTGTTCCGCGATGCGGCGGCGGATCTCGGACACCGTCAGGCGGTGCAGCCGAGGATCGTAGTCTTCCACGCGGCCCGCGTCCTGGATCGGCTGCAACGTCACGCCGCGCACGCACGGCTGTTGCAGCGCGAAGTCGATGATCTCGCCGATCTCGCCGTCGTTCAGCCCCTTCTTCAACGTGACGACGAGCGTCGTCGACAGGCCCGCCTCGTTCAGGTTGTCGAGCGCCTGGCGGCGGATGCGCGTGAGGTCGGCGCCGCGCAATTCACGGTGGACTTCCGCGCGCAGCGAATCGAATTGCAGGTAGACCTCGATGCCGGGCGCGTAGCCGGCCAGGCGCGCGACGAACGCCTTGTCCTGCGCGAGCACGATGCCGTTCGTGTTGACCATCACGTGCTTGATGGGGCGGGCCTTGGCGGCGTCGAGGATCTCCCAGAACTGCGGGTGCAGCGTGGGCTCGCCGCCGGACAGCTGCATCACGTCGGCCTCGCCTTCGTTGGCGACGATCGCGTCGAGCATGCGGACGACGTCGGCCAGCGGCCGATGGCGTTCGCGGTGCGTGCCGCTCTCCGCATAGCACACGGGGCAGTTCAGGTTGCAGTTGTCCGTGATCTCGACGACCGACAGGCACGAGTGCTGCATGTGGTCCGGACACAGGCCGCAGTCGTACGGGCAGCCGTATTCCATCTTCGTGTTGAACTGCTGCGGCATCTCCGGATGCTTGACGAAGACTTCGCGGCACAGGCGGTAGTACGCGACGTCGTCGCTGACGAGCACACGTTCAACGCCGTGCGCGCCGCACCACTTGTCCATGTAGACCTTGTCGTCCTTGAAGACGATCTTCGCTTCCACCGGGTGCAGGCAGGTCGAGCAGACGGACGTCGTCGTGTCGTAGAACAGGTACGGACGGGATTTGCGGCTCATGGTGATTCCTTGCGCGGCGGTGCGGGGTACTCTCGTTCGGAATCGGCGACCCGGCGGCGCAGGTCGGCGGTGAGGCGCTCGGCGGCGGCGGCATCGGCGGCCGGCAGCGTCGCCCTGACCTTGGCGGTTGCCGCCGCATCGCCGGTCAGCATCAGCAGCGCCAGCGCCCCGATGCGATCGGCCGGCGAGGAAACCGCGGCCTGCGCCCGCCACGACAGCAACTCGATGTTCCCCCTGCCGCAATGAAGAATGTCGCGCGCACGCCAGAGCAGGGATTCGTCGGTGCGGCCGGCGCCGTTCAGCATGTCACCGGCCTCCAACGCGGGCCGGATGTCCGAACGGATCTCGCCGGGCCGCGGATACGTGCACGCCTTCGTGGCGGCGCGCTGCAGCAGTACGATGCCACGCTCGGCGTCCTGCCGGCTGGGCGGCGTCTGCCGGCCGGCGCGCACGTGCGGCATCAACCCGGCGAGGATCTCGCCCAACAGCGCCTGCGCCAGGCCGTCGTCCTGCGCGGCGGCCTGTTCCAGCAACGCCAGCGCGCGCGGCACGTCGTTCTGCGCCGGGTCGTGCGCGGACAGCAGTACGGTTGCCAGCGCGCTGCGTGCCCGCGGATCGCCGGCAGCGGCGGCCGGCTCCAGTCTGGCGATGCTTCGCTGGCGCACGGTCTCGTGGTCGCGCAGGCGTTGCTCGTAGCGCGCCCTGCTTGCCGCGTCGACGGAGACGCAGCCGATACCGCCGATGAGCGCGAGCGCTAGGACGATCGTCCCTGCACGCGCGTGGGAAGAAGACAGGAACGTCATGTCGGACGAAGCCTCCGGTCATGGTTGAAATCGGACAGTTGTCGGCACACGAATGGCAGGTAACACGCCAGCGCCAGCACGCAGACCCACTGGATGCCGGACAGCCCGAACGCGTACGCGTACGGCACCGGTTTGATGCCGTCCACGAGCAGGCGCCAGGCGAGATAGGACGAGAGATACAGCTTGAACGCGAGCCCCGGACTGCGCGCGAGCGCACCGCGCCAGCGCCACAGGAGACAGCCCGCGGCCAGCGCGAACACCATGTCGTAAACCTGCGTGGGATGGCGCGCGATGCCGTCGCCGAAGTCGACGCCCCACGGCATGCTGGTGGGCACGCCATACGTCCCGTCGTGCAGGCCGGCGAGGAAGCAGCCGATGCGGCCGACGACGGTACCGACGACGAGCGGCAGGAGGAACTGGTCGCCCGTCGATCCGCGGATGCCGGCCAGCTTCTTGGCGATCTCCACGCCGAGCAGGCCGCCCAGCAGACCGCCGACGATCGACTGGCCGGACGCGATCAGGTGCCAGTCCGGAACGGCGCCTTGCCACAGGTGCGGCATCTCGATCCAGAACACGAGCTTGTTGCCGATGGCGGCGCCGAGGATGCAGCCGACGACGACGGCGAACGACCCGGGCTGCAGCAGCGCGGGTTGGCGGGCACGCCGGCGCTGCCAGCGGTACAGCTGCACGCCGCCGGCCAGTGCCAGCCATTCGAACACGAGGTGGACCGTCTGCGCCGTCGCGGCGGGAAGGATGGGCCCCTTCATTCGCCGGCGGATGGGCGCTTGCGCCACAGCCTGACAATGACGAATCCGCACACGGAGGCGATGCCGAGCCCGATCAGGCCGAAGACGAGCGCGATCGACGAGAAATTCTCGGGCCCGGGTGAGGACAGGCCGCCCAGCCCGCTGACGGTGCCGGCGATGCCGCACACGCCGAAGCCCACGAGCACCACGCACAGGAAGGCCGTCAAGATACCGCGAGCGATGTTGTTCATGGCAGCTCCAAAAAGGTTGCCGCCATTACATCACATTCCTGCGGCTCAGGCTACGCCGTATTGCTGGCGATACGCGGCCACGGCGTCCTTGTACCGGGCCAGCTCGGGATTGGATTCCAGGTAGCCGAACAAATCGGCCAGGCTGGCGATCGAGATCACGGGAATGCCATAGGTCTGGCTGACTTCCTGCACCGCGGACAGCGGCGACAGCACGCCATCCTTGCCGCCCCGTTCCATGCGGTCGAGCGCGATCAGCACGGCGGCCGGTTCGGCGCCGGCGGCGCGGATCATCGCAACGGATTCGCGCACGGACGTCCCGGCCGAGATCACGTCGTCGATGATGACGACCTTGCCCGCCAGCTTGGCGCCGACGATGGTGCCGCCCTCGCCGTGGTCCTTGGCTTCCTTGCGGTTGTAGGCGAACGACGTATTGCGGCCTTTCGCCGCCAGCGCCACGGCCGTCGCGGAGGCCAGGGTGATGCCCTTGTAGGCGGGGCCGAACAGCATGTCGAATTCGAGGCCGGAATCGAGCAGGGTCTGCGCGTAGAAGTCGGCCAGCTTGCCGAGCGTCGCGCCGTCGTGGAACAGGCCCGCATTGAAGAAGTACGGCGACTGGCGGCCGGCCTTGGTGATGAACTGGCCGAACTTCAAGACTTCGGCTTCGACTGAAAACGCAATGAACTGTTGGCGCAGATTGTCCACGACACGACCCTCGAACTGTGAAAACCGGTATTGTAATCCGCCCTGCGCGCGCCCGCGCAGCCGCACGTCCACCAGCCGCGCGATGCGCCGCAGCCGGCGGTGCGCGCGTTCGGTGGCCCTGGCGTCCAGCGCGGTGCGCAGCGTGCGGCCCACCATCGCGAGGAAGTCGTCCTCGGCGCGTCCGGCGGCCTCCAACGCCGTCACCAGTTCGACGTTGCGGGCATGGGCGCGCGCGATTTCCGTGAGATGGCGCACGTGTTCCGTGGCGTCGCGCGTGAAGCAGCGCGAGTAGCGCAGGCGGCCATCCTCGAAACAGGCATTCGAGCGGATCACGACGTGCCGGATCATGCCGTCCTTGCAGCGCAAGCGGGCCGGCTGGTCGTGCACCGGCTCGCCCGCGGCCAGCCGTGCCAGCATGCCGTCGACGACGGCCGGGTCGGTGTGGAAGCGGGCCACGTGGTGCCCGACGTATTCTTCCCACCGGTAGCCGAGCATTTGCAGCTCGGCCTTGTTGGCCCACAGGATCGTGCCGTCGGCGCCCATCTGGTGCACGCCGATGGCCGCGTTCTCGACGATGTCGGCGAACTCGCGCTCGCGCCTGAGCAAATCCTTTTCCGCCTGGCGGCGCCGCGCCGCCTCGGCCTGCAGCGCGTGCACTTTCTGTTCCAGCCGGACGAGGCCGATGTCGACGGGCTCCCCGGACGGCAGCGGCGCGGCGGCGTCCGCGCACGCGTGATCGTGCTCGGCGCACACCTGGCGGAACACGTGCGCCGCATTGGCCGACGGGAACAAGGCCCACGGGTAGGCACAGAACAGCGAGAAATCGAGCTTCTTCGCCAGTTCGTTCCACAGCCGCTCGAGGTGCAGCGCCGCGTCGTAGCGGCCGCGCGCGCACAGCAGCGCCACCATTTCGCCGAACGCATGCACGGGTGCGCCGCCGGCGCACGCTTCCGCGACGACGCGGCCAACGGCGTACTCGAAGCGCGCCCGGTCGGGCCAGCCGTCGACCATGAAGCGCGCCAGCATCGCTTCCGCATCGAGCCACGTGACGTCCCACGACGGCGGCACGGCCCGCCCTTCCGCGCGCGCCAGCTCGTCCAGGCGCCGGCGCAGCGCATCGAGGTGCGCACCGGTGGCGATCACGATGCCCCGCCCCCGCGCCCGCAATGCGCGCTCGACGAAGGAGGCGACCTCGTCGAGCAACGTTTCGCTGTCATCATAAAAACGGACGAAATGCCCCATCTTGCCGTGCTTACCGGATAACAAGTCGTCAATCTTGATCAGCACGTCGATCCCTGGTGGATGAAAGGAGGCGCGCCGGAACGTTATCTGGCAAAACGTTGACGGCTCGCATGGTAATAAATGAAACATGTCATTTTAACCATCCGCCTGGCAACATCGAGGGAGGTCGAGGTGGTTTTGATGTGGATCAAATAGACCACATTGTGGCGATCGCGAACCGGTCGGCCGACCTGTCCTCGGGCACGCCGCCGCTCAGCCGACGTCGGCCACCAGCCGCACCACGAGATCGGGATTGACGGGCTTGACGAGGTGCCGGTCGAATCCGGCCTCGGCACTGCGCTCGCGGTCCGCGTCCAGGCCATAGCCGGTCAAGGCGACGAGCCGGCAGGGGTGGCCGTCCAGCAGCACGCGCAGGCGGCGCGCCATCTCGTAGCCGTCGAGGACGGGAAGGCCGATGTCGAGCACGGCCATATCGGGCAGGAAGGCCGGCACGGCGGCCAGCGCGGCCACCGGCTCGTGGAACACACGTACCTCATGGCCGTGCGCGGCCAGCAGGCGCGCCAGCGTGTCGGCGCCATCGACGTTGTCGTCCACGAGCAGTACGCGCCGTCGTTCCGCGGCGGGCGCGCGCTGCGCCGGGGCCACGTTCGGCGCCAGGCACGCGGCCGGGGCGCGCCGCGGCAGCAGCACGACGAATTCGCTGCCCGCGCCGGGGCCGTCGCTGTGCGCTTCCACGCGGCCGCCATGCAGCTCGACGATGTTCTTCACGAGGGCCAGCCCGATGCCCAGGCCGCCCTCGGCGCGGTCGATGTTGCGCTGCCCCTGGAAGAACAGGTCGAACACGTGAGCGCGCAGTTCCGGCGTCATGCCGATGCCGGTGTCCGTGACGCTCAGGCGCACCGACGCATCATCCTCGCCGCGGGCGCGCAGCCGGACCCGGCCGCCGGGCGGCGTATAGCGCGCCGCGTTGGTGAGCAGGTTCGACACGACCTGGGCCAGGCGCATCGGATCGCCCTCCCACACCAGTCCCGGCTCGATCTCGACGTCGAGGTGGTGGCGGTGCTGCGCCAGCAACGGCCGGGCCATCTCGACGGCCTTGCCCAAAGGCTGGGCGAGCTCGATGCGTTCGCACTTCAACTCCACCTTCCCGCGCGTGACGCGCGACACGTCCAGCAGGTCGTCGACCAGCCGCACCAGGTGCTGGACCTGGCGTTCGATGATGCCGCGTTCGCGCTCGGCCCCGGTCTCGCCACGCAAGCGGATCAGCTCCAGCGCGCTGACGATCGGCGACAGCGGGTTGCGCAGCTCGTGGCCGAGCATGGCCAGGAATTCGTCCTTCGTCCGGTTGGCGGCCGTCAGTTCGGCCAGCAGCTCGGCGCGTTCGGCATGCGCGCGCTCGATTTCCTGACGCGTGCGCACCTGCTCGGTGACGTCGACGGCAACGACGATCATGCCGCGCTCCTCGCCCTCCTCGACCGCCAGGGGTTCGACGCTGAACTTGAGGAAGCGTTCGTGTTCGCCGCCGGCCGCATCGCGCCACACGACGCGCAGCTCTTCCGCGCGGGCCGCGCGGCCGGTGGCGTGGACCTGTGCCAGCAGATGGTGGATCTCGCCACCGCGCCATTCCGGAAAGGCCTGCAGCAGCGGCTGTCCCTCGATGCCGTCGCGGCCGACCAGTTCGCGATAGCAGCGGTTGGCCAGGCGGAAGATGAAGTCGGGCCCCATCAGCAACGTCGCCGCCACCGGCGCACCGAGGAGCATGCGGTCGCGCTGCCTGAGCGCCAGGTCGCGTTCGCGCCGTTCGGTCGCATCGCGCGTGAAGCAGCGGGTGTAGCGCAACTGGCCCTCCTCGAAACTGCCATTCGAGTGGATCAGCACGTGCCGGATCGAGCCGTCCTTGCAGCGCAGCCGCGCCGGATAGTCGTACAGGGTGTCGCCGCGGGACAGCCGGGCGACGATGTCGTCGATGACGGGGCGGTCGACATGGAACTCGGCGATGTTGTGGCCGACGTACTCCTCCCAGCCGTAGCCCAGCATCTGCAGCTCCGCGCGGTTCGCCCACAGGATCGTGCCGTCGGCGCCGACGCGGTGCAGCCCTTCGACCGCGTTCTCGACGAAGTCCGCCAGTTCGCGCTCGCTGCGGCGCAGCGCCTTGTCGCTGTCCCGGTACCGGGCTACCTCGGTGCGCAGCGCCCGCACTTCCTGCGCGAGCCGGGCCCGGTCGATGTCGACGTCGCCCGCGGCCGGCAGATCCAGCGCCGTGTCGGCGCAGGCATGATCGTGCTCGGCACACACCCGGCGGAAGGCGTGGGCCAGGTCGGGCGTCGGGAACGCATTCCACGGATAGGCACAGAACAGCGAGAACGACTGCCGCTGCGCCAGGTCGTTCCACAGCGCCTCCAATCGCAGCGCCGCATCGTGGGCGCCCCGGGCGCACAGCAACGCCACCATTTCGCCGAATGCATGCACCGTGGCGCCGCCGGCGCAGGCCGCAGCCACGGCGGTACCGACCGTGGCCTCGAACCGTGCCGGGTCCGGCCAGCCGTCGACCATGAACCGCGCCAGCATGGCATCGGCATCCATCCAGGCGACGCGCACGGCGGCCGTGCCAAGGCGGCGGCGCAGCACGTCGACGTGGTCCGGCGTGGCGATCACGATACCTTTGCCGCCGGTGCCCACGGCCTGGATGAGGAAGGCCGCGACTTCGTCCATCACGATGTCGCCGTCGTCGTAAAACCTTACGAAATGTCCGCTCTTGCCGTATTTTCCCGACAGCAGATCCTCGGATCTGATCAGCACACCAACTCCTTGCGCAGGTAGATGCGCCCGCACATCGGGCACAACGCAGCAGCTTAACATGTTGTGCGTTTCAGTTAACATTTCGACGTGTTCAAGCGAATCGCACTGTTAGCCGTAACATCAAGTACGGTTGTGTTGATGCAAGTCAAAACGCGCTACACTGTTGCCCTCATTTCGGCTCATTCCCTCGTTTCGATCATGCCAAGAATCATTTCCGCCAACCTGAACGGCATCCGCTCCGCCCACAAGAAGGGTTTCTTCAACTGGATGGCCAACCAGGACGCCGATTTCATCTGCGTCCAGGAGCTGAAGGCCCAGCAGGCCGACATGACCGAGGAATTCCTCGCGCCGCACGGCTACCACGGCCATTTCCACTATGCCGAGAAAAAGGGCTACTCGGGCACGGGCGTCTACAGCCGCACCAAGCCGGACACCGTCAAGACGGGCTTCGGCTGCACCGAATTCGACAACGAAGGCCGCTACACGCGCGCCGACGTGGGCGACCTGACCGTCATTTCCGTGTACTGCCCGTCCGGCTCGTCGTCACCGGAGCGCCAGGAAGCCAAGTTCCGCTTCATGGAAGTGTTCCTGCCGCACTTGCAGGAATTGCGGGCCGAGGGCCGCGAGATCGTCATCTGCGGCGACTGGAACATCGCGCACAAGGAAATCGACCTCAAGAACTGGAAGGGCAACCAGAAGAATTCGGGCTTCCTGCCGGAGGAACGCGCGTGGATGACGCGCATCTTCGACGAGCTGGGTCTCGTCGACGTCCACCGCGGCATCGACCAGCGCCCGGAACAATACACGTGGTGGAGCAACCGCGGCCAGGCCTGGGCAAAGAACGTGGGGTGGCGCATCGACTACCACGTCGCCACGCCGGGCATCGCCGCCCGCGCCCATGCTGTCTCGATCTACAAGGACGAGCGCTTCTCCGATCACGCCCCGCTGATCATCGACTACGCGCTGTAACGCAGCTGCCTCAGCGCGCGGGCCAGTCGAGCTCGCGCGCGCTTTCGAAACTGCGCGCTTCGCCCGTGAGCGGGTCGTCGAAGTGGATCGACCGCGCCAGCAATTGCAGCGGCGCGGAAAAATCGTCGCCCTTGCACGGCAGCGCGACGGGATAGAACGCATCGTTCAGGATCGGCACACCGAGCGACGCCATGTGCAGGCGCAGCTGGTGCTTGCGCCCCGTGTGCGGGTGCAGCCGATAGCGCGCCACGTCGCCGCGCGTTTCCAGCAGCTCGACGAACGTCTCCGAATTCGGCTCGCCCTCCTCTTCCCGCATCACGAAGAATTTGTCGCCGTCGACCATGCGGCTCTTGTACGTGAACGGGAAATCGCGCCCGTGCAGCACGGGTGCCAGCGCCTCGTACACCTTGCGGATGCTGCGCTTCTGGAACATCGATTGATACGTGCCGCGCGTGGCCAGGTTGTGCGAGAAGATGACGACGCCGGCCGTCTCGCGGTCGAGGCGGTGGATCGGCGTCAGGTGCGGCAGGTCGAACTGCTGTTTCAGCCGCACGAGCAAGGTCTCGCGCAGGAAGCGTCCCGTCGGGATCATCGGCAGGAAGTGCGGCTTGTCGACGACGAGCAGGTGCTCGTCCTGGAAGATGACGCTCTCCGCGAACGGAATCGGCGTCTCGTGTTCCAGCTCGCGGTAGTACCAGATGCGCATGCCCTGGCGCACATGGCTGTCGGCCGACAGTGGCGTGCCCACGGCGTCGACGACGTCGCCGCGCGCGAGGCGCTCGGCCCACGACGGTCCGGCGACGTCGGCAAAGCGTTCCTCGAGAAAGGCCAGCATGCCGCCGGTGCGGGTCTCGGTGATCCACAGATAGCTGGGCGCCACGCCATCCTTCACCGGCAGCGGCACGACGGCGTTGGCCGCAGCCTGGTGGCCCTTCCTGACGAAACGAACCATCGGCTTATTTTCAGTCCTGTTCAGCGCTGCGCGACGTTGCTGCGGTAAGGCGGCAGCCGGTCGACGGACGTGCCCTTGCTGCGCGCGTACAGCGGCAGCAGCACGTTCATGTGGCTCTCGATCTGCTCGATGCGTTCGCCGCCGCCCGGGTGCGTGGACAGCAGCTCGATCGGCGCGCCGCTCTGGTTCAACACGGCCATCTTGTTCCACAGTGCGACGCCGGCGCGGGGGTCGTAGCCGGAGCGGGCGGCGATGTCCAGGCCCACGAGGTCGGCCTCGCGTTCCTCGTCGCGCGAGAATTTCAGCACGAGGAGCTGGCCGGCCGCGTTCGTGGCGCCGCGCACGTCCACGCCGAGCCACGCGGACAGCGCCGCGCCGCCCAGCTGACTGGCGAGGCCCGTGGCCGTCGCCTTGCTCTGGCGGTCGCGCCCGTGCTCGCGCAGCGCGTGCGCGATCTCGTGGCCCATGACGGCCGCGATCTCGTCGTCCGTGAGGCGCAGCTTGTCGATGATGCCGGTATAGAACGCGACGCGGCCACCCGGCATGCAGAACGCATTCACCTCGTCGGACCTGAGCAGGTTGACCTGCCACTTCCACTGCTGCGCATCCGGGTTCCAGCGCACGGTGTTCGGGATGATGCGCTTGGCGATGGCGCGCAGGCGCTGCACCTGCGGATCGGATTCCGGCACGAGGGCGCCTGCCTGCCGCGCCTTGCTCATCAGCGCCAGGTATTGCTGGGCCGATTGCTCGTTGACGGCCTGCTCGGGTGCGGCGATGTCGCGCCATACGCTGCCGATCCGGTTGCGGTTGAGCGGCTTGACGGCGATGCCGTCCTGCACGACCTGGTCCTGGTTCGGACGGTCGTCCTGGGCGCGCGCGGCGTACGTCTGGGCACAGACGGATGCGCACAGCGCCAGCACGGCGGCCGCCCGGCGGGTACGCGCCCGGGTCTTGAAGATTGGGTTCATGGTTTTCTCCTGCAGAGTTCTGACGACATCATGCCCGCAGCGGACGCGTACGTACAACACGTTACGCGAGCGTATGATGACGCGCGCGGCCCGTGCGTGCAAGCGCGGGCCGCCGGACGGTCAAGCCTGGCCGACGAGATCGCGCTTGCGCAGGCGGAATACGGCGAGGCTGCCGCGCAGGTTCGGCAGGAACGACACGGGCTTGCCTTCGGCCAGCGCCACGTATTCCAGCACTTCCAGCCCGCATTTCTCGGCCAGCTCCTTGAAGTCGTAGATCGTCGCGTAGCGCAGGTTCGGCGTGTCGAACCATTGGTACGGCAACGAGCGCGACACGGGCATGCGGCCCTTCAGCAGCGCGACGCGGTGCGGCCAGTACGCGAAGTTCGGGAACGACACGATCGCCTCCTTGCCCACGCGGACGATGTCGCGCAGGCGCGCCTCCACGTGCTGCATCATCTGCAGCGACGACAGGCACAGGACCATGTCGAACGCGTCGTCCGCGAACAGGTCGAGGCCCTGCTCCATGTCGTGCTGGATGACGCTGATGCCGCGCTGCGTGCTTTCCAGGACCTTGTCGTCGGCGATCTCCACGCCGTAGCCCGTGCAGTGCTTGGCCTTTTCCAGGTAGCGCAGCATGGCGCCGTCGCCGCAGCCGACGTCCAGCACGTGCGCGCGCTCGGTCACCCAGTGCGCGATGAATGCCAGGTCGGGACGGAGGGTGCTCAGGTCTTCGAATTTCATGCGGCCTCCTTCTGCTCGCCCGCGATGCGCTCGAAGTAGGCACGCACGATGTTCATGTAGCGCGCGTCCTCGAGCAGGAAGGCATCGTGGCCGTGCGGCGCGTCGATCTCGGCATACGTGACCTTGCGGCGGTTGGCCAGCAGCGCCTCGACGATCTCGCGGCTGCGCTCCGGCGAGAAGCGCCAGTCGGTCGAGAACGACGCGACGAGGTATTGGGCGCGCGTGTTTTCCAGCGCCTTGGCGAGATTGCCGCCGTGCTCGCGCGCGGGGTCGAAATAGTCGAGCGCCTTGGTGATCAGGAGGTAGGTGTTGGCGTCGAAGTATTCGGAGAACTTGTCGCCCTGGTAGCGCAGGTAAGACTCGATCTCGAAGTCGATGCCGAAGTCGAATTTGTACTCGTTGTTCTCGGCCGCGTTGCGCAGCTTGCGTCCGAATTTCTCGGCCATGTCGTCGTTCGACAGGTACGTGATGTGGCCGACCATGCGTGCCACCTTCAGGCCGTTCTTCGGCACGACGCCGTGTTCGTAGAAGTCGCCGCCGCGGTAGTCCGGATCGGTGAGGATCGCCTGGCGCGCCACGTCGTTGAACGCGATGTTCTGCGCCGAGAGCTTGGGCGTCGACGCGATCACGATGCAGTGGCGCAGGCGCTCGGGGAACATGATGCTCCATGCGAGGGCCTGCATGCCGCCCAGCGAGCCGCCCATCACGGCCGCGAAGCGCTCGATGCCGAGGCGGTCCGCGAGCAGCGCCTGCGCCGCGACCCAGTCCTCCACCGTCACGACGGGGAACGCGGCGCCGTACGGCTTGCCGGTGGCCGGGTTCGTGTGCATGGGGCCCGTGGAACCGAAGCAGGAGCCGAGGTTGTTGACGCCGATGACGAAGAAGCGGTCCGTGTCGACGGGCTTGCCCGGGCCGACCATATTGTCCCACCAGCCCGCGCTCTTCGGCTGGTCGGCGTAATGGCCCGCCACGTGGTGCGACGCGTTCAGCGCGTGGCAGATCAGCACCGCGTTCGACTTGTCGGCGTTCAGCGTGCCGTACGTTTCATACATCAGCGTGTAGTCGGCGAGGGCCGCGCCGCTGCGCAGGCGTAAAGGTTCGGCGAACTGCATCGCCTGGGGGGAGACTATTCCGATCGATCCCATGAAGACTCGTTAAATTGTTTGTGGCGTGCGATGACTAGACGGACTGCAGCTGCTCCACGGCTTCGGCGATGGCCGCCGGTTCCATCGCGCGCAGGATGCGCCGCGTGCGCGGCACGAGCCGCGTCAGGTCGCTGGCCAGGATTTCCTGCTTGACGGCCAGCAGCTGGGCCGGATGCATCGAGAACTCGCGCAGGCCCATGCCCAGCAACAGGCGCGTGAGCTTGACGTCGCCCGCCATCTCGCCGCACACGGCCACGTCGATGCCGGCCTTGTGCCCGGCCTCGATCGTCATCGCGATCAGGCTCAGTACCGCCGGGTGCAGCGGATTGTACAGGTGCGCCACCTCGTAGTCGACGCGGTCGATCGCCAAGGTGTACTGGATCAGGTCGTTGGTGCCGATCGAGAGAAAGTCGAGGCGCTTGACGAACATCGGCAGCGCCAGCGCGGCGGCCGGGATTTCGATCATGGCGCCGACTTCCACCGCCTCGTCGAACTTGACGTTCTGCTCGCGCAGCTGGGCCTTGGCCTGGGCGATTATGTTCAAGGTCTGGTCGATCTCGAACGCGTGCGCCAGCATCGGGATCAGGATGCGCACCTTGCCGAACGCGGACGCGCGCAGGATCGCGCGCAGCTGCGTGAGGAACATCTGCGGCTCCGCGAGGCAGTAGCGGATCGCGCGCAGGCCCAGCGCCGGATTCAGCGCCGTGTGCTCGGTCTGGTCGAGCGGCTTGTCGGCGCCCACGTCGAGCGTGCGGATCGTGACGGGCCGTCCCTTCATCGCCAGCACGGCCTTGCGGTACTGCTCGAACTGCTCGTCCTCGTCCGGCACGCGCAGGCCTTGCGCGCCGCGTCCCATGAACAGGAATTCGGAGCGGAACAGGCCCACGCCGACGGCGCCCGCGTCCAGCGCGGGGCCGCAATCGTCGGGCAGCTCGATGTTCGCGAGCAGCGTGATCGGCGTACCGTCCTTCGTGACGGCCGGCGTCTTCTTCAGCTTGAGCAGGCGTTTCCTGGCCTTCAGCAGTGAGGCCTGGCGCGCGCGGTACTGCTCCATCACGAGCGCGCTCGGATTGCAGATGACGACGCCGGCGTCGCCGTCGACGATCACCCAGTCGTCCTGCTCGATCAGGCGCGACGCCTGGCTCATGCCGACGGCGGCCGGGATGTCCAGGCTGCGCGCGACGATCGCCGTGTGCGAGTTCTGGCCGCCGACGTCCGTGACGAAGCCGACGAACGAGCGGTCGCGGAACGCGAGCATGTCGGCCGGCGAGATGTCGTGGGCGACGACGATCATCTGCGGCTGGAAGTAATCTTCGTCGGGTACCGGCGGGGCCGACAGCGCCGTCCCCATCAGCACCTTGAGCACGCGCTCGGCCACCTGCTGGATGTCCTGCTTGCGCTCGCGCAGGTACTCGTCCTCGATCTCGTCGAACTGCGCGGACAACTCGTCGATCTGCGTGACGAGCGCCCATTCCGCGTTGTAGTGGCGGCTGCGGATGATGTCGAGCGGCGCTTCCGAGATCATCGGATCGGACAGGATCAGCACGTGCACGTCGATGAACGCGCCCAGCTCCGTCGGGGCTTCCTTCGGCAGCTCGGTCCACAGTTCCTGCAGGTTGCGGTGCACTTCGGCGATCGCGTCCTGCAGGCGCTTCACCTCCGCCTCGACCTGCTCTTCCGGCACGAGGTAGTGCTTGACGTCGAGCGCGGCCGGCGTGAGCAGGTGCGCACGGCCGATCGAGATCCCGCGCGAGACGGGGATGCCGTGCAGTGTGAACGATGCCATGGAGGGTCCCGGGTGACGTCCGCCTCGTGGATCGGGCATTACTCGCCTTCGCCGAACTTGTCGTTGATCAGCGCGGTGAGCGCCGCCATGCATTCCTGTTCGTCGGGACCGTCCGCCTCGAGCGTCACCTTGGCGCCCTTGCCGGCCGCGAGCATCATGACGCCCATGATCGACTTGGCGTTGATGCGGCGCGCGTTGCGGGTGAGCCAGACGTCGCTCTGGAACTTGGCGGCCAGCTGGGTGAATTTGGCGGAAGCGCGGGCGTGCAGGCCCAGCTTGTTGACGATCTCGAGTTCCTGTTGAATCATGTTGTAGTTGTCGTTTCTCTCGTTGTCGGTCCGCTCAGGTGCCAAGCCGGATCCTGTTGTCTACCCTGACCGCGCCATTCTGGGCGCCGGCCAATGCCATCTCGACCACCACGTCCAGCGTGTCGCGCCGGTACGTGATCGCCCGCAGCAGCATCGGCAGGCTGATGCCTGCGATGATTTCCACGCGTCCCGCCTCCGCCAGCGAATTGCAGCAGTTCGACGGCGTGCCGCCCTTGATGTCGGTGATGACCAGCACGCCGTCGCCTTCGTCCAGGCGCTGGATCGCGCTCTTGGCCAGGGCGTTGATCTCGTTCGTGTCCTGGTCCGCCGTCACGTCGATCGCCTCGAAGCGCTCCGTCGGGCCGCGGAACACGTGCGCGACCGCGGCGATGAATGCCTGGCCCAGCGGAGCGTGGGTCATCAGCAGAATGCCTACCATGTGTCAGTTTCCTGTTACCCGGGCCTCGACGGCGTCGATGAACATCGCCGCGACGTCGAAACCGGTCTGGTCGGTGATCTCCTGGAAGCAGGTGGGACTGGTGACGTTCACCTCGGTCAGGAAATCGCCGATCACATCCAATCCTACCAGCAACAGACCACGTGCGGCCAGCACCGGGCCGAGACTTTCCGCGATCTCGCGGTCGCGCTCGGACAGCGGCTGCGCGACACCGGTGCCGCCGGCGGCCAGGTTGCCGCGCACTTCGCCCGCCTGCGGGATGCGCGCCAGCGCGAACGGGACCGGCTTGCCGTCGATGACGAGCACGCGCTTGTCGCCCTTGACGATGGCGGGGATGTATTTCTGCGCCATGATCGTGCGCGCACCGTTTTCCGTCAGCGTCTCGATGATGGAGCCCAGGTTCAGGCCGTCGTCGCGGACGCGGAAGATGCCGGCGCCGCCCATGCCGTCCAGCGGCTTGAAGATCACGTCGCCGTGCTCGGCGTGGAAGGCGCGCAGCCGGGTGCCGGACGACGAGACGAGCGTGGGCGACGTGAACTGGCTGAACTGGGCGATCGACAGCTTTTCGTTGTGGTCGCGGATCGCCGACGGTTTGTTGAAGACGCGCGCGCCCTGGCGTTCGGCCATCTCCAGCAGATAGGTGCCGTACACGTATTCCATGTCGAACGGCGGGTCCTTGCGCTGGATGACGGCGTCGAAGTCGGACAGCGGCACGGTAGCGGTGTCGCCTTCGCGGTACCAGTCGTCGGCGTCGCCCGTCAGCGTGATCTCCGTGGCCTCGGCCGTGACGACGCCCTCTTCCAGCACCATGTGGCGCTGTTCGAAGGCATACAGCCGGTGGCCGCGCCGCGCCGCCTCGCGCATCATCGCGAACGTCGAGTCCTTGTAGATTTTGAAGCCGGACAGCGGATCGGCGAGAAAAGCGATTTTCATGATGGTCCCAGGGAAGGCAATGCCACGATTTTAGCCGGAAACGCGGATGTTCGCGGAAAGGCGGCCGCGGCCGGGGGACGGGTCACCGGGGCAGCTTCCTCTTGGCAAAATGTCATCCATTCCTCCGACATTTGCGTCCCCTCAAACGTGCTCCCTGCCCGATCGGGAAGATGGCATCGCAGGAGGCGGACATGAACGACGGAGCGGAACAGGAGCGGATCAACCGGATCTACCGCGCATGGCATGGCGGCGCCGCGCTGGCGAAGTATGCGTGGTACCGGCCCGACGTCGTCCGGCAGACGGCGGCGCGGTCGCGCGTGCTGGCGGCGCTGCTGCCGCTGACGGTCGGGCGCGACCTGTCCTCCGTGCGCGCGCTCGACGTCGGCTGCGGCAACGGCGGCTTCCTGCGCCAGCTGATCGACTGGGGCGCCCTGCCCGCGAACCTCGCCGGCACGGAACTCCAGCAGGACCGGCTCGACCAGGCCCGCGCCCGCACGGCGCCCGGCGTGCACTGGCACCTGGGCCACCTCGACGCCTTTCCGGACGCGAGCCTCGACCTTGTGTGCGCGCACACCGTGTTTTCCTCGATCCTCGACGACGACATGCGACGCGGCCTGGCCGCCGACATGTGGCGCGTGCTGCGGCCCGGCGGCTGGACGATGATCTTCGATTTCCGCTACAGCAATCCGCGCAACGTCCACGTGCGCAAGGTGACGGACGTCGAGCTGCTGCGCTTCTGGCCCGCGGCCAGCCGTCACTACCGCACCCTCGTGCTGCTGCCGCCGCTGGGCCGGGTGCTGGCCGCGCTGCCGTGGCTGATCCCGGAAACGCTGGCGACGGTGCTGCCGCCGCTGCGCTCGCATTTCATCTACATGGCGAAAAAGCCGGAGACGGACCGGGAAGTCGACAATTAATAGATCTCCGGATCCGGATCCGTCCGCTCCAATTCCAGCGACGCCGCCAGCAACGCGAGCCGCGCCACGACGCCGTACACATAAAAGCGGTTCGGCGCGGCCGTCCCCGGCTTGGCCTTCAGGTCGGGCACGGCATGCTGCTGCGCGAACGCGAGCGGCACGTATTGCGAGCCCGGCGCGTTCAGGTTCTGGTCGACGCCCCGCTCCGCATGCACACGGTAGAAGCCGCCGACGACGTAGCGGTCGATCATGTACACGACCGGCTCCGCCACCGCGTCGTTGATCGACTCGAACGTGGGCACGCCTTCCTGGATCATCACGTCCGTGACGGTGACGCCATCCTTGATGACGGACATCTTGTTGCGCTGCTTGCGGTTCAGGTCCTTGACCTCGCTCGCATCCTTGACGGTCATGATGCCCATGCCGTACGTGCCCGCATCCGGCTTGACGATGACGAAGGGTTTTTGGTCCTTCATCCCGTATTCCTTGTACTTCTTCTTGATCTTCGACAGCAGCGCCGACACGTTATCGGCCAGGCACTCCATGCCGACGTCTTCCTGGAAATTGACCTCGCCGCATTTGCTGTGCAGCGGGTTCACGAGCCACGGGTCGATGTCGATCAGCTTGCCGAACTTCTTGGCGACTTCGTCGAAGGCCTTGAAGTGATTGCTCTTGCGGCGCACGGCCCAGCCGGCGTGCAGCGGCGGCAGCAGCGACTGTTCGTGCACGTTTTCCAGGATGCTGGGGATGCCCGCGGACAGGTCGTTGTTCAGCAGGATCGTGCACGGGTCGAAGTCGGCCAGGCCCACGCGGCGGCCGTTCGGCGAGCGCACCAGGGGTTCCACGACGAGCATGTTCCCGTCCGGGAGGGCGAGCGGCGTCGGCTCCGTCACCTCGGGCGACAGCGAGCCCAGGCGCACGTGCAGGCCCGTCTGGCGGAAGATCTGCATCAGCCGCTGCACGTTCTGCAGATAATACGGATTGCGCGTATGGCTTTCCGGGATCAGGAGGAGGTTACGCGCGTCCGGGCAGTATTTGTCGATTGCGGCCATGGCGGCCTGCACCGTCAGCGGCAGCATTTCCGTCGACAGGTTGTTGAAGCCGCCCGGGAACAGGTTCGTGTCCACCGGTGCCAGCTTGTAGCCCGCATTGCGCAGGTCCACGGAGCAGTAGAACGGCGGCGTATGCTCCTGCCACTCGAGGCGGAACCAGCGTTCGATCGCGGGCGTGGCTTCGAGGATCTTCTTTTCCAGGTCCAGCAGGGGACCGGTCACGGCAGTGGCAAGGTGGGGAACCATAAAAATGACGTCCTTCGGGCTTCTTGGCGATATGGTAAGCCGAGATTGGGGTGAACCGTCATTTTTTAAAGACCTATATTCGTTTAGGCAATAAAAAAGCGCCCGGTGGGCGCTTTTTTGAACCGAATTAACGGATTGACAATCAGGAGTGGTAAGCCTGCTCGCCGTGGCTCGTGATGTCCAGGCCTTCGCGCTCTTCCTCTTCCGGGACGCGCAGGCCCACGATGACGTCGACGATCTTGTACGCGACGAACGACACGACGGCCGACCACACGATGGTGGTGCCGACGGCTTCCGCCTGCACCAGCACCTGGTGGCCGATCGAGTACGGATCGGCGGACATCTTGTTGGTGACGTAGTCGAAGATGCCCTGGCCACCCAGCTGCGGTGCCGCGAACACGCCGGTCAGCAGCGCGCCCAGGATACCGCCCACGCCGTGCACGCCGAACACGTCCAGCGAGTCGTCGGCGCCGATCATGCGCTTCAGGCCGTTCACGCCCCACAGGCAGACGATGCCGGCGACGAGACCGATGATCAGTGCGCCCATCGGACCGACGTAGCCGCAGGCCGGGGTGATGGCGACGAGGCCGGCGACGGCACCCGAGGCACCGCCCAGCATCGACGGCTTGCCCTTGGTGATCCACTCGCCGAAGACCCACGACAAGGTGGCGGCCGCGGTGGCCAGCAGGGTGTTGACGAAGGCCAGTGCAGCCACGTCGCCCGCTTCCAGTGCCGAACCGGCGTTGAAGCCGAACCAGCCCACCCACAGCAGCGACGCGCCGATCATGGTCATCGTCAGCGAGTGCGGGGCCATCGATTCACGGCCGTAGCCGACGCGCTTGCCGATCAGGACCGCACCGACGAGGCCGGCGATGGCGGCGTTGATGTGCACCACGGTGCCGCCCGCGAAGTCGAGGGCGCCCTTCTGCCACAGCCAGCCGGCCTTGGCGGTCTCGGCGTCGATGGTCGCGGCCGTGAAGGCATCCGGACCGGTCCAGAACCAGACCATGTGGGCGACCGGCAGGTAGCCGAACGTGAACCACAGCACGATGAACAGCAGCACGGCCGAGAAGCGTGCGCGCTCCGCGAAGGCGCCGATGATCAGGCCGCAGGTGATGGCCGCGAACGTGCCCTGGAACGCCACGTACACGAATTCAGGGATGACGACGCCCTTGCTGAACGTGGCGGCCGTCGAGAACGATGCCTTGACCGGATCCCAGATCCCGTTCAGGAACAGGCGGTCGAAGCCACCGATGAACGCGGTCTTCTCCGTGAACGCCAGCGAGTAGCCGTACAGGCACCACAGGACGATGATGACGGCGAAGATCATGAACACCTGCAGCAGGATCGACAGCATGTTCTTGGAACGGACCAGGCCGCCGTAGAACAGGGCCAGGCCCGGGATCGTCATCATGATCACCAGCAGCGTGGAGACCATCATCCAGGCGGTATCGCCCTTCTGCGGGGTAGGTGCGGCAGCCGGCGCTGCGGCCGGGGCCGGTGCGGCGGCAGCAGCGGCCGGAGCAGCAGCGGCCGGGGCAGCAGCCGGAGCGGCAGCGGCGTCGGCAGCCGGTGCGCTGGCAGCCGGGGCTGCTGCTGCGGCCGCCGGTTTGGCAGCGTCCTGAGCCAGGGCGGGAGCCGATGCGGCCAGCGCCAGGGCGACGGAGACGCCTGCGATCAGTTTCGTGATGGAGTGGATCATCGGATTCCCCTTACAGCGCTTCGTTGCCGGTTTCACCGGTACGGATACGAACGACTTGCTCCAGATTGGAGACGAAGATTTTGCCGTCACCGATCTTGCCGGTGCGGGCGGCGGTCTGGATGGTGTCGATCACCTGGTCGACGATCGCATCGTCCACCGCTGCCTCGATCTTGGTCTTCGGCAGGAAATCGACGACGTATTCCGCACCGCGATACAGCTCGGTATGGCCCTTCTGGCGACCGAAACCCTTCACTTCGGTCACCGTGATGCCCTGGACATTGATTTCCGACAGGGCTTCACGCACCTCGTCCAGCTTGAAGGGTTTGATGATGGCGGTAATCATTTTCATACGATTGCCTCTTCAGAAAGTTTTTGAAACGGTGAGCAGTGCCGCGGACTTGCCCAGGTTTTCCGCGGACGGGCTCCGATAGGCACTGGTGTTCGCCTTGATATAGGCCAGGGCAACCGAGCAGACACCCAGATCCTTGGTCACGCCGATCTTGTAGTCCGAGTAGGACAGCGCATCGCTGTGGCGTACGTTCTGGTGGCCGGCGTGCAGGTTCAGCGTGAAGCCGTTGGTGATGTCGACGTTGGCGCCGACGTCCAGGTAACCGCTGCCCTTGCTGTCCGCAGTGCCGAACAGGTTGGTCAGCGAATGCGAGTACTTGACGTAGGCAGGGCCGTAGCCGAGCTGGCCGTACAGTTCGAACGTGTTGGCGTTCGGATGCAGGCCATTGCTCGGGTAGAAGTAGTACAGGCCGCCGACGTCGTACGAGATGTCGGAAGTGATGTTGCCGCGCTTGCCGCCGTAGAGATCCCATTCGACGTCGCCGCTGCCGCCCGCGTCCTTGGTCCACTTGATGGTGGACAGCCAGGTGCCCGCGTACAGGCCGGTCGGGTTGTGCGTGTAATCGGCACCGCCCTGCAGCGCCGGATCGAGACGGGACTGGGAAATGCCGCGGTAACGGTAATCGCTCGTAACGGCCAGGTTGTAGCTCACTTCGTTGTCCGGCTTCTGCTCCTCGGCGCCGGCCAGCCCGATACCGAGGCTCCACAGGCTTGCTGCCAGTACTGCGACGCGGGGCCAATTGCTGTTACGACGCTTCATAGACACTCCCTTGGTAGTTGAACATGTTATTGAGTTGCGGTTTACAATCCGAGGTTGCGACCTCGTTATGGTTGATGGTTGATTAGCAGGATGCGTGCCATCCCCATCCAAGGCGGGTGCCGGCTTGTTTTCCTGGCTAAACACCCCCACTTTTTTGGTTTCAAAAAGTAAACGAGACCAGGACGCGCGCTCCGCAACGGTGCACGCACCAATTCGGGTATGTACGCACCATCCCGGTGCGCAACGACCACTCAGGGACTAGTGTGAAATGAATAACTTTTTTAATGATTTGCAGGACAAGATCAACCAGGCATTCGAAAGCTCGCCCGCCAAGGACATCGAACGCAACGTGAAGGCGATGATGACCCAGGGCTTTTCAAAGCTGGACCTGGTGACGCGCGAGGAATTCGACGTGCAGGCCCAGGTGCTGGCGAAGACGCGCGCCAAGCTCGAGGCCCTCGAGCTGCGCGTGGCGGAACTGGAAGCAAAACTGGCAGCGGCCGAGACCAAGGTCTGAGCCGATGGGCGCCATGCGCGCCCATGTGATGGTTGATGCTGTCCGGCGCCCCAGGTGGGCGTCGTCCGGCTCCCGGAATGCCCGTGCCCCACCGCCGGGCACGCATCCGGGACTGCTCGTCAGCGGTGCGGAGGCGCCACGTCGCCCAGGTCGTGGGCCCGGTCCGATATCTCGCCGATGACGTGGAACCCGGACGTGAAGTCCGGCCCGCCCACGCCGAACCCGATGCGCACCGTTTCGCCCATGTGTGCCTCCATACGGTGCGTTTTGGTCACCGCGTTGTGCTGACCGTTGAACATCATGCCCGGGCTGCTCGGCCCGGAGTTGTTCCACCGAAACCCGTTTTCCCCGCGGAGCCGGTCGGGCCGTCCGGACAGCCGGAGGTTCAATGCGCGCCGGCGCGCGCCAGCAGACGCCAGACGCCGTACAGCGCCGCGCCGCCCAGGCTGACGGCAAACACGCTTGCCACCACATAGCCGATCGGATTGTGCGACCCGAGGCTGTCCGCGGCGAACACGAGGGCGCACGCCAGCGCCACCTGCGCGATCCAGACGCCGCGCAACGGCCGGAACGCGCCCAGGTCCCCGCGCCGCCACAGCCGCAGCGCCACATAGGTCACGGGCCCGCACAGCAGGCAGAACAGGACCGCGAGGACGAGCAGGGCAAGAATCAGACGGGGCATGGTCGCTGGGATCGATGCCGGCCGGGCGGCCGGGCCCGCTACATTACCAGAGTGCGCGCCTCGTCGAAAAAGTTCGGCGCACACGACTGTCCCCTCTCAACGGGCGTTTCTGCCGCCTGCCTAAGATGAGGCCTCGTCCAGCGCTGAAGGAATCCGATTGAGCCTCGCCGTCCTCCGAAGCCGCGCCCTCGCGGGCATGGAAGCGCCTGCCGTCAGCGTGGAAGTCCACCTGGCCAATGGCTTGCCGGCCATGAACATCGTCGGCCTCGCCGATGCCGAGGTGCGCGAGTCGAAAGACCGCGTGCGCGCGGCGCTGCAGAACTCCGGCTTCGACGTCCCGAGCCGGCGCATTACCATCAACCTCGCGCCGGCCGAACTGCCGAAGGAATCGGGCCGCTTCGATTTGCCGATCGCGCTGGGCATCCTGGCCGCGTCGGACCAGATTCCCGCCGCCGCGCTGGACGGCTACGAATTCGCCGGCGAGCTGTCGCTGTCGGGCGAGCTGCGCCCCGTGCGTGGCGCGCTGGCGATGAGCTTCGCGATGCTGCGCCAGGGTGCCCACGATGGCGCGGCGGGCCGGGCGTTCGTCCTGCCTTGGGCCAACGCCGACGAAGCGGCGCTCGTGGCGGACGCCGCCATCTATCCGGCGCGTTCGCTGCTGGAGGTGTGTGCGCACTTCGCCGCCAAGGCCGACGATGCGCGGCTCGTGCGCTACCGGCCCGCGCCGTCCGACGCGCCGCCCGTGTATCCGGACTTCGCCGACGTCAAGGGCCAGCCGCAGGTCAAGCGCGCGCTCGAGGTCGCGGCCGCAGGCCTGCATTCCGTGCTGTTGATCGGGCCGCCGGGTGCCGGCAAGAGCATGCTGGCGTCGCGCTTTCCCGGTCTGCTGCCACCCATGCGCGAGCAGGAAGCGCTGGAGACGGCCGCGCTGCAGTCGCTGGCCGGCAGCTTCGCCATCGAGCGCTGGCGCCGGCGGCCGTTCCGCAACCCGCACCATACGAGTTCCGGCGTCGCCCTCGTCGGGGGCGGACCGGTGCCGCGGCCGGGCGAGATCTCGCTGGCGCACCACGGCGTCCTGTTCCTCGACGAGCTGCCGGAATTCGACCGCAAGGTGCTGGAAGTGCTGCGCGAACCGCTGGAAACGGGAGAAATCACGATCTCGCGCGCGGCGCGCCAGGCCGACTTTCCCGCCAATTTCCAGCTGATCGCGGCGATGAACCCTTGCCCATGCGGCTGGCTCGGCCATCCGTCCGGCAAGTGCCGCTGCACGCCGGAAGCCGTGCAGCGCTACCAGGACCGCATTTCCGGTCCCCTGCTCGACCGCATCGATATCCAGGTCCCAGTGACGGCGATGACGCCGGACGCGATGGCGCAGCTGGCCGACGGCGAACCGAGCGCCGCCGTGGCGGCCCGCGTCGCGCATGCGCACGCGCGCCAGCTGGAACGCCAGGGCAAGGCCAACCGCAAGCTGACGACGCGCGAGATCGACCTGCATTGCCATCTCGACGGCAGCGCCGCCCGTCTGCTGGGCGACGCGATGCAGCACCTGCACTGGTCCGCCCGCGCATACCACCGCGTGCTGAAAGTGGCGCGTACGATCGCCGACCTGGCCGGCGCGGATGGCGTGGGCGCCGGCCACGTGGCCGAAGCGATCCAGTACCGGCGCGGGCTGCGCGATCAATAGGAGGGAAACATGACAGGCATCACGGCAACACGACGCGACACACGGCACCGCCAGCCGCCGGGCCGGACGTTACGCGTCGCACAGGAATCAGGCGAGCCCTGTCGACGCCTGCTCGCGCGCCGCGCGCTTGATGGCCTGCGGCGGCTGGCCGAACGCGCGCAGGAAAGCGCGGCGCATGCGCTCCGGGTCGGAAAAGCCCGTCTCGCGCGCCACGACGTCGATCGAATGATTGCTGCCCTCGATCATTGCGCGCGCCGCTTCCACGCGCAGCACCTCGATCGCGCGCGCCGGCGACTGTCCCGTCTCGATGCGGAACGTGCGGCTGAACTGGCGCGTGCTCAGGTTGGCCGCCTCCGCGAGCTCGTCGACGGACAGCGGCTTGCGCAGGTGGCGCTTCGCGTACGACAGCGCCTGCTGGATGCGGTCCGATTTCGGCTCGAGTTCGAGCAGCGCCGAGAACTGCGACTGGCCCCCGCTGCGGCGGTGGTAGACGACCAGCTTGCGGGCGATGTTGCGCGACAGCTCGATGCCGTGGTCGCTCTCGACGAGCGCCAGGCACAGGTCCGCGCACGCCGTCATTCCGGCCGACGTCCAGACGTTGCCGTCGTTGATGAAGATGCGGTCTTCCTCGACGCGAACCTTCGGATACATGCGCTGCAGGTCGCGCGCCACCGACCAGTGCGTCGTCGCCCGCTTGCCGTCCAGCAGACCGGCCTCGGCCAGCAGGAAGGCCCCCGTGCAAATGCTGCCGACACGGCGCGATTGCACGCTGGCCTGGCGCAGGATCTCGACGAAACCCGGCGACGACGGCCGGCGCGGCACCATCTGCCCGGCCACCAGCAGCGTGTCGTAGTCGTAACGCGTGACGGCCTCCGTCAACACGTTGATGCCCGAAGAGCTGGTCATGACGCCCCCATGTTCGGACAGGATCGAGACTTCGTAGCACGGTTCGTCGCACAGCGCGTTGGCAAATTCATAAACCGTCGTCGCCATGAGATCCAATGCCTGGAAGCCGGGGGGCAGCAAGAGTCCGATTCTGCGTTTCATGGTGTCCTCAGTATTCATTTGGCTTGCCGAGTGGCTCAATCCACAGCGTGTGCTGCAGTGCATGATGATAATCATACGACACCCGCGCGCTCCCGGCCAAAAGCAACTGACAAAGTAGATAGGCATTTAACGACGTGTGCGTACGCACGAATAGGCCGTATTAGAGGTATGTCCGCAACCTGAGACAGATACATTTGTTCGACCATCGATCTAAAATTTGAGGCAATGTGCTGCTGCGGGCGCGCCGGCCGGCAAAAGATCGCAAGCGACCCGGTTTCGCCGCCGGGCAAGCCCTGTTACCATGCCGTCATGACAACACGACTTTTTGCCGCCGCCGCGCTGTGCCTGCTGTTCGCGGGCTGCTCCCCCAAGTACAACTGGCGCGACTATGCGAGCCCGACCGCGTCCTACCACGTCACCTTCCCCGCGAAGCCGAGCACCGTGACGCGCACCATCGACCTGGACGGCATGCAGGTGTCCCTGACGATGACCGCGGCCGAGGTCGATGGCGCGACGTTCGCCGTCGGCTCGGCCGAGGCGCCGGACGCCGCGCGCGCCCAGGCCGCTCTGGAAGCGATGCAGGTCGCGCTGGTGCGCAACATCAACGCCACCGTCACGCACGAGAAAGCCAGTGCCAGCGACGAGCGTGCCACGCGCGACGTCGACGCGAACGGGACCGACCACGGCAGGCCCGTGCGGCTCGTCGGCCATTTCGAATCGCGCGGCAAGCAGTTTTACCAGGTGATCGTGCTCGGCAGGCCAAAGGCGCTGCCGGACGAGCAAGTCGAACAATTCCTCACGTCCTTCAAACTGCCCTGACATGCTTATCGACTCTCCCGCGCTGCGCATCGCCGCGCTGCGTAAATCGTTCGGCCGGCCAGCCGTGGACGGCCTCGATCTCACCGTCCGGCGCGGCGAACTGTATGCGCTGCTGGGCCCGAACGGCGCCGGCAAGACGACGACCTTGCGCATGGTCACGGGCCTGCTGGCACCGGACACGGGCACCGTCGAGGTGCTCGGCATCGACATCGCGCGCGACCCTGCCGGCGCCAAGCGCGGCATGGCCTACCTGCCGGACGACCCGCTGCTGTACGGGAAGCTGAAGCCCACCGAATACCTGGAATTCGTCGCGGGCCTGTGGGGCATCCGCGCCGAGGACGCCGAGCCGCGCGCGCGCCATCTGCTCGACTGGCTCGACCTGGCGCCGCATGCACACGAGCTTACCGAAGGTTTTTCGCGCGGGATGAAGCAGAAGCTGGCGCTGGCCGGCGCGCTGATCCACGAGCCCGAGCTCTTGATCCTGGACGAACCGCTGACCGGCCTCGACGCCGCCGCGGCGCGCCAGGTGAAGGATCTGCTCGTGTCGCACGTCGAGAAAGGCGGCACGGTGATTTTGACCACGCACATCCTCGAGGTGGCCGAACGGCTGGCTCAGCGCATCGGCATCATCCGCCAGGGTCGCCTGATCGCCGAAGGCACGCTGGCCGAGCTGCGCGCACGCACGCACGGCGGCAGCCTGGAAGACGTGTTCCTGCACCTCACGGAAGGGCAGGCCGGATGAGTGCCGCGCCGGGAAGCACGCTCTGGCTGCTGCGTCACGAATTACGGCTCGCCTGGCATGGCGCGGCACTGAACAAGAACCGCACGCGCCGTCCCGGCGGAGCAACCATCGCCATCTGGGGCGTGGGCTGGGTCGCACTGCACCTCGTCGCATTCATGCTGATGCGCGAACTGGATCGCGACGGCATGGACGCCGCGCACCTCGCCATCCCGCTCACGGTCATGGTCATTACATGCGCGACCTTCATGCTGTCCAGCGCGTTGCGGAGCGCCGTGCTCTCCCTGTTCGAGCGCGGCGACCTCGACCTGCTGCTGTCGTCGCCGCTACCCTCGCGCAGCATCTTCGCCGTGCGCCTGCTCGGCATCGCGGCCGCCGTCGCGACGCCTTATGTGTTCCTGGCCGGCCCGTTCGCCAACGCCGCGCTGCTGGTCGGCCATCCGGGCTGGCTGGGCCTGTACGTGATGATCGGCACCTGCGCGATGGTGATGGCCTGCGCGGGCATGCTGCTGACGCTTGCCCTCGTGCGCGTGCTGGGGGCGCGCCGTACGCGCGTCGTGGCGCAGGTCGTGGCGGCCGTCGCGGGCGCGCTGCTGTTCCTGCTGACGCAAGCGTATAACCTCACGCGCCACGGCGACAGCGCCGGCCCCGGCATCCTGGCCTTGCTCGCCAGCCACCGCGCATTCGGCACGGACAGCGCGTTGTGGCTGCCCGGCCATGCCGTCCTCGGCGCCCCGCTGCCGCTGCTGGCCGCCGTACTGCTCGCAGGGGTCGCCTTCGCGCTGACCGTGCACCGCACGCACGGCTTCTTCGTCCACGGGCTGCAGCAGGCCGCCGGCACCGGACGCGCCCGCACCCGTCCCGCCGGCGCATTGCGCTTCCGTTTCCGCCGCAACCTGTTCGACACGATCGTCATCAAGGAATGGAGGCTGATCGCCCGTGACCCGAACCTGATCGCGCAGGTGCTGCTGCAGCTGATCTATCTCGTGCCCATGCTGTTACCTGTGCTGCGCGACGGCAAGACGGGCCCCGCGATCGGCGCAGCCCTGACGCTGCTGTGCAGCTCGCTGGCGGGCAGTCTCACGTGGATCGTCGTCCTCGCCGAGGACGCGTCCGACCTGCTGCTGTCGGCGCCGGCGCCACGGCGCACGATACAGCTCGCGAAGCTGGCCGCAGCCACGATGCCGCCCCTGCTGCTCGTCGCGCTGCCGCTGTGCTGGCTGATCGCGCATGCGCCACTGACGGGCATGCTGTTCGCATTCACCGTGTGCGCGGCCGTATTGAGCGCGGGTCTCATCGTGTTGTGGACCGGACGGCCGGCGCCGCGCAGCGATTTCAAGACGCGCGGCAAGGAAAACTTCCTGTGCTCGATGCTGGAAATGATCGGCAGCTTGTGCTGGGCCGGGCTCGGCTGGCTGCTCACCTCCCTGTCCACGCAAGGTGCGACCTGGATGGCAGTGGCGGCCGCAGTCGTGCTGGCGCTGGGACTGGGCGTGCTTTTGCTCGCCTGGATGCTCCGGCGCCATCCTGTATGAGAGGTAATGCACCCTCCCCCGCTACTCGTGTTATCGTTTAGTCACTGGCGATTCAATGAGAACACTATGCTGATTACCTTTAAATCCAAAGCCTATCCCAACGTCCTGATGTACCAGGATCACGCCAAGCGGATCCTCGACCTGCTGCACAAGGAGAGCGACCGTGGCGTCATCACGGCCGAGGAAGCCGGGCGGGCGGTCAAGCTGTTGGAAAACGAGATCGAGGAAAGCCGCAAGCACCAGCCTACGGACGAGATGGAACAGGACGTCATGGCGCACAACGGCGAAGAAGATACCGAGCATGAACCGGTCGAGGTCGTGAGCTTTTCGACGCGCGCCTTCCCCCTGCTGGAAATGCTGCGCGCGGCGCGCGACCAGCAGACGGATGTGCTCTGGGGCGTCTGAGTCCCCGTTCAGTCAGGACGTTTCCCGCACGAGCCCGGCCGCGGACAGAGCGACGCGGCCCTTGCCCTTGCGTTTGGCTTCATACATCGCCTGGTCGGCCCGTGCCAGCAGGCGTGCGGCATCCTGCGGTTCGTGCGGCAACTGCAGGGCCACGCCGATGCTGACGCCCACCGTCACACCGCCACTGGGCAGCACATAGGGACGGGACAGCTGGTCGAGCACGATGTGCGCCTTGTCCTCGGCATCCCGCGCATCCTTCAGCAGTTCGAGCACTACCACGAATTCGTCCCCCGCCAGTCGCGCGGCCATGTCGGTCTCGCGGATGCCGTCCAGCAGGCGCTTGCCGAAGCGCCGCAACAACTCATCCCCTTCCTCGTGGCCGCGGGTGTCGTTGATCTGCTTGAATCCATCCATGTCGATGAACAACACGGCGCACGGACGTTCCACGCGTGCCGCGCGCGACAGCGCCTCCGGCAACGCCTGCATCAGCGCGCGGCGGTTCGGCAGGCCCGTCAGCACGTCGCGCATCAGCATGTCCTGCAACTCGGCCGTGCGCGCTGCGACCGTATCTTCCAGTTGTGCATTCATCCGCTCCAGCGCTTCGCAGTGCGTGCGTTCGCCGGCGACGAGCTCGCGCAACGCTTCCGACAGTACTTGCGCTTCCCGGAAGCTGTTCACCTGCGGGACCGCGGCCAGCGTCCCGCGCGCGGGCGCGTGGGCGAGGTCTTCGATGGCGCCGCTCAACACCTTCAACGGCTCGACGATGCGCCGCGCCAGCAAGGCCGCCAGCGCCGCGAGGACAGCGGCCAGCCCGACACACAGCCACCGCGTGCGGTGCTCCAGTTCGCGCGCGGACGCGAGTGCCGCGGACTCGGTCTGGCGCACGAGGACGGCCCAGCGCAGGCCCGTGCGGTCACGTCCCCGGCCCGTCCGGCTGTAGCCCGTCATGTAGGTGCGCCCATCGGGCCAGCGCTCCTTGACGACGCCCGTATCGCCGTCGAACGCGCGGCGCAGACTTTCGGTGGCGATCGGTTTTTCCAGTAAATCTTCGGGGCCCAGCAGCACGACGCCATCGTTGCGGACGACGATGATCTCGGCCCCGGAACCGCGCAGCGCCGGCGTGAGCAATTCTGCAGCCACCGAGCGTGCCCATGTCCAGCTCAGATGGATGGCGAGGACGCCGCGCAACGTGCCGTCGGCATCCCGGATCGGTCCCGCCACGTCGACGAAACGCCACGGATCCGGCGTACGCGGCAGCAGGCTGCCCAGCAGGGTCGCGGGATGGTAATCCTCGGCGATCACGTGCAATTGTCCGGCGTGGTACCAAGGCCGCGCCCTGACGTCGCGATTTTCCAGCAAGCCGTTCGTCGCCGCCAGCACCCGACCGTCCGGCTTGGCGATGCCGATCCACGCATAGTCGGGGAAATCATGTTGGAAACTCTCGAGGACGCGCCGTGCCTCTGCCGGATCTCGGGCGTTGCGGACCTCCGACAGGGTGGACAGCACGGCGACGTCGCGCACGGTCTGGTCCAGTGTCCGGTCGAGCGCGTCGCGCATCTGCCAGGACAGCTGCTCGAGCCGCAATCCGGCCTCGTCCGATGCGTGGCGGATCGCGAAATGATCCACGAGGGTCAATTGGAGGAATGCCGTGATCGCCACCGTCAGGCACGCAAGCGACACCGTCCATGTTGCGAGGCGGACAGGCCTGGTGCGCTTGGCGCGGGTGTCGATATCGCTGGCGGCGTCCATACGAGTTGCAAAAAATAAAGACTGAAATGCTACCGTAAATACTTCGCAAGCTACAAAGAAAAGTTTGCGTGTCGACGGATCAGGTAGAAAAAACGACAGCCGCCGCGGTCGTTCTCCGGGCCCGAAAAAGCAAAAAGCCCGCTCAGTCTTAACTGAGCGGGCTTCTGCGAATAACTAGCCTGACGATAACCTACTTTCACACTGGTTGCAGCACTATCATCGGCGCAAAGTCGTTTCACGGTCCTGTTCGGG
>Ga0209563_100137_pt1 | contig 87321 bp, 62 predicted proteins | sample AraplaCvi_mMF_r2_FD_184271 | JGI IMG/M metagenome (GOLD analysis project Ga0209563, IMG submission 184271) | Arabidopsis root microbial communities from North Carolina, USA - plate scrape CL_Cvi_mMF_r2 (SPAdes) (version 2) | ecosystem: Host-associated > Plants > Roots > Endosphere | place: USA... | reverse complement strand
CATGCAGCTGAGCCAGACGACGCAGCAGAACGCGTCGAGCTCGGAAGAACTCGCGGCGACCGCCGAGGAGATGAGCTCGCAGGCCGAGCAGCTGCAGGAGACGATGTCGTTCTTCAAGCTGGCCGGCGCCACGCACGTGCGCACCGCGAGCGCGACCATCGCGTCGGCTCGCCGCACGTCCGCGCGTGGCCGGCCGTCCGCACCGCGCGCGGCGGCCTCTTCCATCGCCCGGGTTCCGAGCGTGGTCGCGGCCGACGCCGACGGCGTCGACGAATCCCATTTCGCCCGTTTCTGAGGACACCCGGCCATGAATGCCAAAGTTTCCGGCGCGGCGGCCATCGAGCCCGCGCAGTACCTCACCTTCATGCTGGCGCAGGAGCAGTTCGCCGTCGGCATCCTGGGCATCAAGGAGATCATCGAGTACCAGGGCGTGACCGAGGTGCCGATGATGCCCGCCTGCGTACGCGGCGTGATCAACCTGCGCGGCGCCGTCGTGCCGGTGGTCGACCTGCTGGCGCGCTTCGGCCGCGCCTCGTCCGCCGTGACCAAGCGCACCTGCGTCGTGATCGTCGAGGCCGCGTGCGGCACCGACGAGCGCCACGTGATGGGCCTGCTGGTCGACGCGGTCAACGAGGTGCTGGACATCGCGCCGGCCGACATCGAGCCGCCGCCCGCGTTCGGCGCGCGCCTGCGCAGCGACTTCATCCAGGGCGTCGGCAAGGTGCGCGGCAAGTTCGTGCTGCTGCTGGACGTCGACCGCGTGCTGTCCATCGACGAGATCGCCGGCTTCACCGAGACCGCCGCCGAGCCCGTGGCCGCCTGATCCGGCGCCCCGAGCCAATTCATTTCCTTAAAGTCGAGGAATCTCCCATGTTCGGCAACCTCAAGGTCGGCACGCGCATCGCGCTGGGTTTCGGCGCCGTCGTCGTGCTGATGCTCGTGATCTCCATCACCGCCGTGATCCGGCTCGCCGGCATCAACGCGACGACCACCGTCATCATGGAGGACCGCTATCCCAAGGTCATCCTGGTCAACGACATCCTGCAGCGTACGATCGACAACGGACGCCAGATGCGTTCGATGGTGCTCGCCGCGAGCGATGCCGAGGCGGAGCAGTACAAGCAGAAGATCGCGGCCCACCGCGCGGCCAACAACGACGGCCTGAACAAGCTCGAGGCGGAGATGCGCAGCGAGAAGGGCCAGGCGATCGTCAAGGACATCGCCGCCAAGCGCGCCGCCCTTGGCCAGCTGTACGAGCCGTTCTACGCGCTGGTGAAGTCGGACAAGGCCAAGGCGGCCGACCTGCTACGCACGCAGGTCATCCCGGCCAACTCGGCGCAGGAGGAGGCGCTGCGCGAGCTCGTGAAGTTCGAGGGCGAGCAGATGGAGCAGGGCCGCGTCGACGCCACGACGGTCTACGGCGAGACCCGCACGCTCGTGATTGCGCTGTCGGCGATCGGCGTGCTGCTGGCGGCCGGCATCGGCCTGCTGATCACGCGCGACCTCATCAAGGTGCTGGGCGGCGAACCCGCGTACGCCGCCGAGGTGATGCGCAAGGTCGCCGTCGGCGACTTCACCGTCGACGTGGCGGTGCGCCCGGGCGACACGAGCAGCCTGCTGCACACGACGCGCGAGATGGTGCGCTCGGCCGGCAGCAGCGTCGACGACGTCGTGCGCGTGATGGGCGCGATGGCCGGCGGCGACCTGACGCAGACCATCACCGCGCCGTACGCCGGCTCGTTCGGCAAGATGAAGGACTACGTCAACGAGACGGTCGCGCGCCTGTCGCAGGTCGTCACCGAGGTCAACGGGGGCGCCGAGGCGCTGGCCGGTGCGTCGGAAGAAGTGAGCGCGACGGCGCAGTCGCTGTCGCAGGCCGCCAGCGAGCAGGCCGCGGGCGTCGAGGAGACGAGCGCGTCGATGGAGCAGATGACCGCGTCGATCTCGCAGAACACCGAGAACGCCAAGATCACCGACGGCATGGCCACCAAGGCCGCGTCCGAGGCCAGCGAGGGCGGCGAGGCGGTCAAGGCGACGGTCTCGGCGATGAAGCAGATCGCCCAGAAGATCGGCATCATCGACGACATCGCCTACCAGACCAACCTGCTGGCGCTGAACGCGGCGATCGAGGCGGCGCGTGCGGGCGAGCACGGCAAGGGCTTTGCGGTCGTGGCCGCGGAGGTGCGCAAGCTGGCCGAGCGTAGCCAGGTGGCCGCCGAGGAGATCGCCAACGTCGCGAGCTCCAGCGTCGAACTGGCCGAGAAGGCCGGCCAGCTGCTGGACACGATCGTCCCGAACATCCGCAAGACCTCGGACCTGGTGCAGGAGATCACCGCGGCGTCGGAAGAGCAGTCGGCCGGCGTCGGCCAGATCAATTCCGCCGTCATGCAGCTGAGCCAGACGACGCAGCAGAACGCGTCGAGCTCGGAAGAACTCGCGGCGACCGCCGAGGAGATGAGCTCGCAGGCCGAGCAGCTGCAGGAGACGATGTCGTTCTTCAAGCTGGCCGGCACCGCGCACGGTCGCGCGGCCGCCAGCGCGATCGCGGGCGCACGCCGCGCGCCCGCGCGCAAGGCGTCGCGTGCCGCGGCGCGCCCGGCGGCGCCCGTGTTCGCCAAGGCTGACGACGACGCCATCGACGAAACCCATTTCGCGCGCTTCTGATCCGCAGCGCGTCTCCGCAGATCTTCTCCATCGACACGAACATGACCTGGTTCCTGCGCCTGAAGCTGGCGAACAAGCTTCTCCTGACCTTCCTCCTGTGCTCCACGCTCACCGCGGGCGTGGGCGTCTACGGCGCGCTGCGCCTGGCCGAACTCGGACGCATGCTGTCGTCCACCTACACCGACGTCGTGCTGCCCGCGCAGCTGGTGTCGCAGGCGGCAGATCGGCTGGGTGCCTATTCGCGCACCTGGGCGCGCGTCCCGGCCATGCGCAGTCCGACCGAAATCAAGGAGACCGCGGCGCGCGCGAAGGACTACCTCGCCAAGTTCGGCAAGACGGTCGAGGCCTATCGCCAGACCGCGATGTCGGACAAGGAAAAGGAGCTCCTGAAGCAGGTCGAGGCCGCGCTGCCGGGCTACGCCGCGATGGCCGACCGCGAGACCGAGCTGGCGGTTGCCGGCAAGTTCGACGAGGCCGCCGAGCTGAGCAACGGCGAGATGCGCAAGGCCTGGTATCCGATCGAGCAGGGCATGGGCGCCATCGTCGAGGAACTCGCCTCGCAGGCCAAGGCCAACAACGAGCACGGCGACGCTGCCGTCAACGCGGCCCGCAACGTGATGATGGCCGTGATCGCGGCCTCGGTGCTGCTGGCAATCGGCCTCGGACTGGCGGTCACGCGCATCGTGCTGCGCCAGCTGGGCGGCGATCCGGCCGTGGCGGCGGCGTCGCTGCGCCGCGTGGCCGACGGCGAGCTGTCGGGCGAGATCGAGCTGGCTGCCGGCGACGACTCGAGCCTGCTGTTCGCGCTCAAGCAGATGGTGGGCCGCCTGTCGCAGGTCATCGACGGCCAGCGTCGCGTGGTGGCGGCCGCCAACCGCGGCGACTTCGCGCCGCGCGTCGAGCTCGCCGGCCTGCAGGGCTTCCAGAAGGAGATGGGCGAGGGCCTGAACAGCCTCGTGTCGACGACCGGCGCGAGCGTGCAGGACGTCGTCGAGGTGATGAACGCGCTGGCCGAGGGCGATCTCACGCGCACGATCAGCCGCGACTACCAGGGCGCGTTCGCCGACATGAAGCAGTACGTCAACGAGACGGTGGACAAGCTGTCGCAGGTCGTCACCGAGGTCAACGGCGGCGCCGAGGCGCTGGCCGGTGCGTCGGAAGAAGTGAGCGCCACGGCGCAATCGCTGTCGCAGGCCGCCAGCGAGCAGGCCGCGGGCGTCGAGGAGACCAGCGCGTCGATCGAGCAGATGACCGCGTCGATCTCGCAGAACACCGAGAACGCCAAGGTCACCGACGGCATGGCCACCAAGGCCGCGTCCGAGGCGAGCGAGGGCGGCGAGGCCGTCAAGGCGACGGTGTCCGCGATGAAGCAGATCGCGCAGAAGATCGGCATCATCGACGACATCGCCTACCAGACCAACCTGCTGGCGCTGAACGCCGCGATCGAGGCGGCGCGTGCGGGCGAGCACGGCAAGGGCTTTGCGGTCGTGGCCGCGGAAGTGCGCAAGCTCGCGGAACGCAGCCAGGTGGCCGCCGAGGAGATCGCCAACGTCGCGACCTCCAGCGTCGAGCTCGCCGAGAAGGCCGGCCGCCTGCTGGACACGATGGTGCCCAACATCCGCAAGACCTCGGACCTGGTGCAGGAGATCACGGCGGCGTCGGAAGAGCAGTCGGCCGGCGTCAGCCAGATCAACGCGGCCGTCACGCAGCTGAGCCAGACGACGCAGCAGAACGCGTCGAGCTCGGAAGAACTCGCGGCGACCGCCGAGGAGATGAGCTCGCAGGCCGAGCAGCTGCAGCAGACGATGTCCTTCTTCCGCGTGGCCGGGGCCGCGCAGCAGCCGGTGCGCCGCGGCGCGCCGCTGGCGCCGGCGCTGCGCAAGGTGGCTGCGTCCGTGCGCCAGGCGCCGCGCAAGGCGGTCGTCCCGGGCTCGCAGGCGCTGGCGGCGGAAGCCGACGTCGACGAGACGCACTTCGCGCGCTTCTGACAGGGCCGTGCCCCCAGAGATGAGCCCGCCCGCCGGATCGCCGCCCGTCGCGTCGGCGCTGGTCGTCGACGACAGCATCGTGCAGCGCAACCAGGCCGTGTCGCTGTGCCGCGAGCTGGGCGTGCAGATGATCTACGAGGCGGCCAGCGGCGCCGAGGCGCTGCACCTGCTGGAGATGCTGGTGCTGCCGCCCGACCTGATGATCGTCGACCTCGAGATGCCCGTGATGGACGGCCTCGAGCTGATCGAACGCCTCGGGCAGCAGAAGCGGGCGATCCCGCTGGTGCTGGCGTCCAGCCGCGAGCTGGCCCTGATCCAGACGGTGGAGGCCGTGGCGCGCAACGCCGCGATCCCCGTGCTGGCCGCGCTGCGAAAGCCGCTGGGCCTGGCGGCGCTGCGCAGCGCCGTCGATGAAATCCAGCGCACGCGCGGCGTCAAGGCGCAGAGCGGCGCCGACGACGCCGGCGAGCCCGTGACGGCCGAAGCGCTGGAACGCGCGATCGCTCTCGGCCAGATCGACGTGCACTACCAGCCCAAGGTCGACATGGCCACTGGCCTGGTGCGCGGCGTCGAGGCGCTGGCGCGCTGGCAGCGCCCGGGCGGCACGCCGGTGCGGCCCGACCGCTTCGTCGCGCTGGCCGAGCGCGAAGGCCTGATCCTCGACCTCACGCGCGTCGTCATGGGGCGCGCGCTGGCGCAGGCCGCGCACTGGAGCGCGCACGGGCTGCGGCTGACGATGGCCATCAACCTGTCGCCGGCGCTGCTCGATTCGGGCGCGCTGGTGCACGAGATCCTCGACCTGCTCGCGCGCCATCGTCTGGCCGCCGAGCGCGTGCTGTTCGAGGTCACCGAGGGCTGCGTCGTCGACTGCCTGGGCCCCGCGCTGGCGGTGCTCGCGCGCCTGCGGCTCAAGGGCCTGGGCCTGTCGATCGACGACTACGGCACCGGCTTCTCCTCGCTGAGCCAGCTCGCGCGCATTCCGTTCACCGAGCTCAAGGTCGACCGCTCTTTCGTGCGCGACGCGTGGCGGCGCGATAACCTGCGCGTGATCCTGCAGTCCGCGCTCGATCTGGCTCGCCAGCTGGGCCTGGTCACCGTCGCCGAGGGCATCGAGACGCTCGAGGACTGGCGCCTCGTGCAGTCCTGCGGCTGCAACGTGGGGCAGGGCTACCTGATCGCGCGGCCGATGCCGGCGCCGGATCTCCTGCCCTGGCTCAAGACCCACCAGCGCCGACTACCCGAGCTGCGGCCGGCGCGCCCGGAACCCGAACATCCGCGATGAACACGATCACCGACACCGAATTCGGCCGCTTCCAGCGCTTCATCTACGACGCCGCGGGCATCACGCTGTCGCCGGCCAAGAAGGCGCTGGTGTGCGGTCGGCTGTCCAAGCGGCTGCAGGCCAACCGGCTGGAGAGCTTCGGCGCCTACTTCGAGCTGCTGTCCAGCGGCCGCGCGTCCGACGAGGTGCAGACCGCCGTCGATCTGCTCACCACCAACGAGACCTACTTCTTTCGCGAGCCCAAGCACTTCGAGCTGCTGCGCGAGCTCGCGACGCAGGCGCGCGGCCGGCCCCAGCCGTTCCGCGTGTGGAGCGCGGCGAGCTCCAGCGGCGAGGAGTGCTACAGCATCGCGATGGTGCTGGCCGATTGCCTCGATGCGTCGCAGACGCCGTGGGACATCCTGGGCACCGACATCAGCACGCGCGTGCTGCGCCGCGCCCGCACGGGCCACTATCCGCTGGAGCGCACGCGCAACATCCCGCCGGCCTACCTCAAGCGCTTCTGCCTGCGCGGCCACGGCGAGCAGGACGGCACGCTGCTGGTGGAGCGCGCGCTGCGCGGTCGCGTGAATTTCGCGCAGGTCAACCTGAACACCGACCTGCCACGGCTGGGCACGTTCGACGTCGTGTTCCTGCGCAACGTGATGATCTACTTCAACGGCGACACCAAGCGCCAGGTCGTCGCGCGCGTGCTGTCCGCGCTCAAGCCGGGCGGCCACCTGTTCATCGGGCACTCCGAGAGCCTGAACGACATCAGCACGGCCGTCGAGCAGCTCGCGCCGTCGATCTACCGCAAGCCATGACGCCGCCGCCGCCCGCGCCGCCGCGCGAGCTCTTCCTGCAACCCGGCGAGTTCGCCGTGGGCGACGCCGCGTGCCGCATCCGCACGGTGCTGGGCTCGTGCATCTCGATCGCTCTGTGGTGCCCGGGCGTGCGCGTGGGCGCGATGTCGCACTGCCTGTTGCCCACGCGCGGGCGCGAGGGCGTGGCGCGCGCCCGCGGGCTCGAGCTGCGCGGCCTGGACGCGCGCTACGCCGACGAGGCGCTGCAGCTGATGCTGCACGAGCTGGAGCGTCGCCACGTGCGCGCCGTGCAGTGCCGCGCGAAGATCTTCGGCGGCGGCAACATGTTCCCGTCGCAGCGCGCGGCCGGCGTGCCGGTGGGCCGGCGCAACGGCGAGGCCGCGCGCGGGCTGCTGCAGGCGCACGGCATCGAGGTGGTGTCCGAGAGCCTGTTCGGCGACGGCCATCGCCAGGTCGTGTTCGACGTGGCCACCGGCGACGTCTGGGCGCGCCAGCTGGCGCCGGCCGACGCGGGCGCGGGGCCGATAGCATGAGCGCATGCACGGCCGCTCCGAAGGGCGCTCGCACTGCAACCTGCAGGGTGGAGGTCTTGTCGTGAGCACGATCAAGGTGATGGTGGTGGACGACTCCGCCGTCGTCCGCCAGGTCGTCGCGGGCCTGCTCGCGGCGGCGCCGGGCATCGAGGTGCAGGCCGCCGTCGCCGACCCGGTGCTCGCGATCGAGCGCCTGCGCCAGGCGTGGCCCGACGTGATCGTGCTGGACGTCGAGATGCCGCGCATGGACGGCATCACCTTCCTGCGCAAGCTCATGTCCGAGCGGCCGACGCCGGTGGTGATCTGCTCGACGCTCACCGAAAAGGGCGCCAGGACGACGATGGAGGCGCTCGCCGCGGGCGCGGTGTCCATCGTCACCAAGCCCAAGCTGGGCCTGAAGCAGTTCCTGGCCGAATCGGGCGACGAACTCGTGGCCACGGTGCGCGCCGCGGCGCGCGCCAACGTGCGGCGCCTCGTCCAGCGCTCGGATGCCGCGCCCGTCGGCGCGCCGCCGAAGAACAATGCCGACGTGATCCTCGCCCCGGCCGGCCCGCGCGCGATGACGCAGACGACCGAGCGCGTCGTCGCGCTCGGCACGTCCACCGGCGGCACGCAGGCGCTGGAGGAGGTGCTGTCGGCGCTGCCGCGCGTGTGCCCGGGCATCGTCATCGTGCAGCACATGCCCGAGAAGTTCACGGCCGCCTTCGCGGCGCGCCTGGACAGCATCTGCCGCATCGAGGTGCGCGAGGCCAGGCACAACGACCGCGTGGTGCCGGGCCGCGCGCTGATCGCGCCCGGCGGCAAGCACCTGCTGCTCAAGCGCAGCGGCGCGCAGTACTTCGTCGAGGTGATCGACGGCCCGGTGGTCAACCGCCACCGGCCGTCGGTCGACGTGCTGTTCCGCTCGGTGGCCAAGAGCGCCGGCGCCAACGCCCTGGGCGTCATCATGACCGGCATGGGCGACGACGGCGCCGCCGGCCTGGCCGAGATGCGCAACGCCGGCGCCCGCACGCTGGCGCAGGACGAGGACAGCTGCGTGGTCTTCGGCATGCCCAAGGAAGCCATCAAGCGCGGCGGCGTGGAGCGCACCGTGCCGCTGCATGCGATCGCGGCGGAGGTGATGAAGCAGTAGCGCGGCGCCGAGCCGCGCGTTGGAGCCTCAGTAGCTCGACACCTTCAGCGTGGCGCTGACCTCGCTGTCGCACCAACTGCCCGGGTCGGTGGCGACCGCGCGCACGTACCAGTTCGTGCGCAGGCTGACCTGTTGCGGCGGGTGGCCGGGGCGCGGGATCCACAGGACGCGGATCGGGGCGTAGGCGCGGCCGAAGGCGCGGGCCGCATCGCTCGGATCGGTCGCGTTGTCGACGAGCGCGAAGTCGCCAGGGTCGGCCAGGCTGGTGAAGGGCGTCTTCTTGACGCGGACCTCGAGCTTGGGCGCGGAGTTCGGGCCGGCCGGGTCGGGGTGCGCGCCGAAGGTGGCGAGCTCCAGCTGCGCGGCGGCGAACGGGCCGAAGTCGCGGATGTCGCCGCAGACGCCGCCGGTCGGGAAGGTCTGCACCGTCGACGCCAGCGTGTGGCCGGGCGGCGCGGGATGCGCCAGGTCGTTGGTCTCGGCGCTGAAGTCCGTCTGGTTGGCGAACTTGACCATCAGCAGCTGGCGCGAGATGAACCAGCGCGGCAGCGCGCCGATGCGCGTGTGCCGCTCGATCAGCACGCCGCCGTCCTGCCACGGCGCGTTGGTGGCCGAGAAGGTGGTGCCGGTGTCGGCCTGGTTCTGGTGCACCACGTGCATGCCGTGTCCCGTGGCGAACGGGCCGCCGAACACGTAGACCTTGGTGAAGCTCTGCAGCTTCGGTCGGCCCTGGGGCTTGAAGACCGCATCGAACGTGGGCAGCGCCCACTGCAGCGGATCGGCCGTCGTCTGCGCCACCATCGTCTGCCACGGCAGTTGGCGGATGGCCTTGAGGACGCCGGGGTGGCGGATGTAGTCGAGCGCACCGGCGGCCTGGCGCTGCGCGTCGGTGGGCGTGACGACGGGCCCGAAGCTCGCCTGCGTGTTGCTGATCAGGTGAAAGTCGCTGGAGGCGGTCAGCACCGGCCCGAAGTTCGCGGCGAGCTCGGTCACCGACTGCGACGACAGGCTTGCGATGCGGTAGATCAGCGGCTTGGTCGGCGACACGTCGTTGACGTCGATCACCGCCTCGTATTCGACGTTGGCCGCCGTCGTGAGGAAGATGTGATAGTGCAGGAACTTGCCCTTGTCGGGCTCGTCGAGCTTCTCGAGGAAGCTCTTTTCCGGCTCCAGCGTGCCGACGACGTAGCCGTATTGCGCCAACTGCGCCGCCGCGGGGCCCGCGAGGCACATCAGCGCGGGAACCAGGCATCGGACGATCCAGGCCTTCATGGGACACCTCCGTGGCGACGGGAAGTGTCGATCCTGCGAGCGGGGACGTGCGTCCACAACCCTATGGATACGGTAGGGGGCAGGCGCCCGGCGCCTCAGGTCAGCTCGACCCGGTGGTTCTCGTTGAGGACGCGCACCTCGGGCGCCGCTTGCAAACCATCATCGTGGGAGACACCTCCGAGTCCTCGTCGAGGACGATGCCCGCGCGCCGCAGCCGCGCCAGCAGGCGCTGCTTGGCCTCGCGCAGCGCGGTGCGGTAGTCCGCCTCGGCGGCGGCGCCGATCTCGCCGGTCGGGAGTTCCTGCCGCAGCCAAAGGTCGTACTCGCCATCCTCGGCGAGGTCGTGCGCCTGCACCGGCGACTTCGCGAAATCGTCCCGGCTCCATGACGCCACCAGCTTGGCGGTGCGGCATTCCTGGCCGCAACGCTGCAGGCGCAGCGGCCATGGGCTTCTCGCGTGGCGGAGGCCGGCCGGTCTAGCCGGGCGCGCGTCGCTCACCCGCCCGCGATGCGCATCAGCAGCCACGCCGGCAGCCCCAGGTACAGCGCCGCCAGGCCCAGACGCTCCAGTTCGCGCCGCGCGGCGATGGCGCGTGCGGGGGCGACGAGCACGCCGGCCAGCGTGCCGGCCTCGATCAGCGCGCGCACGGCGGCGGCGCACAGCACGACGGCGATGGTCCAGGCGGCCCACCACAGCACGAAGGTGGCCAGGTAGGCCTTCAGGCCGAAGGTGAGGTACTCGCCGAACGCGCCGCCGTACGCGATGTGCTGGTGCAGGCGGAAGGCGGGGATCGCGAGCAGCAGCGGGAACAGGCCGAACTTCAGCAGCGGATGCGCGAGCCGGCTGCGCGCCAGAGCGGCGCTGGCCTGCGCGTAGAGGCCGGCGCGCACGGGCGTCTCGCTGGCGATGGGCGCGCCGGCGGCGGCCGACAGCGCGCGGGCCAGCCCGGCGGGGTGGTCGATCGCGAGTCCGTGGCGCCAGCGCTCGCCGGTGCGCAGGCGCAGCGCAGCGCCGGGGCCGGGGATGGGCAGCGACCAGGGCTGGACGGCGGCGATGTCGGCCAGCGGCAGCGCGAGCCGGCGTGCGCCGCTCGTGAAGACCAGCGCGCCGTCGGCGATGGACGCGCGCGCCGCGAAGGCCCGCAGCACGCACCACGCGGCCGCCTCGGGCACCAGGAACAGCCCCGTGAACGCGCGGATCTGCGCGAGCGTGTTGGACTGCAGCGCGACGTCGCCGAGCGCGACGGCCGCGATCATCCACAGCAGGCCCCCGCGCGCGAGTACGCGCAGCGCGCCCGCAGCCATGCGCGCGGGGCGCGGCAGCAGCGCGACGTCGGCGGGCAGGGCGGCGATGTCGGCGGCGGGCGCCGGCGCGCCGGTGCCCGTCCAGCCCCGGCGGCGCAGCGCGGCGAACGCGGCCAGCAGCGCGAGGAAGGCGGCGGCCGTGCGGCCCACCCAGTCGCCCCAGGCCACCATCAGAGTGCGCGGCAGCGTGCGCACCGGCAGGTCGCCGACGGCCAGCGCCTGCGCGCCCATCCGCGTGCCGGCCAGCACGCTGCCGGTGGCGTCGATGACGGCGCTGTAGCCGTTGGTGGTGACGCGGAACTGCGGCAGGCGCGTCTCGACGCTGCGGAACGCGGCCACGGCCTCGTGCAACGCGGCGCCCTGCGGGTACGCGGTGAACCAGGCGTCGTTGGACATCGTGAGGAGGGCCTGGCCGCCCAGCCTCGCGCCGTCGATCGCGAGCCCGGCGTCGACGTCGTCCAGGCAGATCAGCGGCAGCACGGGGATCTCGCGGCCGTCGGCCAGCCGCAGCGGCAGCAGGCGCGCGCCGTTGCCCGGCTTCCAGCTGCCGGCCCACGGCAGCATGCGACGCAGCAGCGGGCCGTCCAGCCACGCCGGGACGTACTCCGTCAGCGGGAACAGCCGCGTCTTACGATAGAAGCCCAGCAGCCCGCGGTTCGGTTCGACGAAGGCGGCGGCGTTGTATTCGCCGGCGTCGTCCGCGTCGTAGGTGCCGAACACGAAGGGCACGCCGGCGGCGTTGACGATGGACTGGATCTCCTGGTCCAGCGCCGCGCCGGCCTCGCTTTTCGGATGGCCGAACGTCGTCGGATACACCGTCTCCGACCACAGCACCGCGTCGGCATGCTGGCGCTCGACGGCGTCGTACGACATCGCGAAATGCGTGTCGAGCACCCGGCGCACGACGTTGGCGGCGCCGATCTCCCGGCGCAGGCGCTCGTAGTCGACGATGTTGGACTGCACGAGGCCCACGCGCAACGGCTTGCCGCCGGGCGCGGGCAGCGCCCACAGCGCCACCGCACCGTAGATCGCGAGCAACGCCGGCACCGCCGCCGCGGCCGCCAGCGGACGCAGCATCGCGCGACGCCCGCCGGCCCGCTGCGCGAGCGCCGCGGCGACGGCCTCGTTGGCCAGCAGCAGCGCCAGCGTCAGGCCCGTGGCGCCGCCCAGGTCGGCGGCCTGGCGCAGCAGGCGCGACGGGTACAGTCCGTGGCCCAGCGTGTCGCCGAGCAGGCGCGGGATCAGCCACTCCGCGGCCACCCAGGCGCAGGCCGCGACGACGGCGCGCAGCATGCGGCCGCGGTGGCGCGCCGCGTGACGCGCGATCACGAAGGCCAGGAGCTGCGGCTGGAACAGCGGCGCCGCGACGAGCAGCAGCGCGAGCCCGGCCGCCTCGCCCCAGTGCGTGAACTCGCCGACCGCGCCGCCGAACCACGCGAACACGGCCAGCGTGTAGGCGACGGTCATCGCCCACGCGAGGGCCAGCGTGCGCGCGAGCGAACCGGGCGCGTCGAGCGCGCTCAACCACGGCGCGAGCGCGACGAAACCCAGCACCCAGCCGGCGCCGCCGCGCGCGTACGCGAAGGCCAGCAGCGCGCTGGCGGCGACGGCGGCGGCGTCGCGGGTGCGCGGGCGGCCGGACAGGACATCGGCGAGGGTCATGGCGTCACGGGCGGTCGATCGGTGCGGGGACGACGATGCGGCGGATCGGCAGGCCGGGCGGCGCGAGCTCGGGCGGCACGACGCGATCCCTGGGCATCGGCACGGGGCGGCCGTCCGCGGTCGTCGGCTGGTAGTCGGGCGCGAACATCAGGATCGGCTCGATGCGCTGGCCGTCGTCGGTGGCCTGGTAGTGGCGCACGTAGCCGGACGGCAGCGGAAAGTCCTCGGGCACGGCGAGGCCGACGAGCGGCGGCTTCGTGCCGGGCGGGTTGAACGCGCCGAGCCCCGTGTGGACGCCCGCGGCGTGCAGCCGGGCGATGACCTCGTTCATCGTCGGGCGCTCGCCGTCGTTGATGTAGTCGGTGATGTCGGGCGACTGGTCGGTGCCCGGCGGGCGCACGCGGGCGATGCGCTGGGGCGCGCTCGCGGGCGGGGGCGCGTCACGCGCGGGCGCCGTGCGCGCGGGGGCGGGCGCTGACGCGCCGGGCGACGCGGCCGCGACCTGCACGGACGCGGCCGACGCGGCGGGCGCTGCCGCGGCCTCGGGCGGCGGCGGCGGCGCGCTCGTCGCCGACCACCATCCCGCGATCGCGCCGCCCACGAGGCCGAGCGCGATCACCAGGAACCCGATCGACGGGCCCCAGCGATCGCTGCGCGAAGGCTTGGCCACGCGGCCCGCCCGGCTCGCGCGTCAGGGCGCGGCAGTGTTGGACGTCGACACCGCCCAACCCATGCGCTCGTGGCCGTACTGGTTCCAGATCGGGCTCTTGCCGTTGGTGAAGGACGTGTAGCGCGGCGCGCCCGAGCCCGTGGTGCCGCCGAACAGGCCGGCCGTGACGGTGCCACCCGTGTAGGTCGGGTGCGTGTCGTCGGACTGGATGTAGTCGTAGCTCGTGCCGGCCGACACGAAGTGCGTGTTGGCGTCGCGGATCGTCGAGCGCAGCGTCGACGAGATGCGTGTGACGTACGCCGACTCGCTCTCGCCGGCCTGGTACTGCAGGCCCACCGAGTCGACGACGCCGTCGCCGTTGCTGTCGTAGTCGGCGCCCATGTACTGTGCGAAGTTGTCGGCGCAGGTGAAGCCCTTCTGGCGCGCGTACTCGCACATCCAGTAGTTCATCTTGGCCAGCCGCGGCAGGAAGATCTGCTGCAGGTTGACGGTGGCGCCGGTACTGGCGTCCTTGCACGAGCTTTGCGTGTTGTCCGCCGCGTAGCCCGGGTAGTGCAGGTTGGAGATCACCTTGACCTTCACGCCGGCGTACGCGTTGGCGTTGATGTAGTCCATGGCCGCGGCCACGTACTGCTTGCAGGTGTTGACCGCGGTGTCCATGCCCGAGTAGTCGCACGTGCCGGTCTGGCTCTTGAACGACGAGCGCGCCTGCAGGCCGTCGTTGCCGCACATCTCGAACGTGACGACGCGCGTCGAGCTCGCCTGCATGTAGGACTTCTCGGCCACGATCTTGTTGTTGTAGACGTCCGAGGCCACGGCGCCCGACTTGGCGCGGCGCACGCTCTCGATGTCGGCGTTCCACAATGCCGACAGGTACTCGGCGTCCACCGTCGGCGCCGCGTACTTCGCGGCGCTGGTGATCGAGGTGTTGTAACCGGCGTAGATCGAATCGCCGTAGGCCACCAGCCGGTACTTGGTGGACGTGCCGGCGCGGTCGATCGTCCACGACACGTTCTGGGTCAGCGTGTTGGCGCCGGCCTGCGCAGCCAGGCCGGCGAGCACCAGCGCCGGCGCGAGCCGGGCGAGGGCGCGCGCGATGCGTGCGGGGAGGGCGGGAACTCGAGTGCTCATCTGTATCTCCTGGATTTGTGCTTGGATTGGGGAACAGAACGCTCGAGCCCGGCGAAGCCTCGTGGGCCCGGAGTCGGCGTGTGGCGAGACTAGTCACTGCACTCGTGCGACGAACGAGGGGGAACCCGGTACGCGCAGCGGGGCCGGAACGCGCGGACAAGCTGTTGGCTCGCGCGGTCAAGTGGCTTGCAAATTTCCACCAGTCTGACGGCGACGGATACGGTGGGGGGCATTTGGGCGAAGGTCGATGGCGAGGCCGATGTCGAGTCGGCCTGTCCGCAAGCTGTCGCTTCGAAAAATTGTTCCGGCCGAGTTGAACGGCTTGACGCCAGGACGCCATCCACGGATTGGCGGCACCCTCGCGTCCGCCCTGCGCGCCGTGCCCGGACGGGCGCGGCGCATGCACTTCCACAATCCGAGGAGATCCCGATGAAAGAGCACCCGCTTTCCCTGACTGCCCTCGCGATCGCCGCCGCCCTGGCCGCGGTGCCCCTGTCCGGCCGCGCCGTCGAGGTGTCGGTCACCAACCTGGTCACGGACGACCAGACCGTGAACACGGCCAAGATCACCGACCCGGGCCTGGTCAACGGCTGGGGGCTGTCGTACTCGCCGACCAGTCCGTTCTGGGTGTCGTCCAACGGCGCGGGCACGTCCACGCTGTACCGCGTGAACCCGGGCACCCAGGCCACCAGCAAGGTGCCGCTGGTCGTCGCGATACCCGGCGCCGGCAGCGTCACCGGGCAGGTCTTCAACGCCGGCGGCGCGGGCCAGTTCAACGGCGACGCGTTCCTGTTCGTCAGCGAGGACGGCACCGTCTCCGGCTGGCGGGGCGCGCTCGGCACCAACGCCGAGGCGCTGGTGTCGGTGGGCGGCATCTACAAGGGCGCGGCGCTGGCCACGATCGGCGGCAACAGCTACCTGTACGGCGCCGACTTCGGCCGCGGTTCGATCGACGTGTTCAAGGGCAACGCCGGCGCGGCCAACCTGACGGGCTCGTTCACCGACCCGACCCTGCCTTCGGGCTACGTGCCGTTCAACGTGCAGAACCTCGGCGGCTCGCTGTTCGTCACCTACGCCCGGCGCGACGGCGCCAGCACCGACGAGACGGCCGGCGCCGGCTTCGGCTTCGTCGACCGCTACGACCTGCAGGGCAACCTCGTCGGCCGCGTGGCCAGCGGCGGCGTGCTCGACGCGCCGTGGGGCCTGGCGATCGCGCCGTCGTCGTTCGGCGCGCTGGCCGGCGCGCTGCTGGTGGGCAACTTCGGCGACGGCCGCATCAGCGCGTACAACTTGGCCACCGATTCGTTCATGGGGCAGATCGCCGGCAAGAACGGCCAGCCGCTGGTCATCGACGGCCTGTGGGCGCTCAGCGTGGGCAACGACGGCGGCGCCGGCAGCAGCCAGTCGCTGTACTTCACGGCCGGCCCGGGCGACGAGTCGCACGGCCTGTTCGGCGTGATGCAGGCGGTGCCCGAGACCAACACCGTCGCGATGCTGATGGCCGGCCTGGCGATGCTCGCGTGGCGCGGCGGGCGGCGCACGCGCCGCTAGCGGCGTCTCAGCCCGCGAGCGCGGCCACGCCCAGGTTGATGGCCGCGCCGCCGACCACCAGCCACGCGGCCAGCGTCGCGCCAAGTCCCAGCGGCGCAAGGCCGGCCGCCTTCATCGCCGACAGCCGCGTCGTCAGGCCGAGCGCGGCCATCGCGACGGCCAGCAGCGCGAGGCAGCCGTCGTCGGCGATGGCCAGGGCGGCATGGGGCAGCACGTCCAGCGAGCGCAGGCCGGCGAGCGCGACGAAGCCGAAGGCGAACCAGGGGATCGTGATCGGCGGGCGCGGCTGGCCGGCCGACGTCGCGCCCGAGCGCGTCGCCCATGCCGACAACGCCACGAGGAACGGTGCCAGCATCATCACGCGCACCATCTTCGCGATGACGGCCGTGTCGGCCGCGGCGTCGCTCACCGCGTGGCCCGCGGCCACCACCTGCGCGACCTCGTGGATCGTCGAGCCGGCCCACAGCCCGTACTGCGCGTCACCCAGCGGATGGACGGATGCGACGACGTGGAACAGCGCCGGGTACAGGAAGATCGCCACGCTGCCGAAGCCCACGACGGTGGCGATGGCGACGGCCACCTGCTCGGGCCGCCCGCGCACCACGGGCTCGGTGGCGAGGACCGCGGCCGCGCCGCAGATCGAGCTGCCGGCGCCGATCAGGATGGACGTCGTGCGGTCCAGGCCGAACAGGCGCGGCCCCAGCGTGCAGGCGAGCGCGAAAGTGCTGGCGAGGACGGCGGCGTCGATCGCGACGCCCGCCAGGCCGACATGGCCGATGTCCTGGAACGTCAGCCGCAGCCCGTACAGCACGATGCCGGCGCGCAGCAGCCGCTGCTTGGCCAGGTTCAGGCCGTCGGCGGAGACGGCCAGCGTGGACGCGGGCAGCAGGTTGCCGGCGAGCAGGCCGATGGCGATGGCCAGCGTCAGCGCGGACAACCCGTGCGACTGCAGCCAGCCGACATGCGCCAGCGCCGTGGCCGCGGTCGCGACCGCGGCGGCCAGCAGCAGGCCGGGCAGGGCGCGCAGCCGGGCAAGCGGCACGGGCGGGGCGGGAAACGAACGGGTGGCGGCGGTCATGGCGGGACTCGGGTCGGGGACGATGACCGCACTGTGCGCCGCTGTTGTTTATCCGTAAAACGAATTGATTGCATAGAATCTACCTAAAATACAGGTAGACTGGCGGCATGCGGATCACTCTGCGCCAGCTGGCCGTCTTCACCGCCGTGGCGGACGCCGGCAGCACCACCGCGGCCGCCGGCCGCATCGCGCTGTCGCAGTCGGCCACCAGCGCGGCGCTCAACGAGCTGGAGGCCGTGCTCGAGGCGCGGCTGTTCGACCGCGTCGGCACGCGGCTCGTGCTCAACGACACCGGCCGCGGCTTGCTGCCGCAGGCGCGGGCCGTGCTGGACGGCGCCGCCGGCATCGAGCGCGACTTCGGCATCGGCCAGGCCGCGCGCGACGCGGCCGCGCCCTCGCTCCTGCGCGTGGGCGCGAGCACGACGATCGGCAACTACCTGCTGCCCACGCTCATCGCCAACTGGCAGCGGGCGCGGCCCGAGGCGCATGTCGACGTGGCGATCGCCAACACCGCGGCCGTCGCCGCCGCGGTGGCGCGCATGGAGGTCGACATCGGCCTGATCGAGGGCCCGTGCCACGAGCCCGAGGTGCTGGCGCGGCCATGGCGCGAGGAGGAGCTCGTCGTGTGCTGCGCGCCGTCGCACCCGCTGCTTGGTGGCGACCCGGCGCGCACGCTCAACGTCGCGGCGCTGCGCCAGGCCGCGTGGCTGCTGCGCGAGCCGGGCTCGGGCACGCGCGAGGCCGTCGAGCAGGCGCTGCAGCCGCACCTGCACCAGTTGCGCGAAGGCCTGCACTTCGGCGGCACCGAGGCCATCAAGCAGGCGGCCGTCGAGGGGCTGGGCTTCACGTGCCTGTCGCTGTTCGCGGTGCAGGATCTGGTGGCGCTGGGCCGGCTCGTGCGCGTGCGCACGACGCTGCCGCGCCTCGTGCGCCGCTTCTGGTTGATCCACCATCGGCGCAAGCAGTTCTCGCGCGGCCTGGCCGCCTTCGTCGACTTCTGCGAGCAGGGTTGACGGCGCTGGGGTATCGTCGCTGGCGACACGTGAACGAGGAATCGCCCATGACCCGACCCGCCGACGACGATCGCTTCGAGTTGTATGGCTTCTGGCGCACCTCCGCCACGTTCCGCGTGCGGGTCGCGTTCCACATGAAGGGCGTCAGGCCGCGCGAGACCGTCATCGACATGGACGGCGGCGAGCAGCACGGCGACGCCTACCGCCGCATCAACCCGCTGGGCGGCCTGCCGGCGCTGATCGACCACGGCCCCGGGCAGCCGCCGGTGCCGCTGACGCAGTCGCTGGCCATCCTGGAATTCATCGACGAGCTCTACCCGCAGCCGCCGCTGCTGCCGGCCGACGCGCACGGCCGCGCCCGCGTGCGCTCGATCGCGCAGATGCTCGCGGCCGACACCCACCCGCTGATCACACCGCGCGTGCGCAAGTACCTGTCGACGGTGGGCGGCTTCGACGCCAACGCCTCGCGCGCGTGGCTCGTGCACTGGCTGGACACCGGCCTGCGCGCCGTCGAACAGCGCCTGGCCACCGAGCCGGGCACCGGCCGCTTCTGCCACGGCGACCAGCCCACCATCGCCGACATCTGCCTGGCCAGCCTGTTCATGGTGACGCGCGTGCTCAAGATCGACATCGACGACGTGCCGGTGTCCACGCGCATCCTGGCCGAGTGCGAACGGCTGCCGGCGTTCGCCGCCGCCGCGCCGGCGCTGCAGGTCGGTGCCCCGGCCCTCTGAACCGGAGCACCGCCATGCCGCTGCCCAGCTTCGCGCAATTCCAGGCCGCCGCCCGCGCGCACGGCGCGCAGGACGTGCTGGTCCGCCGCTGGAACCCCGGCCAGGTGCTCGAGACCCACTCCCACCCGTTCGAGGCCCAGGCCATCGTCACCGAGGGCGAGATGTGGCTCACATGCGGCGGCGAGACGCGCCACCTGCTGCCCGGCGGCGAGTTCCACCTGCCGGCGCATGTGCCGCATTCGGAGCGGTATGGGCCGCAGGGGGCGACGTACTGGGTGGCGCGGCGCGTGCCGGTCTGAAATGACCTGGCTGGGCTGCGGTTGTTGCGAGGGGCCGGACCCCTTGCGCAGCGGCTCGCTGGCCGGTGGCACGCTGACGCCTACCGCCGCCCCCCACGCTGCTGCCACAAGGGCTTCTTGCCCTTGAGATGCCGCTCGATCCCTTCGTTGAGCCGCGTGCGCAGGTCGATCACCTCCTCGAGGTGGCCGTAGACGCCGGGGAAGCGCAGGTCCAGCCACAGCCACAGCGTGCAGGAGCGCAGCGCCTTCTCCATGTTGTCCAGGCGGCTGTGCTCGTCGACCTCGGACAGGAACCAGGGCGTGCCGGCCTGGCCGGCGGCGGCGTGGTTCCAGGCCCATTCGAGGAAGGCCTGCACCTGCGTCTCGGTGCGGGTGTCGACCGGGGCCTGTGCGTAGACGAAGCGCTGCTTGAGCGTGAGCTTGCCGGCGTTGTGATCGAGCTGCTCGGCCAGGTCGAGCATCTGCTCCAGCTGGGCGACGGCGAAGTGGGCGTCGTCGAGCTTGAGCTGGTCGACGAACACGTCCAGCACCGCGCGCAGCCTGGTCAGGCTCAATCGCGTGGCGATGGTGTCGACGTGCCACCAGTTAGGCGCGACGAAGGCCTTGAAGTCGCGTGGGGCGCGCGGCTGTTTCGGCAGGAGGTCCTTGAGCGTGCGCAGCGCGGTGGGCTCGGCCTCGCGCAGCACGCCGGCGAAGCCTTCCTCGTGCAGGCCGTAGCGGCCGGCGCGGCCGGCGATCTGGTGCACTTCTGATTCGTCCAGCAGCCGGTCGCCGACGCCGTCGAACTTCTTCAGCGTGGAGAACAGCACCCGGCGGATCGGCAGGTTCAGGCCCATGCCGATCGCGTCGGTGGCCACGAGGATATGCGCGTGGCCGTGGGCGAAGCGCTCGGCCTCGCGGCGGCGCACCTCGGGCGGCAGCGCGCCGTAGATCACCGACACCGGATGGCCGTTGGCGGCGACCTGGTCGCGCAGCATCAGCACCTCGCGCCGGCTGAACGCGACGACGGCGTCGCCCTTCTTCAGCGCGGAGATCGGCACCGGGCCGGGCAGCAGCTCGACGTGCTGCTTGCGCTCGAAGCTGCGCACCTTGCAGTTCTCGCCGCACAGCTTGAGCAGGTTCTCGATGGCCGGCGCGGCGTAGGCCGAGCAGATGATGATCACCTCGTTGGCCGGCACGCCCACGATGGCCTGCGTCCAGGCCCAGCCGCGCGAGTCGTCGAACAGCATCTGCGCCTCGTCGATCACGGCCACGTCGATCGGCCGCGACGTGTTGACCATCTCGATCGTGCTGGAGACGACGCGGGGGTCGGCCGCCGGGTCGTTCTCCTCGCCGGTCAGCAGCGACGTGGGCACGCCGCGCGCCACGAGGCGGTCGCGCCCTTCCAGCGCCAGCAGGCGCAGCGGCGCGAGGTAGCAGCCGTCGTGCGCGGCGGCCAGCTGCTCGAACGCCGCGTGCGTCTTGCCGCTGTTGGGCGGCCCGACGTACAGCGTGACGCTGCGCTGCAGGCGCCGCGCCAGCTCGAAGCTGTCGGGGTAGCCGTGGAACGCGAGCTCCGAGTTCAGGCCCGCCAGCGCCGTCAGCTCGGCGACGTGGCGCTCCCAGCGATCCTGGGCGCGCACCAGCGAGGCCTTCAGGTCGGCGAAGGGCTGCGGTCGCGCGGCCTCGGCCTGCAGGCGCTGCGCCAGCGAGCCCACGTGCTCCGGATGGCCCGACTCGGCGCGCGCCAGCAGGCGCTCGACGTGCTCGACCAGCTCGCCGGCCTCGGGGTAGGGCGGCGCGTCGCCGATGGCCGCCTTGAACGCCTGCAGGTCGCCGGTGCGATAGAACTCCCACACCGGCGCGTCGGCGATCGGCTGGCGCCAGGCCACGCGCAACTGCACGCCGCTGGACGGCAGCTTCAGCGTGTGCTGCAGGAAACGGTCGAAGCGGCCGGCTTCGCGCGTGACGCCCAGGGCCTCGAGCTCCGCCGTGCGCGCCTGCATGAGGGCGCGCACCTGCGGGCCGTTGCCCACGGTGTCGAGGTGGCGCAGCGCCGCGGCGACGTGGCCCGGCGCGATCCAGCGGCTGGGCCGGCCGCCGGACACGGCCTTCTGCAGCAGGATCAGGCCCAGGCTGTCCAGGTGCTGTTCGAAATGCGGCGCGTGCTCGTCGAGGTAGTCGGCCGGCTTGACGACCTGGGGCAGCTGGTACGCCGCCTGCTGCAGCCGGGCGATGTCGGCCGGCGCGACGTCCTCGGGCACGCGGCTCGCGTGGCGCGCGTTGGGCAGCTTGGACGCGCGCGGCGCGGGGGTGGGGGCGGAGGACGGGTGGATCTCGGGATCGGAGCTCATTCGGGTGCACGCGCGCGTCACGCGCGGGGTGCGTCATTTCTGGGAAAAGACGAAGTATGACCGCTGACGCCGGGATGCAGGGCACACTGCCGACGATGGATCGCCTGGAATTCGCGATGCGCGATGTCGAGGACGCCCGCATCGGTGCCCTGAGCCGCATGAAATGGGTCGCCGCGGCGCTGCTGCTGGCCGCCCTGGCGGGGCTCGCCCTGGCGGTGTGGCAGGGCGGCGAGGGCGGCTGGGGCTGGCTGCAGTCGTTCTGCGAGGCCTCGGCAGTGGGCGCGATCGCCGACTGGTTCGCGGTGGTCGCGCTGTTCCGCCGCCCGCTGGGCCTGCCGCTGCCGCACACGGCCATCCTGCCGCGCAGCAAGGAACGCGTGGCCGACGGCCTGGCGAATTTCGTGCGCGACCATTTCCTGGAGCCAACCTCGCTGGTGCTGCGGCTGGCCGAGCTCGACCCCGCGCGCCGCCTGGGCGACTGGCTGGCCGAGCCGGCCCGCGTGCGCGAGTGGGTCGGCGAGGGCCGCCGCTGGGCGCTCAAGGCGGTCGGCCTGTTCGACGACGAGCGCATGCGGCGCGCCACGCTGGAGCTGATCGTCGCGCAGGCGCGCCGCTGGAACAGCGCCGCCACCGCGGCCGACGTGCTGGCGCTGCTGACCCACGGCGGCCGCCACCACGAGCTGCTGGACGCCGGCCTCGAGAAGATCGGCGGCTTCCTCGCCGAGGACGAGGTCAAGGCGCGCGTGTCCGAGCTGATGGTGCGCCACGCGCGCAAGGAGTGGCCCAAGGTGGTGGGCATGGTGGAACTCGTGACGCCCGTGGCGCGCATGGCCGACGGGCTGGCCTCCAGGCTCAGCGCGTCGGTGCTGGGCGAGCTGCGCGAGGTGCTGTCGCAGCCCGACCACCCGGTGCGCCAGCGCTACGACAAGTGGCTGGCCGACTTCGTCGAGCGCCTGCGCGGCGACGAGGCGTTGATCGCCGCCTTCGACCGCGTCAAGGAACGCGCGATCACCGACCCGGCGGTGCTGGACTACGCCGGCACGGTGTGGAACGACATCAAGCGGATGATGCAGGCCGACCTCGCCGACGAGGGCTCCGCGCTGGCCGAGCACGTGGCGCAGGCGATGCGCGACGTCGGCGACCGCCTGCGCGAGGACGCCAGCCTGCGCGCGTCGCTCAACGAGCACCTGCTGTCGGCGGCCGGCACCATCGCCGCCAACCTGCGCGCCGGCGTCACCACACACATCGCCCAGACCATCAAGAACTGGGACGACCGCCGGCTCGTGGAGCAGCTGGAGCTGAGCGTGGGTCGCGACCTGCAGTTCATCCGCATCAACGGCACGGTGGTGGGCGGCCTCGCGGGGCTGGCGCTGCACGCGCTGCGGCTGCTGCTGCAGTAGGCCGGGGCACAGGGACCACGGTCGGGCTGGACATACACTCGGCCGTCCGGAGTGCCGAGGAAGAGCACATGGGTGAATCAGGGAAGGATTCGTCGCAGGGCGCCTCGCGCCTGGGGCGCTGGCTGCCCGCGGTCGCCGTCGTGGCGGTGGTGGCGCTGCTGGCCGGCTTCGCGATCACGCGCGACTTCCGCCAGGAGCGCGCGCAGGCCGCGGCCCGCCTGGAGGCCGTGGCCGAACTGCGCTCGACCCAGGTGCAGGCCTGGCTCGACCGCCACATGAGCTTCGCCCAGTTCCTGGACGACAGCACGGTCCTGGCGCAGCTGTACCTGCGCTGGCAGGACCAGGGCGACGCGGCGGCGGGGCAGCAGCTGATGTCGCGCGCCGTCGACTCGCGCCATGCCGACGGGGCCGACAGCGCGCTGATCGTCACGGCGGCCGGGCAGGTGCTGGCGCGCGAGCATCCGACCGAGCGCGAGCTCGCGCCCGAGCTCAGGCGCACGCTGGAGGAGGCGCTGCGAGCGGGCTCGGCCACCAGCTCCAGCATCTACGGCCGCACGGGCACCGAGATCACGCAGCGGCTGGACATCGTCGTGCCCCTGCTCAAGACGGGCCAGCCGGCGCGCGGCGCGATCGTGCTGCGCATCGACCCGCGGCGCTCGCTGTTCCCGATGCTGGCGACCTGGCCGGTGCCCAGCCGCACGGCCGAGGCGGTGCTGTGGAGCCGCACCGGCGACCACATCGTCAACATCAACGACCTGCGCTACCAGCCCGGCAGCCTGGGCCGCATCAGCCAGCCGGCGGCCAGCTCGGGGCTGCCGATCGCGCGTGCCGTGCGCGGCGAGCTGCTGCGCGGCGTCGCCACCCGGACGCAGGACTACCGCGGCGTCGACGTGCTGTGGGTAGGCCGCCCGGTGCCCGGCACCGACTGGTGGCTGGTGGCCAAGATGGACATGGACGAGGTCGACGCCCCGGCCCGCGAGCGCGCGGTCGAGACGCTCGTCGCCGCGCTGCTGGCGCTGGTGGTCGCCGCGCTCGCGGCCCGCGTGTGGGTGCAGCGGCGCCGCATGGTGGAGGCCGAGCGCGAGGCGGAGCTCGAGCGCGTGGCGCAGCGCGCGCTGCGCGAGAGCGAGCGGCACTTCCGCGCGGTCGTGTCGGTGCTGAGCGAGGGCGTGATCGTGTTCGATCTGCACGATCGCATCGTCAGCAGCAACCCGGCGGCATCGCGCCTGATGGGCACCACGATCGTCGCCGGCCAGAAGCGCACCGAGATGATGGGCACCTGGACGCCGCTGTGGCCCGACGGCACGCCGATCCCCGGCGCCGAGCAGCCGACGCAGCGCGTGATGGCCGGAAAGGGCCCGCAGCTGGACGTGCCGGTGCATGCGCGCGACCGCAGCGGCGGGCACCTGGTGTTCCGCGTCAGCGCCGTGCCGCTGACCAGCGCCGAGACCGGCGAGATGACCGGCGTCGTGGCCACGCTGGCCGACATGACCGCGCAGCACCGCATGGCCGAGGACCTGCGCCGCCACCGCGACGAGCTGGAGACCGAGGTCGCGCAGCGTACGCGCGAGCTCACCGAGGCCAACGCCACGCTGGCCGACACGCTGCGCTTCAATCGCGAGATCTCCGACGCCATCCCGGGCCTCGTGACCTACTGGGATCGCGAGCTGCGCTGCCAGTTCGCCAACCGCACCTACCTGCAGAGCATCGGCATGGCGGGCGAGCAGGTGATCGGCCGCACGAAGGCCGAGTTCCGCGGGACGAGCGAGCCGGACGGCATGTCGCCGCGGCTCACGCAGGCGCTGCAGGGCGAGTCGCAGCTGTTCGAATACCAGGCCTCGCGCGATCCGGGCAGCCCGCGCTGGTTCCAGGTGCACATCAAGCCGGCCTACACCACCGACGGCGCGGTGCAGGGCGCCTACATGATGGCGTTCGACATCAGCGCCCTCAAGCGCGCGGAAGCCGAGCTCACGCGCACCAACGAGGCGCTGGCGCGCTCGCGCGACGAGGCCGAGTCGGCCACGCGCGCCAAGAGCGCCTTCGTGGCCAACATGAGCCACGAGATCCGCACTCCGCTCAACGGCATCCTGGGCCTGGCCTACCTGCTGGCGCGCGACCCGCGCGACGACGTGCAGCGCGACCGCCTCGCCAAGATCGGCGACGCCGGCCAGCATTTGCTGCAGATCATCAACGACGTGCTGGACCTGTCCAAGATCGAGGCCGGCAAGCTCACGCTGGAGGAGGCGGACTTCTCGCTCGACGCGCTGCTGTCCACCGCCTGCGACATGGTGGGCGAGCGCGCGCAAGCCAAGGGGCTGGAGCTGGTCGTCGACACCGACAACCTGCCGCAGCGGCTGCGCGGCGATCCGACGCGGCTGTCGCAGATGGTGATCAACCTGATGTCCAACGCCGTGAAGTTCACCGACAGCGGCTGGGTGCGGCTCAAGGGCGACCTGCTCGACGACCGCGACGGCCGCGTGCTGGTGCAGTTCGACGTGCAGGACACCGGCCCCGGCATCACGGCCGAGCGCCAGGCCGAGCTGTTCAACGCGTTCGAGCAGGGCGACAACACGACCACGCGGCGCTTCGGCGGCACCGGGCTGGGGCTGTCGCTGACGCGCAACCTCGCCGCCGCGATGGGCGGCACCGTGGGCGTGCGCAGCACTCCGGGCACGGGCAGCACGTTCTGGTTCACGGCGTGGCTGTCGCACGCCACGCGCGAGGACGAGGCCAACACGCTGGCGCCGATGAAGGCGATGCGCATGCTGCTGGTGGACGACCTGCCCGAGGCCTCGGCCGTCATCGCGCACTACCTCGAGACGATGGGCATGCAGGTGGACGTGCGGTCCAGCGGCGAGGCCGCGATGCAGCGCGTCGAGTCCGAGATGGCACAGGGCCGGCCGTACGACCTGATGCTGGTCGACTCCAGCACCCGCTGCGACGACGACACGCCCACGCTGGTGCGGCTGCGCGCCCTGATGGGCGACGGCATGCCGCCGTGCGTGCTGATGTGCTCCACGCCCGAGGGCCTGGCGGGCGACCGCATGATGGGCATCAAGGTGGACGCCGTGCTGGACAAGCCGGTGACGGCCTCGGCGCTGCACGACGTCGTCGCACGCATCCTCTACCGCCAGGGCGGCTCGGGCACCGACACGGCCATCGTGCGCGACGCCAGCGAGGAGCTGGTGCGCGAACGCCACGGCGGGCAGAGCGTGCTGCTGGCCGAGGACAACATCATCAACCGGCTGATCGCGCGCGAGCTGCTCACCAACGCCGGGCTGGTCGTGGAGCAGGCCGAGAACGGCGCGATCGCGCTCGAGCTCGCGGCGCAGCAGCCGTGGGACCTGATCCTGATGGACATGCAGATGCCCGTGATGGACGGCCTGGACGCGACGCGCGCGCTGCGCGATCGCGGCGACAGGGTGCCCATCATCGCGATGACGGCCAACGCGTTCGTCGAGGATCGCGCCGCCTGCCTGGACGCCGGCATGAACGACCACATCGCCAAACCGGTGAATCCAGGGGCGCTGTACGCCATCCTCATGCGGTGGCTGCCTCCGAAAGCGATTTCACGCAACTGAGGTTCTATCCCGACTCAAGTCCGGCCTCGGGCGGCCGAAAACAGGACACGAAGGTGCGTCCTGAAAGATCTCGCACGGCCAACGTCCCTCGCAGTCACCGTCAGCGCCCGTTTTCCCGTGTGTTCGTCCGGTGAGCCCTCCCTCCGAGCTCTGAGTCGAACATGAACCTGAAACTGAAATTGCCGCTGACGTTCTGCGGCGTGGTCGCCGCCGTGATGGGCGCCGCCCTGATCGGCATCCACAGCCTCAACGGCTCCGTCAACGTCTACGAAGTCGACGTTGCCGCGCAGCAGGCGCACGAGCGCGACATCGCCGACCTGCTGGTCAACTTCAAGACCCAGGTGCAGGAGTGGAAGGACACGCTGCTGCGCGGCAAGGATCCCGAGAAGCTCGACAAGCATTGGGGCGCGTTCGCCAAGCGCGAGGCCGCCGTCGAGGACAAGGCCAAGGCGCTGCTGGCGACGCTGCCGGCCGGCGAGAGCCGCACGCTGGTCGAGCAATTCAGCGCCGCGCACGTGAAGATGGGCGTCGACTACCGCAAGGGCTTCGACGCGTTCAAGGGCGCGGGCTTCGATCCGTCGGCCGGCGACAGCGCCGTGGCCGGCATGGATCGCGAACCGGCGCGCCTGCTGGCCGAGGCCGGCAGGAAGATCGCCGCCGACAGCGCGACCGCGTCGGCCGACGCCGCCGTGCAGGCGCATCGCGCCTCGATGGTCAGCATCGTGCTGATGCTGGTTGCCGGTGCCGCGGGCATCGGCGTGGGCGTTCTGTTCAGCCGCAAGATCACGGGCCCGGTGGACTTCGCGGTCGGCGTGGCCGAGCGCATCGCCGGCGGCGACCTCACGAGCCAGGTGCGCGTGACGGGCGGCGACGAGATCGCGCAACTGCTCAAGGCGCTGTCGACGATGCAGGGCAGCCTCGCCAGCCTCGTGAGCAACGTGCGCTCGAATTCCGAGAGCGTGGCGACGGCGTCGTCGCAGATCTCGCAGGGCGCCAACGACCTGAGCGCCCGCACCGAGGAGCAGGCCTCGGCGTTGCAGCAGGCTGCCGCGTCGATGGAACAGCTCGGCTCGACCGTGCGCCAGAACGCCGAGAACGCGCAGTCCGCCAACCAGCTCGCGTTGGGCGCCAGCACCGTGGCGCGCAAGGGCGGCGACGTGGTGGGCGAGGTCGTCGAGACGATGAAGGGCATCAACGAGAGTTCCAAGCGCATCGTCGACATCATCGGCGTGATCGACGGCATCGCGTTCCAGACCAACATCCTGGCGCTGAATGCCGCGGTCGAGGCCGCGCGTGCCGGCGAGCAGGGCCGCGGCTTCGCGGTCGTGGCCGGCGAGGTGCGCTCGCTGGCGCACCGCTCGTCGGACGCGGCCAAGGAGATCAAGGCCCTGATCTCGGCGAGCGTCGAGCGTGTCGAGCACGGCACGACGCTGGTCGACCGCGCCGGCGAGACGATGACCGAGATCGTGAACTCGATCGCGCGCGTCACGGACATCATGGGCGAGATCAGCGCCGCCAGCACCGAGCAGAGCACGGGCGTCGGCCAGCTCGGCGACGCCATCGCGCAGATGGACCAGGCCACGCAGCAGAACGCCGCGCTGGTGGAAGAGAGCGCCGCCGCGTCCGAGAGCCTCAAGGAACAGGCGCACGGACTGGTGCAGGTGGTGTCGGTGTTCAAGCTCGCGGGCAAGCCCGCCGACGTCTTCCATGCCGCGCCGGTCGCCGCGTCCGCGCCGTCGCCCAGGGCGGCGGCGGCCCGCCCGGCGACGCCTGCGCGCAAGCCGGCTGCACCGGTCGCCAAGGCGGCGCCTGTCAAGGCAGCGTCCGTCAAGGCGGCGCCGGCACCCGCGCCCGTTCCGGCGCTGGCGGAAGCCGGCGGCGACGACTGGGAAGCGTTCTGACGTCCTGCAGGTAAAGTGGCCGCTCGACGAGGAGCGGACATGCAGGGCAGGACGACGAGACAAGGCATCGCGATCGCGCTGGCGGCGCTGGCGAGCGCGGGCGCGATGGCGGCCACGAGCACGACGACAACGACGGTCGTCACGGCCGACCGCATGCTGGACGTGCTGTCCGGCAAGATGGTGGAACGGCCCGCGATCGTGGTGGTCGACGGCCGCATCCAGGCGGTGCTCACGCAGGGCGCCGCGGCGATCCCGCAGGATGCCAGGCGCATCGACCTGCCCGGCCAGATGCTGCTGCCGGGCCTGATCGACATGCACGTGCACCTGGCCGCCGACGCGCGCATCGACGGCAACCACTACCTGGACTACACCGACAGCTTCTGGGTGGCCGTGGGCGTGGCCAACGCCAAGGCGATGCTGGACGCCGGCTTCACGACGGTGCGCAACGTCGGCTCGGCCGACTACGCCGACGTGGGCATCAAGCAGGCCGTCGAGGGCGGCTACATCCCCGGCCCGCGCATCGTGCCGGCCACGTACGCGCTCGGCGCGACGGGCGGGCATTGCGACGACACCGAGGGCCTGCCGCCGAGCTTTGCCGCGGTGCCGACCCCGTCGGTCGCCGACAGCCCCGACGGCTTTCGCGCACTGGTGCGCCGCGTGCACAAGTTCGGCGCCGAGGTGATCAAGCTTTGCGTCACCGGCGGCGTGCTCTCGCGCACCGACGCGGCCGGCGCGCAGCAGATGAGCCTCGAGGAGATCAAGGCTGCCGTCGACGAGGCGCATCGCCTGGGCCTGAAGGTGGCCGCGCATGCGCACGGCACCTCGGGCATCAACGACGCGCTGCGCGCGGGCGTCGACACGATCGAGCATGCCAGCCTGGCCGACGAGGAGTCGTTCCGCCTCGCCAAGGAGCGCGGCGCGTGGTTCTCGATGGACATCTACGACGACGACTACATCCTGGCCGAGGGCGCCAAGAACGGCATGTACGAGGCCTCGCTCGCCAAGGAGCGGGCCATCGGCCTGAAGCAGCGCCAGACTTTCCGCGCGGCCAACGCCGCCGGCGTGAAGATGATCTTCGGCACCGACAACGGCGCCGTCTTCCCCGCCGGCCAGAACGCGCTGCAGTTCGCCAAGATGGTGGAGTGGGGCATGACCCCGCTGGAGGCGATCCGCGCCGCCACGCGCAACGCGGCGCAGGCGCTCGCGCGCGAGGGCGACGTCGGCGCGATCGAGGTCGGCCGCTACGGCGACTTCGTGGCGGTCAAGGGCGACCCGCTGAAGGACGTGCGCGTGCTGGAGCACCCGGCCGCGGTGATCAAGGGCGGCGAGCGTGTGAAGTGAGCCCGCGGGCCGGGCACGCGCGGGTGCGCCCGCGCGAGGCCGGTCAGCGGCCCGGGCGCGTCGAGGCCTTCTGCCAGGCGGGCGACTGGTAGGTGTCCATCGGCTCGAGCTTCCAGTCGGGCGGCGGCTCGACGATGCCGCGCGCCTTGTTCAGGTCGACCTTCCGGGCGACCAGCGTCGCGCACAGCTTGAGCTTGTCGAGGTCGGCCTGCACGAGGTCGGGCCGCGGCGCCGCGCTGAAGCAGCACAGCGTGCCGTAGACGCGCCGGTCCTTCAGCACGATGGGCGTGCTCAGGTGGGCGCCGATCTGGAACGGCAGCTCGGGCAGGTCGGCCGGGGCCATCGGCACGGCCGACAGGTTCTGCACGAGTTCGGGGATGCGACCCTCGACCACGCGTTGGCATACCGATTCCTCGGCCGGGTTCGATCCGCCGGCCTCGATGCCGGGCGCGCCCGGGCCGACGTCGACGAAGCGGAACATGCGCCGCCCCTCGACGAATTCGGATACGAAGACGACGTCCATCTCCATGCGCAGCCGCATCGCGTGCAGCAGCTGGGAGACGGAGTCGTCGAGCAGCGGATCGCTCGAGTCGGCGGTGGCCACGAGCAGTTCCGAGATGGTGACGGACAGCTCGTCGTCGCGGAATTTTTCCAGGTGTTCCATGGCAGGTCCGGGCCGGGATCTGCATCGTCCCGTTGAGTCGGTTCTTCCCCTGCGACCCAGTTTACTGAAGGTGAATGGGGCCTTGCGTGAAGATCAGGTAACGAAACCTGCGCTTGTCCAGGACAGGAAAAGTGCGCGCACGGTCACGTCAGCGCCTTCTCCATGAACACGCTCAGAGGGTCGTCGCGGTAGTCGGCGAAGGGCCCGCGCCGCGCGTAGCCGAAGGACTCGTACAGGCCCAGCGCCTCGGGCTGGTACGGCCCGGTCTCCAGCATCAGCCGAGTGCAGCCGGCAGCGACCGACGCGGCCTCCAGCGCGCACATCAGCCCGGCCGCGGCGCCCTGGCCGCGGCTGGCGGGGTCGACGTACACGCGCTTGATCTCGCCGTGGTCGTCGTGCAGCACGACGGCGCCGCAGCCGACGGCGCGCCGCGCGGTGTCGCGCGCAACGAAGAAGCGCACGTTGTCGCGCTGGAGCGCGGCGAGGTCCAGCGCGTGCCGGCTCTCGGGCGGATACAGGCCGTCCTGGTACGCGTCGAGCGCGGCGATCAGGGCGATGACGTCGGGCTGGTCGGGAGATTCGAGGGCGATGTTCATCGGGTCATGGCGGGTGGCGGAAAGCAGCCGGAGTCGAACCTGCCAGGGAGCGGCTGGCGCCCCCTACCGGGTTTGAAGCCCGGGCGCACCACCGGGTGCGATTGCCTTCCTGTGCGAATCGATTCTAGGTTGGGCCCGTGGCGTCGAACGCGGCCTCGGCGATGACGATGCGGGCGTCGCCGAACCGGCGCGTGACACCCGCGCGATCGAGGAACTCCAGCACCTGGATCGCGCGCTTGCGGCCCAGGCCGGTGGCCTCCTTGAACGGGACGACGCGCACGCCCGCGCGGCCGGCGTCCGCCGCCAGGGCCGCCAGCGCCGACGCCAGCGCCTGCATCGCGGCCGGCGTGTAGAACAGGTCCTTGACCACCTGCCACGCGCGCCCCTGGCGCGCGAGGCGGCGCAGCACGGCGCGCACGCGATCCTCGGGCACGCCTTCGCGCGCCGCGAGGTCGCGCACCCAGGGCGGGTCGCCGGGCGCGGCGCCAAGGCGTGCGAGCAGGCGCGCGGCCAATGCCTCGTCGTCGAGCGACAGCGTGCCCGCATGCGACGGCAGGTGCAGCCAGGCGCCGCTGGCCGCCAGCGCGCCCTCGCGCCGCAGCGCGTCCAGCAGCGCATGCCACAGTGCGTCGCCCACGGCGCCGTCGGCGCGCACGCCGGCCATGCGGCGCAGGCGCGCGGCGTTGACGCCGGGCTCGTCGGGGCTCGCGGCGTGGAAGCGTTCGAGCGCGGACAGCACCTGGCCGGTCGCAGCCTGCCAAGCGGTCTCGGACAGCAGCAGCGCGTCGTCGGGCCCGACCGGCAGCTCGCGCACGCCCGCGGGCGCCTGCGGGCGCGCGAGGCCCAGCAGCAGCCCGAGCCGCGATCGCAGCAGGCCCGCGGGCGACGCGTTGACCAGCGCCGCGACGCCGCCGCCGCGCCGCGCGTCCTCCAGCGCATCGAGCCATGCCGCGCGCTCGCGGCTGCGCCGACGCCGCTCGGGGGCGTTCGGATCGAGCACCGCGCCGCCGCCGAGGGTCTCGCTGGCCTGGGCGTTTCGCACGACGAAGCGGTCGCCGGCGAGCGCGAACACCGGCTCGTCGAACACCAGCTGCACGCGCGCCTCGCCGCCCGGCGCGAGGCGCTCGGCGTCCAGCGGCACCGCGTGCGCCATGCGGTGCGCGGTGCCGAGGTGCACATGCAGCGGCGCCCACATCGCCAGCGCCGGCGCGCCGGGCAGCAGGCGCAGGCGGACGTCGACGTGGCGCACCGGCTCGCACACGGCGGGAGCGAGGATCCAGTCGCCGCGCGCGATGGCCGTGCGCTCGATGCCGGCCAGCTGCAGCGCGCAACGCTGGCCGCTGCGGCCCTCGTCGGACGCCCGGCCCTGCGCGTGCACGCCGCGCACCCGCACGGCGTCGCCGCTGGCCGAGTGGCGCAGCACGTCGCCCACGGCCACGCGCCCGCCGAACACGGCGCCCGTGACGATCGTGCCCTGGCCCGGGAGCGTGAACACGCGGTCGATCGCGAGCCGGAACGGGCCGTCCGCGGGGCGCGGCGAATGAGCGAGCGCCATCGCGTGCAGGTGCAATCGCAGCGCGGCGACCCCGGTGTCCTCCGGGTGGGTGGCGGCCGTCTCGAAGCCCGCGTCGCGCGAAAGGCCCGCACCGTCGACCAGCGCCTCGACCTCCGTGCGCACCTCCGCCACGCGTGCGGCCGGCACGCGGTCGACCTTGGTCAGCACCGGCGTGACGCCGCGCACGCCCAGCAGCAGCAGGATGGCCAGGTGTTCGCGCGTCTGCGGCATCACGCCGTCGTCGGCGGCCACCACCAGCAGCGCATGATCCAGGCCCGCGGCGCCGGCGGCCATCGTGTGGATGAAGCGCTCGTGGCCCGGCACGTCGACGATGCCCAGCACCGCGCCGCCGTCCAGCGGCGTGTAGGCGTAGCCCAGCTCGATCGAGATGCCGCGCGCCTTCTCCTCCTTCAGGCGGTCGGTGTCCACGCCGGTGAGGGCGCGCACCAGCGTCGTCTTGCCATGGTCGACGTGGCCGGCGGTGCCGACGATCATGGGGCGAGCGCCGTCGCCAGCCCGGGCAGCTGCGCGACGAACGCGGGCTCGTCGGCATCCTCGAGGCAGCGCAGATCGAGCCACAGCGCGTCGTCGGCGACGCGGCCGATGACGGGCCGCGGCAGCCCGCGCAGTGCGGCCTCGAGTCGCGCGAGCGCGCGTCCCGCGCGGCGCGCGCCCGGGCGCAGCACGAGCCCGGCACTGGGCAGCAGGTCGACGGGCAGGGCGCCGCTGCCGATCTGGCTCAGCATCGCGGCGGGCTGCACGTCGAAGGCGTCGCCCACGGTCGCCTGCATCGTCGCGGCCAGGCGCTGCGCCTGCGCGAGCATCGCGGCCTGCGGGCGCGTCAGCAGCCGTAGCGCGGGCAGGCGCTCGGCCAGCAGCTCCGGCGCGCGGTACAGCGCCAGCACCGGCTCCAGCGCGGCCAGCGTCAGCTTGCCCACGCGCAACGCGCGCTTGAGCGGGCTCTTGCGGATCTTCGCGACGAGATCGCGCCGGCCGACGACCAGGCCCGCCTGCGGCCCGCCCAGCAGCTTGTCGCCGCTGAACGTGACGACGCCCGCGCCGGCGGCTACCGTCTCGCGCACGGTCGCCTCGCGCGGAAGCCCCCAGCGAGAGAGCTCGACCAGCGATCCGCTGCCCAGATCGACGACCAGCGGCAAGCCGCGCGCCGCGCCGATCGCGGCGACCTCGGCATCGGCCACGCTGGCCGTGAACCCGGTGACGGCGTAGTTGCTGCAATGCACCTTCATCAGCAGTGCGGTGCGCTCGGTGATCGCGTTCTCGTAGTCGCGGGCGTGCGTGCGATTCGTGGTGCCGACCTCGACGAGCCGGGCACGGGCGCGGGCCATGATGTCGGGGATGCGGAACGCGCCGCCGATCTCCACCAGCTCGCCGCGCGACACGACCACCTCCTTGCGCGCGGCCAGCGCATCGAGCGTCAGCAGCACCGCGGCGGCGTTGTTGTTGACGACCGTGGCGGCCTCGGCGCCGGTGAGCTCGCACAGCAGGTCCTCGACCAGCGCGTCGCGCTCGCCGCGGCCGCCGGTGGCGAGGTCGAACTCGAGGTTCGCGGGCGCCGTGAGCGCGCGCACGACGGCCTGCACGGCCGACTCCGGCAGCGTCGCGCGGCCGAGGTTGGTGTGCAGCACGGTGCCGGTGAGGTTGAAGACGGCGCGCAGGCGCGGCGCGTTGCGGCGGGCGAGCGCGGCCTCCACGGCCGACGCGATGGCCGGTGGCGTCAACGTCGCATCCTCGACGGCCGTGCCGCCGCGCAGCGCCTCGCGCAGGCGATCGAGCTCGGCGCGCAGCGCGTCCGTCGCCTGCGTCGCGCCCCAGGCCGCGAGCACGGGCGCGAAAGCTGCGTCCTTCAGCAGGCGGTCGACCGCGGGCAGCCGGCGCGCCGCGGCGGCGGGGTCGAGCCGGTCGTTCATGCCGGCTCCGCGCGCGGCAGGGCCAGCAGCGGGTTGCCGCTGGCGCGCAGGTACGGCGTGTCCGACAGCAGCAGGTCCAGCGCCAGCGTGGCCAGATCGTCGGCCAGTGGCTCGGCCAGCGGATCCTTCTCCTGGTCGACCTGCTTGCGGTAGGTGTGGCACGTGTCGCAGGTCTCGGCCAGCACGGCCGGCTGGCCCTCGATGCCGCGGTAGCGCACGCCGCGCGTGGACTCGCAGTGGCTGCACTTGACGCGCACCAGGTGCCACTCGGTGGCGCACAGCGCGCAGTGCAAGTAGCGGTGGCCGCCCGCCGCGCCGCCGATGCGCAGCACCCCGGCCACCGGCACGCTGCCGCAGGTGGGGCAGATGGTGGCGGGTTCGACGGCCGGCACCTGCTCGGGCGCCAGCGTGGCAGCGCGCAGCGCGAACGCGACCTGCAGCGCGGCCATCAGCAGCGGCCGCGCGACGAGCGCGTCGTCGGCGTCCTCGTCGCGCAACGCGGCGCGGGCGCGGGCGTCGAGCGCGGCGGCGTCGAGCGCGCGCAGCGATCGCGCGGTATCGGCCAGTGCCGGCGGCAACGTCGCGTCGGCCAGCACCGCGTCCAGCAGCAGGCCCAGCGCGTCGCGCCAGCCGGCGTCCAGCGATTCGGCGGGATCGAGCACCGGCATGCCGTTGCCCAGCGCGCGTTCGATGGCGAGCAGGTCGATCGGCGTCGCGGGAATCGTCGCGGCCGCCCGGGCCTGGGCGTCGACCAGCAGGGCGGCAAAGCGCAGGTAGTCGCGCAGCGCGTGCTCGTCCGTGGCCAGCTGGCGCAGCCGGCGCACGCGGTCGGCGAACAGCACGGCGGGCTCGGGCAGGCGCACGCGCGGGAAGTCGATGCGGTCGAGCGCCTCGATCTCGCCGGGCTGGAGGATGCGTTGCAAGCGTCGTCTCTCTAATGGTGCCCCGTCAGCTTTCGATACCACGCCCGATGGTGCTGCCGGGCCCAGGCGCGCGTCACGGTGCCCCGGATCATCGCGCGCATGCTGCCCTTCGTCCAGATGGCGGCGTACACGTGCAGGATGATCAGGCCGATCATCACCGCGCCGGCCGCGGCGTGCAGCAGCGAGGCCGCGCGCACCAGCGACACGTCCAGCTTCCACCACGCGCGCCACATCGGCAGGCCCGTGAGCAGCAGCACGGCCAGCGTGGCCACCAGAGCCCAGAACAGCAGCTTCTGGCCACCGTTGTACTTGTCCTGCTCGGGCATGTCCTCGTCGTGGCCGTCCATCAGCTTCGGCGCCGCGCGCAGCCAGGCCCTGTCGTTGCCATGCAGCGTGTTCAGGTGCCAGAGGCGCGCGGCGAGGATCGCGAACGCCGCGATCATCGCCAGCCCGATGTACGGATGCAGGATGCGCGCCCACGGCCCGCCGCCGAACAGCGCGGTCAGCCAGAAGAACGCCGGGTGGAAGAACGCCAGGCCCGACAGCGCCATCAGCACGAAGCAGATCGCCACGATCCAGTGGTTGGCGCGCTCGCCGGCGGTGTAGCGCGGCAGGTCGTTCGGATCGCGGATCATGACGGCGCTCCCGGTTCGCGCCGCGCGGCTTCCTCGTCCGCGGCGAGGTCCGCCTCCGCCTCGCGCTCGGCCTCCCGCGACACCTCCAGCGGCCCCTTGACGACGTAATGGAAGAAGCTGCCAACCGCCGCCGCGCCGAGCGCCAGCAGCGCCAGCGGCTTGGCCGCGCCCTTCCACAGCGCCACCATCGGGCTGATGCGCGGCGCGTCGGGCAGGCCGTGGTACAGCGAGGGCTGGTCGGCGTGGTGCAGCACGTACATCACGTGCGTGCCGCCGACGCCGGCCGGGTCGTACAGGCCGGCCTGGTCGAAGCCGCGTTCCTTCAGGTCCTCGATGCGGTCGGCGGCCTGGTCCTTCATCGCCTGCTTGGTGCCGAACATGATGGCGCCGGTGGGGCAGGTCTTCACGCAGGCCGGCTCCTGGCCCACGGCCACGCGGTCGGAGCACAGCGTGCACTTGTAGGCCTTGTTGTCCTTCTTGGAGATGCGCGGCACGTCGAACGGGCAGCCGGTGACGCAGTAGCCGCAGCCGATGCAGTTCTCCTCGTGGAAGTCGACGATGCCGTTGGTGTACTGCACGATCGCGCCGGGCGACGGGCAGGCCTTCAGGCAGCCCGGGTCGGCGCAGTGCATGCAGCCGTCCTTGCGGATCAGCCACTCGAGGTTGCCGGTGCTCGGGTTGTCGTACTCGGTGAAGCGCATCACCGTCCACGCGTCGGGCGTGAGGTCGCCGGGGTTGTCGTAGACGCCCACGTTGACGCCCGGCTCCTCGCGCAGGTCGTTCCATTCCATGCACGCCGTCTGGCACGCCTTGCAGCCGATGCACTTGGTGACGTCGATCAGCTTGGCCACCTCGCCCGAGGCCGGCGCGCGCGCCTGCGGCGACGGCGTGGTGGTGGCGGAGCGGCGGTGGATGTCCAGGGATTGAAGCGACATGGTCAGACCCTCTCGACTTTGACCAGGAAGGTCTTGAACTCGGGCGTGTTGCTGTTGCCGTCGCCGACGAAAGGCGTGAGCGTGTTGGCCAGGTAGCCCGGCTTGGTCACGCCCTTGAAGCCCCAGTGGATCGGGATGCCCACGTGGTGCACGGTGCGACCGCCGATCTTCATCGCCTTCATCCGCTTGGTGACGACGGCGCGCGCCTTGATGAAGCCGCGCTTGGACGACACCTTGACCATGTCGCCCGCCTTCACGCCCACGGTGGCGGCCAGGTCCTCGCCGATCTCGACGATCTGCTCGGGCTGGATGATCGCGTTGAGCAGCGCGTGCTTGGTCCAGTAGTGGAAGTGCTCGGTCAGCCGGTAGGTGGTGCCCACGTGCGGGAACTCGTCGGCCTTGCCGAAGGTCTCCCATACCGGCTTGAACACGCGCGCCGCGGGCGAGCTCGTCGCCTTCGGGTTGTTCGGGTGCAGCGGGTTGAAGCCCAGCGGCGTGTCGAAGGGCTCGTAGTGCTCGGGGAACGGGCCCTCGACCAGGCCCTTCTTGGCGAAGAAGCGCGCCACGCCCTCGGGGTTCATGATGAACGGGCCGTTGCCGGTGTCGGGGCCGAGGTTGGCGCCCATGTCGGGCACGTCGGCGCCGGTCCACGCCGTGCCGTTCCAGCTCACCAGCTTGCGCAGCGGGTTGAACGGCTTGCCCTCGAGGTCGCAGGACGCGCGGTTGTACAGCACGCGTCGGTTCGCGGGCCAGGCCCAGGCCCAGTTCAGCGTGTTGCCGATGCCCGTCGGGTCGCTGTTGTCGCGCCGCGCCATCTGGTTGCCGGCGGGCGTCCAGCAGCCGGCGAAGATCCAGCAGCCCGACATCGTCGTGCCGTCGTCCTTCAACTCGCCGAAGCCGGCCAGCTGCTCGCCGGCCTTGCGCGTGACCTTCGTGGCGTCCTTGGCGTCGACCTGGTCGGCCAGCGCGCGGCCGTTGTATTCCTTGGCGACCTCCTCGGGCGTCGGCTCGTTCGGGTTCGCGTACGGCCACCACAGCTTCAGGATCGGGTCGGGCTGCCTGCCGCCGTCCCTCTGGTAGGCCAGGCGCAGCCGCGTGTAGAGCTCCGACATGATCGCGATGTCGGTGCGCGCCTCGCCCGGCGGCTCGGCCGCCTTCCAGTGCCACTGCAGCACGCGCGACGAGCTCACCACCGAGCCTTCCTCCTCGGCAAAGCAGGTGGTCGGCAGGCGGAACACCTCGGTCTGGATCGTCTTGGGGTCGACGTCGTGGTACTCGCCGTGGTTCTGCCAGAACTCGGACGTCTCGGTGGCCAGCGGATCCATCACCACCAGGAACTTCAGCTTGGCCAGGCCCGCCTGCACGCGCGCCTTGTTCGACAACGCGGCCAGCGGGTTGAAGCCCTGCGCCAGGTAGCCGTTGACCTTGCCCTCATTCATCAGCTCGAACACCTGCAGCATGTCGTACTGCTTGTCGAGCTTGGGCAGCCAGTCGTAGGCCCAGTGGTTGTCGGCGGTCGCGGCCGGCCCGTACCAGGCCTTCATCAGGCTGACGTGGAACTTCGGGTAGTTCTGCCAATAGCTCATCTGGCCCTTGCGCAGCGGCCTCTGCGTGCGCGAGTCGATGTACTTCTGGTAGTCCTGCTCGGCCTCCAGCGGCATCGTGAGGTAGCCGGGCAGGCTGTTGGTCAGGAGACCGAGGTCGGTCAGGCCCTGGATGTTGGAGTGGCCGCGCAGCGCGTTCATGCCGCCGCCCGACACGCCGATGTTGCCCAGCAGCAGCTGCACCATTGCGCCGGTGCGCAGGATCTGCGAGCCGATCGAGTGCTGCGTCCAACCCAGCGCGTACATGATGGTGGCCGCGCGGCCCGGCACGGCCGTCGACGCCAGCTTCTCGCACACGTGCAGGAACTTCGCCTTGGGCGTGCCGCAGACGTCCTCGACGACCTCCGGCGTGTAGCGCGCGTAGTGCGCCTTCATCAGCTGGTAGACGCAGCGCGGATCCTGCAGCGTCGCGTCGGTCCTGACGAAGCCGTCGGCGCCGAGCTGGTAGTCCCACGTCGTCTTGTCGTAGCTGCGCTTGCTCTCGTCGTAGCCCGAGAAGATGCCGTCGGTGAACGCGAAGTCCTCGCGCACGAGGAAGCTGACGTCGGTGTAGTTGACGACGTAGTCGCGGTGGATCTTGTCGTTGGAGATCAGGTAGTTGATGACGCCGCCCAGGAAGGCGATGTCACTGCCCGAGCGGATCGGCGCGTAGAAGTCCGCCACCGACGCCGAGCGGTTGAAGCGCGGATCCACCACCATGAAGTGCGCCTTGTTGTGCGCCTTGGCCTCCGTCACCCACTTGAAGCCGCACGGGTGCGCCTCGGCCGCGTTGCCGCCCATCACCAGGATGACGTCCGCGTTGCGGATGTCCACCCAGTGATTCGTCATCGCGCCGCGGCCGAACGTCGGGGCAAGACCTGCCACCGTCGGGCCGTGTCAGACGCGCGCTTGATTGTCGAAGGCGAGCAGCCCCAGGCTGCGGGCGATCTTGTGGGTGATGTAGCCGGCCTCGTTGCTCGCGGCCGAGGCCGCCAGCATGCCCGTGGTCGTCCAGCGGTTGACCGTCTGGCCCGCGTCGTTCTTCTCGACGAAGTTGGCGTCGCGGTCGGCCTTGAGCAGCTTGACGATGCGGCCCATCGCGTCGTCCCAGGTGATCGTCTGCCAGTCGGTCGAACCCGGCGCCCGGTACTGCGGGTGCAGCAGGCGGTTCGGGCTGTTGACGATGTCCAGCAGGCTGGCGCCCTTCGGGCACAGCGTGCCGCGGTTGACCGGGTGGTCGGGGTCGCCCTCGACGTGGATCACCGAACGCTTCGCGTTCTTCGCGCCGTCGCCCAGCGAGTACATCAGGATGCCGCAGCCGACCGAGCAGTAGGTGCAGGTCTGCCGGGTCACCGTGGTCGCGGCCAGCTTGTACTGGCGCACCTCGGCGACGGCCGCCGTGGGCGAGAAGCCCATCAAGGCCAGGCTCGACCCGGCGAGGGTCGAACCGGTCACACGCAGGAACTGGCGTCTGGAGAGGTTCTCCATGGCTACTCCACGATGCGAAGGTTGAAAACGATTCTATGCACGAACGCGAGGTCGTGCACGAGGGCAAACCGCCGGGCCGGCCCGTGGCGCGGGATCGCGCGGGGTTCAGGCGGCCAAGCCGGGCGCGGCCGCTCGCGACGGCGGCCGGCGGCTCGGCGCGCAGTCACGCCGCGCTCGCGAACGCCGCGTCGATCATCCGCTGCGTGCCGCGCGAGAACTCCAGCGGGCAGGGGTAGGGCGATCCTTCGCGCACCGCGCGGTTGAAGGCGGCGGCCTGCAGCTCGTAGTGGTTGGCGGCTGGCCAGCGCTCGACGATCGTCTCCATGCCGCGGTGCAGCTCCAGCCGCGCCTCGCCGAACACGCGCGCGTTGAACGGCACCGGCAGCCGCAGCACGCCTTCGTCGCCGTGAAAGGTCATCTCCTGGCGCGGGTGCATGCGGATCGAGGTGAAACTGACGTAGTCCGCGTCGCCGAACTTCGCGGTGAGCGCGGCGTAGACATCGATGCCGTCCTCCCACTGGATGCGCGCCCGCACGTCGCTGCCCTCCAGCCCGGTGGCGAAGCGCGCGCCGCCGATCACGTAGACGCCGATGTCGCGCAGTCCGCCGCCGCCCATCTCGGCGCGGTTGCGGATGTTGCCGGGGTCGCGGTTGTTGAAGGAGAACGCGCCGTCGATGCGCCACAGGCGGCCGATGGCGCCGTCGGCCAGCAGCTGGCGTGCGCGCTGCCATTGCGGGTGGTGCACGATCATGAACGCCTCGGCGGCCACCACGCCGGCCGCGTCACGCGCGGCGATCAGGCGGTCGAAATCGGCGGCCTGCATGGCCACGGGCTTCTCGCACAGCACGTGCTTGCCGGCCTGCATCGCCTTGAGGCTCCATTCCACGTGGAGCCGGTTGGGCAGCGGGATGTAGACGGCGTCGATCGCGGGGTCGGCCAGCAGCGCGTCGAAGCTCGTGTGCACGCGCAGTCCCGGGGCGAAGGCGCGGAACGCGTCGGCCTTGGAAGGATCCGAGGTCGCCAGCGCCGCGATGTGCCCGCCGGGCGCCAGCGTCAGCGCCGGCCCCATGTGCTCCCGCGCGAACTTCGCCGCGCCCAGGATCCCCCACCGCACTTCCGACATGACGCGTTCCTCCATGGCCGATTCGTCGAACGAGGATAGCGCGCGCCGCGCGCGGCTGGCGTGACGGGGCGGGAGAGTCCAACGAGGGCGCTCCGGGATCCGGAACCTGATGTCGCGACCGGAGAAATGCCGATTGCCGCAGGCGGTCATCGTGCGGGCCGGCGCGTCCAAACGCGCGTGATCGGCTGACTACGCTCTGCGATCCTCCTCCGCCAGCCGCGCGAGCAGCCCGGAATGGCGCAGCGTGGGCGTCGCGATCGCCTGCTCCAGCACGGGCTGTTCGGCCAGCAGCGTCACGCCGCGGCGGGCGCGCGTGATGGCGGTGTAGAGCAGCTCGCGCGTCAGCACGCGGCTGCGCTGCTGGGGCAACACCACGAGCACGGCGTCGAATTCGGAGCCCTGCGATTTGTGCACCGTCATCGCGAAGGCCGTCTCGTGGCGCGGCAGGCGCACCGGGGCGACGGCGCGGAAGCCGCCGGGGGCGCCGGCGTCGGGGAAGTGCACCAGCAACTCGCCGTCGGGGTCGGGCAGGGCGATTCCGATGTCGCCGTTGAACAGGCGCAGCACGTAGTCGTTGGCCAGCACCAGCACCGGACGGCCCGCGAACCAGGGTGAGACGCCGGCGCCCTCGATCGCCGCGCCGGTGCCCGGCAGCCCGGTCGGGGCCAGCGCCATGCGCAAGCGCCGGGTGAGCGCGGCGTTCAGCGCCGTGACGCCGCGCGGCCCGTCGCGCAACGCGCACAGCACGCGGAAGCGTCCGAAGGCGTCGGTGATGCCGGCGACGTCGCCCGGGTCGGACGCGAGCGCGGCGCGGTAGGCGGCGAAGCCGGCGTCCATCTCGGCCAGCGCGGCGTCGGCCTCGGCGTGCGCGGTTGCCGGGGCGTTGGCGCGCGGCGCGGCGTCCAGCCAGCGCACGTCCGCGTCGGCGGCCTCGCGCAGCCAGTCGACGGCGGCGCGCGCCTGGCCGGTGTTGACGTAGCGCGCGAGCCGGCCCACGCCCGAGTCGGCCGAGAAGCGGTAGGTCGTCGTCAGCCAGACCGCGCAGTCCTGCAGCGCGCTGGGCCGGGCGGGGGCGGGCGGCGCGATGGCCGCGGCCGGCGTGCCGGTCAGCTCGGCGAGGTCGCGCACGGCGTCGGGCGTGAGCGTGGGGTCGACGCTCAGCTCGGCGAACACGGCGCCCGATTCGACCGCGGCGAGCTGGTCCTTGTCGCCCAGCAGGATGATGCGGGCCGCCGGCGGCACGGCCTCCAGCAGCCGGGTGGCCAGCGCCAGGTCCAGCATCGAGGCCTCGTCGACGACCAGCGCGTCGATCGCGAGCGGGTGGCGCGCGTCGTGCGCGAAGCCGGCGGGCGTGACGCCCAGCAGCCGGTGCACGGTGGACGACTCCTCCGGCATGCGCTCGCGCAGCGCGGCCGGCAGGTGCTGCGCGCGCTGGCGGATCGCGTCGGTCATGCGCGCCGCCGCCTTGCCGGTGGGCGCCGCAAGCGCGATTCGGCAGCCCGGGTCGCGCGCCAGCAGGCAGGCGAGCAGGTTGACGACGGTCGTCGTCTTGCCGGTGCCGGGCCCGCCGCTGATCACGGTCAGCCGGCCGCGCAGCGCCAGCGCCGCGGCGAGCTGCTGCCAGTCGGCCGCGCCGCCCAGCCGGGCCGCGTTGCCGGCGAACAGTTCGGCCAACTGCGCGCGCAGCTCGGGCGAGCCGGCGCCCTCGCGCGCGCCCGCCTCACGCGCCTGCACGAGCCGGCGCGCGAGGCGGCGCTCGAAGTCGAAGTAGCGGTGCAGGTACAGGCGATCCTCGTCGTCGAGGATCAGCGGCAGCACGCCGGGCGCGTCGGGCGTGCCGACGATGCCCGACGCGCGCAGGGCGGCGCGCCAGCCGGCGACGTCCAGGCGCACGGGCGCGTCGTCGCCCACGGCCTCGGACGCCAGCGACGCCAGCACCAGGCAGACATGGCCGTCGCTGACCGCCACGCTCAGCGCGGCGCTCGCGCGGGCGACCGCGGCGACGCTGGCCGGCGTGGCGCCCGCGACCTGCGCCCAGCGCGCGGCGTGGCGCGCGAAGCCTTGCGCAAGCGCGTGGTCGTCGCGGTCGACGCTCATGCCGCCGCCTCCGTCTCGTCGAACAGCGCCGACAGCGCCTGGATCGTCGCTCGCGACGGCCGGTGGAAGAAGACGCCCGTGGGCGCACCGGCAGCGTCGCGCCAGTCGGGCCGCACGCCGCGCACGAACAGGTAGACGGCGCCGCCGAGGTGGCGGTCGGGGTCGTAGCCGGGCACGCGCAGCCGCAGGTAGCGGTCGAGCGCGACCAGGTACAGCAGGTACTGCAGGTGGTAGCCCTGGTCGCGCATCGCGGCGGCCATCGCGTCCTGGCCGTAGCGAGCGGGCGAGTCGCCCAGGTGGTTGGACTTCCAGTCGAGGATGAAGAAGCGCCCCTCGTGCTCGAACACGAGGTCGATGAAGCCCTTGAGGAAGCCGCGCAGCGTGGCGAACGACAGCCGCGGCATCGCGTAGCCGTGCGCCTGCAGCAGCTCGTTGAGCGAATGCGCGTCGAAGCGGTGCGCGGGCAGGTGGAACTCGAGTTCGACCAGGCGCCGCGCGCGCGGCAGGTCGGCCAGCCGCAGCGGCGCGGCGGTGCCCAGCGGCAGCGGGGTCTCGAGCGTGCCGGTGAGCAGGCGGCCCAGCATGCGCGTGCGCAGCGCGGCGTCGCCGGCGGCCTCGGGCTCGCCGAGCGTGCGCAGAAGGTGCAGGGCCTGGTCGACCGCCTTGGGCCAGCCGGCGCGGTCGGTGAAGTCCATCGTCTCGAAGGCCAGGTGGATCGCCTCGCCGGCGGCCGGGCCGCGCGGGAAGTTCAGCGGATCGTCGTCGGCGGCGTCGAAGGCGTCGCCGGCGTCGGGCGCGGACGGCGCCGCCGCGTCGGCGGCGCGCAGGTCGTGGTCGATGCCGGAGCGGTCGTGCGCGGCGCCGTGCGCGATCGCGCTGAAGCTGCCGATGCGCCAGCCCGCGGGCAGCGACGCCGGCGGCGGCAGCGCGGCGAGGGTGTCGGGCGACGGACGATGCGCGGCCAGCGGCACGAGCGGGCCGCGCGGCAGCGGCTCCAGCGCGATCGCGCCGTCCGAGCCCTGCGCCAGCGCGGCCCAGGCGGACTCGACGGCCGCCACGCCGTGCTCGTGCTCGAACCAGTGCTCGGGCGACTGGCCGGCACCGGCCACCAGCCAGTTGAGCAGGCTGCGGGTGCTGGCGGTGGCGCTCGCGTTGCGGCCGAACTTGCTGCGGTACGTGCCGGCCACGATCACGCAGCGGTGCACCGCGCGGGTGAGCGCGACGTAGACCAGGCGCAGCGTCTCGGCGGACTCCTCGAGCTTCAGGCGCAGCTTGACGGCCTTCTGGTGCGCCGGGTCGCGGAACTCGTGCCCGTAGTCGATGACCGTGCGGCCCTGGTCGTCGTGCCAGGCCTGGCCGGTGAGGCCGTCGGGCCGGCCGCCGCGCGCGGCGCTCCACAGGAACGGGCAGAACACGACGGGGTACTCGAGGCCCTTGGACTTGTGGATGGTGACGATCTGCACCAGGTTCCGGTCGGACTCCAGCCGCAGCTGCGTGGCGTCGTCGGCGTCGGGCGCGACGCGCTGCTGCTGGAACCAGCGCAGCAGGGTGTCGGGCGCGGTGTGGCGCTCGCCGGCCTCGTGCAGGCACTCGACCAGGTGCAGCAGGTTGGTCAGGCGCCGCTCGCCGTCGGGCCGCGCCAGCAGCCGGCCGGCCACGTGCTCGGCGGCCAGCCACTGGCGCAGCATGAAGCCCACGCCGCGCTGCAGCCAGACCTCGCGCCAGCCGGCAAAGCGCTGCACCGCGGCCAGCAGGGCCGACTCGTCGTTCGCCAGCGCCAGCACGGCGGCCGCGTCGTCGCCCATCAGCCCGGTGGACAGCGCTGCCTTCAGCGTGCGCTCGCGCGCCGGTTCGAGGATGGCGGTGAGCACGCGATCGAGTTCCTCGGCGTCGCCGCTGCGGAACACGCTGGCCTGCGACAGCTCGACGCTGCCGACGCCGCGCGCCGTCAGCGCCTGGCGGATGCGCGAGCCCTGCGCGTTGCTGCGCACCAGCACGGCGATGTCGCCGGCCGCCAGCTTGCGCGCCTTCGCGCCTTCGCCCAGACGCACCTGCCCGCGATCGGCTGCGCCGAGCAGGCGCGCGATCTCGTCGGCGGTGGCGGCGACGACGGCCTCCGTCGCCTCGCCCAGGAACATCGGCTCGCCGTCGGCCGCGGGCGGCAGCGTCCACACGTGCAGCGGCGCGCGCGGGGCGCTGGTGTCGACGAAGGCCTGGCGCGGCTTGCGGCCGAACGCGACCTGCTGGTAGCCCAGGCCGTCCATCATGAAGGCGCGCGGGTTGGCCGTGAACAGCGCGTTGAGCGCGCGGATCAGCGGCTCGGTGGAGCGCTGGTTCTCGCCGAGCGAGTAGCGCGCCACCGCATGCGCGCCGGCCTCCAGGTAGGTGTGCAGGTCGGCGTTGCGGAAGCTGTAGATCGCCTGCTTGGGGTCGCCGACGAAGAACAGCGGCGCGTCGGCGAGCGTGTCGTCGGTCGGGGCCGTGTAGATCGTGCGGAAGATCGCGAACTGCAGCGGGTCGGTGTCCTGGAACTCGTCGATCAGCGCGGCGGGGAAGCGCTTCTTCAGCTCGCCGGCCAGCTTCGGATCGCCGTGCACGAGGCGGTCATGCAGGTTGAACAGCATGTCGTCGAACGCGATGACGCGCTGGCGGCGCTTGGCCGCGCGCTGCGCCCGCGCGCCCTCGTCCAGCAGCTGGCGCAGCAGCGCGAGGCGGCCGTAGGCCAGGGCCCGCGTCGAGGCGTCGCGCAGGTCGACGAGCCGCTGCGCGACGTCGAAGAAGTCGTGCGGCGGCACGCCCTTCCTGGCCTTCTGCGTCTTGAACACGCGCTCGCTGCCCAGCAGGTCGAGTTTGTCCGCGCCGGCCGCCAGCGCGGCCATGCCGTCGGGCTCGCGCAGCACCGCGTCCCACGACGCGAAGGCGGTGGCCAGCGACTCCGGCTTGTAGCGCCGGCCGTCGAGCACGGGCAGGGCCTCGAACAGCAGCTGCTGGATCACGTCGCGCTGCGACGCCCACAGCGCGCGGGCGGCGGCGTGCGCCTCGTCGATCGCGTCGCGGTCGATGCGCCTGGCGGCATCGAGATCGTCGGGCCAGGCCGCGCGCGCCAGCGGCTTGGACAGGTGGCGCTTGAGCAGCGCCGCGAAGCCCGCGGGCGAGTCCTTGTGGGCGACCAGGTGGCCGGCAAGCGCGGCGTCCAGGTCGTCGACGGCGATGCGGCGGCGCCAGAAGTCGTTGGCGGCCTCGGCCACCCAGTCGGCGTCGCTCTGCACCAGCGCCATCTGCAGCGGCATCTGCGCGGTGAACGGCGTGTCGGCGAGCGCGCGCTGGCAGAAGCCGTGGATCGTGAAGATCGACGCCTCGTCGAACGTGGCCTGCGCGAGCGCGAGGCGCGCGATCATGTCCGCCGTCTGCAGGCCGTGCTGCTCGCGCGCGCCGCGCACGAGCCGCTCGACAAAGTCGTCGCCGCCCGTGGGCGCCGCGCCGGCCTGCTCGGCGCGCAGCCAGGCGAGGGTGTCGACGATGCGCTGGCGGATGCGCTCGCGCAGTTCGGCCGTGGCCGCGTTGGTGAAGGTCACCACGAGGATGCGCTGCACCTCGAGGCGCTTTTCCAGCAGCAGCCGCAGGTACAGCCCGCAGATGTTCCAGGTCTTGCCGGTGCCGGCCGACGCCTCGATCTGGCGGATGCCTTCCAGCGGGCAGGCGAACACGTCCAGCGGCTGGAAGGCCTGCGGCGCGGGCGTCATCGCACCGTCCGCCGGGTCGCTTGCATCGGGGGCCGCCATCGATCGGGTCGCGCTCATTCGTCGAACGCCAGGCAGGCGAGCAGCGGCTCGAACACGGTGCGCGCGTTGTCGTAGAACGCGTCGACCCTCTCCGGCGCGAACGGATCCGGGCGGCCGCGCAGCGCGAGGCGGATGCCGGCGTCATTGCCCTCGGCGAAATCGTTGAAGCCGCCGGGCTTGAAGACGGCCACGGCCTTGGCGGGGCCGTCGCGATCGCCTTCCATCCAGGCCCAGGCCGAGCGCGGGAAGAAAGCCAGCGGCTCGCGCACGCCCCGGGCGTACAGGCGAACGAGCGATTCCAGCACCGCGCGCGGGTCGTCGCATTCGGTGAAGAAGTAGCGGCCGTCGCGGGCGATGCCGGTGGTGACGGGCAGCACGCCGGCCGGGGCGTCCAGGCACAGCAGCACGTGCGGCAGCCACGCGTCGAGGTAGTCGACGGGCGACTTCTTCGCATAGCGATGGCGCAGCAGGCCGCGCGGGCGCAGGTCGGCGAACTCGGCGTGCACGCGCCAGGGCTCGCCGTCGACGTCGACGACCAGCGACGCTGCGTGCGGCGCCAGCGCGGGCTGCGCCGTGTGCTCGCGCACCTGGTCGGCGAAATCGCGCAGGCCGTTCAGCTCGCGCTCCAGGAAGCGCAGCCCGAAGCCGCCGGCCGGCAGTGCGGTGCCGGCCAGCGCCAGCGTGCGCGCGGCCTCGGGCGACATGCCTTCGAGCAGCGCGGGCAGCAGCAGTTGCACCAGCGGCGCGCGGCCGCCGCTGTCCGGCACGAAGGGCTCGTCGTCCTGCAGCGCCTCGTCGTCGCGTCGCAGCGCGATGCCCAGGCGCTGCTCGAGCAGGAAGCGACACGGGTTGCGCAGGAAGGCCGCCAGCCGCGCGACCGGGACGTCGCGCCACGCGGCGTCCGGCGCGGGCAGCGGGGCGGTGATGAACGGCGCGGACGAGGCGGCGACGTCCTCGTCATCGGCGTCGCCCGCATCGTCGCTGACCGCGGCGACGGCCTGCAGCGGCGCCGCCGGCGCGGCCAGGCTCTGGCGCAGCGCGTCGGCATAGTCGGCCTGGAAGCTGCGCAAGCGCGGCTCGTCGCCGGCGACCTCGAAGGCCTGCAGCGCGAACGGCTGCAGCGGATGCTCGACCACCAGCGCGCGCCGCGCGGCCGCGCGTGACGCGTCGCTCGCGGGCGCGTGCGCGAGCGCGGGCACGAGCATCTCCAGCAGCTCGGCCACCAGCACCGAGGCGGGGCGCACCGAGTTGTCGCGCACGCTGCGGCCCGCGTGGCTCAGGTGCACGCGGTCGCGCGCGGCCAGGAGGAGGTCGAGGAACACGTTGCGCTCGTCGAGGCGGCGCTGGCGGTCGCCCGGGCGCGGGGCCAGGTTCATCAGGTCGAACTCGGCCGGCCGCGCGGTCGTGGGGAAGGCACCGTCGTCCAGGCCGATCGCGCACACCACGCGGAAGGGCACGTTGCGCAGGCTGCTCATCGCCGCGAACGTGACCATGCCGGTGGGCACGCCGCCGCGCGCGGGATCGGCCAACCCTTGCTCCAGCGCCGCGCGCACGACGTCGAACGCGAGCGGGGCGGCCAGGCCGCTGCGGCGCCACTGGTCGGCGAGCTTCAGGATCTCCTCGTCGACCTCGCGCAGGTCCTCCAGCTCGTCGTCGGCCGGAGCGACGAAGTCGCGCAGCGCGTCGCCCAGGATCGCGGGCCAGTCGGCGGCCGCTTGCGGCGCGGCGACGCGCTCGCGCAAGGCCTTCAGCGCGTCGACGAAGCGCCAGAACGCGCCGAGCGTCAGCGCGCCGGAGCCCTCGGCGTCGCCGGCGGGCAGGCGGCCCTGGAACGGCGCGTTCAGGTGCGACGGCAGCGCGTAGCCGAGGAACAGGCGGTCCAGGCCGTCGGCGAAGCTGTGGCGTGCGTGCGCCGGCACGCCGAAGCTGCCGCGGTGCTCGGCGTCGAGCGCCCAGTGGATGCCGGCGCCGACCAGCCACTCGCGCACCTGGTCGAGCTCGGCCTCGGCCAGCCCGAAGCGGCGCGCGACCACCGGCTGCTGCAGCAGGCCGAAGACGTCGTTGACGGGCAGGCGCGAGGCGACCAGCGCCAGCAGCTCCAGCAGCGCCCTGGCCGGCGCGTTGACCTGGGCGCGGGCGCGGCCACTGATCGCGTAGGGCAGGTGGCGCTCGCGGGGCGCGGTGCCGAAGACGGCGTCGATCAGCGGGGCGGCGGCGTCCAGGTCGGGCGTGACGACGAGGATGTCGCCGGGCTGCGGCGCGTCGGCACCGGCCATCAGCGCGAGCAGGCGGTCGTGCAGCACCTCCAGCTCGCGCGTGAGCGAGTGGCACACGTGCACCTCGATGCTGCGGTCGGCGGCGACGTCCGCCAGCGAGCCGGGCTCGAGCTCGGTGAGGTCGAGGATGGCGTCCTGCAGCGCGCCCAGCACGCTGCGCCGCGGCGCGGGGGTGAAGACGGCGTCCTCGATCGCGCCTTCGGCCGCGGCGTCCACCAGCAGGCTCAGCGCCGACTGCGTCTGCCGCCCCCAGGCCGCCAGCAGCCGGTTGCCCTGCTCGTGGAACAGCAGCTCGCCTTGCGCGGCCAGCCACGCGAGGCGGCGCCGGTCGACGACGTCGAACCAGAACTCGCGGCACGGGTTCAGCGCGTAGACGTGCAGCTCGACGTGGCGCGCGAGGCGCTGCAGCAGGTCCAGGTGCACCGGCGGCATCGTCGGCAGGCAGAACACGTGGGCGGTGGCCGGCAGCCGGCCGCTGCCGGCCAGCGTGATGCCGCGGGCGTCGAGCAGCTCCAGCAGCGCGAGGATCGGGTGGCGGCCGTCGCTGGCCGTCTCGGCCGCGAGCCGGCGCCACAGCGCGGCCTGCCACGCCTGGTCGAGCGCGGCTCCCTCGTCGGCGCCGGGCAGGGCGATCGTCTCTTCGCGGAACCAGGCCTCCAGCCATTCGGGGCGGTAGACGAGGTACTGCTCGAACAGTCCGGCGACGCGAAGCGCCAGCTCGTGGCGCATGACGGCGTCGGCGTCGGCCAGCCAGGCCGACAGGCGCGGCTGCCGCGCGCTCCAGGCGGCGTCGTCGAACGCGGCCAGGATGCGCCAGGTGAACACGTCGGCGTCGAAGCGCGTGGCTTCAGGCAGGCCGGGCATCAGCTGGGCCGTCTGCTTCCACAGCCAGTGCGCAAGGTACGAGAACTCGACGTTGGCGCACACGCCGTGGCGGCGCGCGAGGTCGATGATCAGCCGCCGCGTGATGGCCGCGCTCGGCACGACGACCTCGTCGGCCTCGAACGGCGAGCGGCCCGGTGCCTGCCTGCCCAGGCGGGCCGCGAGGCGGTCGGCGAGGGTCTCGAACCGGTTGGCGAAATGGAGATGGAGCATGCAGGCAGGACAGGTCGACACGCCGATTGTGCCGGCTGCGCGGGCGGCCGCCCGCGGCTTCTCGACCGCTTATCCTGCCTTTGGGCAAGCTCAGGAGGTGAGCCTGCCGCGGAGGCATCCGCTCAGTTCGACGCCTCGATCGAGCCGGAGCCCGACACCCGGCGCGACACGTCGTGCGGGTGGCCCGAGTAGGTGACGTCGCCCGAGCCCGCGACCTTGGCCTCCAGCGCCTCGGTGGCGTTGACGTGCGCGTCGCCCGAGCCGCTGATGCTCACGCGCACCTTCCTGGCGGGGAAGTTGCGGGCGTTGATGTCGCCCGAGCCGGCGATGCCGAAGTGCGCCTCGTCGGCCGTGCCCGAGACGATCACGTCGCCCGATCCGGCGATGCTCAGTGCGAACGCGCCGACCTGCGCGTTCTCGATCTGCAGGTCGCCCGAGCCGGAGATCGACGACTCGAACTTCGGGCCGCTGATCTTGTCGATGTGCAGGTCGCCGCTGCCGCGCTGCTGCACGGCGGTCAGCGACGCGAAGACGACGTCGACCATGACCTTGTGGTGGGTGCGGAAGCTGGTGCCCTTCTTCATGCGCACGACCAGGGTGTCGCCCTCGACGGCCGTCTCGACCAGCGGCTCGATGTTGTCGTCGGCGTGGACGGTGACCGACGGCGTCGCGCCCTGGTGGGCCTGGACGTCGACCGAGCTGTCCAGGCGCAGCGCCGAGAACGCGGCGACCTGGCGCGCAACGCCCACTTCCTTGCCGGAGCCGGTGACCGTGTCGCCCCCGCCGTTGAACAGGTTGATGGTGACCGCGTGGGCGGGCAGCGGCAGCGCGAACGCGGTGAGGACGGCCGCGGCCGTGACGGCCAGCGAAGCGACGACGTGGGTGGCGTTGGCGGTGAACTTGCGCATGTCGGCTCTCCGGGGTTCGTTGTTGAATCGATGGCGTGCACTGTAGGCGGGCGGCCCGGCGCCGTCGCGCGGCAGGCGACGCGCAGCGCCGCCGAGGCGACCAAACGCCGGTCGGCGCGACGAATTGCGGGAAGGGAGCCGGGCGAACAGCCGGGCGGCTCGGCGCTCAGGCGGCGTCGGGCGCCTCGTCGCTGGGGCGCCAGCGGCCCTCGACGAGGGTCTCGAACGGCCGGAACTGCACCTTGTAGGCCATCTTGGGGCTCTCGGCGATCCAGTAGCCCAGGTACAGGTAGGGCAGCCTGAGCGAGCGCGCCTGCTCGATCTGCCACATCACGGCGTAGGTGCCGAAGCTGCCGCGGGCGTCGGGGTCGTAGAAGGTGTAGACGGCCGAGAGCCCGTCGCTGAGGACGTCGGCGATGGCCACCATGCGCAGCGCGCCGGGCAGGTCGCCGACGTCGGGGTCGCGGAACTCGACCAGCCGCGTGTTGACGCGGCTTTGCAGCAGGAACTGCGTGTACTGGTCGACGCTGTCGTGGTCCATGCCGCCGCCGGCGTGGCGGCCGGCCTGATAGCGCAGGTACAGCTCGTAGTGCTCCGGCACGAAGGCAAGGCGCATCACGCGCACCTTCAGGTCGGCGTGGGCCGCCCAGGCGCGGCGCTGGCTGCGCGAGGGCCTGAAGGCGGCCACGGGCACGCGCATCGGCACGCAGGCGCGGCAGCGGTCGCAGTAGGGGCGGTAGGTGAAGACGCCGCTGCGCCGGAAGCCGGTGGCCACCAGCGCGGAATAGGCCTCCGCGTGGATCAGGTGCCCGGGCGTGGCGACCTGCGAGCGCGCCATCCGCCCGGGCAGGTAGCTGCACGGATAGGGGGCGGTCGCATAGAACTGCAGCGACGCGAACGGGGCTTCCTTCGGGTGGGTCACGGCGAGAGGTCGGGGGCGGGGACGGCAGTCGGCGATGGCATGGGCAAGCCGAGTTCCAGCGTGTCCCACATGCGGAAATCATAGGCCCAGACGGGCGCCGGCGCCTTTCCCACGAGTGCATGCACCTCGCGCTCGAAGACTGCGCGCGGCACCGGCGAGGCGCCCAGGCTGGCCAGGTGGCCTGTGGCCTGCTGGCAGTCGATGGCGGGCATGGCGTGGGCGCGGCAGAAGGCGACGAGCGCAGCCAGCGCGATCTTGGACGCGTCGGTGCGGTGCGAGAACATCGACTCGCCGAACATCATCCGGCCCAGGTTCACGCCGTACAGCCCACCGACGAGCGCGCCGTCCACCCAGGTCTCGACGCTGTGGACGTCGCCGCTGCGCGCCCACGCGACGTAGGCGGCCTGCATCTCCGGCACGATCCAGGTGCCGTCCTGGCCGTCGCGCGGGGTGTCCGCGCAATGGGCCATCACCCGGGCGACGTCGTGGTCGAAGCGGACCTCGCACCCGGGCGTGCGCAGGAAGCGGCGCAGCGTCTTGCGCAGCGAGTGCGACAGCTTGAAGTCGGCGGTGCGCAGCAGCATGCGCGGGTCGGGCGACCACCACAGCACCGGCTGGCCCGGGCTGTACCAGGGGAAGACGCCGTGCGAATAGGCGTCGCGCAGCCGGGCGATGGCCAGGCCGCCGCCCGCAGCGAGCAGGCCCGGGGCCTCGGAACGGTCGTCCAGCGCGCTGGCGGTGGGTGGCAGCGGGGAGTCAGCGTGCAGCCAGGGGATCGCCATGGGAACAAGGATACGTCGCGCGGTCGGGCACGGGGCCCTCGCGCGCGGGCGCGGGCGAGCGCGAGGGCCTGCGGGCGGGCACGGGCGCGAGCCGGTCGTCGGATCGGAACACCGGCAGGACTGCATGCCGGTGAGCAGGCAGGGGCGCGACCGCGCCAGCAGGAAGGAACGCCAGCAAGCCGGCAGGTCGAGGCACGGGCAGATGCGCGCGCAGGCGAGCAGGTCGGCATGCGGGCACGGGCGCTGGGCTGCCAGCAGGCAGGGCTGCGGAAAGAAGCTCCTGCCACTGCGCAGGTCGAGGCGCAGAGAGAGGCGGGTTCAGCCTCGCAGTTCGGCGTGAAGGCGGATCCGCGCGCGGGTCGTCGGGTTGTCTGGCCCCCGGATCAGCAGGCCGGTGTGCCCCCAGGAGCGCGACCCCGGGCACGAGCCGGTCCTCGCATACGCGCCCGCGACCGCGCACCGGCGCGCGCACCCGGTGGCGCGCGATGGCCGGCAGCGCGCCGGGCATGGCGCTCAGCTCAGAACTGGATGCCGCTCTTGCCGGGCGGCGGCAGCACCGAGGACGGCGTCGACGCGGCGGGGGCCGGGGCGTCGTCGGCGTCGGCCGCGGCCTGCTTGGCGCTGGCGGGCACCAGCGGCGTGGCGGCGGGCCAGCTGTAGCCGGTCAGCTGCGTCTGCGCCGGGTAGCCGGCGGCGTCGAGGTAGCCCGACAGGTCGGTCGGCGAGAAGCCCGCCAGGTTCTTGCTGCCCACCGAGATGCCGGGGAAGGTGGTGGCGTTGAAGCGCGACCGGTAGGCGGCGAAGTCGGTGTCGTCGTTGACCGTGAACTCGCTGAACGGGATGCCGCGGTGCTTGAGCGCCTGGCGCGCGTTGTCGCAGGCCGAGCACTTCTTGGTCGTGTAGAGCGTGACCGGGTACTTGGTCATCGCCTGGCGGGTCTCGTAGGGCACGCCGTTGGCGCCCGGGGTGACGGCCGGGCTGTTGGCCGGCGCCTTGATCTGCGAGGCGGTGGGCGGCTTGTCGGTGTAGGTGATCTTGCCGTCCGGGCCGACGACCTTGTACGTCTGCGCCATCGCGCCGACCGCGACGCCGCCGAGCAGCAGCGCCAGCACGGCCCCGCGCGTGAGGCGGGACGGACGGGCGGCGGCGGAGGAGGTGGTGTTCAGGATGTTCATCGTGGGCATCGTACGAAAGGTCAGGAAGAAGTCGCAATCGGCGGCGACCCGCCGGTTCAACGCGCGAGCAGGGCCTTGGGACGACCGGCCGCTGAAACGGCGGCTGGCCGCCACCGTCAGGCCGCCGGTCGCGCGGCGATCCCGAGATGGCGCAGCATGGCGTCGATGCTGGGCGGCCGGCCGCGGAACGCGGTGAAGCTGTCGAGCGCATCGCGGCTGCCGCCGACCTCGAGGATCTCGCGGCGATAGCGGCGCCCGGTATCCAGGTCCAGCACGCCCGATTCCTCGAAGGCGCTGAACGCATCCGCCGACAATACCTCGGCCCAGGTGTAGCTGTAGTACCCGGCCGCGTAACCGCCTCCGAAAATATGTGAAAAGCTGTGCTGAAACCGGTTGAACGACGGCGGCACCAGCACCGCGATCTCGGCGCGCACCTCGTCGAGCGTGGCCTGGACGCGGTCGGCCGAGGCCGGCTCGGCGTGGATGCGCATGTCGAACAGCGCGAACTCCACCTGGCGCAGCGTCTGCATGCCGCTCTGGAAGTTCTTGGCGGCCAGCATCTTGTCGAACAGCGCGCGGGGCAGCGGGGCGCCGGTGTCCACGTGCTCGGTCAGCTGCTGCAGGACGTCCCACTCCCAGCAGAAGTTCTCCATGAACTGGCTGGGCAGCTCGACGGCGTCCCACTCGACGCCCGAAATGCCCGAGACGCCCAGCTCCTCGACCTGCGTGAGCATGTGGTGCAGGCCGTGGCCGAACTCGTGGAACAGCGTGATGACGTTGTCGTGCGTGAGCAGCGCGGGACGGCCGTTCACCGGCGACGCGAAGTTGCACACGAGGTGGGCGACCGGCGTCTGCAGCCCCTGGCCGTCCGCGCGCAGCCAGCGTTGGCGGGCGTCGTCCATCCAGGCGCCGGGGCGCTTGCCGGCGCGGGCGTACAGGTCGAGGAAGAACTCGCCGACCAGTGCGCCGTCGCGCTCGATGCGGTAGAAGCTGACGCTCTCGTGCCAGGCCGGCGCCGCCGACTTGACGATCTTCACCTCGAACAGCGTCTCGATAATGCGGAACAGGCCCTCCAGCACCTTGGGCAGCGTGAAGTACTGGCGCACCTCCTCGTCGCTGAACGCGTAGCGCGCCTCCTTCAGGCGCTCGCTGGCGAATGGGACGTCCCAGGCCTGCAACTGCGCGATGCCCAGCTCCTGGGCGGCGAAGTCGCGCAGCTCGGCGAGATCGGCCTGCGCGCTGGGGCGTGCCCGGCGGCCGAGGTCGCGCAGGAAGGCGATGACCTCGGCCGGCGAGCCGGCCATCTTGGGCACCAGCGACAGCTCGGCGAAGTTGCGGTAGCCCAGCAGCTCGGCCTCTTCCTGGCGCAGCTGCAGCAGCTCGCGGATGACCGGGGTGTTGTCGCGATCCGGCGGCCCCGACTCGCTCGCGCGGGTCACGTAGGCCGTGTACAGCTTCTCGCGCAGTGCCCGGTTGCGCGCCATCTGCATCACCGGCAGGTAGCTGGGAAAGTGCAGCGTCAGCTTGCAGAAGCCGGGGCGGCCGTCGGCCTCGGCGCCCTCGCGCGCGACCGCGATCGCGTCCGCGGGCACGCCTGCGAGGTCGGCCTCGGGCACGTACAGCGCGTAGCCGTCGGTGGCGTCGAGCACGTGCTCGGAGAACAGGCGCGACAACTCGGCCAGCCGTTCCTGGATCGCGGCGTAGCGCGCCTTGGCCGCGCCGCGCAGGTCGGCGCCGCCCAGCTTGAAGTCGCGCAGCCAGTTGGCCAGCGCCTTGCGCCGCACCGGGCCCAGTTGGTCGGCGTCGGCGTTGGCCGAGACGGCGCGGTACTTGGCATACAGGCGCTCGTCGGCGCCCTGGCGGGTGAAGAACTCGGTGATGCGCGGCAGGTTCTCGGCGTGCGCGGCGCGCAGCTCGGGAGTGTCGGCCACGCCGGTCAGGTGCTCGACCGCGCGCCACGCCCGCGACAGCCGCTCCGTGGCGACCGTGAACACCGACGACATCGCGTCGAAGTCCGGCGGCACGTCCGGGCCGACCACGCGCTCGAGGGCCGCGTTCGCCTGGCCCAGCAGGGTGTCCATCGCCGGGGTGACGAACTCGGGGCGGATGTCGTCGAAGGAGGGGAGGCCGGGGTTGGCGAGCAGGGGATTGGTCATGGTGGAGCGACGGAGGACTGGACGACCCAGGTGGGGGCCGTCCGGCACGGCGCAAGTCGGCGGTCCAGTGGAATGTACCCCCGGGCGCCGGCGGCAGGCGGGGGAATCAGGGCCGGAAATCGGGCGTTCTGCGCTGGGGGCCTTCGCCGGCGACCGCTCGCCACGAAGGCCCGGCCACGATCCCGGCGGCCTGCCGGCCGTCGTACGCCCGCAGGCGCGCGACGGCCCGCCGCCTCACCGGGCCACGCGCTCCGCCGACTCGATGGTGTTGGCCAGCAGCATCGTGATCGTCATCGGCCCGACGCCGCCGGGCACCGGCGTGATGAAGGACGCGAGCGGCGCCACCGAGGCGAAGTCGACGTCGCCGCACAGCTTGCCCTCCTCGTTGCGGTTGATGCCCACGTCGATGACGATCGCGCCCGGCTTGACCATGTCGCCGCGCAGCGTGTCGCGGCGGCCGGTGGCCACGACGACGATGTCGGCCTGGCGGGTGTGCGCGCCGATGTCGACGGTCGCGCTGTGGCAGATCGTGACGGTGGCGTTGGCCTGCAGCAGCAGCAGCGCCATCGGCTTGCCGACGGTGTTGCTGCGGCCGATCACCACCGCGTGCTTGCCCTTGATCGGCACGCCGGTGCTCTCGATCAGCTTCATGCAGCCGTAGGGCGTGCAAGGGCGGAAGCCCGGCAGGCCGGCCATCAGGTCGCCGGCGCTCTGCACCGAGTAGCCGTCGACGTCCTTGGCCGTGGAGATGCGCTCGATCACCTTCTGCGGGTCGATGTGCTTCGGGAGCGGCATCTGCACCAGGATGCCGTGGATGGTCGGGTCGGCGTTGAGCGCGTCCAGGCGCGCCATCAGCTCGGCCTCGGTCAGCGTGGCCTCGTACTTCTCGAGCACCGAGCGCACGCCCGCGTCGGCGCAGGCCTTGACCTTGTTCTTGACGTACGTGGCCGAGGCCGGATCGTCGCCGACGAGGATGACGGCCAGGCCCGGCTGGTGGCCGCGCGCCGTGAGGGCGGCGGCGCGTTGCGCGACTTCGGCGCGGATCTGCTTGGACAGCGCGACGCCGTCGATCAGTTGTGCGGTCATGGGCGATTCCTCTCGATTCGAAGGATGCGTTCGTGTTCAAAAACGAAAGAGGCCGCTGTCGTCAGCGGCCTCTCATGTGCGGGTCGGCAGCCCTCGCCGGCGAGCGCTCGGCCGCTCCGGAGCGAGCCCAGGCTGTCTTGACTAGGCTTGCTTGTTCGACGGCGCGCCGAGCGCGATCTTGAGCAGGTCGGCCACCGTGTTGGCGTTGAGCTTTTCCATGATGTTGGCGCGGTGCGCCTCCACCGTCTTGATGCTGATGCCCAGGTCGTCGGCGATCTGCTTGTTCAGGCGGCCGGCGACGATGCGCTCGAGCACCTGCGCCTCGCGCGTGGTCAGGCGCTGCAGCAGCGCGTCGCGGCTGGCCTGTTCCTGGTGTTGCGAGAACGCGGAGCGGGCCTGGTCAAGCATGCGCTCCACCAGCGAGACGAGGTCGTCTTCCTTGAACGGCTTCTCGATGAAGTCCATCGCGCCCTTCTTCATCGTGGACACCGCCATCGGCACGTCGCCGTGGCCCGTGACGAACACGATGGGCAGCGGGCTCTTGCGCTCGAGCAGGCGATCCTGCAGCTCCAGGCCGCTCATGCCGTCCATGCGGATGTCGGCGATGACGCAGGCCACCTCGCGCGGATCGAAGCGCGACAGGAAGGATTCGGCGGAATCGAAGCACTTGACGCGGTAGTCCTTGCCCTCGAGCAACCACTGCAGCGAATCGCGGACCGCCTCGTCATCGTCGACGACGTAGACGGTACCTTTCTTGGGGATCAGGCTCATTCAGAAAAACTCCGTGCTTCGCACACCAGCTATTCGTTGCCGTTCGCATCGGTGGCCGAGTCCGCTTCCAGCGTGCTGAGCGCGCTGGCCGAATCGACCCGTTGCGTTGTCTCGACCGGCAGGGTAAACGAGAAACTGCACCCCACCACCGTGCTGCCATTGTAGAGGTTCTGCGCACGGATCCGGCCCCGGTGCGACTCGATGATGGAGCGGCACAGCGATAGTCCGATGCCCATTCCTTCCACTTTTGTCGAAAAGAATGCTTCATAGAGCCGGTTCAGGACATCCTCCTTCAGGCCCGGGCCCTTGTCGTTGACGCTGAACTCGATCACGCCGCCCTCGTCGGGCGTGTAGCGCGGCACCACGCGCAGTTCGATGTGGCGGCGCAGCAAAGGCAGGTTCGCGCCATCGATCGCCTCGGCCGCGTTCTTGAGCAGGTTCAGCAGCACCTGCTCGATCAGGATCGGGTCGACCAGCAGAGGCGGCAGGCGCTGCGCAACGTAGACCTGGATGCCCACGTTGCGCCGGCGCAGCTCGATCGACGCGAGCTCCACCGCGTCCTCCACCATCTCGCGCGCCTGCGCCACCTGGCGCTGCGGCTCGCGGCGTTTCACGAAGTTGCGGATGCGGTGGATGATGTGGCCCGCGCGCTCGGCCTGCTTGGCCGTCTTCTGCAGCGCGGCGATCAGGTCTTCCGTGCCGATCGACTCGTTGCGCACGCGCGAGACCATCCCGCTGCAGTAGTTCGAGATCGCGGTCAGCGGCTGGTTCAGCTCGTGCGCGACGGACGACGCCATCTCGCCGACGGCGATCAGGCGGCTGGTGAAGTTGGCGCGCTCGGCCTGCTGCTGCGCGAGCTGCTCGGCGCGCAGGCGGGCGGTGATGTCGGTGGCGATCAGCATCTGCGCGAGCCGGCCGTCCGTCCACTGCAGGTAGCGGGCACGGACGTCGAACCACTTGTCCAGCGACTCGACGAACACCTCGCGCGGCGACGTGCCGGCCTCGGTGAGCTCGTTGGCCGGCAGGCCGCTGTAGCCGTCGACGCCGTCCTCGGTGTCCAGGTCGGGCGGCGGCACGCTGGCGTCGATGCCGCCGGCCAGCACCGCGTGGATGTGCGCGTCGGAGCCGAACCACAGGCGGTACGAGCGATTGGCGAACAGCAACTGGCCCTGCTGCACCGACAGCACCGACACCGCCGCGTCCAGGCCCTCGAGCACGGTCGTGAAGCGCTCGTGCGAGGCCGACAGCTGGTCGCGCACGCGCTTGGCCTCGGTGATGTTGGTGACCGAGGTCATCCAGCCGGTCTGCACGCCCTTGGCGTCGATCAGCGGCGAGACGTACATGCGCGCGTCGAACACCGACGTGTCCTTGCGCATGATCTTGACCTCGATGCCGCCGGCCGGGCTGCGGCCCTGCAGTTCCTGTTGTAGCAGCCGCGAGTTCTCCTCGATGCGGTCGTGCGGCCAGTGCGGGAAGGGCGGCAGCTTGCCGACGAGCTCGTTGTCGGAGAAGCCCGTCATCGCGCAGAACGCCGGGTTCACGTAGGTGATGCGGCCTTCCATGTCCATCGCGCGCATGCCCGTGAGCATCGAGTTCTCCATCGCGCGCCGGAAGTTCGTCTCGTGCACCAGCGCACCCTGGATCTGCGCGCGCCGGCGCACGTGGCGCCAGGTACCCAGCAGCATCCACACGGTCAGGCCCGACAGCGCCAGCACCATCCAGAACAGCGAGTTCGACACCAGGCCGATCGACGTGCGATACCCCAGCCCGCGCAGGATCAGCCCGTTGGACGCCGGCGCGAGCGGCGCCTCGAACGCGATCGACGGCACCGCCGACGGCCGCCCCGGCATCGTGGTGATGGTGCTGGCCAGCAGTTCCTCGTGCTCGTCGAGCACCTCGATCGCGCGCCGCTTGGTCACCTCCTCGGGCACCGCGTGGCGCAGCAGCGCCTCGATCGAGTACTCGGCCACCAGCACGCCCGTGAACGCGGTGTGCGAGATCAGCGGGATCTGCACCTGGAAGACGGCCGTGCCGTCGACGTCGATGAAGGGCTTGGAGAACTGCGGCACGTGCGTGTTGCGCGCCGCCGCGAACGCCGCCTCCGACGCCGTGCTCGCGCCCTGGTGCGGCAGCGACGGATCCTCCGCGCTGTTGCGCAGGCTCGCCGCGCCGCGAAAGATCGAGCCGAGGAACGTGGCGCGCGGGGTGCGGTCGGCGTTCAGCCAGATCACCTGCGTCAGCTCGGGGCGCGCCGGCGCGAAGCTGGCGGTCTGCGTGAAGAAGCTGTCGGTGTCGACGTCATGGGTGACGATGTCGCGCGTCAGGCGGACCATCAGGTCCTGGTCCTCGCTCAGGCGCGAGCGGATCTGCTGCTGCGCGACCTCGGTGTCGCGCCGCACGGCGTCGGTGGCGCGTTCGATCTCCTCGTTGCGAAGCGTCCAGAACGCCGCGACGATCGCCGCCAGGAACAGCAGCACCGAGACCAGCGGGCCCAGCGTGGCGAAGCGATCCTGGCGCGACGGCGACTGGCTGCGCCACCAGCGGCCGAAGACGCGCTGCGTCCATGACGGTGACGGGGTCGAGCCGGACTCGGGAACAGGTTGCATCCGGGCATTATCGAGTTCACGGCGCCTCCGTCCCGGACGGGAATGCCAGGAGCCGCGGCCGATCTGTCAGATTGAATTGCGTAATATGAAATGCACTGTCGCAATTTGAAATCGTGAGATTGTTGTGCGACACTCCGCCCGTCCGTGATCTAGACCCCCCGCTCTAACAAGCAAGCCCAGGAGACAAGGCATGTCCGCGATCCCCACGTCCTTTCCCGGCGCCGCCGCCAACGACGCCGACGCGCAGGAAACCCGCGAATGGACCGACGCGCTGTCGGCGGTCATCGCCGTCGAGGGCCGTGAACGCGGCCACTTCCTGATCGAGCAGTTGCTGGACCACGCGCGCCAGCAAGGCATCGACCTGCCGTTCTCGGCCAACACCGCGTACGTCAACACGATCGCGCCCGAAGACGAGGCGCAGTTCCCCGGCAACGTCGACATCGAGGAACGCCTGCGCGCCTACATGCGCTGGAACGCGATGGCGATGGTCGTCAAGGCCAACCGCCTGCACCCGGCCGACGGCGGCGACCTCGGCGGCCACCTGTCGTCGTTCGCCTCGCTGGCCACGATGCTGGGCTGCGGCTTCAACCATTTCTGGCACGGCGCCGACGGCGACCACGGCGGCGACCTGCTCTATATCCAGGGCCACTCGTCGCCCGGCATCTACGCCCGCGCCTACCTCGAGGGCCGCATCAGCGAGGAACAGTTGCTGAACTTCCGCCAGGAAGTGGACGGCAAGGGCCTGTCGAGCTATCCGCACCCCAAGCTGATGCCCAACTTCTGGCAGTTCCCGACGGTGTCGATGGGCCTGGGCCCGCTGATGGCGATCTACCAGGCGCGCTTCCTGAAGTACCTGCACGCCCGCGGCATCGCCGACACCAGCAAGCGCAAGGTCTGGGTGTTCTGCGGCGACGGCGAGATGGACGAGCCCGAATCGCTGGGCGCGATCGGCCTGGCCGCGCGCGAGAAGCTCGACAACCTGATCTTCGTCGTCAACTGCAACCTGCAGCGCCTGGACGGCCCGGTGCGCGGCAACGGCAAGATCATCCAGGAGCTCGAGAGCGAGTTCCGCGGCGCCGGCTGGAACGTCATCAAGCTGCTGTGGGGCAGCTACTGGGATCCGCTGCTCGCCCGCGACAAGGACGGCGCGCTCAAGAAGCTGATGATGGAGACGCTGGACGGCGACTACCAGGCCTTCAAGTCCAACGACGGCGCCTTCGTGCGCAAGAACTTCTTCGGCCGCGATCCCAAGACGCTGGAGATGGTCGCCAAGATGAGCGACGACGACATCTGGCGCCTGCAGCGCGGCGGCCACGACCCGCGCAAGGTCTACGCGGCGTACGATCGCGCGGTCAAGACCGTCGGCCAGCCCACCGTGCTGCTGATCAAGACGGTCAAGGGCTACGGCATGGGCAAGAGCGGCGAGGCCAAGAACACCGCGCACCAGACCAAGAAGCTGACGGACGAGGACATCAAGGTCTTCCGCGACCGCTTCGCGATCCCCATCCCCGACGACAAGCTCGCCGAGCTGCCGTTCTACAAGCCGCAGGAACACACGCCCGAGATGGAGTACCTGCACGCGCGCCGCAAGTCGCTGCAGGGCTACCTGCCCGAGCGCCGCGCCAAGGCCGATGAAAAGCTCATCGTGCCGGGCCTGTCCGCGTTCCAGGCCGTGCTCGACCCGACGGCCGAAGGCCGCGAGATCTCCACGACCCAGGCCTACGTCCGCTTCCTGACCGCGCTCCTGCGCGACAAGGAAGTGGGCCCGCGCGTGGTGCCCATCCTCGTCGACGAGGCGCGCACCTTCGGCATGGAAGGCCTGTTCCGCCAGATCGGCATCTACAACCCCGCGGGCCAGAACTACACGCCGGTCGACAAGGACCAGGTGATGTACTACAAGGAGGCCAAGGACGGCCAGATCCTGCAGGAAGGCATCAACGAGCCGGGCGGCATGTCCAGCTGGATCGCCGCGGCGACGTCGTACTCGACGAACAACCGCATCATGGTGCCGTTCTACGTGTACTACTCGATGTTCGGCTTCCAGCGCATCGGCGACCTCGCCTGGGCCGCCGGCGACATGCAGGCGCGCGGCTTCCTGCTGGGCGGCACGTCGGGCCGCACCACGCTCAACGGCGAGGGCCTGCAGCACGAGGACGGCCACAGCCACATCCTGGCCGGCACGATCCCGAACTGCGTCAGCTACGACCCGACCTTCGCGCACGAAGTGGCGGTGATCATGCAGAACGGCCTGAAGCGCATGGTCGAGAACCAGGAGAACGTGTACTACTACATCACGCTCCTGAACGAGAACTACGCGATGCCGGGCCTGCAGGCGGGCACCGAGGAGCAGATCATCAAGGGCATGTACCTGCTGCAGCCCGCGGCCGCGAGCAGCAAGCTGACGGTCAACCTGCTGGGCTCGGGCACGATCCTGCGCGAGTCGATGGCCGCCAAGGAACTGCTGGAAGCCGAGTGGGGCGTGGGCGCCAACGTGTGGAGCTGCCCGAGCTTCAACGAGCTGGCCCGCGACGGCCAGGCCGCCGAGCGCCACAACCTGCTGCACCCGACGGACTCGCCCAGGAAGTCGTTCGTCGAGCAGCAGCTGGCGCCGCACGACGGCCCGGTGGTGGCGTCGACCGACTACATCCGCAGCTACGCCGAGCAGATCCGCGCCTTCATCCCGCGCGGCCGCGCCTACAAGGTGCTGGGCACCGACGGCTATGGCCGCTCGGACTTCCGCAGCAAGCTGCGCGAGCACTTCGAGGTCAATCGCCACTACGTCGTCGTCGCGGCGCTCAAGGCCCTGGCCGACGAGGGCAAGCTGCCGCTGGCCAAGGTGGCCGAGGCCATCAAGAAGTACGGCATCGAGGCCGACAAGATCAACCCGCTGTACGCCTAATCACACCTTCGCGGAGACAAGAACATGGCAATGGTTGAAGTGAAGGTGCCGGACATCGGCGACTTCAAGGACGTCGCGATCATCGAGGTGCTGGTCAAGCCCGGCGACAGCGTCAAGGCCGAGCAGAGCCTGCTCACCGTCGAGAGCGACAAGGCCTCGATGGAGATCCCGTCGTCCGCGGCGGGCGTCGTCAAGGAGATGAAGGTCGCGATGGGCGACAAGGTCAACGAGGGCACGGTGATCCTGCTGCTCGAGACCGGCGCCGCCGCCGCGCCGGCCCCGGCCGCGGCCGCGGCCGCGAGCGCCCCGGTCCCCGCGCAGGCGGCTGCGCCCGCGCCCGCGCAAGCCTCGGCCCCCGCGCCGGCGGCGGGCGGCTCGATCGACGTCGAGGTGCCCGACATCGGCGACTTCGCCGACGTCGGCGTCATCGAGATCCTGGTCAAGGTCGGCGACACCGTGAAGGTGGAGCAGAGCCTGATCACGGTGGAGAGCGACAAGGCCTCGATGGAGATCCCGTCGTCGCATGCCGGCGTCGTCAAGGCGCTGAAGGTCAAGGTGGGCGATCGCGTGTCCAAGGGCTCGGTGGTCGCGACGATCGAAGGCGCCGGTGGCGCCGCCGCGCCGGCGGCCGCGCCGGCACAGACCGTCGCGTCGCCCAAGCCGGCACCGGCCGAAGAGGCCTCCGATTCGGGCACCAGCGCCGCCGCCGAGATCCAGGATCCGCGCGGGATCGAGAAGCCGCTGCCAGCCTCGGCCATGCCCGCGCATGATCCGACCAGGCCGCCGCTGAACCTGCCGCATGCGTCGCCGTCGATCCGCCGGATCGCCCGCGAGCTGGGCGTGCCGCTGGAGGAAGTCAAGGGCTCGGGGCCGCACGGTCGCATCACGCAACCCGACCTCGAGGGCTTCGTCAAGGCCGTGATGGCCGGCACCGCGCAGACCAAGGCGCAGGCCGCGCAGAAGCCGGCCGCCGCGGCCACCGGTGGCGCGCTGCCGGGCCTGCTGCCGTGGCCGCAGGTGGACTTCGCCAAGTTCGGCGCGGTCGAGCGCAAGGACCTGTCGCGCATCAAGAAGATCTCGGGCGCGAACCTGCATCGCAACTGGGTGATGATCCCGCACGTCACCAACCACGACGATGCGGACATCACCGAGCTGGAAGCCTTCCGCGTCACGCTGAACAAGGAATACGAGAAGGCCGGCGTCAAGGTCACGATGCTCGCGTTCCTGATCAAGGCCTGCGTCGCCGCGCTCAAGAAGTTCCCCGAGTTCAACGCCTCCCTGGACGGCGACACGCTGGTCCTGAAGAAGTACTTCCACATCGGATTTGCCGCCGACACGCCCAATGGCCTGATGGTGCCGGTGATCCGCGACGCCGACCAGAAGGGCATCGTGCAGATCGCCAAGGAGATGAGCGAGCTCGCCGGCAAGGCACGCGACGGCAAGCTGGGCCCGGCCGACATGACCGGCGGCTGCTTCTCGATCAGCTCGCTGGGCGGCATCGGCGGCACGTACTTCACGCCGATCATCAACGCGCCCGAGGTCTCGATCCTGGGCGTGTGCAAGAGCGCCACGCGCCCGGTGTGGGACGGCAAGGCCTTCGTGCCGCGCCTGATCCTGCCGCTGTCGCTGTCGTGGGACCACCGCGTCATCGACGGCGCCTCGGCGGCCCGCTTCAACACCTACCTGATCCAGGTGCTCGGCGACCTGCGCCGGGTCATGCTGTAAGGAGCGGCGCGACATGGCAGCGATCGAAGTCAAGGTTCCCGACATCGGCGACTTCAAGGACGTCGGCGTCATCGAACTCCTGGTCAAGCCGGGCGACGCCGTCAAGGCGGAGCAGAGCCTGATCACGGTGGAGAGCGACAAGGCGTCGATGGAGATTCCGTCGTCGACCGCGGGCGTGGTCAAGGAACTGCGCGTCAAGGTGGGCGACAAGGTCAACATGGGCGACGTGATCCTGGTGGTCGACGGCGATGGCGCCGCGCCCGCGCCCGCGCCGGCCCCCGCGAGCGCCAGCGCGTCACCTGCGCCCGCGCAGGCGAGCGCCTCCGCGCCCGTGAGCGCGCACGCGGGCCCCGCGCCCGTGGCGTCCACGTACGGCGGCGGCGCCGATCTCGAGTGCGACATGCTCGTCCTCGGCGGCGGCCCCGGCGGCTATTCAGCGGCGTTCCGCGCGGCCGACCTCGGCATGAAGGTGGTGCTGGTCGAGCGCTACGCGACGCTCGGCGGCGTCTGCCTGAACGTGGGCTGCATCCCGTCCAAGGCGCTGCTGCACGTGGCGATGGTGATGGACGAGGTCAAGCACTTCGCCGACCTCGGCGTGTCCTACGGCGACCCGCAGCTGGACATCGCCAAGCTGCGCACGCACAAGGGCAAGGTCGTGGGCAAGCTCACGGGCGGCCTGTCGGCAATGGCCAAGATGCGCAAGGTCACGGTCGTGCGCGGCTACGGCAACTTCCTCGACCCGTACCACGTCAAGGTCGACGAGACCAGCGGCGAGGGCCAGCAGACCACCGGCAACTCCAAGACGATCAAGTTCAGGAACGCGATCATCGCGGCCGGATCGCAGGCCGTGCGCCTGCCGTTCTTCCCGGACGACCCGCGCATCGTCGATTCGACCGGCGCGCTCGAGCTGCGCGGCACGCCCAGGAAGATGCTGATCGTCGGCGGCGGCATCATCGGCCTGGAGATGGGCACGGTGTACTCGACGCTCGGCGCGCGCCTGGACGTCGTCGAGATGCTGGACGGCCTGATGCAGGGCGCCGACCGCGACCTCGTCAAGGTCTGGCAGAAGATGAACGCCAAGCGCTTCGACAACATCCTGCTCAAGACCAAGACGGTGGGCGCCGAGGCCACCACGGACGGCATCAAGGTGAAGTTCGAAGGCGAGGGCGGCACGCGCGAGGAGCTGTACGACCTCGTGCTGCAGGCCGTCGGCCGCACGCCCAACGGCAAGAAGATCGGCGCCGAGCATGCCGGCGTGATCGTCGGCGACCGCGGTTTCATCCCGGTGGACGTGCAGATGCGCACCAACGTGCCGCACATCTTCGCGATCGGCGACATCGTCGGCCAGCCGATGCTCGCGCACAAGGCCGTGCACGAGGGCCACGTGGCCGCGGAAGTGGCGTCCGGCGACAACCTCGCGCGCTTCGACGCCCGCGTGATCCCGAGCGTGGCCTACACCGATCCGGAAGTGGCCTGGGTGGGCCTGACCGAGGACCAGGCCAAGGCGCAGGGAATCGCGATCAAGAAGGGCCTGTTCCCGTGGTCGGCCTCGGGCCGAGCCATCGCCAACGGCCGCGACGAAGGGCAGACCAAACTGCTGTTCGACGCGACGACGCACCAGATCCTGGGTGGCGGCATTGTCGGCATGAACGCCGGCGACATGATCGGCGAGGTCGCGCTGGCCATCGAGATGGGCGCCAACGAGGTCGACATCGGCCGCACGATCCACCCGCACCCGACGCTGGGCGAATCGATCGGCCTGGCTGCCGAAGTGGCGCACGGCAGCTGCACGGACCTGCCGCCGCAGCGCAAGTAACATCGCCGTTGCACGAGAATCAAGGGGCGCTTCGGCGCCCTTTGTCTTTGGCGGAGCAAGTTCGGTCAGGACGGGGCGCGCGGCCTCGCCCATCATGCCTGCCATGGACCGCCCGACACCCCACGCCATCGACCCGTTCGCCGGTGTCGTCGCCTGGATCGAGCAGCAGCTCGACCAGCCGCTGACGCTCGCGCAGGTCGCGGCGCGGGCCGGCCTGTCGCCGTACCACTTCTCGCGGCTGTTCACCGCGCGCATGGGCCGCAGCGTGATGGCCCACGTGCGCGGCCGCCGCCTCGTGCGCGGAGCCCGACGGCTCTGCGACGAGGCCGACCTCAAGCTCGTCGACCTCGCGTTCGACTGCGGCTTCGAATCCCAGGAGGCGTTCACCCGTGCGTTCAAGCGCGTGTTCGGCGTCTCGCCCGGGCGCTTTCGCAGCGGCTTCGCCGTCGACCCCATCGAAGGCCAATACCCCATGACCGTACCCACCGCCGTGCCCACTCCCGTCGTCCGCCTGCCCGAGCTGGTGGCGCTGCCCGCCTTCGACGTCGCCGGTCCGGTGCGGCGTTTCGACGAGGCGACCAAGTCCGAGATCCCGCAGCTGTGGTCGGCGCTGATCGGCGCGCTGCCGTTCGCGGGGCAGGTCAGGAGCTGGGCGACCTACGGCGTCGTCTCCAGCGTCGACGCGGGCGAGGGGAGTTTCCAGTACCTGGCCGGCGTCGGCGTCGAGCGGGGCTGCGTGCCGCCGCCGGAGTTCGCGACGATGGAGATCCCCGCGGCCACCTACGCCGTCTTCCGCATCACGCTGGACGGCTCGGCGCTGCACCCGCAGGTCAGGCAGGCGATGGCGGCGGTGTGGGGCGAGCTGATCCCCGCCTCCGGCCTGAAAGTGGCCGGCGGCCCGGACTTCGAGCTCTACGACGGACGCTTCGATCCGCGCCGAGCCGGGTCGGTGATCGACTTCCACGTGCCCGTGCAGGCCTGATCACGCGGTCCGTCAGTTGCTCGGCTTGGGCGGGACGTTGGCCGGGCCCGCGGCCGTGGGCGGCATCGTCTCGGGGTGGATCTCCGTGCCCGGCGTGCCGGGGATGACGGTGACCGTTTCCTTGATGTCGCCGCCGCCGGCCACGCTGCCCGACACGGTGGTGTCGACGCCGGCCGCGCGCTTCAGGCAGTCCTGCTTGTCGGCGCCCGACTGGGCCTCGCAGCGCTTGCGCTCGTTGGCGGCCACCTGGTCGGGCGTGGGCGACGTCAGCCCGTGCTTGCGCGCCGCCTGCAGCGCCGCAGCGGCCTCGACCAGGCAGGTCTTCCGGCTCTCGGCCGTCTTGCCAGCCTTGCAGTTGGCGCGATCCTGCTGGTAGCGCTGCTCGGCCGGAGACGGCGTTGCCGCATTGGCGGAGATCGCGCCGATCGAGAACGTGGAGCACACCGCGACGACCGTGGCCGCGACGGCGAGCATCTCAGGGGTCTTCTTGAAGTTCATGCCGTGGACTCCTCTCGGTGGAAGCAACTCCACGGTTCACGGCATTTCGCGTGCCTGCAAATTGCAACAGCTGCGAGTTCAGGCAACCTTGCTCGAGCGGGCGGGCCGCGGCGCCGCGACGTAGGGCACGACGACGTCGCGGCCGGCCCCGGGCAGGGCGCCCGGCTCGGTGGTCACGAACACCAGCTGGTTGACGATCGCGTTGGCCCAGTTGATCGCGTGCGCCGCGCCGAGCGCCGGATGCGCGAACGACAGCCGCACGGCCTCGTCGGCGCTGGACTCGCTGATCGACAGCCGCTCGAACGTGCGCAGGAACGCCCGCGTGGCCTCGCGCCGGTCGGGCGGGCTCGCGCGCAGCACCTCCAGCCACGTGGCGACGGTGATCGAGCGGTGCGTGCAGTCGCGCAGCGCGAGCGCGGCGCGCTCGTCGCCGCGCAGGTAGTCCAGCAGCAGGCCGGTGTCGATCAGGGCGTTCATGTCAGCGCTTGCGATCGTGGTGGCCCGGGGCTTCCGGCGCCGGACGGCGCGCGCCCTCCGACCACAGCCCGAAGCCCTCGGCCTGCACGTCGACGCTGCGCACGAGGTAGGCCTCCAGCGCGCGCCGCACGGCCTCGGCGCGCGAGATGCCCAGCGTGCGGCAGAAGCGATCGATCTCGGCCAGCTGCGCCTCGGGGATGTCGACGATGGTGCGCGGCATGGCGGCTCAGCGGGCGAGGAAGTCGGGCTGCTGGAAGCGGGCGCGCAGGAACTGGCCGTTGGCCACGAGTGCCTGGGCGTCGCTGGCGGCGACATTGGCGACGACCTCTCGCATCTGGCCGGCCAGCATGTCCAGCTGCTCGGCGAGCAAGTCGCGCGCCGTGCGGCCCGACTGCAGCTGGTGGCTGACGCGGAACGCTGCGGGCAGGGCGACGTAGTTGGCCAGCGTCTCGGGCAAGTAGCGCAGCACGGTCTCGCGCACGGTGAACAGCGCGTCGCCGCCGTTCGGCTGGCTAACGAGCCGCGGCAGCACTTCGGCCACGCTGTCGCGGATCGACTGCAGGCGCCCGCGCATGTCCTGCGTCAGGTGCGGCGTGGCCGACGCCACCAGCGTGTCCAGGTGCGCGAGCGTCTCCTCGTTGGTGAGGCTGTCGGCGATGTGGCGCTCCAGTTCGGGCGAGCGCCGCGCCATCAGCCAGCCCGCGCCGTACAGGCCGGCCGTGATGAGAAGCCAGCCCTGGTCGATGACGCCGGCGAACAACAGTGCCGGGCCCAGCAGCGCGAGCGCGCAGCCGGCGAGATTGCCGTTGCTGTAGAGAAACAGGAGGGCGCGCAGCTTGAACGGGCGGTGGGGCATCGCGGGTCGTCCGTCGTGTCTGCCGCGGCTCACTGGTAGCCGCGGATCTCCTTGAACACCAGCGCCAGGCGCGCGCTGCGGCCGTCGAACTGGCGTCCGCCGGTGGCCTGCGCGAGCGCCGTCATGTCGGCGACCTGGCCTTCGCCGAACAGGATCGGGAACACGCGGGCCGGCGCGCCGCTCGCGTACAGCTCGCGGAACTTGTCCAGGCTCATGCCGGAGTTGCTGGCGCCGTCGGTGAGCAGCACGATGCTGACGAAGCGATCGGGGTGGTCCTGCAGCTCGTCGCGCGCCACTTCCTCGGCGGTGGCCACGGCCGAGAAGATCGCCGTGCCCCCGCGCGCCTCGAGCGCGTCCGCGCGAGCGCGCAGCTGCGCCTGCGCGGCGGCCACGTCGCCCTGGTCGAAGCGGATCCACACCGGCGGCTCGACCTTGTTGTCGAACGCGATCAGAACCACGTGCTCGCGCTGCTGGAACGCGGCGTAGCGCGCGCTGGCGGTGCTCGCGTCGGCGCCCGACAGCACCTTGAGCGCCTCGCGCATGGCCTCGATGCGCTCGCCCTTCATCGAACCGCTGATGTCCAGCACGAAGATCGACGTCGACGGCCGCCGCCACTGCGCCTGGTACGCGCTCAGCACGGCGTCGATCACCTCGAGCTTGTTCGGGAACGACAGCTCCGCCGCGGCCGCGCTCGGCAGCGCCGGGGACGCCGCGACATCGGGGTTGGACGGCCGGATGAACGCCGCCGACAGCGCGTCGCGCTGGAACGGCGCGGCCTTGATCGCGGCGACGAGCGCGCTGTCTTCGGCGCGCTTGTCGGCGTTGAGCAGCATCAGCGGGTAGTCGGCCGAGATCATGCCGTCGCGCGGATAGACCAGCGTGAGCTTGTCGGCCGGCGCCAGCTTGTCGTTGCTGCGCAGGATGACGGCCTCGTAATTGACCATCGCGTCCAGGGGCGCCGGATCCTTGACGAACGCGTCGGCCAGCCAGCCCGAGCTGCCGGCCGTGAGCTTCTGGCCGCTGAGGAAGGCCTTGAGCGTCTTGTCGTTGACGTCCGCGACGGCCAGGTCCTCGCTCTTGCCGGCCGAGGCCGACGCGACGGCGAACAGCGCGCTCATGCCTGTGTTGGAGCTCGCCGGGTTGGTCATCGCGTAGCGCAGCTTGCCCGCGCTCGCGGCCTTGGCGATGTCGGCCCAGCTCGGCGCCTGGCGATCCCAGCCGAGTTCTTTCAGCTTGGCCGGCTTCACGCCGAGCGCCACGCGCGAATAGAACAGCTTGTCGCGCGCCAGCGGCTTTCGCGTGAGCGCGAGTGCAGGGTAAGCGCCGTTGGGCGGCAGGATGGCGTCGTATGTGTCGCCGGCGTTGATGCGCTCGACGATGTCCAGCGTGCCCGCGTACGACAGCTTGACCTGCACGCCCGCGTCGCGCCCGGCCTGCACCAGCGCGGGCTCCAGGTCCTTCAGCTCGGAGCCGGCCAGGATCGTGAACGCTTGCGCGCTCGCCGGCGCGGCCGGCGTGGTCGACGTGCTGCCGGTGGCGGCGGCGGGCGTGAAGGCGCGCTTGTCGCAGCCGCCAAGGCCCGCGACGAGCGCCGTGGCGAGCAGCGCGGCCGCGGCGCCGCGCTCGAAGCGCCCGGGCGAGGTCATAGCGCGACGTCGCCGGCCGGGCCGGCCAGCGCCTCGGTGGCCTTCTCGCCGCGCGCCCGATCCAGGTAGCTGCGGCTCTTGGCGACCTCGTCGGTCAGCGTGTTGACGGTGGCCTGCATCGAGTCCAGCGCCTTGACCTTGAACTCGGCGATCGCGTCCATCGTGCGGTACACGTTGGCGAAGGCCTGCTGCAGCCTGGCGATCTCGATCGTGCCCGACGCCGCTTGCTGGTGGATCGCCGCGCTCTGGTCGCGCAGCATCTCGCTGGTGGACGCGATCAGGTTGCCGGTGGTGGCGTTGAGCGCGCTGATCTGGTCCAGCACCAGCTTCTGGTTGTTCAGCGCCTGCGCCACGATCACGGCCGTGCGCAGCGCCGACACCGTCGTCGTGGTCGCGCGGTCGACGCCCTTCACCAGCTCGAGGTTGTTCTTGCGGATCAGGTCCAGTGCAAGGTAGCCCTGGATGTTGACCGACAGCTGCGTCAGGAGGTCGGTGACCTTCTGGCGCGTGTAGAACAGCATCTCCTCGCGGATCACGCGCGCCTTCTCGGCGTCCGTCGCGTCGAAGGCGCGGGCGCGCGCGTCGAGCTCGGCGTCGAGCTTCTTGCCGATGTGCACGTATTTCTCGAGGCGCACCATCAGCGTCCACAGGCTCACCTTTTCCTGCTCGATGGCGGCGTTGTCGCGCAGCAGTTCGTCCTTGCCGCGCTTGAGCGCCTCGATGATCGCGTTCAGGTGCGCCTGAGAGGACTGGTAGCGGTCGAAGTAGTCCACCAGCCGGTTGCCCAGCGGGATCAGGCCCAGCAGCTTGCGCGCGGAGAACAGGTCGCCCTGGCGCGACGGGTCGAGCTCCTCGATCTGCCGGCGCAGGTCCACCAGCGACTGGCCGATGCGCGCGCCCTGGTCGAACAGGCCATTCTTCAGCGAGCCGACGGGCCGCTCCAGCATGCGGTTGGATACCGCGGCCGAGGACTCGATGTCCTTGTTGCCCATCGAGTGGATGCGCTCGATGGCCTCCTTGAACTTCGGGTGCTGCGCGTCGTGCTCGGTGATGTCGGCGATGAAGCCGCGCACCTGGTCGTCGAGCTCCGCGACGTCCTTCGGGTCGAGCCTGACCTTGCCGCTGGCCGATTCGACGGGCACCGCCGCGACGGCGGGCGGCGGCTCCAGCGCGAACGCCTCGGGCGGCGCGAGTTCCTGCGACGCGGTGGGACGCGGGTCGGGCGTGCTCATGGTTCGGTCTCCCTGTGAAGTCACTTGAACTGGGCTTCGATGCCCTGGATCATCTTTTCGAGCCAGTCCTGGCTCGGCGGGTCGATGACGTCGACGAGGACGTCGGGCACCTTGACGCCGCGCCGGGTCCATTCCTCCGGGCCCTTGACGTCGCCGCCGGTGCGGAACCCGTACTCGTGCTCGAGCTGGCGCAGCGCAGGGTCGGTGTCGAGCGCGGCGCCCAGGCGCCCGCCGGCCGGCGTGTAGGGCACCAGCACGTGCTTGGAGAACACGGTAGGGCGCGGGTACATCAGCACCATGTCGCTCTTGAGGCGGTCGGGGTGGCGCAGCCAGAACTCCACCATCTGCGATTCGTAGGCCACCAGCAGCGGCGCCTTGCCCATGCCCAGCGCGAGGTAGTCCTCGAACGGCCCGGCGGACGACTGCTCCTGGAAGCCCTGGCGCAGGAACAGCGGCCCCACGACGGGCATCACGCGGTCGACGTCGGCCTGGCTCTGCACGATCTGCTGCCCGTTGGCGAAGTAGCTGGCCAGCGACAGGTACATCGCCGCGGAGTTGGACGTGCGCACGTCGGTCGACGAGATCAGCACGCCCTTGCCGGTGGCGAACGCGTCGCTCTGCTTGAGCTCGCGCCAGCGCGTGCCCTTGTCGGCGAAGGCGAGCAGGGCGGGCATGTCGGTGATGTAGTAGAGGTCGCCTTCCTTCTTCGCGACGCCGTTGGCCACCAGGATCTCGGCGATCGGGCGCCAGCTCGCCACCACGATGGGCGTGTAGAACGGCGTGTACACGTCGGCCGCCTTGGCCGCGGCCTTGAGCTGCTGCGCCGCCGGCGCGCCCGAGGGGAAGCCGAAGTCGTAGTGCGCCGGGTCGAAGCGGCCGGCGATCGTGCGCGAGCCGGCCTTTTCCACCGTGACGGTCAGCCCCTGCGCCTGCAGCGCCTGCTTGACGCGCGGGTCGGCGAAGAAGTCCTCCTTCTCCGATCCGATCAGCCCGCGCACGGCGACGCGGTTCGCGGCGGCGGCCTGCAGCGAGGCCTGGGTGGCCTGGTCGGAACCGAGCCGGGCATGCGAGCGCCAGATGCCGCCGGCCACGGCCGCGATCAGCAGCAGGGCGAGCAACGGCGCCAGGAAACGACGTGGATTCAAGGAGGTCCCGTCCCGCCCTCTTGTGGCGGTCGAGGGGACGTTATCAATCGATGATGACGCCGCCGTGTCACATTCGACGAATCGACGGCCGTCGGCGGCGAACGCCCCGTCGCGGCGGCGATCGCGCGTGCCGCGGGCGGCGGCGGTGGAGACGGCGCGGGCCGGGCGGCCGCGCGCTGGCCCGCCGGCTCTCCGGAAACGTCAGCGGACGGTGCCCTCGGCCACGATGCGCCACTTCGACGCGTCGCGCTCCCAGTACTGGCGCAGCGTGGTCTCGCGGCGCGAGTGCGTGCCGCGTTCGTTGAAGGTGACGACCATCGTCTCCTTCTCGTCGGACCAGGTCATCACGCTGAGGTTGTCGAACGCGATCGGATCCCTGGCCGGCGCGGCCGGCGGCGGGCTCGCGCGGCGCTGGCCGTGCACCCACGTGACGACGGGCTGCGAGGGCGGCGCAGGCGGCGCGGCGGGCGTGTCGGGCGCGGCGCCGGGCACGTAGAACGCGTTCAGCGCCCCGACGTCGTCGCCCGTGCGCACGCCCTGCCAGCGCGTGACGGCGTCCAGGATCTCGGCGCGATGCAGGCGCGCGGCGGCATCGGCCACCCAGTGGATGCGCTTGGTGATGATGACCGGCGTGTCGTGGATCGGCACGGTGTTCATCAGCATCAGCAGCTCGTCGTTGGCGAGCGTCACGCAGCCGTCGGAATCCTTGGGCGGTCGCGAGTAGGTGTTGAACGGCACGCCGTGCACGTAGATGCCCGAGCCGGTGCGCCCGTGCAGCTTGTCCAGCAGGTTGGGGTAGTTCAGCTGCATCGCGCCGGCGCCGAAGGTGTCCTTCAGCGAGGCCTGGCCGACGCGGTCGGACACGAAGTACACGCCCAGCGGCGTGCGCTGGTCGCCTTCGACCGTCTTGTCCACGCCCTGCTTGCCCACCGACACGTAATGGTCGCTGACCAGTTTCATGCCCTGCGGCCCGTTCTCGAACAGGTACAGCCGCGAGCGCGTCGTGTCGACGGCGATGGCGTGGTGCACGGCCTTGGGCAGCACGATGAACTCGGCCGGCACCTGGCCCGCAGGCGGGCGTTCCTGCAGCGCGTGCAGCCGCTGGATCGCCTCGTCGCGCAGCTCGGCCACCTCCTCGGCGACGCCCGCGCTGGCGTCCGCCTGCGGGCCCGCGGCGGCAAAGCCCGGCGTGCTGCCACTGCGCGCGGCCAGCAGGTCGGCGTAGACCAGCTGCGCCAGGCGAAAGCCCGGCACGTCGTGCGTGAGCGACGCAGCGGCGTCCAGCGCCAGGTCGGGATGCTGCTCGCCGATCAGGCGGTAGATGCCGATCAGCCGGTTCTCGGGCGAGCCCTTGAATGCGCCGGCGAACGGCGAATCCTTGGGCAGGCTCGCGGCCGTGACCGGGCCGAGCTGCGTCGACGGGGCGGGTGGCGCGGACAGGTCGTCGGCCAGCGCGATGACCGCGCCGATGGCCGGGCGCGCGGCCGCGGGCGTGGCGTGCGGCGACGGGATGCCGTGCAGCTCGGTGCTGGCGAGCAGGCCGGCGCCGGCGACCACGAGGGAACCCACTGCCACCGCCGTGCGCGGCCACCGGGGCCGGCGCGGCGTCTTCGAAGACGCGGGGAGGGCGTCGTCTTCCATCGTCATCCGCCGACCGACTCCTGCTTGATCAGCCACTTGCCCGAGGGCGTGCGCACCAGGTCGAGGGTCTTGTGGCCGGTCGTGGTCAGGGTGTCGGATTCGTAGGTCTGCTTGAAGTGCGCGGTGGCCTTGTCCCCGTTGACGCTGACGCGCAGGTCGGAGACCTCCACCGCGATGTGCTTGCGCGGCACGATGCGCGCCTTGCGATCCTCTTCCCACGCCTTGTGCGACTTGCCGGGCGTGGCGTAGTCGGGCGTGTAGGCGCCGACGTAGCCGGCCATGTCGCGCCGGCTCCAGGCAGAGGCCCAGGCGTGCACGGCCTCGCTGACGTCAGACAGGCCGTTGCTGGTGACGATGGCGGGCGCCGGGGCCGGCGCCGGCTTGGGCGCGGGAGGCGGAACCGGCACGGGCTTGGGCGCCGGCACGGGGGCGGGCGGCGGCACGGGCGCCGGCTTGGGCGCGGCGACGGGCGCCGGCGCCGGCTTGGGCGCGACGACCGGGGCCGGCGCGGGCGGTGTGGCCGCGGCCACCTGCACCGGCTTGGCGGGCACGGGGGCGGGCGTCGGCGCGGCGGCGGCCACGACGGCCGGCGCGGGCGCCGAGCCGGGGTTGGTCAGCTCGCGCAGCAGCAGCAGCTTGGGCGCGGTGACGGTGTCCTTGTTGTCCAGCTGCAGCGCCTTCGAGTAGGCCTGGCTGGCCAGCTGCGCGTAGACGTCGCCCAGGTTCTGGTAGGCCGTGGCGTATTGCGGATTGGTGCGGATCGCCGCCACCAGCGCGGCGCGCGCCTTGTCGTAGTCGCCCTGCGAGCCGTACAGCACCGCGAGGTTGTTGTACGGGGCGGGCATCTCCGGGTGGTCCTCGACCAGCTTCTGGAACACCTGCAGCGCCTCGGCCTTGCGATCCAGCATCGACAGCGTCACGCCGCGGCGAAAGCGCATCGCCGGGTCCTTCGGGTTCCTGGCGAGGGAGTCGTCGATCAGCTTGAGCGCCTGGGTGGCCTGGCCGCCCTTGATCAGGCGCTGGATCTCCGTGACCTCGGGCGACGCGGCGCCCGCCTGCACCGGCGCCGCCGCGGGGGCGGCCTGCGCGATCGCCCCGGCGGAGACCGTCGCCAACGTGAGCGCGGCGACCGCGCGGGTGAGCTGGTGCAGCGACGTCAGCGGGGAGCGGGAAACGCGCATGGGGCTGTTGTTCTCGAGTAGTTCTGGACGCACGGATGACTGCGCGTGAGTCTATCGAAAATAGGGGCCGGCTTTACCCGCCAATGCATAAAAAAGGGGCGCTTTTCGCGCCCCTGGACACAGGAAGAAACACCGAGCGACGAACGCCTCAGCGATTGCTCTCGCCGATGATCTTCCACTGCCCGTCGACGCGGTCCCAGACCAGCGTCTTGTGCATCGTGTCCTTGACCGTGGCCGACGCATAGGCCTGCTCGAAGCTGGTCTCGACGCGGGTGTCCGTCACGCTGCGCGTCTGGACGTTGCTGAGGGTCACCTTGATCGCGCCGGGCTTGCCGACGAGGCGGCGGCGCTCGGCCACCCACGCGTCGCGGGTGCCCTTGGCCGGCTTGAAGTCGGCGGCGTAGAAGCCCAGGTACTGGTCGACGTCGTGCGCCATCCAGGCCGAGGCCCAGTCCTGCAGGCGCTGGGCGGCGATGCTGGCGGACAGCGCCGGCGTCGGGGCGGGCGCGGGCAGGGCGGCGGGACCCGCCTGCACGGGCACCGCGACCGGGCGCAGTGCCGCGGGCGCACGCTCGGCGGCCATCTTGTCGGCGCGGGCGTCCAGCTGCGAGAACGTGGCGCCGCCGACCTCAATGGCGTCCAGCGGGCAGCGCGACGACGCGTCGCCCTCGATGCCCCAGTTCTGCGCCTCGGGCGCCAGGTCCGGCGAGTCCGGGCGCTTCAGGCCCAGGCTGGCCACCAGCGTGCCCATGCCGGCGTAGGTGCGCACGATGGCGGTGGCCAGGTCTTCCTCGGCCAGCACGTACGAGCGCTTGGCCGTGTACAGCTCGTTCTCGGAGTTGAGCAGGTCCAGCAGGCTGCGCTGGCCGATGTCGAACTGCTGGCGGTAGGCGTCGCGGGCCTTCTGGATCGACACGACGTTGCGGTCGAGGTAGCCCAGCTGCTCGTTGAGCTTTCGCACATCGTTGAACGCGATCGCCACCGTCTGGCGCGCGTCGACGCAGGCCTTGTCGCGCAGGTTCTCGGCCTGGGTCAGCAGGTTGGCGTACTGGCGCTCGCGGGCGGAGTCGGCGCCGCCGTTGAAGATGTTCCAGGTGACGGCGATCTCGGCGCCGACGTCGTGCTTCTGGAACAGCACGCCGTCCAGGTTGTGGCCGGCGGCGCCCTGGGCGCGCGCCTCGATGTGCGGCTGGAACGGCGCCTTGCGCGACGCGACGGCGGCGCGGGCGGAACGCAAGTTCTCGATGGCGCTCGCCACGGCCGGGCTCTGCAGCGCGGCGATGCGCATCGCGTCGGCCTCGGTGGCCGGCAGCTGCTTGACCATCGACACCGCGCTGACGTTCTCGGCCGGCGGCACCGAGCCCACCAGGCGCACGTAGCGCTCGGTGACGTCGTGCAGGTTGGCGCGCTCGGTGACCAGGTTGGACTGGGCCAGCGCCACGCGCGCGACGACCTGCTCCAGGTCGACGCCCCGGCCCACGCCGGCGTTCACGCGCGACTGCACCTGGTCGAACGAGTACTTGTGCTGGACGTAGTTGTCCTCGGCGAGGGCCACCAGCTTGCGGTAGCGCACGACGTCGTAGTACGCCTTGGCGGCCTCCAGGCCGAACTGCTCGGTGGCGTCCAGGAACTCGAACCAGCGCTCGAGCTTGGCGTGGCCCAGGCGCTCGATCTCGTTGTGCGTGCCCAGGCCGTCCCACAGCAGCTGGGTCAGCTGCAGGCGGACGCCGCCCTGGTAGAAGCGCGGGTCGCGCGGCAGCGTGCCGGTGTTCTCGTAGTTGCGCCGGCCCGCTTCGGCGGTGGCGTCCAGATGCGGCTTCCAGGCGCCCGAGGCGACGTCAATTTCGTCGTTCGAGGCTCGAAATGCGTTGAACTTGGCGGCAACTTCCGGATTCCCTTCGATCGCCTTCTGCACCGACTGCACCACCGGGGAGCTGGTCTGGGCCATCGCGGCGCAGCTCGCCAGCGCGAGCAGGCTGAAGCGGATGAACGTCTTCTTCATGCGGAAAAGGCGGTCTCCCGACCGGAATGTTGTGTGTTGTTTCAATGATACCGGCCGAGTGCCCCGCGAGAGGGCCTGCGCCGGAGGGGAAGTCTCATTCATTCGAGGCAACCATCGATTGCTGCGCGAACTTGTGGCTTGTCGACGACGCTGAAATGGCGCCGTCGAGCTTCACTACGCGCGAGTCCGGCCGATAGAGCCGGGTGGACCTTGAAATTGCTTGTCCGGCAGGGCTCGGCGTGAACTGTTTCCGCTGGATGGTCGCCGCCGACCCGGCGCGTGCCGCCGCGTGGCTGCGCGCGGCCCTGTTGCGCCTGCTGGCGGTGCTGGCGCTGCTGGCGTTCTCGGTGCAGGCCCTGGACACCGACCGCATCGTCAAGTCTGCGCAGAAATACGGCCCGGCAGGTGTTGCCAATGCCAAGGCTTTGCAACAGGTCATGCAGTCGCTCGGCGGCAAGGGCGACGACGCCAAGCTGCACGCGGTCAACGACTTCTACAACCAGCGCCTCGCCTACATGGAGGACATCGACAACTGGGGGCAGGTCGACTACTGGGCGAGCCCGCTCGAGTCCCTCGGCAAGGGCGCGGGCGACTGCGAGGACTACGCGATCGGCAAGTACTTCACGCTGACCTCGCTGGGGATGCCGCACGCCAAGCTGCGCATGGTCTACGTCCGCGCCAGCATCGCCGGCGCGCCCAACGGCTTCGTCGCGCACATGGTGCTCGCCTACTACGCCACGCCCGAGGCCGAGCCCCTGGTGCTCGACAACCTGCAGCCGGTGATCCGGCCGGCCGGCGAGCGGCCCGACCTCACCCCCGTCTTCAGCTTCAATGCGGAGGGCCTGTGGCAGGGTGTTGGTAGCATCCGGGCCAATGGGGATCCGTTGACGCGGTTGTCGAAGTGGCGCGAGGTGCTGCAGCGAGCGCGCCAGGATGGTTTCCAATGATGAGCACGCCCCGGCCCGCAGAGGCCGCCCGACAGGAGAGCGCATGTCGCTGATTCGCCAGGTGTGGTTGCTGTTGTCGGTGACGCTGGTGCTGGCCTTCGCCGGCGCGATCGGCGTGTCCGTGCACGCCGCTCGCCACTACTTGCAGACCCAGCTGAACCTGAAGAACAACGACACGGCGCAGTCGCTGGCGTTGACGCTGGGCCAGCAGAAGGGCGACCCCGTCGCGCTCGAGCTGGCGATCTCCAGCCAGTTCGACACCGGCTTCTACGAGCGCATCCGGCTCGTGGGGCCGAACGGCAAGACGCTGGTCGAGAAGCAGGCCGACCCGCACCCGCAGAACGCGCCCGCCTGGTTCGTGGCGCTGCTGGGCCTGGCGCCGGCCGACGGCGTGGCGCAGGTCAGCGACGGCTGGAAGCAACTCGGCCGCCTGGAGGTGCGCAGCCAGTCCGCTTTCGCCGACGACGAGCTGTGGGCCAGCACGCTGCACACCGTGGGCGTGCTCGCGCTGCTGCTGGCGGCCGCGGGCATCTTCTCGACGGTGGGCGTCAACCGCATACGCGTGCCGCTGCTGCGCACCGTCGACCAGGCCAAGGCGATCACCGAGCGCCGCTTCGTCACGGTCGACGAACCCGACATGCCCGAGCTGCGCAACGTCACCCGCGCGATGAACGCGATGGTGGGGCGCGTCAAGGCGATGTTCGACGAGCAGGCCGGCCAGGTCGAACTGCTGCGCCGCCAAGCCCATTGCGACCCGCTGACGGGCCTGTCCAACCGCGCGCATTTCCTGGGCCGCATGAAGGTGATGCTGGACGCCGAGGACGGCGCGGCCGACGGCGCACTGGTGATGGTGCGGCTGGTGGAGCTGCAGTCGCTGAACCGCACGCTGGGCCGCTCGGCCACCGACCGCCTGCTGCAGGACGCCGCCGCCGCGATGATCGAGTCGTCGCGCCGCTTCAGCTCGTCCGAGGTCGGCCGCCTGAACGGCAGCGACTTTGCGCTGGCGCTCCCCGACATCGATTCGCTGCGCGAGTCGGCCGTGGACGTCGGCGCCCGCCTGCGCAGCCTGATGCGCGTGCATGAGGGGGGGGCGCATGTCGTGGTGGGCGCGGTGCGCTGGGCCCACGGGGCGCCGGTGTCCACGCTGCTGGCCGCCGCCGACCAGGCACTGGCGCGCGCCGAGAGCCGCGGCCCGTGGACGGTCGAGGCCGACGACGCTGCCACCGACGGCAACGCGCTCGGCGAGGACGCCTGGCGCCATCGCATCCAGACCGCGCTGGCCGAGCGCAACGCGCAGCTGGTCGACTTCCCGCTGGTCAGCCGCACCGGCGAGGTGGTGCACCACGAGTCACCGCTGCGCCTGCGCCTGGGCGAGGAGGGCGCGCTCGTGTCCGCCGCGCAATGGCTGCCGATGGCGCGCCGCGCGCAGCTCACGGCCGACGTCGACCTCCTGGCCATCGAGCTGGCGCTGCTGGCCATCGAGGGCGACGCCAAGCCGCGCTCGGTCAACGTCAGCCCGTCGTCGCTCGCCGATTCGGCGTTCTCGACCCGCGTGCACGCCCTCGTGGTGGCGCACCCCGACGCCGCCCGCAAGCTGTCGCTGGAACTGGCCGAGGCCGGCGCCGTCAAGCAGTTGCACCTGGTGCGCGAGCTGGCCGAGCAGCTGCACGGCTCGGGCACGAAGATCGGCCTGGAACACGCCGGCGAGCGCCTGGGCGAGACGCGCGGCCTGCTCGAGGCCGGCCTGGACTTCGTCAAGCTCGACGCCAGCCTGCTGCAGGGCCTGGCCGCCGACGAGGCGCGCGCCCAGCACGTGGCCGGCACGGTGCGCATGCTGCACGGCATCGGCCTGCGCGTGTACGCCGAGGGCGTGACCGAGGTCGCGGACGCCACGGCGCTGTGGGCCGTGGGTGTCGACGGCCTCACGGGGCCGGTGCTGCAGGCGTCGCGCTCGGCGTGAGCGCGCTGCACTGACCCGGCGGATCCATGCGTCACTCCGACAAGCCTGTTGTCATCGACCTGTCGAACCCGGAACGCGTGAAGGAGCAGCGGCGCAACGTCGCGCTCTACGGCGAGCGGCGGCAGTCATCCGACTGGTTCAAGATCGTCGGGGGCGCCGCGATGGCGCTGGGGCTGCTGATCCTGGTCGGGCGGTGGACGGCGATGCCCGTGAACCCGATGGTGGCGGTGCTCGTGCTGCTGTGCGGCGGCGTCCTGATCGGTTCCATCGGGGGCGCCAGGCTGCGCTGCCCGAACTGCGACGAGCTCAGGCACGACGAGGATGCCGACTCGGCCAGCCTCAAGGCCTGGAAGGCGGGGCGCTGCCCGAAGTGCGGCTGGTTCGTCAGCGACCAGGCCCTGCGCGACGCGCTGCCGCCCAAGGCGCCGGCCAGGCGCTGAGCCTCGGCGTCGCGTCCGGCGCGCCGCGCGGCATTGTGCGGCCGCATGTCGACAGCGGCGCCGGCGCGGGCCGGCACGCTTGTCGAGTCAGGGTGCTCGAAAGGACGTACTGATCGCGGGGATCAGCATCGTGGTCGTCACCGGCGTGCCCATCGCGCTCGTTCGCCGGAATGCGGACAGGCCGCCGGCCTCGCGGCGCACGCTGCGCGATCCCCGCGACGTCGAGATCTTGGGCGGCAGTCTTCACCAGGCGCTCGTCGACATCGCCTGCGACGATCCGTTCGACATCGACTTCCACGACTGAGCCGCCGCCCGCGACCTCGGCGCCGCACGCGATCGATCGCACGCGACCGGCGTCGCGCCGACGCGCGCCGGCGTTCGCGCGCACCCGCGCGTGACGCGGGCCCGTGCGCCCGCGTGACGCCCGCCCGCGCGCTCGTGCGCGAGGGCGGGGCGGCGATCAGCCCAGGTGCAGCTGGCCGTTGGTCAGCAGCTGGGTGATGATCTGCGCGTCGGTATGCGTGCCGTTGGCGGTCAGGTCCACGCCCTTGAGCACGATCGTCTCGTTCTCCACCGCGGCGCTGTAGCCGCCGGCGAAGCCGCCGGTGGTGCTGACGTGGATGATCGTGTCGGCGCCCGAGTGGTCGAAGTGCAGGAAGCTGGCGATGTTGCCCGGGTTGTTGCCCGTGTGGTTGGCGCCGCCCAGCAGGTCGCGCATGTCCAGCACGTCCTTGTTGCCCGCGCTGGAGCTGAAGTCGTTGATCGTGTCGACATACGGCGAGCCGGCCGAGCCCTGGTCGCCGAACTCCCAGCGGAAGACGTCGTTGCCACCGCCGCCGGTCATCGTGTCGTTGCCCTGGCCGCCGACGATCAGGTCGTTGCCGCTGCCGCCCACGATCACGTCGTTGCCGGTGCCGCCCAGCAGGCGGTTGTTGCCCGAGCCGCCGGTGATCGTGTCGTCGCCGGCACCGCCGGAGATGAACATCGCCTGCGTGGCGCTGGCCGAGCCGAGCACGTCGTTGCCCGACGTGCCGCCCAGCAGCGAGGTGCCGTTGACGATGCTCAGGTAGCTCGACGTGTCTTCCGACTGGCCGCCGTTGACGTTGATCGCGTCGAACTCGAGGTTGGCCGAGCCCGTGCCTACGTTGGTCAGCTGCAGCCCGGTGAGCGTCCAGCCGGTGATGTCGATCACCTGCGAGTTGCTCGTGGCGGTGATCGAGTGGCCGGCGCCGTCGCTGATCGTCATGCCGGCCTCGACGCCGATCACGTGCAGCGCGGTGGCGTGGGTGTCGGTCACCACGAGCTTGATCGCGTCGCCGTCGTTGGCGATGGCCTGCCCCTGGTAGCCGTTCTCGACGTTGTAGATCGCCTTGGCCTGGTCGGCGGTCAGCGCGTGGTTGTAGATGTGCGCGTCGTCGAGCGCGCCCTTGTAGTAGACGTCGCCGGTGGTGGTGTCGCCGCTGGACGAGGACCAGCCGTTGGTCATGCCGAAGCCGACCAGCTTGTTGCTGGGCATGCCGTTGGTGGCGCTCGAGTCGGCCGCGAACGTGCCGCTGCTGCTCAGGGCGCCGTCGATGTAGATCGAGACGACGCTGGTGCCGTTGGCGTTGACGGTGCGGGTGATCGTGAGGTCGTGCCAGGCGTTGTCGTTGACCGCCTGCGTCGAGTACAGCGTCGGCAGGTTGCCCAGGCCGAAGCCGATCTGTCCCGTGGAGTTGAGCGTGCCCCACTGGATGTCGTTGCCGTCGCCTGCGCTTTCGGTGCCGATGATGGACGGGCTGGACCAGCCGATGCTCGTGCCGGTCTGGGTCGTCTTGAACCACACCGACAGCGTGCTGGTGCCCACGAGCGCGTCGGTGGCCGCCGTCGGCAGCGCGACGATGGCGCCCTTGCCGTCGAAGTTCAGTGCCGAGCCGGACAGGGCGTTGTGGCCCGTCGACGACCAGGTGGGGATCGTGCCGCCGTTGCCCGTGTTGACGTCCTTGAGGGTGCCCGTGAAGCTGTCGTAGGCGTCGGTGGTGGACGTGCCGGTGTTCTCGTTAAAGAGCCAGCGGCCGACCGAGTTGACGGTGACGGTCGGCTCGTCGGTGCCCGCGCTCACGGTGATCGTGTCGGTGGCCGTGGACGTGCCGCCGTGGCCGTCGGAGATCGTGTACGTGAAGGTCGCGCTGCCGGTGAAGTTGGTGGCCGGGTTGAACGAGATCACGCCGTTGGCGTCCATCGTCAGCGTGCCCGCCGTGGCACCGCCGGAGGTGATCGTGGCCGGATGCGTGGCGTCGAACGTCGCGCCGTTGATCTTCGTGACGCTCAGCGCGTCGCCGTTGCTGTCGGTGTCGTTGGTCGTCAGCGCATGGTTGGACGCGCCGGAGGCGCCGTTGAGCACCAGCAGCGTGTTCTCGGCCACGGTGTAGGTGTCCGCGGTCGCGACCGGGGCGACTTCCTTGACCACGGTCAGCGTCACGGTGGCCGTGGACGTGTGGCCCGAGCCGTCGGTGATCGTGTACGTGAAGGTGTCGGTGCCGGTGTAGTTGTTGTTGGACGTGTAGGTGAAGTTGCCCGTGGTGGCGAAGTCGGCGACCGGGGTCAGCGTGCCGTGCGTCGGGCTCGTCTTCACCGACCAGGCGTTGGTCTCGCCCGCGACCGGCGTGTCGTTGGACTTGACGCTGAGCGTCGGCGACGCGCCGTTCTGCGTCACCGTGAAGGCGTCGTTGGCGGCCGTCGGGTTGATCGCGGCGACGTTGATCGTCACGGTGGCGGTCGACGTCTGGCCGGAGCCGTCCGTGATCGTGTAGGCGAACGTGTCGGTGCCGCTGAAGCCCGCGTTGGGCGTGTAGGTGAACTTGCCCGAGGTCGCGAAGTCGGCGGCCGGCGTGATCGTGCCGCCGTTGGCCGTCGACGTCGACGCGATCGACCACGTGTTGGTCTCGCCTGCGACCGGCGTGTCGTTGGTGGCGAGGTTCAGCGTGGCGGTGGTCGCGTTCTCGGTGGCGGCGAAGGTGTCGGCCGTCGCCACCGGGTTGATCGCCGCGACGTTGATCGTCACCGTCGCGGTCGACGAATGGCCCGAGCCGTCGGTGATCGTGTAGGTGAACGTGTCGACGCCGTTGAAGCCGGTGTTGGGCTTGTAGGTGAAGTTGCCCGAGGTCGCGAAGTCCGCGGCCGGGGTGATCGTGCCGTGCGCGGTGGTCGTGGACGACACCGACCACGTGTTGGTCTCGCCCGCCACGCCCGTGTCGTTGCCCTTGACGTTCAGCGTGCCGGTGATGCCGTTCTCGGTCGCGCTGAACGTGTCGTTGACGGCCGTCGGGTTGATGGCGGCGACGTTGATCGTCACGGTGGCGGTCGAGGTGTGGCCCGAGCCGTCCGTGATCGTGTACGAGAAGGTGTCCGCGCCGCTGAAGCCAGCGTTGGGCGTGTACGTGAACTTGCCGCTGGTGGCGAAGTCGGCCGCCGGCGTGATCGTGCCGTGGGCCGTGGTCGTCGAGGCGACCGACCACGTGTTGGTCTCGCCGGCAACCGGCGCGTCGTTGGCCGCCAGGTTCAGCGTGCTGGTGGTCGCGTTTTCGGTCGCGGAGAACGTGTCGGCTGTCGCCGTCGGGTTGATGGCGGCGACGTTGATCGTGACCGTAGCGGTCGAGGTATGGCCCGAACCGTCGGTGATCGTGTACGAGAAGCTGTCCGTGCCGCTGAAGCCGGCGTTGGGCGTGTAGGTGAACTTGCCCGAGGTCGCGAAGTCCGCGGCGGGCGTGATCGTGCCGTGCGCGGTCGTCGTCGAAGCGACCGACCAGGTGTTCGTCTCGCCGGCGACCGGCGTGTCGTTCGAGGCCAGGTTGAGCGTGGCCGTCGTCGCGTTCTCGGTGGCGGCGAACGTGTCGGCCGTTGCCGTCGGACTGATCGCCGCGACGTTGATCGTCACGGTGGCGGTCGAGCTGTGGCCCGAGCCGTCCGTGATCGTGTACGAGAAGGTGTCCGCGCCGCTGAAGCCGGCGTTGGGCGTGTAGGTGAACTTGCCCGAGGTCGCGAAGTCGGCCGCCGGCGTGATCGTGCCGTGGGCGGTGGTGGTCGACGACACCGACCAGGTATTGGTTTCACCCGCGACCGGCGTGTCGTTGGACGCCAGGTTCAGCGTGGCCGTCGTGGCGTTCTCGCTGGCGGCGAAGGTGTCGTTGGTTGCGGTCGGGTTGATGGCCGCGACGTTGATGGTCACCGTCGCGGTCGACGTGTGGCCGGAGCCGTCCGTGATCGTGTACGTGAAGGTGTCGGCACCGCTGAAACCGGCGTTCGGGGTGTACGTGAAGTTGCCGGTCATCGCGAAATCGGCCGCCGGCGTGATGCTGCCGTGGGCCGTGGTCGTCGATGCAACCGACCAGGTGTTGGTCTCGCCCGCGACGGGCGTGTCGTTCGTCTTGACGCTGAGGGTGCCGGTTGTGGCGTTCTCGGTCGCGCTGAACGTGTCGTTGGCGGCCGAGGGGTTGATGGCCGCGACGTTGATGGCCACGGTCGCCGTTGACGAATGGCCGGAGCCATCGGTGATCGTGTACGTGAAGGTGTCGGTGCCGCTGAAGCCGGTGGTCGGCGTGTACGTGAACTTGCCCGACGTGGCGAAGTCGGCGGCGGGGGTGATCGTGCCGTGCGCGGTCGTGGTCGAGGCGACCGACCACGTGTTGGTCTCGCCGGCGACGGGGGTGTCGTTGGAGGCGAGGTTCAGCGTGGCGGTGGTGGCGTTCTCCGTCGCGGCGAACGTGTCAGCCGTCGCGGTCGGGTTGATCGCGGCGACGTTGATCGTCACGGTGGCGGTCGACGTGTGGCCCGAGCCGTCCGTGATCGTGTACGTGAACGTGTCGACGCCGCTGAAGCCCGTGTTCGGGGTGTACGTGAACTTGCCGCTGGTGGCGAAGTCGGCCGCCGGCGTGATCGTGCCGTGGGCGGTGGTGGTCGACGACACCGACCACGTGTTGGTCTCACCGGCGACTGGCGTGTCGTTGGACGCGAGGTTCAGCGTGGCGGTGGTGGCGTTCTCCGTCGCGGCGAACGTGTCAGCCGTCGCGGTCGGGTTGATCGCGGCGACGTTGATCGTCACGGTGGCGGTCGACGTGTGGCCCGAGCCGTCCGTGA